>Ga0209098_1000066_pt1 | contig 112529 bp, 76 predicted proteins | sample AD_JPNHW1_MetaG_FD_184429 | JGI IMG/M metagenome (GOLD analysis project Ga0209098, IMG submission 184429) | Active sludge microbial communities of municipal wastewater-treating anaerobic digesters from Japan - AD_JPNHW1_MetaG (SPAdes) (version 2) | ecosystem: Engineered > Bioreactor > Anaerobic... | reverse complement strand
GCACTGCCGCCTGGCACTCCGAGGGCGACAATGCCCGCCAACTCGTTGGTGCTCAGCGCGCGCATCCAGACACGGGCGGTGCCTAATTCGCCGTTAAAGGCGACTGTGGTTCGTTCATCGCGTCCCAGATACAGGTAGTCACTGGACAGCGGATAGCTCCCGAGCGGCGTGACTACAGACCCCACCTCTTGGCCGTTCACGTACAGACACATCGTGTCGCCGCGCCGGATACCGGCCACATGATGCCACTGGCCGTTGCGGGTGTTCACGTTGGTGGCCAGCAGATTTAAATCCGTAATCGCTCCGGACAGGTTGCGCTGGTAGAAACGGACATTGTTAGTTCCGAAAAGCTCAAAATTGACGACCCCGTTAGGAATGGCTGAGTTGTAGTGATTACCCATCAACGTTCCCCGGTCCTTGTACGTCGTGCGGAACCAAGTCTCCAGCGTGTAATCGCCCTGCGGCACTTGCCGCATGGCCTCGGTCAGCGGCACCCGCCATTTCACACTCACGATCTCGGCGTGAAAAGGACCCGCCGCATGCCCCGCAGTGTCGGGCACGTAGGTCAGCAGATCGCCCGCCGTGTCGGACGCCGTGTACGGGCAGGCGGGATCTTGCACGCCGTGCATCAGCCAGCCGCTCGTGAATAGGCCTGCCGGGAGTCCGCTGTCGGCATTCAGCGCGAAGGATAGGTTTTTCCCGCCCAGCGAGATCGTCGGAGGCGGCTCAGCCGTGAAAGCCAGTTTCAGTCCGCCGACGCCGCGCTGATAGACGGCCGCAACCTCCGCGGCGGAAAGCGCGCGCTTCCACAGCGCCAGTTCGTCGATCATCCCCTTGAAACAGCGTCCGTCCGCCGGACCTGTCGCCGACCGATACGCGCCGACATGCAGGCCTCTGATCTGATTCGCGTGAAACATGGCGTTGCTGCTGACGCTGCCGCTGAATGCGAAAACGCCGTTGGTATATAATGAAAGCGTTGTTGTACCGCCCACCGTCTCGAAGGTATGGACCATGTGAATCCATTCGCGTAAGCCGGTTATTACGGCATTGATACGCACATTGCCGGCATAACTGGCGAAACGGTTATTGGCGTTCACTTCGGCTTCATAAGTAGCCGCTGGAATGTCGCGCGTCTGGTAAACGCACTGGCGCGTGTCGTTCGTCTGCTGCCAATACCACAGCGAGAACGTGAACGACGTACCCAGGTTGTCCTGGTGATACGGCAGGCGGATGGCGGAGGTCCCGTCCAGCACCAGGGCGTTTCCGACAATGCCGGGGGCACCGTCGGCGAGCCCGGAGCCCGGCGTTCCGAACAGCACGGACGCGTCATGATACGGGCTGGAGGTCACAAGGTTGGAGAGGACGCCACCGGCATCGTCGAAGCTCCAGTAGGCTGAAGGGTCGTCAATGTCTCCCCAGGCGGAGAGCGTACCGAGCACGCCCAATACGCCGAGAAGGTTTCTCCATCCTTTCACCGCTACCGCCACCGATGCTCGTGTTTTTGTCGTCTTCATCGCCGTCTCCTGTGTCACGTTCGGGCAGCTTTCAATTCCGTTTCGTCCACCGCTTTGTTCGGCGAAACACATCTCTTTCAACAGCTTTTGATCTTCATCATAGATTAACGAAGGGGTAAAGCCTATTGGCTAGGTGGCCAATGGCAATATCTTGAGGATTTCTTCAGCTTCAGCACCCGGGTGACGTTGCCCGTCCGCATACGTGACGACGCCCTCCACGCGCAGGCGGCGGCTTCATCCTAATGCAGCAAGATCAGCGTGCCATCCGGCGGGCCGAACCACTGACCGACCACCATGGGATCGAGCGCCCCGTCAGGATCTTCAAGCCTTACGCCATAAACGTCACCCAGGGGCCCCGTTCCACCGGCAAAATCGGAGAGCCGAATCATCGTCCCGTTGGGGGAAGTCTGGGCGGCGCTATAGAAATAGATGCTCCATAAACCCAGATTCCCCATCATGATCTGGTCCATCCGGACCGAGTAGGTCGAGATGGGCGTGCGGTCGGCCGCCAGCGGCCGCACCACAAACAAGTCGTCGCCATTGGATTCGATAATGAAGAACCCGTCATCCGGCTTCTTGACCGGCTTGTCGAACATGTGCTCCGTAACGTACGCCTGAACAATGCCGTCCATATTCAGCCCAAGCAGCGCATTGGTATAGGCCTCCGTATAGGGAGCCCCCGGATTAGGATCCGGATTGGTTCCGTTGAGAGGGTAGAACACACCCTCTGACCGGTGTCGCATGACGGCTACGCTGCTCGGGCCTTTAACGGACCAAGATGCGGAAGAATCGCTCCGCACGCTGGCCACTGCGGCATCGTTCGAGTAAGGCCCAGACCCGACAAGCGGCGGTGTGTAGGTGGCCGCCGTGATCGGCGAGGCGATTCCGGCTTTGGACGGATCAGGCGGACCCTTGTAGAGGCCCACCATGACCACATCGGCGTTGCCATAAACATACGTAAGTTTCAATCCATTCACCGCATTGGTCAGCGGCACTCCCGCACTGTTGGTGAAACAGGCCAGCGTAAAGGCCGCACCGCAGGGACGCGTGTCCCAATTGGTGTTGGCCGTGGGGTTGGTGTCTGTAAGCGCGTAGTACTTCCATGAGACATTCATGAAATTCGCCGGGTAGATCACCAGATCGCGGGACTTGTCCACCACCACGGAATACCCTCCCGCGATCAGATTACCGTTGGCGTCCAGCGGCTCGAACTTGACGGAGTCGTCGTTGGCGTCGTTGAAAAAGAAAAAACCGCCGTCGAAACCGTTCGTCACGGCCGTTTTGAAGTACCAATAGCACGTTCCCGGGTTGACCGAAATACAGCCGTTCAGCCCGAGCGCCGCATCCAATTCCGTAGCGGGAGGGGTTCCATCGATGGGATAGGCACGAAACCCGTCGGTGGTCGTCCGCGTCATGTTTGTGGGGCCTTCGAGGTCGGTGTAGCGTCCCGTGTCCAGCGTCAGGCTCTTCAGCGTCCAGTCGTGCCTGATATAGTCCGTCGATATGCGGTCGGCGTTCAGCTTCGGCGTCGGCATGGGATCGGTCTCCACATCGTACACCGGCCGCGGAAGGCGCGCCGCCTTGTACGAGCCGATCACAAGCGGATCCAAACGCGCTGTCGAATATTTGAGATTTTGATAACATATCCTGATGCCATGGGCCTCCGTCAAGCCGCCGGTCCCGCCGGCAAACGCTGACAGCGGCATCACGACGCCGCCTATTCTGGTCTTATGGTCGTGCTCCAACGAGATATCATCCGCGGGACCGTTCCACAGGATGTCGTACGCGTTCATCAAGGCAGGGCTCCACTGGGCATAGGTCGGCAGAAGCACAATGGAATACGTGGAAATCGGACGCCGGTCCGCGTCGAGCGGGAAAACAAGCGTCGTCTCGCACGTTTCACTCTGATCCAAGATAAAGAAACCGTCGACACCATTGGTCACAGGATCCGAAAACATGAAGTCCCAGTATACGAAATTGGCGACACCGTTGATCTCGAGGCCGAGCAGGGCATTTGTCCGTGAGGGCTGGATACCGTTCGAAGGCCAGATCACCGAGCTGTCCGTACTAACGCCATCGAACTGATACGCACGGGACGGGCCTGCAATGCTTTCCGCACCCGCAAAGCCGGTCAGGGCGAAGTCGTTGGTCATCGGATTCACAAGGGGTTGGTCAAACGTCGCGCTTCGCATCGGGACCGCCCGGCCGGCCCGGTACAGCACCGACTCCCCGGGCCCCCTGTAGATGCCCGCCATGAGCAGGTCGAACGATGGAGTAGAATCCACGAACTCCAGTCCTTTGACATTGTTAAGCACACCGGAACCGCCCGTAAAGTCGCTCAGTCTGAACGCCGCGCCTCCTAATTGGTTATTACCCGTTGCCCCGTCACTACGCCTTACGCGAACCTGCATGCCATGAGGCCGAAGCACTTCTCGGTTGCCATAGTGACTGCTTAACAAATGGAGTTGCCAGGTGCCAATTCGCACCCCGTTGCTGTCCAGAGGATACACGTAGGCGTCATCGTTGCCGCCGTATGCAACCGCAAAGAATCCCCCGTCGGTCACCTTCGTGACGCTGCTGGCGAACATGACCTTGCTGGTCATACAGTTGTAGGCGCCTTTGAGCGTCAGGTTGGTCACCGCATCCGCAAAATCAACCGGCGGCGTCCCGAGGTACGGGCCGTACAGGTCGTTCGCACTGACTCCGGAGCAGGTGCCGCTTGTCGGGCCTTCGACATCGGAGTACAGGATGCTGTCGATCTCCAGCGCGATCATCCTCACGTCCTCGACGATAACCCTGTTCGCGGCAATCGCAGGCCCCAAATAGACCGTATTCGTGGTCGGCACCAACGGAGGATCGAACAAAGCCCCTGTGACCGGCTTGACAGTGCCCCAGAGGTCTCCGGCGCAACCCACCGCCGCCGCCAACACAACCGACCGCCCTACTGATCTTGCCTTCATTGTCAGCCTCCTGTGCTAGGTAGCCAATGCTTAAATCTTGAGGATCCCTTTCTCGAACCCCCGCGTCACCGCCTCGGTGCGGACCGAAGCGCCCAGCTTTCGCAGGATGGCCGAGACGTGCGCGCGCGCGGTCCGCCGCGAGATGCCCAGCAGCTTGCCGATCTCCGCGTTCGAGAAGCCCTGGCGCATGAGGTTGAGGACCTCCTGCTCGCGCTGCGAGAGGGTCTCGCCGCTCTCGTCCCCGTCCTGGCGGGCCAGCCCGCCCTGCCCGATGACGCTCAGGCTCTCGAACGCGCCGCGGATCGCCGCGAACAGCACGTCCGGATCCACGCTCTTAGTCACGTACCCCGCCGCCCCGGCCGCCATCGACTGACGGAGGTCCTCCTTCGCCTCGGAGGAAGTCAACATCAGCACGCGCGCCTGCGGCGACTCCGCCTTGATCTGCCGGAGCACTTCGATGCCGTCGAGCCCCGGCAGGCTGATATCCAGCAGCAGGACGTCGGGCCTGTGCTCGCGCCAGCCGGCCAACGCCGAGCGCGCGTCGCTCGCCTGGGCCACGACCGAAAAACCGGGTTCGCCCGCAAGCAGGTTCGCCAGCCCCGCCCGCATCACCGGGTGGTCGTCCACCAGCATCAGCCGGATCGTGCGGCCCGTCTTCCCGCTCATTACTCACCCTCCTTGCAAACCAACAACAGCATGAAAAACAAGTTGTCTGGAATGTTGGAATATTGAAATGTTGGAAGAAATCTTCGGCTCCTTCGACTTCAACCCCATCATTCCACCATTCCCGCATTCCAATTGGGTTGCGGGCTTTGCCCGCGTTGGACGTCCGTCACCCCGCCTCGCCCATGTCGGCGTCATAGTCCCGCAACAAGACCGTGACGCGCACGGCCGTGCCGCCGCCCGGACGGCTCTCGATCGCGAGCCGGCCCCCGAGCCGCTCCGCACGCTCGCGCATCACGTCGAGACCGAAGTGACCGGCCCGGGCGCAACAGTCCTCTTCATTGAACCCGCGGCCGTCGTCGCGGATTTCCACCCCGACACTCTCGCCCTCGCGACGTACCGACACCTGGATCTGACGACAGGCGGCGTGCTTCTGCGCGTTCAGCAGCGCCTCCTGGATGATCAGCAGCAGATGTCCGCCCACGAACTCCGAAAGGTCCTCGAACTCGCCTTCGGTGCGGCACGCCACCGCCGCCGCTCCGGTGCCGCGCGCCCGTTCGACGATCGCCTCCAGCGCCGGCGTGAAGCGCTGACCATGCGCCTGCAGGCTCCGCAGTGTCCACACGGCGTTGCGCAGCTCGTCGGACGCGTGGCTCACCATGCGCCGCGCCACGTCAAGCTGCGGCTTCGCCGCCACGCCGCCCTTCTGACAGGCCGCGAGTTGGAAGCCGATCCCGCCAAGCGTCTGGAGCAGCGTATCGTGCAGGTTCGCGGCCAGCCGGTTGCGCTCGCGCAGCGTCGCTGTGAACTCCAGCGCCGCCTCGCGTCGGCCGCGCATTTCCTGCGACAGCCGGCTCGTCGTCTCCTGCACGCGCCGGTGCAGGAGCCAGACCCACACCGCGCCCGCCAAAATGACGGACATCAGAACCGCCAGCGCCGCCAGCAGTCTGGGGACCGTCCACCACGAGGGCTGCCGCATGACCACAACGTCGGCCGCCGACCGGAGCAACAGTTCCACCTGAGGCTTCGTGACAGCCGACGGAACATTCGGATGCCAGATGTCCAGCAGCACGATCCCCGTGAGGGACAGTTCGCTGCCCGCACGCAAGGCGGGCAGGCTCGCGCCCCGCGGTCCACGCAGCGTGGCTTTGAAGCTGACGTCGGCTTTCTTCAGCCTCAGCACCCGCGTGCCGTTGTCCGTCCGAAAATCCTCCGTCAGCGTCGCCTCGCAGGTCACCAGCGCCCCGTCGAAGTCGCCCGGCTCGGCCATCACGCCGTTGTACAATGCGAACTCGTTGGCTTCAACGATCTGCTCGGCCGAAACGCGAAGCGGCGCGGGCGGCTTTTCCCTGCCGATTTTGCGCACCACGGCCTCGCAAAGTCCGCTGACGGCGCGGCTCCGGTCCACAAAACCGGAAGCCTCCACGCGGTCGCCGGGCTCGAGGTTGATCGGCTGTCGCGTCTGGATCCTCAGGCCGGTCTCGCCGTCGTGCACAAAGAACATGCAGCCCAGCTCCGGGGCGACACCCTGCAGGCTGCGGTAGGGCCACACGGCGTCGTCCAGGAATGAGATCTGCACGCGCTCCGCATAGGTGACGACGCCCTCCACGTGCAGGCGGAACTTTCCGCCGAAATCGCTCCGGTAGTCCCCCACCTCGCGCAGCGGCACTTTCGGCGCGTCGAACGGCGCGTTACCCGGCGGCCGCAGCACCGTGAGGTCGCTCAGCGCATTAACGAAGACCGAGGGCATGAGCAGTTCGCCCCGCGTATTGAACGCGGCCATCGCCACGCCTTGCAGCCGCACCTCCGCCTCGACCAACCCCTCGCAGACATCCCGAGCCTCCAGCGGAAGGCGCGCTATGAAGCGCCCCGGATTGGCATCGAGCACGAGCATCAAGCCGAGCGGCGGGCGCATCCAATAGCCCTGAACGACGCCGCGCACCTCGACCCTGCGGCAGTCGTCCAAGCCTCGGAAAAAGCGCCCGGAATTGAACGGCTCAGCGGCGGGCAGCGGGGCCTTGCCAAGCCGGGTGACCGCATACGGCAGGATGACCGGCGCGGAGCCGCCCTGCCGGGTCACCCCCGTGATTTCCACCTCGGTCCCCGGACAAAGGCTGCCGAACACGTCGTCATCACCCTTCCACACCCCCTCGTCCCGCGCGAGCCGAGGGTAGACGAAGATTCCCGCATCTCCGTCCTGCATAATGAACAGCCGGCAAAGGCGCGCCGTCACCACGCCCCGCAGCCGCACGGCACGGCCCTGCCGGATCTCCTCGCCGGTCAGCGCCTTGACCTCGCCGATCCGCGTGATCGCGTTGGTCGCGTTGGTCGCGGCCGCGACCCGCGCAGCCAGCAGCAGGCAGGTCAGGCTTATAAGATATGCCAATGCCCGTTTCACCGTGCGGCACCTCCATCGTTGGAATAGCGAAAGCATACTGGCTCGATTTCCAAACGCCCATTGGCCAGGTGGCCAATCGACGTTTAACATAATAAACTGATATTGTTTAAATATGAAGTGAGTCAGGTATGGAGTCAACTCCCGATTCAGACAGGCCGCAATATTTGATGACCGTCGGCGGAACGGATCTCTTCTTCTGCGGAACAGACAACGGCGACTTCAAAGACCACATAGGAATTCCACCCCGAGTTCTCGCTCTCGGGTTTGAACTGACTCCCGCCCGAGAAACCGGAAAAAAAGAGCGTGCCGTTCACTGGATACGGCGCGTCGTAACAGCCGGACAGATCCCCTCCCTCGGTTTCCGGCTCCGGTCAGAGCACCCGCTACTGCAGCACCGGACGCACCACCTCGCCGCGGGCCTGAGCCTGGATGTTCTCATCGTGCCCAAAGTAGGCGGCGTTGGACTCCATGAAGAGCGCCAGTCGAAGCCGTTCTTCGTCAGTCAGCTTCACGTCGTGGTGGCCTTTCGCCAGCTGCGCGTGGAGCGGCGAAGCATAGGCCCCAAACTTGCCGGGCTCGGTGTAGGGCTCGACGAACAGATCGCGCTGCACGCGTACGTTCTTCCAGTCGCCGCGGTAGGCCTTGCTGAAGTAGCTGACGTAAGGCACCAGGCTGTAGAACGAGGTGTTGAACAGATACTTGTCCGCGGCGAAGTCGCCGCGACGCAAGTCCGGCATCCGTTCCTTGCGGTCCGCGCCGTGGCAGGAGACGCACTTGGCGTCCAGCACCGTCTGCACGAGCCGCGGGTAGTTGAACGGGCACGAACCGTCCGGCCCCGGCGCGGGCACCGAAGGCGCCCGCCGCATCGCCAGCGGCGTCTCGCGCGACGGCGCGCGCGAAACCCCCACGCGCTGCTCGTGACAACCGTTGCACATCAGCGTCTCGCCCGGCGCGGTGTAAGTGGAGCTGCGCATCCCCTGCACAGCGCAACCCTTGTCGTCCACCGCATGAAAGAACACCTCCGCGCCGGCGGGCACCTCGAAATAGGCGCTGCCGTCGGACTCGACCGGTACGGTGCCCAGCAGCTGGCGGCCGCAGAGCTGGTCGCACACCCCCAAGCGCGGGTTGCCCACATGGAACTTCACTTTGGGCAGCACCTGCCAGATGCGGAGCGCCTTGATCGCGGTGCCCTCGGGGAAGGGGTAGCGCGAATTGTTGACGTTGATCAGTCCCACCTTCGCCGTCTTGGGCAGCTGCTCCTTCGCCACCGGGTCAGGCTTCGCGCCGTCCGGCATGCGCGGCCGCCCCACCAGCGTGCCGTGCGTCAGGACAGGCGGCGACGGCCGAGCGCCGAGCGGCATCGGACTCAGACAGGAGATCTGCGGATGGGTGTAAATCGTCTCTTTGTTGCCGAACGCGTCCACCAGCGTGATCGCATAGCGCCGCTTGGACCAGTCGATCCCGCCGTACTGCGCGTTCGCGTCCCCGTCGTAGACGCACAGGTGGTAGGTTTCGCTGAGCGGCCAGGGCGACGCGTAGGCACCGGAGCCTTTGGTCGAGTTGGTCGAGTTGTAGTACTCGGCTTCGGGCATCAGCTGGTCGGGCGTCAGGCGCTTGACTTGCGACATCTCGCCGTCGTCCGGCACGCCCGGGTCGATCACAATCAGCGAACCCCGCGCCTCGGTATGGTGGCCGCACGCGGCCGCCACGTACTTCGACGAGCCCGGGATCGCCCGCACGTCCATCTCCATTTGCGGCGAGGTGCGCTCCGAGCGGCGCTCGTTGCCGTTGATCGAGCGCGGGTCGCGGCCGTCGGGATAGGTGACCCAAGCGTGGTGCGCCTGATTGAAGCCGCGGTCGACGTAGTCCCAGCGCGTATAGACGATCATGCCGTTATTGTCCACGCTCGGCTGCCACTCGTTGGTCTCATGCGGGCTGAGGCAGACGATGTCCGAGCCGTCCTCGAACATCGAGTGGAGCGTGAAGGTCGGCACTTCGCGCGCGTGGCAGCGGCCGAAGCCGCCGCGCCGCTCGGAGATGAAAGCGATACGCCCGTTCGGCAGCCAGCAGGGATCGAAGTCGTTCACGATGCCGTCCGTCAACTGCACCAGGCCGGAGCCGTCCGCGTTGCAGCGGAAGAGATGGAAGGTGGTGCGCTCGTTCCAGACGCGGATCTGCGGCTCGCCGTCGGTGTACGCAAAGAGGATCTGACGGCCGTCGTACGAGACGTCAGGCGAGAGGTACCCGCCGTTTCCGAGCTTCTGTCCTTTGCGCGCGCCCGCCTCGACCACCGAGCCGGCGATCAGATTGCGCGCCGCGGGCGCGTCGGACCACGGGCTCTCCAGCACATAGAGGCCGTTCCCCTGCGTGGTGCCGTGGCAGGTGGCGTGGAAACCAAAATACTGGTCGCACATGTGTACGCCCCAATTTAGCTCGTGGGGCGGCAGAGCCTCCCGCGTAATGAAGAGGATTTTCGTGACCGGCTTCAACAGGGGATTGGCGAAGGCAATCTTGCGCCGCAGCGTCCGGACCTCGGCGAACAGGCCGCGCCGCGCCGCCTCATCCGTCACCGGCACGGTGCGCGCAGCCTGTTCCAGCTCGGCCAGACGCGAAGCGTGAGCGGAGAGGTCGACCTGTCCCTTCAAGTCATCGTACAGCGCCCGCGTGCGCCGCGTCACCACGTCCAAGGGATCGCGGTCCTCCGGCAGGATCGTCGCCTGGCGGTTGAATGCCTGCGCCGCGCGCGCCGCCTCGTCGGCAACTCCCTCGCGCGTCTCCGGCTTCTGCGTCATCTCGCGCACCAGCAGGCGGAACTCCTTCGCCGCATCCGCGCCGTACCGCGCCGCCGGGTCTTCCGCTCCCCCAGCCACCAGCACCGCCAGCACCACACCCCACGTGAAACCGATCATCCGTTTCGTCTTCATCGTTCCATTCCCTCGGCGGGTGCGCCGTCGGCCGCGCCCTGTGTTCATTCGAATTAATATACCTCATTCAAACAGATGCCGCCGAGTTCGTCTACCTCGCCCATGACAAAATCCAGCCTCCAAAAAGTTGACAATCTGACAATCTTCTTGAGCTGCCGCGAAGCGTGGCCTATACTGTGACCATCGGAAAATGAGAGTTGCCTGTGCGCTACGAAACGCTGAAAACGATTGCGATTCCTTACCTGCTCGCCATCCAAGACCGGATGACGGAGACCTTCGGCCTTTCCGTGCTCGACGAGCGCCGGATCAAAAACCTGATCCTGTACAGCCTCCGCGGGCCCGATTACAGCTGTTTCAGCTTCGCGGAGAAGACCGCGACACCCCTGCACACCTCCGCTCCCGGCAAAGCGCTGGTAGCAAACCTGCCGGAAAAGCGCCGCGCCGCGCTGCTCAACCGGATGACCTTCGAGCGTCTCACACCCAACACCATCACCGACCGCAAGGTTTACGAAAAGAGACTGGCGCGCATCCGGCGGGAAGGCTATGCCACAGACATCGCGGAGGAACTCATCTGCTGCCACTGCGGCGGCGTCGTCATCCGCGACCCGCACGGCAACCTCGCGGACGCGCTCTGGCTCTCGGGAATCGACAAGCGACTTCCCCCGAAGACGCTGCTCGCCAACATCCGGCACCTGCAGGGCGCAGCCAAAAAGATCGAAGAAGCGCTAATGCGCTGCAGCGCGAGGGAGTGCCCAGCCACCCCCCAGTCGCCCTGCGTGGCCCTCGCGCGCGAATTCCTGCAGAAGAACGTCTGCCAGACCGTTCGTTACGCCGACCTCGCCAAGGCCTGCCGCGTCAGCTACTCAACGCTCCGCTCCCGCTTTCGCAAGGAAACCGGGCTCTCGCTCGGCAGCTACCACACCGCCTTGCGGATCGACGAGGCCACCCGGTTGCTGATGGAAACGCGCCTCCCCGTCACCGCAATCGCCCTCCGGCTGGCCTTCTACGATCAGAAGCATTTCTCGGCCTTCTTCAAGCGCAAGACCGGACTCTCGCCCCTCGCCTACCGCAAACAGAAGGAACAGAACTACGCGAGCGCTTCAGGATCGACCAGGTCGAATTAACCGTCCACCCTCCTGAAGGCTCAATGTTCCCTTTGCAGTATCGCTGAAATGCCCCATCCAGACCCGACAACGGTTGCACAACCCGCCCTTGTCTGCAGGCAGCGCGCGTCCGAAGTTGAGCGTCGGCTTCTGCAACCAGAAATACTTTTCCGCATTATTCAAACGGAAGCAAGGTCTCGCCCCGCTCGCCAGCCGCAAGCGCGCAGCGCACAGCGCTGCTACTTTTCTCCAAGCGGTAGCACGTCGCCCTGAATAATCGACAGCATGCGCGGCGACAAGATCTGCCTTTTGTCGTCGTCCACGAGGCTGAACCGGTTGCCGTCGTTCGGCGTGCTGAGATAGTTCCAGACGGCATAAGAGATGCCGTGCTCCTTCAACAACAGGATCACGTCGTTCATCCAATTCTCGCGCGAGGTCATGTCGGCGTGCCGGATCGTCCCGAACTCGCCGCACCAGAGAATCTTGTCCGGATGCTTTTTCACGAATTCGAAGGCCGGCTGAAGCCACTCCCGCAGAACCTTGGCGTCCATCCGCTGATAAGTGGAATATGGGTTCTTCGCGCCCTCGACGAACCGCTTGTAGTCGCGGTAGCGCTCGATGTCGCCCGGATAGGGCATCGCCCGATTGTAATAGAGCGGCCCCGCCTGCAAAACCCCGCGCTGATGCGTGAACTCGAACGGGCCGTAGAAGTGGAAGGTGTAGATCACGTTCTCGTCGTCAAACAGCTGCAGGTCGTTGAGTTTGTCGCAACTGTTCCAGCAGGTACTGCCGACGATGATCTTGCGCGTCGGGTTGACCTTGCGGATTTCCTGAATCGTCCGCGCAACCAGAGCGTTCCACGTTTTCGGATCGACATTCTTGACCTCATTGAGCAGCTCAAACACGACGCTGTTGTCGGCGTGGTAGCGCCGCTCGAACGCCATCCAGAAGGCGACGAACCGGTTCTGCAATTCGGCGTCGTCCAGCAAGTTGACAGGCGACGGCACATCGCAGTAGTTGCCGACCGCCTTGTGCAGATTCAGCACCACGTTCAGCTTATACTCGTGACACCACGCGACAAAGTTGTCGACGCACCGGAAGGTCCGCTCGCAGTAAACGTACGGCTTCTCCTCCAGCACGATCTGATCGAAGCCGACCCGGATATGATCGGCACCGAACGACGCTATGTTCCGCACGTCGTCCTTCGTGATGTACGTTTCGAAGTGCTCGTAGTCGCCCGGCGACAGCGTCATCTTCCACTTGTCCGGCAGGACGTTGAAGCGCTTGTAGTTGGTCAGCCAGCCGCCGATGCCCATGCCGTGCTCGAAGCCCACGAACGGCTTGGCCTGCACTTTCGGCGGGTTCGCGTCCGCCGCCGCGGGCGCGCTCTGCGCAGCCGCATCGGCTATCCCCAATCCCCAACACGCCAGCAGCAGAGCACCACCCCGGCTCATCCGATCCCATTTCGCGTAACTCGCTTGAGCACCTTTATTCATAATTTCCTCTTTTTCTGCGTTCAGTTGGATGACATGTTTCACGGACTACAGTGCATTCTTTTCATAGACGCGCACGTAATCGATCTCAAAGTCGCGCGGGTATGTCAAGTTAGGATCGATCGTTCCGATCCAACCCGAATACTGGAAGAGCGCCAAAAGAATGAACATTTTCTCCTGCGGCGTTGGTCCCTTGTACGTCTTGATAACTTTCCCGTCCAGATACCAACTGAGTTGCCCTTCCTGCCATTCGAGCGCCCAGACATGAAATCCGGCCGACGCGTCGATCGGCGCGGGATATAAATAGTGCCCGTCTTTCGTGAAGTGGACGTTCAGATCGACTTTGCTCACGGTCTTGCCGATATACCGTCCCTGCTGTTCGACGATGTCGATCTCCACGCTGCCGTCCGCGATCGATTTGCGTTTCCCGTCCGGCGTGTATTCCTGCTTGTTGGGGTCATGCTGGTGGAGCCAGAACGCGTTCAGAAGGCCTTCCCCTTTCGCGCATTTGGCGCGGATCTCGAACCAGCCGTATTTCTGCGCGAACTTGTCGAGGATCTGGACTTCGTTGGTGCTCGCGCCGAAACGGTGATCCGAAGTCGTCAAGCAACTGACGCATTGATCGGTCTTGTTTGTACGGAACGGGAGTTTCTCATCGATGCGGAGTTTCAGGACACCGTCCGCGATCACCGTGTACGCGTTAGGGTCGGTCCACCGGCTCTTCACGCCGATCCGCTTGAAATACTCCTTCCGCCCCGACCGATAGGCGGGGTACCAATACATATCGTTCAGCTGGGGGCGGTCAAACTCGTCATCGAAAGTCAGTTTCCAGCCCGGCTTATCCAAAGGAGGCGCCGGAAAGTCACCCGCCCACCCCAGGCCCATTCCGAAAGCCCAGCAGCAAAGCCCAAGCATGGTCCGTTTTCGTTTCATTCGCATTGTCCCTTATATAAACCCCGCGACCTGATATGCGCTTCCGAAAAATTCAACGTGGTCAGCAGTACGCCGATCGCGGCGAGCAGAAAAACGGCCTGATACTGACACACGGGGAAGCCACCCACACGCCATCGGATCGACGCCGAATTCGCCCCCATGAGAATGGACGGGAATACCCGCGAGAGCCCTTGGCCACCGTAGAAAAACGCGCCGAATAAAGCCATATCCATCGTCTTGTTCTCCGCACGGGCGCGGGCAAACATTTCCGACGACGCGGCGACGGAGGTGGCCGCGATGAAAAAGGCATGGAGCGACAAAAGTGCGGCGATCAGCGCATAGACGAGAAATCCGCCCTTGTTCAGACAAAACAAGGTGAGGCACACCGACAGAAAGGTGACGTGGGCCATGCGGAACACGTTTCTGTCTGTCCATTTCCGCACCATCACGGGCACCCCCGCATACCCCAACAGCATTCCGGCCAGCGCGATCGCCGACACGATGACCACCGCATTGTCCGGCGCCCGCAGCCCGTTTTTCATATAGAGGAGCGCGAGAGGCACCACCCCATACGCCGCCAGATTCAGCGCGAACACATATCCGCCGAAACCCGCCAAGGGTCTATTGGCCACCGCAGATGAGACGCCTTGCCACAAACCGATTTCCTTTGACTTCGCTTCCGCGGAATTCGGCATCCGGGCGACAAAAGCCGCCCGCCCCAGAAATACGAGGGCGGCGACGAACAGGACGATCTGGAGGTGCACAACTTGCGGATGACGTCCGATCAGAAGGCCCACCGCGAACAGATACGCCGCACCCGACGCCTGGTGACAGAGCCGCATCCGTCCGAGAAACGCGAGCCGGCGCTCCTGTTCGAGAAACGTATCGAGCAGCGGAAACCAGCCTGCGACGAAACCGGACAGAATCAGCGAGAAACAGAAAACCGACGTCACGAGGACTGCGGCGGAAAAGCCGCCGAACCCGGGAGCAGCAACCGCCATGAAATAGGCGACGCCCGCCAGCGCGCTGGCCCCAAGCACCAGCCGTCGCGCCCCCAGACGCGCCGCCACAGCCGCCATGGGAACGATACACAGTCCGTTCAGCAGCGGCAGCAGCGCTGTGGTCAGCAGCGCGAGCCGCGAATCCGCCCCCAACATCCCGGCGAATAGGAGTATCACCGCGCTGTCGGTCAGCGTGACCTCCCCGAGGACCCCGCAACAGGAAGACAGAATGGCGTTCCGCTCGGCCGACCGTACAGCAGCCGTCTGGTACGTTGTTGCCATCATGACAGCGGGCCCCTCATCACCGTCGCCCGCCGGATTGTTTCGGCCTTTTCCTGCATCCCCGTCCTCCCCAAGCCGTGCGGCATCATCTGACCAGAATGGACAAACCCTTCTGCCTTTGTTTGACAAAGCCAGAGTTCACAACCGCCTCCGAGAGACTCTGAGCCCGGTTATCAATGGTATTTCCCTTCACAAACCGGCTGTCGGCCAGCGCGGCGCAGATCTCCATACTCGCCTGCTGCATCGCACCGGTGAACTGCGCCGACGCCTCGTCCGCATTCCAAGCGGAGCGGTAAACGCACCAGTCCTGGTAGCAGGCCGCTTGCGGCCCCTCCATCCGATGGGTGGTCGCGGCAACTTCGCCGCCAAGGACGAATGCGGTCGGCGCCATCCGCTCGGGGAGCCACCCGACTTCCGTTCCGTCCACAAACAGTCGCGTCGTCTGGCCCGCATAGCAATGCGCGACGGCCACGTCATACCACCGCTTGCCGTCGAGGACGACCGGCACCTTGATCTCGTGCCCCGTGGACGCGACATAGGCAAGCGCGTTGGTGCGGAGTTCCACGGTCCCCCATCCCGTGCCGGCCACCGAACGCTCCTTTTTGATTTCCATGATACCCAGATAGCTCTGAGTCCCCTGTACATTGGAAATCCCCACGGAGATGCAACCGCAAGCATCCGGCACAAGTCCCGTCAATTCGGCGATCGTGTCGTTGTTGCCGTCATAGCCATCCGTGCCGACATCTGTGCCGGAAGTCACCATGTTGGTGCCGTATGTGCCGTTCCCCGCCTCGGCCGTATAACGCGTTTCAAGGACCGTGGCGCTCGCCCGCGTTCCGAAGAAACGCAGTGTATACACCGACGCCCTGTTCAGGCCGGACACCTTCAGGCTGGAGCCGCCCGTCTGTGTATGAAAATAGTCCTCAGTGGCGCGCGCTTGTGCGAAATATCCGAGAAGCGCGGGGTCCGGCGAAAGAAGCCCCCCGTTGTATATACCGTTGTGGCTCACGAACTCTTTTGTGATGACGAGCGAGACCGTTGTCGTCTTTGCTGAAAAGGAGTCGACCAAATTCTTCAGCGCCACGCCCGCATTCACGGGCGGAACAAAATTGTTCCAGCACCTGCCGTTGCTGTCTGGGCTTGCCATGGCATGCCCGTTGACGTTGTCGTTGGGGCCGAAGTCGATCAGCAGCGAATCGGGGTCGTCTTCCTCCACCGCACCCGCGACAGCGATCTCCATGATGCTGAGATAAGCGAAGCCGCTCACCGTCGTCACGCCGACTTCGATCTCCCCGTTCGCGTCGGCAGGCACGTTCCGAAGCTCGGCAATCATATTGTTGTTGCCGTCGTAGCCGTCGGCCCCGACATCCGTACCGGTCGTCACCACATTGGTAGCATACGTGAGGCCGTTCCCCGAAGCGGCAGAATAGCGCGTCGTGCGGAGGGCGCCGTCCAGCGCCCGCGTTCCGAAAAAGCGCAGGGTGTACACGCGGCGATTGCTTAAGCCCTTGATCTTGAACTTCGAGGTCCCGCCCGTGCAGAAGTAATCTTCGGTGGCGTTCGTCACCGCGAAATCGCCCAGAAGCGCGGGGTCCGGAGCCATCAGCCCGCCGAAACCGCTTCCGCCGTTCGGCCCGCTGAACTCCGCCGTCACCTCCAAACTGACAGGCGTGACCGAGCCGGTCGTCCTGACGAGTCCCGGCAACGAAGCGCCCACCGGAATGGTGCCGTTGTACCGCCAACTGTTCCAGTAATGGCCAAACGGGTCAGGGGACGGCGCGGCATGGCCATACGCGGTGTCCGTCGGCCCGAAGTCCACCAACAGCCTGTCCGCGAGCGCGAGCGGCGCGACCTCCTCCACGCGGATCTCCACGATGCCGAGGTAACCATACCCGCTCACATTCGTCACGCTGACCTCGATCTCCCCGTTGTCGTTTGCCGACAAACCGCGGAGCTCGACAATCGTATCGTTATTGCCGTCGTAACCGCCCGTGCCGATATCCGTTCCTGTCGTCACAATGTTGGTCGTGAAGGTACCGTTCCCGGAGGCGGCGGTATAGCGCGTCGTGCGGGTGGCCGCGTTCATCATCCGCGTTCCGAAAAAGCGCAGGCGATATGAGAAACGCCGGTCCAGTCCCGTGATCTTGAATTTCGCGGTAGATCCCGTACCGAAATAATCCTCAGTGGCGTTCGTCACCGCGAAATCGCCCAACAGCGCCGGGTCCGGAGCCATCAGCCCACCGAAACCGCTTCCGCCGTTCGGCGCGTCGAATGCCGCCGTCACCACCAGATCGACCTGAGAGGTCGCACCGCTGGTCTTGACAAGGTTCGACACGGCGGCTCCAACGGGAACTGCGCCCGAATACCGCCAACTGTTCCAATAGTTTCCGTTCTGGTCCGGGGACGGCGCTGCATGGCCCTTCGCCTCGTCCGCCGGGCCGAAGTCGACGAACATTCGGTCTGAGCCGCGGAGCTCGCCTGGAGAAGGCTCGCTCACGACGGCCGCGACGGTCCCGGTGTACTCGGAACGTACCCGGAAAGCCGTCGTAAAGGAGTGAACCGGATCTTTGGGGACAAACCGTATGGGATCGTGAACGGCCGCGTCCCGCGTGATCAGGGCATATCCGTCCTCGGCGCCGACAGGGCTAGGCCGCCCGGTCTTGCCGAGCCTGACCGCGTCGAAGAGCGACGGCACGATCGCGTAGAACATCTCCTTGTGCCCATAGGCATTGGGGTGTCCTGAATCGGTGTTGCATCCTTGAACCCAGTGTCCTTTCCCGTCATCGACCGCGCCGAGAAAATTGGCGCTGGGAAAATCATACGTGTTGAGCAGGAGATTCATGGCCTTCAAATGCGCATACTCTGAAGCGGAGTAACTGTTGTGCGGGTAACACAGTCCGGTCATCGCATACATGCCGTTGGCGCGCACACGCCCGATCAGATTCGTCAGCCCGGCACGAAACGTTTCAGACACCGCGGCGGGATCTGGCGCTCCCGCCAGTCCCTCATCTGAAAGCGAAAGACCGAGCAAAACCTGGTCGGGATCGGCGGGCAGGACCGCCGTGTCAAACGTGTCCAGAAGGTTGGTCGTGCCGTCGCTGCTGACCGAGAGATTCGTCACGCTCCACCCCAACGGCGAAAGACAGGCGGCAAGTCGTCCCGCATAGCCCAATGCATATGAACCGCCGACCGTCCCACCACCCGCGTTATACCCTTTGGCCACCCATGACCCCAGCACGGCAACAACCCCGTTTGTGTCGGAACGACCGAGAACCGGAACCCAAAGGCATACAGCCAAAATGCCCGCATGACAGAGGAGACCGCGCATCCAAACACGTTTACTCATGACGACCTCTTACCGCTTTTCGATACTCATTCCCGCCTGACACCGTTCAATCCCGCATGGCCGCATCTCAAACGCTGCCGTTCCCGGCATTTCTATTTCTACCGTCAATCGAACAGTAGCACCCTTCGCGATCTGAAACCACATACTTTTGCGCACAAAAAACTTCACTTTTGCGTACGCCACCGCTTGCGTTCTCACCGTTTTCCGCGCTATATTTTTGGCAGAGGGCAAGCAGACGATGGCCCTTCCCGATTCCGGACGGGAAACACGTCACTCGCCGAAAAACCAACCACGCCTTAACGCATGTCCAAATTCCTCAAAAAAATACCGCATGTGCTCGTCGCGATCTCCACGGTTTTCAAAGCCAGACGCGACAAACTGCAGGGCATTCTGAAATATGCGCAGCTCAACGGCCCATGGGATGTTCAACTCCTGGAAGACCATCCCTACATTGCCAAGTTGGGGTCTTTCAAGCACTGGCACCCGGACGGCATCATCCGGGACGGGACCAATCCGCTGCCGCTTCCCGCCATGCGCGCAAAAGGAATTCCGACTGTCCTTATCGACACCGCATCATCTCAGCCTCGCGGTTACTCGATCGTGAACAACGATCCGCGGCAGATTTCCGGAGCCGTGGCGGATTACTACCTGCGCCAAGGGCTCAAGCAGTTCGCTTTTGTCGGTTCCGTCCCGGTGGCGGCCTGGTCACAGGGGCGTTCCGAGGCCTACGTTGAGCGGCTCGCAAAAGCGGGCTACGCCTGTTTCCTGTACAAACCGCGACACGCGAACGACTGGGGCCTCGAACAGGAATACATGTGTCATTGGCTGAAGGCTCTTCCCAAGCCATGCGGCCTGATGGCGGCAATGGACATTCGCGGCAAGCAGGTGATGGATACCTGCGCGCTCGCCGGCATCCGCGTGCCGGAAGAAGTGTCCGTCATCGGCGTGGACAACGACGAGACGATCTGCGAGAACACCACGCCCACGCTCTCCAGCGTGCTTCCCGACTTCGAGGGCAGCGGCTACCTAAGCGCCGAGCTGCTCGACCGGTTGATGCGGAGTGAAAAACACCGTGTCGTCCACATCACGTATGACGTGAAACGGATCGTCCACCGCCTGTCGTCGCAGGACATGAAGAATTCAAGCCGGCTCGCCGTCTCCGCCATGGAGTTCATCCGGCTCAACGCCTGCGCTGGCATCACGGTGATGGACGTCGCCCGGCATCTGAAGGTCTCGCGCCGCTTTGCGGAACTCCGTTTCCGCGAGGCGCGCAACCACTCCATCCTTGACGAGATCCAATACCAACGCCTCGAACGCGTCCGCGCGCTCCTGCGCGAAACGACGCTCCCCATCGGCGCGATCGGCGAGCGCTGCGGCTACCCGACCGAGACCTATCTGAAAACGCTGTTCAAAAAACGATTCGGCATCACGATGCGAGAGTACCGCAAACAAACGTAAACGCGAATCCGAAATATTCCATTTTCGCTCCTCAATCCGCGGTTCTTTCAGATGGCCGCCAGACAGGACTCGAGATACGCCCGCGACCGATTGATCTCCGCCGTCACATCCGTCGGCAGATCGAGGATCGCTACGCCGCGCGGCGTCGGATGCATGAAAATCTCCGTCCATCCTGCGAAACGGATCTCGCGTAAGGCGGCCAACAGCGGCTTGAAATCGAGCGATCCGCGTCCCGGCATCTGCAAGAGCTCCTTTTCCTTGGGCATTCGCGTCATGCAACCCTCGCCGTGCTGCCATGCATAAAACACCGTCAGTCCATCGCCCAGCGACCGGATGAGATCGGCCAGCAGTTTCTCGTCCTGCGGCAGATGATACGGTGCGAGCGCCACGCCCAAGTGCTTAGAAGGTCGAAATTCGACCAACCACTTTAACGAATCGGAAGATTCAATCAGATTGTTGCCGTGGTTCTCAATCGCAACCGTCACGCCTAACTCACCTGCCGCATCAAGCGTCGGCTTCATTTTTTCAACGAACGCTCGCACCGCCGACTTCAGCGTGTCGCCGGACAAGCCTCTGGGTCCCTCACCACCGGTCACCATCGTACGACAACCGAGCCGTGCGGCCAATTTCAGTTCGTCGCCAAGACGGAACGGCCCGAGTTTGTATTGCGTGATGCATCCGAGTGACACGCCGTGCCGCTTGAGCAGCGCGGCAAAGCGCTCCTCGCCCAAATCGTCCAGCTGTTCGCGCTGGCTGCCGTGGACTTTGGGCCAGAGGTCGAGCGCCGAAGCCCCTGTTTTCGCGATCTCCGGCATGATCGTCCCAAGGTCGGTGTGGCCGTACATGCACGAACCCAGCAGGTAGCGCAAGGGGAAGGCGGCATTGGCCAAAACGCTCCCGGACAACAGGCCGCCGCCAACGGCGGAGGCGGCGGTTGATAAAAATGTTCTGCGCGTGACTGGCATTTTATTTCCCCTTTCCCTGCCCGTCCAGCTGCGAGAGAAATGTCTTCATGTAAGGGGTGCCGTAATCGTGCCATGTCCGGCAACTGATCAAGTTCCCGTCAACGACCCAAGGCAGATCGACATACTCGCCGCCGCACTGCGTGATGTCGAGCGCGCATTTCGCCACGGTGGTCATCTTGCGCCCCTTGAGCACGCCGGCGGCCGCGACAAGTTCCACGCCGTGACACACCGACGCCACGGGCTTGTCCGCCTCAAAGAAATGTCGGATCGCCCGCTGAAGATCCGTGTCATACCGCAAATACTCCGGTGCGCGGCCCCCCGAAAGGAACACGCCTGCATACGCTTCAGCCTTGATGTCCCGAAAGGCGATATCCGCCTTGAGATGATAACCGGGGCCTTCTCGCGTGATATCCCATGAAACAGTCGAATCGGGCGGTATCTCGTGCGTCACCAAATGATAGAGTCGCGCTTCCGGCCCCGAAACAACGACCTCATATCCTTCCTCCTGCAGCCGAAAATAGGGATAAAGCGTGTCCACGACCTCGGTGGCGTCGCCGATCGGCATCAGAATTTTGCCTTTCCGTCCGCCCCCCATCGGTTGGCCTTTCTCCGCCGCCGAGGAGGAAAGCGTTTTTGTCAGAGCCCATGCGGCAGGCAGAGCCACCAGGTTTTTGCACCATTCACGTCGGTTCATTCTTTCTCCTTCTTTAATTTCACGTATAAAATCGTTTACGCACGAAGCCGCCCTCCACCACGCCATTCGCGGACGATGTGATCTCCAACCCAATACCCGAGCGCCATAATCGTCAACACGGGGTTAAACCCGCTGTTGGTCACATGCAAACTTCCGTCTGCCACAAACAGGTTGTCGATCTCGTGAAGCTGGCCGTAACGATTGGCAACCGAGGTCGCGGGATCGTCCCCCATGCGGCAAGTGCCAGCCTGATGCATCGCGCTTGCGGGGCCTCCGCCCTTCCATGTCTCGCGCGCGCCTGCCTCGCGGAGCAGCATTTCCGATTTGTCGGCGATCAGCGTTATCAGCTCCTTGTCGTGCGGATGACAGCGCTCGCAGAGGCGGACGACCGGAATGCCCCAGTGATCTTTAACAACCGGATCAACTTTGACGCGCGATTCGAACACGGGCATTTGCTGGATCGGCCCCGTCACGAGTACCGTTCGTTTATAGTTTTTGCGCTGAAATTCTTTATGCGCCAAGCCCCAGCGGGATGACCCCGGCGGACGACGATCCGCAAATGCGTACGGCGGCCGTGTGAAATCGTTGGCGATCAGCCCCCCGCCACGCAATCCCGTGTTGCCGTGGTTGAAATCGCAGAAGGCGACGCACGCGCCCGGTCCGGCCTCCTCGTATACGTCCTCGCTCATGACGCCATACGCCCAGCCGCGGCCATGCCCCTGAAAGTTGCGTCCCACCCAATCGTTATTGTTTCCCGCACCGTTAGGAAACAGCTTCGATTTCGAGTTCAGCAGCAAACGCGGCGTTTCCGTGGCCGATCCGGCCACCACGACGAGATCTGCCGTCTGCTCCTGCAACCGGTCATTGGCGTCGAAATATTTCACGCCGCGCGCTTTTCCGCGCCCGTCCACCATCACTTCGCTGACCACCGCCTGGGTGCGTAATTCGCAATTTCCCGTGGCTAGGGCCACCGGAATCACCGTGTTCTGCGTGCCGCACTTGGCGTTGATCGGACAGGCGTATCCCGGACACCAGCGCATATGAATACACGCGGGACGCCCACCGTAAGGCACGGAGTTACGAAGCATCGGAATCGGAAAAGGATGCCACCCCAGCCGTTTCGCCGCCGGAATAAGTAACTGAGCCTCCTTGTTATAGGGAAACGGCGGCATGGGCTGCGGTTTCCTGCGCGGCGGAGCAAAAGGGTTCTGGCTGTCGTCGCCGGACACGCCGATCTCCCACTCGGCCCTCTCGTAGCAGGGTTCGAGATCGTCATAGGCGATCGGCCAATCGTCCAGGGTAGATCCCGCCAGCCGACCATAGGTCGAGCGCATGCGGAAGTCCTGCGGCATAAAACGCCAGCCCATCGCGCCGTAACTCAGCGTACCGCCACCCACACAGGCCGCGATATTGAAGGCTCCGCATGAAAACCTGACCTGCGTTGAACCGTTCGGCATTTCAAACACGCGGGGAAACCGCTCGTCGGGACCATAGGCGTTCGCAATGACTGGCCGCTGCGAGATGAGTTCGTCATCCGTGGCATCGTCAAACGTATACCATTTGCCGCGTTCAAGCAGCACGACCGAGAGCCCGGCCTCCGCCAGCACTTTCGCGACTACGCCGCCCCCCGCGCCGGCGCCGACGATCACAGCATTCACATGCGTGTTGGCCATTTTTAGAACTCCCACCCGGTGCGGATAGAGGGCTTCACCAGCGCGTTAGCCGCGTCGTTCCCCGCAAACGCCATCTTTCCACTGTCCCACGTCAGCCTGCCGGGAACACGTTGCGCCACACAGCCCAGCAGCACGCCTTCGACCATCGGCACGGAAACCCCCGCATCGGAGTAACACGTCCCCTCGCCCTTGCACGCCGCCACGAATTCGGAGCGGTGGTTGGCCCGCGACGGCGCGACGCCCATGCTGATCATCTTCCATTCGCCGTCCCGCTGTACCAACCGGGCCTCCTTGCTGAGTTCGGCCCGTTCTTCGACCCGACAGCGGGCAACCGTCTGCGGCAAATTCACCACCGCCTCGTGTTTGGTGACGGACCGAATTTTCGCCTCGCCCTTAAACGCCACGTACGCCGTTTCGCCGTAGTCGCCGGCGCTGACCATGATCCCTTTTTCCCCAATCATCAGGCTGCCGCTCTTCGGCACCTCGCCCAGCGCGGCGACAACCTGGGGCATGATCTCCGCCGAAGGCTTAAGCCCGCCGTCGTACCAGAACAGATTGACCTCTTGCATCCCTTCTCGCGCCGCATAGCGCAAGCGCACCGAACTCCGCGACGGGAAGGTGTCGCCGTTCCGATCATCCGCGCGGAGACACTCGGCCTCCTCGACCGCGCCGAGCTTCAAACCCCGGAACGGCAGGTTCATCGTGTGACATCCCATATCGCCGAACGCGCCGCCGCCGAAATCCAGACAGCCGCGCCAGTTGAAGGGATGGTAAAAACCCGCCTTATAGGGTCGTGCGGGCGCCGTGCCCAGCCAGTCCTCCCAGTCGAGCGATGTGGGAACCGGATCGGTCCCTGCGGGCCGCAAAACGCCCTGCGGCCAAAAGACCCGTCCGTTGATGAACGGGGACTGAACCCACACGTGCACCGCCGACACGCGCCCCAGAACGCCCGACTGCAGGATCTCCACGTTGCGCCGAAACGCATTGTCGCCGCTGCCTTGATTCCCCATCTGTGTGACGACGCCGCTTTCCTTGGCCACCCGCCCGAAATACCGCGCCTCCCAGATCGTGCGGACCAGCGGCTTCTCAACGTACACGTGGTACCCCTGCCGCATGGCTCGGATCGCAGCCGGGGCGTGCATGTGATCGGGCGTGGACACGATCACCACGTCCAGATTCTTGCAGTCGTCAAACATCTTGCGGTAGTCACTGAAGCCCCGCACATCTTGATTACGTTCCCGCACGATGGCCAATGCCGCGTCCACGGGCGTGCGGTCCACATCGCACAGCGCCACAATGTTTTCCCCCATCTTGAACATCGGCTCCCAATTCGACCACCCCTTGCCGCCGACACCGATCACGCCGATGTTCAGCCGTTCGCCGGGCTTGCGAAAACGCGGGGCCGGCTGACCGGACACGGTGCCCCGGGGCCGACCACAGCACCCGGCCCATGCGCCTGAAACGGCAGCGCCGACCGCCAGCCCCACCGCCTCCCGACGCGTCATATTCAAGTCTTGATTCCCTTTGCGAATAGGCATATGAGGGTCTCCGCGTTATGCCGTCAAGAAACGGCGAGATCAAGGAATGTGATTTTGCTGTCCGCCCCACTCTGGAGGGTGACCGCGATGACGTTGTCCCCCTTTTTGAGCGCAGAGAGATGCGCATGTTCCGTTCCTTCGTTTATACGCCACCCGACGTTCTCACGATAACACACCGTTCAATCCGGAACCACATACGAATGCGTACAAATAAACTGACTTTTTGAGCACTCATCTTGCATCTTCAGGGTGATCTATCTATGCTATCGGCAACATGTCGACCTTCCTTATAGCCATTCCGCGCGTGCTCGTGATGATCGCGCCAACCTCGCAGAAAGTGCTGCGCGAAAAGACCCGCGGAATTATGCGATACGCACGACTCCATGGGCCATGGGAAATCCAGGTCCTTGACGATAGCCCGTTTGTCGTCAAAATGGGGGCTCTGCGGAACTGGCGTCCGGACGGCATCATCACCCGGTCATCGCCGGAAGAACTCGCCCATCTTCTCGGCAAAGGGAAAAACATTCCCACGGTCTATTTCGATGCGCAGTCCGACTCCAAGAAGAATCACGCCGCCGTCCACCATGACGTTCGACCAGCCAGCGAGGCCGTGGCGGACGTCTTTATTCGGCAAGGTTTGAAACACTTCGCGTACGTGGCATCCGCCTTCGTTCCGCAACCCTTCTGGTCATCAGAACGCGGCGAGAGTTTTGCCTCGCGCCTGCGGAGTCACGGTTTCAGCTGCATGCTTTACCGCCCCGACAACACACGGGACTGGTGCCTCGAGCAGGGAGGCCTTCGGAATTGGCTGATTCACCTGCCTAAACCCTGCGGCCTGCTTGCGGCCTTTGACCCGCTGGCAAAACAGGTGCTCGACACCTGTCTCGCAGCCGGACTCCGCGTGCCGGAAGACATCGCCGTCATGGGCGTCGACGACGATGAGACCATTTGCGAGAACACGGTGCCAACGCTTTCCAGTGTCCAGTCCGACTTCGAAGGCGGCGCTTATCTGGCGGCCGAATTGCTTGACCGGCTGATGCGGCGGAAATGCCGTTGTCCCGTCACGCTCTCCTACGGCTTCAAGCAGATCGTGTTCCGGCAGTCCTCCCAGTTCGTGCCGAAGTTGAACCGGCACGTCGCAGGCGCCCTGGAATTTATCCGGCTCAACGCCTGCGAAGGCATCGCCGTCGCGGATGTGGCAAAGGCTCTCAAGGTTTCCCGAAGCCACATCGAAAAACAGTTCAAAAAAGTCCGGGGGCACTCGGTCCTCGACGAGATCCAATCGCGCCGATTGGAGCGGCTCTGCGCGCTCCTGCGCGAAACGGCTTTGCCGATCGGCGAAATCGGCGAACGTTGCGGCTACCCCACCGAAACCTACCTCAAGCGCCTATTCAAGCGGACCTTCGGCATGACCATGCGCGAATATCGCAAGAAAGGCTGACACCGGGCCGCGATGCACCATTGAAGCTATTCAACGGTTTTGTGACGCCCGTTGAGAAACGACATCTTTCCGCGTGATTTTTCACGCGGCCCCATTATCGAAATGCGGAACGAATGCGTATAGAAAACGTTCAGCGGTTCCGGATTCCCATCTTCTCGACGGGGAGCGGCTGGAAACCGGGGATACGCGCAAACACCAACGAGTCGGGCTTCAGGCGAAAATCGCGCGAGGCCGCATTCATGAAGCCGGGATCGGCCGTCACCGCCACGTCGGTTTCATTGGTCGCCCAACGGTTGCTCTTCACCTCACCGCAGTTGACGAACAGGTTCCGCAACGCGATGTTATCGCGGTCAACTCCCGGCCGGGAATCCATGAAGCCCACCAGTTCCGGATAGCGCTCGACATAAGGCGATTTTGTGATGTCGACCTCTTTGAGCAGACGCGCCTGCCACAGCGGCGCGTCGATGAAATCTTTCCACCGCTTGTCGTTCCACGGCGCAGAGCCCAACGCGCGTTTGCATTCCACAAACACGTTGTTCTCCGCCATGTTACCGTGGCCGCCATGCGAAAAGACCGTGCCGAACGAGCCTTTGCCCGGATCACCGCAGCGGAAGAACACGTTGCCGTAAACCGTGTCGCCGCCATCGCCGTCGTCGAAATACACCGCCGCGTTGCCGTGGCCGCGCGGGCTGCCGATCTCGCTCCACAGGTTGTAGCGCAGGACGTTGCCGCGGCACGAGGGATTGCGCCCCTTGTAGAAGGCCGCCGCGTCATCCGAAGTCATGCAGACATTGCTCACCACGTTGTATTCGAACAGATGGTCGTTGCCGTACACGCTGACCGCCTGGTGCGGCGCGTCATAGATCACGTTGTGGCGCGCCACGTTGCCGACGCCCGCGAAGTGCAGCGCGCTGGCATAGGTGAGCTGATGCACGGAGAACTTCCAGATGCGTGAATCTTCGAGGACATGTCCCGCCGGAGTCAGCGTCTTGCGATCCCCTCCGCCCAGATAGATGCCGCCCGTGCCGGTGTCGTGGATATTGCATCCCGCGATCAGGTTGTGAGCCCCGCCGTCCAGATGAATCGCCCTGCGACGAATATTGCGGATTTCGCAACGTTCCACCGCGACGTTGCGGCAACCGAGCACGGACAGCGCATCGCCTTGCGCCTCTTCAAACGTCAGGCCATGCAGGATCACGTTCGAGACGTTCCGCATCACCATCAGCGGCTCGTCGCGCACCGCAAGCGCGATCCGCGCCCCGGCCAGCCTAGACTCCGGCCAGAAGTAGAGCCGGTTGGTGTCGCGGTCGATGTAATACTCGCCGGGGCGGTCCAACTCCTCGAACACGTTGACGGCCCGCCAGCGGCGCGGCGAAGGGTTGCCCTGCCGCACCCCGTAGATGTGGCCGACCTTGAGCGTGATCACTTTCTTCACCGGATCGATGGACGCCACGCGGATCGCATCGTCGTACCAATCGAAGCACCAGAACCCGTGCAGCCACAGCCCCGACTCCGGCTTCCAGCGGGACGGACGGTCGCCCTCATACGCAAACACGCCGCCCTTGTTCTCCTTCGGCCGCGGTTTATTCGGGTCAGACGAGTCCGTCACCGAGCCGTCGTTTTTCATCGTCCCCTGGTCGACGATCTTCGCGATGGTCGCCCATCCCTCGTTCGGCCAGCAGGCCAACGCCATCCGCTTCCCGTTGACAAACAGCTCCGGCACGGCGAACGGCAGGCGGAAATTGTCCGGAGGCATGGGCGGCTTCGGAACGCCCAGCGCGCTCAGGTCTGCGCACTGCACCTGGCCCTGCGCCGCAGGCTCCAAGCGGGCTTTCATTCCCGCATCGCTGATCGCCCGAAACGCGGAAGCAGGAATCGGCCGCGCGCCGGTCACGCTCACCGCTTCGCCCGGCGCCGCCGCGTAACGGATCGGCGCGCCCGCCAGTCCCGAGTCCGACTGCGTCAGCTGGAAGCTTGCCTCCGGCGCATAACGCCCCGCATGCAGGATCACCTCCGCACCGCCGTTCAGCGGTCCGGCATCCTTGGCCGCGCGCAGAGCATCCCGCGCCCGCCCGATCGTGGCAAACGGTTTTTCCCGCGTCCCGGCTCCCGCATCGTCGCCGTCCGGCCGGACATGGAGCACCACCTTCTCGGACCCCAGCACCGCGCGTCGGATCGCCTCGCCCCAGAATTTCCCGAGCGTCTGCGAGCCCTTCTCATTGGGATGCAGGAAGAAAACGCCCTGCTGGCCGTTCTCGTGCTTCATTTCCGTCTCGTGATTGCGTTCGAAATAGTCCCAGCCCAGCCGGCTGCCCTCGAACACCTGTCCCGGGCGCTTCGCATCGTATTCGCCAACCAAGTCTGCGATCTCCGGCCCATACGACTTCAAACGCTGCTGGCCCTCGGCGAGATATCGCGCCGAATTGTGGGTGCTGGCGCTATACCAGAGCGGATATTGAATCACGACTTTTGCGTGCGGATATGCGGCCAGCAACCACTCCGCGATGGTTTTGAGATTCGCCTTGTATGTTTCTTTTGAGACCGGCGCCCCCAACGTTCCTTGGCATGCGCTGTCATTGGTGCCCAGCATGATGGAAAACACCAAGTCGCGGTCGGCAGCTAAAAACCCGTCGGCCGCTTTCTTCACCCCCGGGCCATCGAGCTCTGCCGGGTTCAGGAAATGGAGCGTCGTGTGGCCACTGTGTCCCTGATTGGAAACGCGGACTTCGCCGACACCTGGGCAAGACCGAAGATACTCAGCGGCCGCCTCAACGGGCGTTTGGGGCTGCGTGATGCTGTCGCCGATAAACACGACATCCAGCTTGACCGGCTTTTGTCCCCCAACACCGGCTTGAACGATCCCTCCCGCAAGACAGGCCAACAGACACGCTTTCCACAGTCTCATGCATCCCCCTATTCGTTTATTCCAAAAACTCCCTCTATCGCCAAAAGCCTCGTCTTCATCGCCAGGCCGCCGCCATATCCGACAAGCGTTCCATTCGCACCGATGACACGGTGGCACGGAATGAAAACCGGGATCGGGTTACGATGGTTCGCCATCCCCACGGCACGCGTCGCCAAAGGATTTCCCGCTTGAACAGCCACGTCCTTGTAGCTGACGGTCTTGCCGTATGGGATGCGCTCAAGGATACGCCACACTTTCCGTTGGAAAGGCGTCCCCGCAGGCGCCAGAGGCAGAGCAAAGGCTTTCAGGTCGCCGCACAGGTAGGCACCAAGCTGGCGGAACGCCTCTTTTAGCAACGGCGTTTCACGCTGGACCGCATCACGCGGCACGGCATCGCACGCAAAAAACAGATGCGTGACACAGCCAGCCGTTTCTCCGATGCCGACCTTTCCGATCTCCGTCTGCCGATAGGCAATGTTCATGGCGTCTACTCCCCTCTGAAGAACGCAGGGTCACTATATCAAACAGCGCGCCCGTATTCATCCCCCATTTCCGGCTACCACAATCCCGCCGTCTCACCTATAATCGAGACATGCGAAATTTCATATTGGTTTTATGCTTGGGGGCTCTCACGGCTCTCGCGGAATCCCGCGCGCTCTTCAATGGCAAGGACCTTTCCGGCTGGAAAGTGGCCGAGATGGCGGAAGGCGGCAAGGTCGCTGTGCTGGCGGACGGGACCGTGGAATGCGGGTTCGGCAATCCGATGACCGGCATCGCCTACACCAATGCGGTACCGACGATGAATTACGAATTGTCGCTGGACGCCATGCGCGTGCAAGGCATGGATTTCTTCTGTGCACTCACCCTGCCCATCGAAACAAACCACTGCACCGTCATCATCGGCGGCTGGGGCGGCACCCTCTGCGGCATCTCCTCCATCGACTACGCCGACGCCGCGGAGAACCAATGGAGCGAAGCCATCACGCTCCAGAACGAGCGCTGGTATCACCTGCGCGTGCGCGTAACGCCCGGCGTGCTCCAAGTGTTTCTGGACAACGACCTCTACACCGCCCGCGTCGAGTTCGAGAAATCCTCGCGCTTCAGCCTGCGGCCCGGCAGCGACATCGACAAAAACCTGCCCCTCGGGCTCGCCACCTACCGCACCCGCGCCTACTGGCGCAACTTCACGCTCACACCCATCACCGCACTTGAGCCGAACGACAAGCCGCGCGGGGAATAGCCGCAGCACTTGCCCTCGCGTCTCGCCCGCCTCACTTAACGATTCGCAGGAACACCACAGACTTCGGGGGAACGTCGCAGACCACCGTGTCGGCCCCGGCGAGACGCGCTTCAAGCGGCGCGACGATATCCGACTCCTTGGCGAGCAGCGGATGCGCGTTCACATCACCCAGCGAAAGCTTGACACCCGACACGCCCGCCGCCCTGAAGGCCCCGAGATGCAGGGTGCAAGGCACGGTGCGGTTCGCCGACACATTTGCCGCGATCACACTCAGTCCCCGCCCTTCCGCATCGGACATGGCAACCAACGGCACCAGCGGCCCGGCCAGCGGACGGCGAAGCCCCGCGTCTTCGGCCGGCGGCGTATAATACGGCGTGGTGCCTTCGATCGACACCACATGGTCACCCACATACGCGTTCACGTAGCGGTGCACCCAGTAAATCGCAGCCACCCGCTCCTCGTCCGGCGCGATCAGGCCGAGCGCGTTCCACCGTGCTTTGGCGGGCGAGGAGAACATTTCCCAGCCTGAGGCCCCGCGCACAACATCCTCACGCAGATAGTAGATCAGACGGACCGCCCGATGCAGCGCGCCCACGATGTTGCCGTTCTGCCAGGTCGCGGCCACCGAGCCTCCCGCATTGCTGTGCAGGCTCCACTCCGTATCGAATTGGCACACGTCGCGATTCGGGTTATAACAGCGCAGCAGTGCGTTCATCCGCAACATCGCGTCAAGGATCCGGTAATTCTCACCCGCCGTCACCGTTTCCAGCGAATTGTTCGTGGCGTTGATAAAAGAATACCAGTGGCCGCAGACGAAGTCGTAATGGCCCGCAGTCGCGGCGAGGATATAGTTGCCCCAGTAAAGATCCGCGTACTGAATGCCGACGCCGATCTGTCCGTCAGGATGGACCGCGCGAACCGCGGCAGATACCGACTTGAGGTGCGAAACATAGTCGTCCGGTGTAGGGAACGCGGGCTTGTTCCACGGCTCGTTGCTCACCTCCCAACGGCGGAACGCATATCCCTTGCCGAGCGAATACTTCACGCCACGCGCCCATACCTCGGGCGGCAGTTTGGTTGCCGCGCCCTGAGTCTCGAATTCCAGAACCGTTTCGCGCTGGGGAATGCCGCATCGACCCAGCACATTCACTATCCGATCGATTGATGATTCCAAGGAATACGCCTCGTCACCCACCGCATAGAACCGCGTGAACGGCAGCCGCAAACCGCGGATCGTTTCTTCCTGCCACGGCGTAAGACGATACTCGCCTGCGCCGTTGTAAGGCAGCCCCATGTAACCCGACGCCCGATGAAACGAAACGCCACCGGCGAGTCGGGTCGCCTTTCGGACAATGCGGTCCGCATGCACCGTCACATCCAGCGCAGTGCCGGGCTTCAGGCGGTGCTGCAACGGCTCATAGGCCAACGCGAGCGGGTTCAGCAGGCGCACCGTTCCCGGCGCAACGGCACGCTCTTCCGCCCGCACGTCATCAATCCAAACGGTCCGTTCCGTCAACGCCGCATTCGGCGGCACGGCGTAAATCGCCAACATCAGATACCCGAACTCGTCGATGAAGAAATGCAAGCCCTCCGTCACCGAGAAAGCGAAGCGCTGCCAAGCCCCCCCCAACTGAAACGTCTGGTTATACACGGTCCGAGCGCCCCGCGCGCCACCTTTCATCTGGCCCTCTAAGCGAACCGCTGCCGCCCCCGGCTTATCCGTCCGGGCGTAGAAAGAAATCTCATACGTGCGGTTTGAGCGCACGGGAATCAGGTTGTCACGGACCGCCGTGACGATGTAACCGGTCGCCGTTCGCGGATGATCCATGCGGAGCGAACAATTTCCGGAATGCGCCGCCGACTTGTCCACTGACACGGCGATGCAGCCGCGCCGCGCATCGTGGCCCCAAAGCTGCCAGCCCGGGGGAAAACCCTTGACCGGGGCTTCCTCAAAGCCGCCGTTCCGGAGCGGGATCTCTGCCGCGCCAGCCGCAGACGACAACACCACCGCCAGAAGAAAAAGACGTCCCACGTTGAATGTCATCGAGTCAACTTCCGTTCCGAGCGGGAGAGGCTTATTCGACAAAAAAGCCGCAGGCCGCATTGTCGTCCCTCCGCGGCTCGCTAGAAACTGATCCAGCGCATGTTTCCGACCGCCAATCGGACGCGGCTGTTCTTCCTGGCATTGATGCCGACCATCACGCCGCCGATCTCGTGGGGCGACAGATTCGTGTCCTCATCCGGACGCGAGTGTCCCCCCCAACTGACCTTGTCAAAAAATGCCGTCAGATTCTGCTTTCCGCCTTTTTTGAAATCATAAGGCAATTCACCCAGATAAGCGGAACCGCCGTCCTCCAGAAACTGCACGCGCAGCGTCCCCGTTCCTTCCAACACTTCGACCTCCACCATCAGGCCCTCCGCCCCGGCCGGAGGCCTCTCGTCGGCTGCGATCTTCAGCCGCGGGTAGCCCCACGGGTCCTGGCTGCCGAAATCCATGGTGAAAAGCACACGCCCATCCCACGGCGCATGCGTCATCTTCGCGCCGCCGACGATGTTGTCGCCCCACGCCTCAGACTGGACCGCGCCGGCGACCGGCATCTCATGCGATGGCTTGACCGCCCCCGGCTCGCAGGCGAGACGGAACGAGAGAACACTCTCGCCGGCGTCGCCAAACGAACCCCGCAGCGTGACCGGGGAACCGAAGAGCGCGACACGTCCGGCCTCGGCCGAGAGCAACGCTTTGACCGCGAGCACTTGCCGTTCCATCGGCCGCAACGCGATCCGCTTGACAGGCAGCGTCAACCGCCAGCCCTCCGGCAAATCATCGGCCGCCAATCTCCCCTCCACGGCGCTCGCGCCGAAGTTGTAGAGCGCCACGGGAATGGTGTTCTCCTCGTCCAGCGCAATCTGGTGCGCCTGGATGTCCAGACGCGACTGCTCCTGCGGCAAAAGCACCTGCATCACCACAGGACAACGCCCCGCATCGCGCGGCGCGGGCGACACCGCAAGCGGCTTCTCCAAAACGAGCTTTTGCGCTTCGCCTGACGGCAGCACAGCAAAGAACGGCGCTTCGGTCACTTCGCCCGGCATGCCGCTCTTCATACTGCGCCCGTAAACATCATACACCGCATCGGCATGCAAGCCGCGCAACGGAGCCGCGGGCGCGGATCCGGACTCAGACCATGCGACCAACACATCACGAGCCGCGCCATCGGGCTGAGCCCTGAAAGCGTATACACGAGCCGCGCCGTTCGTCATGCGCCCCAGCGGCTGCGCGCCCGCCATCAGCCGTCCGACAGCGGCCAAGGCCAAGTAACCGCGCCGAGGCGTCAGATCATGCCGCAGCAAGCCGAACTGAACCTGCGACTCGCAATAATTACCGAGAATGAAGAAATAGTGTCGCGAAACGCCGGCAAAGAGGCTAGACGCATACGACTTGGGCACAAACCGGGCTTGCCTGACCTCCTCGCGATCCGGCAAATCGCCGTGCTCACCGTCCCAGCGGACATGAATTCCGCACTCGCTGATCCACAGCGGTTTTCCGCAGGCACCCTCGCGCGCAGTCGCAAACTCGTTGAGGTACGTCCCCGCGCCGCTATAAGAATGAATATTGTACGTGTCATAGAACGGCCAGCACGCATTCTCGATCACGCCCTGGGTATGCAGCTTCAAACCCGACCCGGCATAGACGTTCCAGCACACGGTCAAAGCGGGATCGCCGGCTTTGAACCCGAGGTAAGAGGCCTTCTGCAGCGAACACATTTCGTCGATGATCTGGCCGCCGAATCCCGGAATATTCGCCTCGTTCCAAGGTTCCCAGGCTTGAATCGTCCCCTTGAAACGCCCGGCCATGGCCTTGCAGAAACGGTACTGATCGCGCAGGTCGCGCGGGAAACGCTTGTGGGCCACATCGCTCTCCAGACGCGGCGCCTGCGCCCACGTTGGCGTCCCGTGGAAAACCTGTAAGACCTCAAGCCCCTCCGCATGCATGATCCGGGCCGAGTCGTCATAGCGCGTCTGCGCGTTGAAGGTCCCGGCCTCAGGCTCGAGTTCGCACCAGGTCAGCCGGTCGCGCACGCCGCGCAAGCCCGCCAGAGCCGAAAGACTCGCGAACGCGGACATCTTTTTGAGATCGCCTTCGCGGGTTCCCGTGCGTGTGAACCAGGCATTCGCGGTGTCGATGCGGACGGGGGAATCAGGCGGCACGGGCACCACCAGTTTCTTCAGGACGGCCGCCGTCGTCCACGCGCACCGCTTGCCGGCGGCATCAAGGCCGTCCACCCGATACCAGCCGACCGGCAGCAACCCCGCATCCACCTGAACGGCACCCTTGGCGCACATGCCTTGCGCCGCGAGACCGCCTTCCAGATCGCGCGCTTCCCAGCGCGACGCGCCTCCGAACGCGGCGGTCAAACGGATGGCCACGCGGTCGCCTTCGAGGCTCACGTTCCCGGGCTTGTCCGACTGAGGGACCGGGACCTCTCGCGCTCCGACGAACATCGCACCGAAAAACAAGGCACCCCAGACCATGAAGCGCATCTCCATACGTCACCACTTTCTTTTTTCCGACACACATTGAGCCAGCGCAGCATCCGCACCGTTCCCACGGAAACAACGCGAAACAAGTCACCGCATGTTATTCCGGCCTTCTCAGCGCGTACAGCCGCTTCTGCGACGTGATATACAGCGTGCCGTTCGCCGCCACGGGCGTGCCGCTGATCGCGCTGTCCACAACGTTCGACGACAGCAGCTTCTTCTGCGCCTCCGCGGCCAGCACAACAAACTCGCCGCGCCGCGTGCCGACATACACCTTGCCATCGGCGACCAGAGTCGACGCCCACATTTCGCCCTGCACATCAAAGCTGTCCGGCAGCCCCTTCTCTCCGGAAACCATGTTGCGGCTAAAACGCTCGCCCCACTGCGGTTGGTCATCCGCTGCCGCAGAAGCCGCACAACCGCAGACCGCCCTAGAGCGATTTCAGCCAGCGCTTGTAGTCGTCCAACTTGAACGGACGCGGACCCGCCAGATAATGGTTCTGGAATTTCTGTTCGCCGACGGTCCACTCGATCAGCCACATGGCGGGCTTCGCGGACTGAGGAATCGAACCGACGACCTCGCGCCCGTTGCGGCTTACACGGAAGTCGGCAGCGAACACGGCCTTCTGGCTGTCCAGATCGCGCACCGTCACCTGGCCTTTGACTTCAGCCAACGTATCGTTCACGACCACCAGCGGATGGTGTCCTCCCTCAGGCTCGCCACACATCGCGCAGACATCGGACTGAACACGCTTGATGTAGCGGTAGGCAAGTTTCGGCCGGTTGTAATAGTCCACAACCGCATCCGATATGATCGGCCAGCAATCCCTCACATTCCACCACAAAATCCCCGTGCGTTTCCACTTGGCGGACCGGGACAGCTCGATGAAGAACTTATCGGCCTCGGCCTGACTGATCTGGGAAGCGAGAATGAAGTCGTCGAGGTTCTCAGGCACCGTGGCGAACAGGACCGCAGTCTGCTTAGCCATGAGCGGAATGCGGTAATTATAACTGGTCATGCTCGGAAGGGGCCGGACCGCATGCGTAAGCCACTGCTCGTTATTTTGCCAGGGCCACACGAAGGCCGGATCCATCATCTGCTCTAAGCTTTTGCGGTCAGGGCAACCGTGATACCCCGTTTCGCTCACGAAGTGTGCGGGCGACGACGTGTAGAACCGGCTCTTGAAGTCATCGCGGGGCCCCCACAAATGGTCTTCGGGCTTGAGATGGCTCTGGTTGCCAGCCTGAATCATCGCCGGGCTATGATAAGGCGAACTCGGCAAAAAATCGCGAAGCGGATCATACTGCCGGATAACCTCCGGCAGAACATGACGGCTCAGACGGTCTGTATTCGGATCAAGCGGGAAACCGAACCAGCCGGTGTAGGCGTCATCGATCTCGTTATTGCCGGCCCACAGCGCCAGGCAGGGATGATTGCGCAGCTTTCGCACAACGGCCTCGGCCTCAATGCGGATCTCATTGGCAAAGGCATCCGTCTGAGGGTAAATCGCGCACGCCAGAGCAAAATCCTGCCACACCATGACGCCGTTGCGGTCACACAGATCAAAAAAGTCGTGATCCTCATAGACATTGCCGCCCCAGCACCGCAGCATGTTGCAGTTGAGATCCACCACCATCTCAAAAGCCGCCGGCAGTTGCCGTTGGTCGCGGCTATGAAGGCTGTCGAGCGGCACCCAGTTGCTGCCCTTGATGAACACCTTTTCGCCGTTGACCACAAACACAAACTCACCCGGCTTCTCGTTGGTTGTGATATCGGAACGCACCAGCTTGATCGTCCGGAGGCCCACCGGCTGCCGCCACGTATCCAACACTTTGCCGTCACCATCCAACAGCTCAAGGACCAAGTCATAGAGCGGTTGTGCGCCATAGCCGCGCGGCCACCACAGCGCAACCGGGCTCACGTCAAACGATTGCCGGCCATGCGGATTGACCACTGCCTGTGACGAGGTGTGGACCGTTTTGCCATCTCGCCCCAACGAGACGCGGACCTGCCAACGGTCAATGTCGAACGCCTCCGTCACGAAATGCCAATCGACCATCACACGGGCCTTGCCCTTTGAGGGATCCGCCTGTAAGGTTGCAAAATACACACCCGACCAGCGCGTGGCCGGCAAGGACTCAAGCCGCACGCTCCGCCACAAGCCGGCAGAGACGATACGGGGTGCGATGTCCCAACCGTACATGCTCGGCGCCTTGCGGACGGACAGCGACTCCCAGTTCCCCAGAAACGCGCCTTCAACGGCCGCCGGCTGATGCTGCCGACCGGCGATCACGGCCGAGTCGAGCCGCACGGTCAGCTCGTTCTCTACGCCATCGGCGGCCAGCAGATCCGTCACGTCGAACCGGTGGGCGATGAACATGTTGCGCGTTTCGCCGAGCATCCGCCCATTGAGGAAAACCGTACCCATGCAGTCGATACCTTCGAGGACCAGCTCGACGCGCGCCTTGTCCTGCCGCTTGGGCGTTGCGAACTTCCGTTGATACCACCACTGATACTGCTCCCAATCGCGCAGCAGATAGATATTGTTGCCAACAGCCAGATCCGGCAGTTTCCCGACCTTCATCAGAGCGATCTCGACGTTACCGGGCACGGCGGCAGCGATAGTCGGCCAGCCCGCGCTCGCCAGCTCAGACGGGGTGCGAGGACCGCCGGGACGCTGTACGCCGTAGCTCAGCTGCCAGTCACCGTCCAATGAAACGCAATCCCTTTCCGAACCATGCGGGTGAGCACCAATCGCGCAAGCGGCGAAACCGGCAACCGCGGACAAAATGATCGCAATCTGTTGAACTGTTTTCATACTTCACTCGAGGGTTAATCCGCGATCGAACGCGTTTGAGATCCGAAAAAGTGTTCTTCCAGTGCCGCGCACAACGCGTGATAGACGGGAAGGTGCAGTTCCTGCACGTCCGGCGTCGATGCCGAAGGGACACACACCGCCACATCGGCCATCTTCGCCAACTTTCCTCCGGTTTCACCCGTGAAGGCGATCGTTTGGACACCGAGGATGCGCGCGACGCGGAACGCATTGACGACATTGACGGAGTTCCCGGACGTGCTCAACCCCCACAAGACATCACCCGGTTTGCCGAGCACGTAAACCTGCTGGGCAAAAACGACGTCAGACGCCACATCATTGGAAACGGCAAAATTGAGGGCCGTGTGTCCGGTCAGCGCAACGCAGGGGAACCCGCCCTGCAAGGCTTGGGCTAAATCTTCGCCCTCTGCCCCCATTTGGCGCAAACCGTCCCGATGCTCGGCAAGAATGGGCCGCGGGCGAAGGAACGATTTCATGAGTTCACCCACAATGTGATCGCAATCGGCCGCGCTGCCGCCGTTCCCGCACAGGAGCAACTTGCCCTGCGCCTGGAAGCTTACGGTCAACAGATCCAACGCCGCCTGCATCGAACCCGCACACGGCGACAGAACCGGATAGCGGCGCACGAGGTCTTTAAGGAACGCGTTCATCATCAGTCAAGATCTCCTGAAAGGCCAGCGAAGGCGATAGCCAGCGCGGCATAATCACCGATTGCCTCACCCAGACCGGCGGAAACGATCTTGCAGCGTTGCACCGCGGCCGGCAAAGCCTCCTTTTCCAAAATGCGCATGGCCGTCGGGCGGAGCAGATCTTCGCAGCGGGCGAAAACGCTGCCGATGACGATCACCTCGGGATTCAAGATGTCGATCAGGATCGCCAGACCACGGCCCAGGTAGAAAGCCGACGTTTCGAAAACACCTTTGGCCAGAGCGTCTCCCTTGCGCGCAGCCTCTGCAACACACTTTAATTCAAGGGTTGCGCATGCAGCCTCATCCGCACAGAAGGCGACTTTATTTCCCGTCTGCCAAGCCGCCCGGATACGGCTTTGCGCGAGCCGTGTGATGCCACCGCCGGAACAGAAACCTTCGAAAGACCCCGCCTTGTTGAACCCGACCGGACCGTCATCCGCCATGCGCACATGCCCGACTTCGCCGGCCAGGTCATCGGCTCCGGCATGCATGCGTCCGCCGATGATGATCCCCGACCCCATGCCGGTACCAAACGTGAGAAAGATGGCGTCCTTCGTCCCGCGCGCAGCGCCCCATTTCCATTCCGCCAACGCGCCGGCATTCGCGTCGTTCATCAGGTAGGCCTTTCCGCCAAAGCGCTCCGTGATCAGTCGGGTGATCGGCACATGGTCCCAGCCGGGCAGGTTCGGCGGCGAAAGCACCAACCCCTCGCGCGAGTTCATCGGACCGCCGCACGACACACCGAACACAGGCGGCTCTCCGTTGGTCAACGCCAAAACAGATTCTATGGTTTTCCACAGATTCTCCAGAGTCTTTTCCAGACCGCCCGCCGTGTTGGTCGGAAAAACCGTCTTGTGCAGAATATTCCCTTCGGGCGAACCGATCAGAACCGCACACTTGGTTCCGCCGATATCCACGCCGACAATCGGCGTCGAATGCGAACGGGACTCCCTGTTATTGGAACCACCTGAGACAGGTCGCGTGTGAATATTGCTCATAACCTTTTCATCCTAAACTTCGCTCTTTGGCAGTGAACCGCCGACCGGTTTTCAGTCGCATGCCCCCAACCGTTTGCCTCGCTTCCGCCGCGGAGCTGGCCTGTCCCCTTCGCCGGGCGGCCGACGTTTCACCCCAGTCTTTCGGTTCAATTTAACACCTAACCCATCGTTTGTCGAGCTCCCCCCCCCTCAGTCGCACAGTCTCTTCTTTTGATTGAAGATCGACGAGTCGTGCCCTTTCGACCAACCGTATTTCGCACTCGAAACTCTTCCGCCGATGCCTTATGATATCAATCAATTTTCACACGCACACCTAACGCCTGTTTGGGAGATAACCGATGCGACCGTTGACGTTCCTTTCCGCCGTTTTCCTTTCCGCCTTCGCGTTCGGCCTTTTCGGCTGCGGGAAAGATTCTTCGAAAAGTGCCACCAAGCCGGCAGAGCAAGCCGTGACGCCCTCGCCCGACCACATCGTCGCGATGGTGAACGGCACCCCGCTCACGTGGGCGGACATGGAAAAACGCGCCATGGGATACCTCAAAGACGACGTGGAAAACAATCACCTCGTCATCCCGACCAACCGCATGGAAGAGGCCAAAGAACATTTTCGCCGCAACTCGATCAAGGCGTTCGTATTCAAGACCGTCATGATGGAGGAGTGCGCCAAGCAGAACATCCGGTTGTCCGAAGCCGACCGGCAGGAAGGGCTCCGCAACCTGGCCCTCTCGCTGAAATCGCGCAACTGGACCACCAATGACTTCTTCCTCAAAGGTCCGATGGGCGAGACCATGATGCGACGCGAATTCGAGGACGGACTGGTCATCGACAAGCTGCTGAAAATCAACGTGCGCAACAAACTCAAAATCAGCGACAAAGAAATTTCCGACTCGACGGCCATGCTCCAAGCGACCAACGACCTCCGGCGCGTTAAGCTCGAAGGCGTGCGGAAGCAACTGCTCGACGGCGCGAATTTCGAAGATGTCGCGCGCAATGTGTCCGAGTGTCCGAGCGCGAAGAAAGGCGGCGACCTCGGCGAGTTCGCGCGCGGAAAAATGCTCAAGGAGTTCGAAGACGCGGCTTTCGCCCTGGAAGTCGGATCGCTCAGCCCTGTGATCAACACGCGTTTCGGCTACCATATCCTCAAGGTGACGGCCCACACCGCCGCAAAAGCCGCAACGGGATCCACCCCCGCCATTCCCGAAACCGTGCGCGTATCGCACATTTTGATAAAGCACGTGACCATCGACCGCAAACGCATCACCGACAGCATCCTGCGCTCCAAATACAACGCCGGCGTTGCGGATTTCTTCCGCGAGTTGAAGGCCAAGGCCAAGATCGAGTGTTTGCTCTACAAGGACATGACCTTCTAGCGAGGCCGCGCAGGCGCTCTCGTAACGTCTCGTAACGGACAGGGCCGGCGACTCTAAACAACGACGCTCAGCGTCGCGCAAGAAAGCGCGGGGCTGAGCGTCGTGATTTCTTCATCAGGAAAACACCGGCATCATCGTGCAACAAACGTGTAGCGTCCGGATCCGACCTTGAAGGCCATGCGTCCGCGATCGGATGGCACCGGTTTCACATCGGCCTCAACATTCTTCGCATCGGGCTTGACCGGCAGGTAAACGAACGCCTCGGTATTGACCGGGACCTCGACCTCAAGCGTGAAAACGCCGTCCGCCTTCTTCCAGTTGCTGCGGATCACGCCGTACGGAGATTCGTGCTCGGCATTGACCCAGCCGAGCCCCTCCACGGGTTCGGGCGCAATCACAAACGACTTGAACGCCACCGCCGCGGGGTCCACTTTCTGAGCGACCGGCGAAACCCCATCCGCAAGCCGGATACCGGCGAGATACTGATAAAACCAAGCAGAGACATCACCGAACATGATGTGGTTCCGCGAGGAACCCTCTTTCCAGTCCTCCCAAAAGGTCGTGGCACCGCGTTTGATCCACGCACCGTAGGATGGGGCCTCGTCCTTCGACGCCATCGCGTAAGCGAGGTCAGTCCGTCCCGCGCCGCTCAATGTACGGAACACGTATTTTGATCCAAGAATCCCGAAATCGGGAAAGCCCTTAGCCTGTTCCACCGCGGATACGAGTTTGGCTTCGACCTTCGCCCGCTCGGCCGCGGGCACCAAGCCCTGATGCAACGCACAGCTCTGCGCAGTCTGGCTGCCGATCGAATACACGCCGTCGCCCTTATACAGGTTTCGCGTATATGCATCGAGGATCAAGCCTGCCAAGGCCGCGTACTTCTTGGCGTCATCCGTCCTGCCCAGCACTTCTGCCGTACGCGACACGATCTGCGCGTCGAGATAGTAGTAGCCCGTCGAAGTGACTTCCGTCGGCGTCTTGGTCTTCACGGGAATCCAATCGCCCAGCCCGTGCGACACGATGCCGTCCTTCGCGCGTGACGTCATGTAGTCGACATATTTGCACATCGCGACATAGGCGTTTTCCAGCACGCGCGTATCGCCCTGATACACGTAGAGCATCCATGGGATAATCACGAGCGCGCTGTCCCATGCGGGCCCATTCCCCCAAGTGTACCCCCATCCGCTCGTCGGCACGATGCCCGGCAGGTTGCCGTCGGCGCGCTGCTCGTCGATCAAGTCGTTGATCCACTTCTCGTACGCCGCCGTGTTCTGGAAGTTATACATCGCAAGTTCGGATGCCAGCGATGCATCGCCGGTCCAGCCGTTCTTTTCGCGGTGCGGGCAATCGGTCGGATACCCGTTCACGAAGTTCGAGCGGTACGCCCACAGGATTGCCTGTTGCAGTTTGTTGAGCAAGTCGTTCGAACACGCGAACTGCCCGGCGTCGGCGAAATCGGTATGCACCACGCATGCCGCCACCGTGGCGGTGGTCGGGGCAGCCTTCAGACCGCTGATCTCCGCATATTGGAACCCGTTGTAAGTGAAGCGCGGCTCGTACACCTGCTCCGCACGGCCGTCGCACACGAAACGGTCGGTCTGGAACCATCCGCCCGGCAGCACGCCAAACGAGGCGGGATAACGGAAATGCGCGTCCGTTCCTTTCATGCTGAGGCTGCCGTCCTCATTCAGCTTCTCGCCGTATTTCACGGTGACGACGTCGCCAGCCTTCTGCCCCACGATCGTCAGCCGGATCCAGCCCGCCATGTTCTGGCCGAAATCCACCAGCCACACGCCGGGCTTGCTCTCGCGCACCGCCACGGGCTTGAGGGTCTGAGCGACCACCGTCGGCGGCAAAGCCGCTGCCGTCAACGCGCCCGCCGGCGCGGGCACCACCTCGGCCATCACGACGGTCTTCGCCAGATCGGGTGCGCCGTCCCTCGCCTTGCCGATCACCTCGCCCTCGCGAATACAGTCGAAACCCATCGGGCTGGGAACCTGACGCCACGTGGCGTCCGAAACCACCGTCTCCCTCGTCCCGTCAGCATACGCGATCTCGAGCTGCGCGATCATGCGCGGAAAGTCGCGCCACGGCGCGTTGTCGAAGTTCCAGACCGCCACGCTGCGCACATCATACCATCCGTGTCCCAGCAGCACGTTCAGGCTGTTTTCACCGCGCTTCAGTTGCTCTGACAGGTCATACGTGGAGTAGAGCACCCGCTTGTCGAACTTCGTCGGCGCAGGGTCGAGCACCTTGCGCCCGATCTTTTTGCCGTTGAGGCTCGCTTCATAAAAACCCACGCCGGTGATATGCAGCGTCGCGGTTTGCACGGCCTTGGAAACAGAGAACGTTTTCTCGAAGGCGGGCGAGACGGTCTCAACGCGCCGCGTGATCTTGCCCCACGGCGGACAGTCCGGCGCGCCCACGACCGCCACCGGAGTCCAGGCCGCATGCGCAAAACCGTCCGTCGTCTCTTTCCATCCCTGCGTCGCCTGCGGCGAGCCGACCCATCCCTCGCCGGTCGGCACGACAGCGCCATTTGCGAATTTCAGCACCGCCAGCAGGCCCGTCGGGCCCACCTCTTTGTTCAGCACCGACACCGCGATGAGATTGCGCCCCGGCCGGATATACGTCGAGACATCCACAAAACGCATCACGCGCCACTCGTTGAGGTGTCCCCACGTCTTGGCCGCGACCTGGCCGTTGACGAACACCTCGTACTCGTCGTCCGCCGTCAGAGCCAGCAGCACCGGAGAACCCTGTGCGCCCTGCGGCGCGTCGAACACCCGGCGGAAATAGCGTTTGCCCGCGGCCGCCTTGACGAGGCCCGCGGGGTCGCCCGTCCAAATCCACTGCGCGCCCGCGAGGTCACAGTCCGGACGGGTTACGGCATTCGCGCCGATCCACTGTGCCTTCCACGCGTCACCCCGCATGACGCCCGTGATCCAGCGCGACGGAGCGCTCCAAACGGAAGGCGTATCGCCCGTATTGTCCCACGCGCGCACCTTCCAATAGCAACGCTGCGAACTCGCGAGCGGCGCGCCCTTGTAGATCACATTCAGCGACTGGTCCGACGCCACGCGGCCGCTGTCCCACAGATCGCCTTTGCCGCGTTGCAGATTCTCAGGCGAAGACGCGACCAGCACCTGATAAGCCGTCTGACGCAAACCGCGGGCCTTCACGTCCGCCGCCACCAGTTTCCAGCTGAGGCGCGGGGCGGCGGTGTCCAAACCTACGGGGTCTCGCATATATTCCACCGTCAGCGATTCCGGCGCCGCCAGCGAAACGCCGCCTTGCGGTCCTCGCACGCAACCGACCAACGACACAAAACAACACGCCACCGCCAAACCCCAGCATTTCATTCGTTCATCTCCCTCTCCGCGTTTACGACAAACCAGTCCGTCCGGATGGCGCGCCACCTCGGCCGCTTCACCTTTCGCCCCAGCCCAATTTCCGCCTCAGCACGTCGCATGGATTGTAGCCGTGCAATTCGATGAACGGCACATTACGCGGGCTACGGACGATCTCGACCGTGTCCCCCTTCTGAAGCGGCACCGCATCGCGCCCGTCCAAACTGACAACCATCGGCACCGCACACGACAACGCCCGGATTGCGATCCTCACGGTGTCGCGCGTCACCAGCGGGCGCGCTGTGAGCGTGTGCGGGCAGATCATGCAAATCACAAAAGCCGACATGTCGGGCAGAAGAACGGGCCCCCCGGTCGAAAGCGAATACGCTGTGCTGCCTGTCGGCGTGGCCACGATGATTCCGTCGCACAAAACCCGCGCCACCTGCTTGTCGTCCAGAAGCAGCTCCAGTTCCACCGCATGCCCAGTCCCGCCGCGGCTCACGACCACATCGTTCAGCGCGTCGGACAGCACGGCGCGCTCGCCCTGGAGGTGCGCCACCGCGACCGCGAGAGAGGAACGCGGGCTCACATCGTAGCGGTTCTCGCGCAGCTGCTGCAGCGCATCGCCGAACTGGTGTTCCTCGACGCTCGTCAGATACCCCAGCGAACCGATGTTCAGTCCCATGAGAGGCAGTCCCTGCCCCGCGACTTGGTGCGCCGCATCCAGCATCGTTCCGTCCCCGCCCAGCACGACGACGGCCTCAACGCCCTTGGATGCGAACGCCGAGACCGGGCAGACGCGCTCGGCCGGGCAGAACGCCGCGGCACGCTCTTCCGCGAAGATCGTAAAGCCCATGCCGCTCGCAAGCGAAGCCACGTGCTTAATTGCTTCGACCGCCCGTGACTTCTCGAAATTCGTGATGACGCCGATGGTTTTCATAATCTTGTCCCTTACTATACCCGCATCGGGAAGAACAGACAAGCGAAGCCGGAAGCCAGATCCTGCATTCCGCCGTTGCGTCCGCGCACTGCAAAACGGCCACGCCGCCTACGGCTTGCGCCACCAGGCGAGGAATTCGACATTGCCTTCCGGACCCAGCAGGGGCGACTGCACGCATCCGAGCCACGCGAGGCCGAGTGTGCCCGTGCCGAAAGCCTTGATCTCCCCGACGACCGCCTCGCGCACAGCCGGATCGCGCACCACCCCCCTCGGCACGTGCTCGCGCCCGGCCTCGAACTGCGGCTTGATGAGCGAGACGATCTCCCCGCCACTCGGCAAAACGTCGGCCATCGGCGGCAGGATAAGCCTCAGCGAGATGAAAGAGACATCGGTCACCCCCATCTGCGGCTGCTCCGGCAGATCGGAAAGGCGCAGGTAGCGCGCATTGAACTCCTCCATGACCTGCACGCGCGGATCCTGCCGCATCTTCCAGTGCAGCTGCCCCTTGCCGACATCCACCGCGATCACGCGCGCCGCACCGTGCTGCAGTAGACAATCCGTAAAACCGCCGGTGGAGGACCCCACGTCGATACAGACCTTGCCCGCCACAACGAAAGCGGGAAAAGCCGCGAAAGCGCCCTCCAGTTTGTCGCCTCCCCGGCTCACGAAACGGGGACGGGCGTCGACGGTCAACGGCGCGTCATCGGGATATTTGTGGCCGGGTTTCGTCGCGACTTGTCCCGCCACGCGCACCTCGCCCGCCATAATCAGGCGCTGGGCCAGCTCTTTGCTCTCAGCCAACCCCGCCTTCACCAGCAACGTGTCCAACCGGTCTTTCACCCGTCCTCCGTACAGAGCGCGTTTAAGGAACGGCCGCATCATACCCCTTTACGCGGCCCGCCGACAACACGAAATACGGGTTGCTGACCAGCGGCATTTAACGGTAAGATGATCGCATTTAAGAAGATGGGCATGATTCCCTATGAGCGAACAAGAAATCCGTTTCTTTTTTCTACTTTTCGCGTTTTTCGCGACCTTTTTCGGCGCCTGCGTGGGCAGTTTTCTCAACGTCTGCATTTACCGCATACCGCGCGACGAATCGGTGGTGACACCGCGCTCCCACTGCCCGCACTGTAATGCGATGATCCCCTGGTATCTCAATATCCCGGTCTTGAGCTGGCTCTGCCTGCGCGGCAAATGCGCTTCGTGCAAAGGGCCGATCGCGTTCCGTTACACGCTGGTGGAGATGATGACGGCCATGTTTTTCCTGGCGGTCTACATGAAATGGGCCGCGCCGTCCGCCATGCACATGTTGCCGATTCCACATCCGCTCATCATTCCCATCTATTGGCTGTTCTTGGCCGGTCTGATCCTGGGCACCTTTGTGGACTTTGAGCACTTCATCATTCCGGATTCCGTCACGATCGGCGGCATGGTGGCTGGCCCGGTCCTGAGCGCCCTCGTACCCGTGCTGCACGGGCAGGCACTGTGGTGGCATGGGCTGCTCCATTCCTGTCTCGGCCTCGCCGTCGGCTTCGGCCTGCTCCACGCCGTAGCGTGGATCGGTTCGAAGGCGTTCAAAAAAGAGGCCATGGGGTTCGGCGACGTCAAACTGATGGGCGCGATCGGCGCATTTCTCGGCTGGAAGGCCGTGCTCTTCACGGTTTTCGCGTCCTCTCTGCTGGGCAGCATAAGCGGACTTCTGCTCATCGCCTTTGGCGGCGTGAAGCTGCAGAGCCGGATCCCGTTCGGCCCCTACCTCTCGGCCGCAGCCACGATCTGGATCTTCTGGGGTCCAGCCCTCGTCGGGGCCTACATAAAGTTGCTGGCGCGGTGAGCGGCGCAGCGCGAAAGGGTGACGGCATGTCAGGGAAGATTTACGTTTCCGCCAACGACTACGTCAGAGACTGTTTCCGGCTCGCGCGGATGGTGCTTGACTCCGGCTGGATGCCGGACGACCTGATCGCGCTGTGGCGCGGCGGCGCGCCGGTGGGCGTCAGCGTGCACGAATTCCTCTACTACCACGGGATACGGCCGCGCCATCGCGTTTTAAAATGCCAGTCTTACACGGGAATCAGATCGCGGCAACAGGAGGTAGTGTTCGAAAACGCCGGCGAGATCATCGGCTCCATCGTCCCCGGCTCCAAGGTCCTCGTCATCGACGACATCTTCGACACCGGCAACACCGCGCGCGCGCTGTTCGACCGGCTCGCCCCATATCACGCGGACGTCCGGCTCGCCACGGTGTACTGGAAGCCAAGCGGAAACCAGACCTCGCTAAAACCCGACTTTCATGTGCGGGAGACGGACGAATGGATCGTTTTTCCGCATGAGCTGGACGGGTTGACCGCCGACGAGGTGCGGGCCAAGGATCCCGTGCTCTTCGAGTTGCTCCGGCCTTCCCACAAAGGGCAGGCCGAATAAACTTCCCGTTTCTTTCAAAGTCCGCGCCCTCTGCCAGGCCGCTCAGTCCACATACAAATTCGGCGGTGGCGCAACGTGGTCGATCACGGCGCTGGGAGCTTCTTGAACGTTCGTGCCCGTCATCCTGAACAGGACGCGGACGCCGAACGCCATGCAAACCAGCAACAGGAGTCCCGCCCCGCCCACCGCCCAGCTCTGCTTCCGCGAAAGTATCCCGGGCAGTTTTCTGGAAACGCCATCCTTCATATCCTCGATCCAGTCGAGGCACTTCCGACCCACCGTCTGCATGCGCGCCAACGCGCCGTCTTCGCAAGGCTCCTGTTTAAGGGGCTTTCCCGAACTTTCCCCGATGTTGAAGATCGGGTGCTTCTGCACCCCGCGGGTCAGCTTGGGCACAGCGCCTTCCGCGCGTTTCGACGCAGCCTCTTCCGGCTGATGGCGCGGCGGCTTAGAATGGAATAAATCCGGTTCGTCCGACTCCGCGTACGGCTCTTCGGGCTCGACCACAAACACATTGCCCGCCGCCACCTTTTCAGGGCGCGACGACATCGCCGCCTGCGCCGACTCGGGCTCAGGACTCGGCACAGGCGCCTCGCCCTTTAAAACCGGCTTTTCCGCAACGGGAGGGGTTTCTTCAGAGACCGTCAACGGCCGGACAGCCGGACGGGGCTGGACGGGCTGGCGCTGCGGAGACATTGGGGCCTGACCGGACACCGTCCGCTTTACAGGAACCGGAGCGGCGGCAGATGCCGGCTCAGCGAGGGGCTCCGGCTTCTTCGTCTTCACGGCCGGCACACGCGCCCCGTCGTAAAGTTCCATGAAATCCCGAATCAGCGGTTCGGGATCCAACTCGAGCAACTCAGCGTAAAGTTTGATGAACCCGCGCCCGTATATCGGGGCAGCGATACGCCGGAAATCCTCGCGTTCCAGGCATTCCACAATCTGCACGAGCATGCGAGTGTTTTCCGCCACATCCAAAGGTGTCAGCCCCTTCTGAACGCGCGCATTCCGCAAAATTTCTCCCAATGCCATGGTTCACCTCACCGTTCTGCTACACCGTAGCGTTCTCGTCCTCTTCACTCGTCGCTTCAGATGCCGGGCCCGCCTCGTCCGGCGTGTTGGAAAAACCGGTATTCGTCGGTATCTCATTGTCCAGATCGACCAAGATCTCACGCGTGCCGGAGCCGACCTGCGGCCCGACGACGCCGCGCGCTTCAAGCGTGTCCATGAGCCGGGCGGCACGCGTGTAACCGATCCCCAACCGCCGTTGCAGCATCGTTGTCGAAGCCCTCCGCGTCATCCGGATCACCTCGAGCGCATTGGGCATCAACGCGTCATCGGCGTCCTCCTCGGCGGCCGTTCCCTCGGCCTCTCCGGCGGGGGCTTCATCATCCTCGTCCATCGCGGCGTCGGGGTCGGACTCTTTGATCTTGTCCAGTCTCCCGATCAGAGTCTGATCATAGCAGGGACGGCAGTGATCTTTGACGAACGCCACCACCCGTGCGATCTCATCGTCCCCGACCCAGGCGCCCTGGGCACGCATCAGCTGAGACCCCTCTTTCAGGAAAAGCATGTCGCCTTTACCGATCAGCTCCTCCGCCCCCGGGCTGTCCAAAATCGTGCGGCTGTCGTTGGCCTGCGACACCTTAAACGCGATACGTCCGGGGATGTTGGCCTTGATCGTCCCCGTGATCACATCGACCGACGGACGCTGCGTGGCCAGGATCAGGTGGATGCCGACCGCACGCGAAAGCGAGGTCAGCCGGCTGATCGCGGGCTCGACCTCCTTGCCAACCGCCGACATGATGTCCGCGACCTCGTCGACCACGATGACGATATACGGCAACCGGGCCGGCACATCATCGGTCGACGCCGCGGGCTTGGCCTCCGCTCCGCTTTCGTCGAACAGCTCTTCCTGCATCGCGACTTGACGGTTGTTGAATGCCACGATGTTCCGGCAGCCGACCTTCTGCAGGAGACGGTACCGCTTCTCCATCTCCATAATCGCCCACCGCAGTCCGAATGCCACTTTTTTGGGATCGTTGATCACCGGCACGAGCAGATGCGGCAACTCGTTGTAACAGGTGAATTCCACCCTCTTAGGGTCGACCAAGATCAGGCGGAGCTGTTCCGGCGTGCGACTCATGAGGAAACCGTTCAAGATCGCATTCAGGCACACGCTCTTTCCCGACCCCGTCGCCCCCGCCACCAGCAGGTGCGGCGCTTTTGCCAGATCGTAAATCAGGTCGTTACCGGCCACATCTTTGCCCAGCACCAGCGGGACCTCGAGCTTGCAGTGCCGCCAAGACTCGCCCTCCACCACCTCGCGGAACGTGACAGGACGGGCGCGCCGGTTGGGGATCTCGATGCCGACCGCATTCTTGCCCGGAATCGGCGCCTGGACGCGGAGACTTGTGGCCTCCAGCGCCATCTGCAGATTGGCTGTCAGGCTGGCAATGCGTTCGACTTTGATGTTCGGAGCCGGACGCAGCTCATACTGCGTCACGACCGGCCCGGGGGTCGTGCCGACGACCTCGACCGGGACATTAAACTGTTTCAGCGTCTCGACCAGCACAGCCGCGGTCTCTTCGATGTTGCCGTGGTCCGCAGTCCCTCTCGGAATGGGATTGAGCAGTTCCACGGAGGGCAGCGGATAGTCGGCGAGATTGGGCGCCGATTCCACCTCGGCGGGCGCGGGCGGCGGCGCGATGGCAGCGCGCTTCCGGACGGGCGGATCGGTCTCCGGCGCAGCAACAGCCGAAGCGGAAGCCGCACGCTGCCGCTCCCGTTCACGCTCGGCCGCCGCGACTTGACGCGCCTCCTCGGCGCGGCGGCGGATCAGATCGGCCGCCTGCACGTAGTCCACGGCCTCTCGCCGTTCATTCCGGGCGCCGTCGTTCTGCGCCGTCTGAGCCTGTTCGTTCTGCGCATCCAGCTTGCGCTGGCGCTCGGCTTTACGCGTCTCGCTCTCGCGGCGACGCTCCTCTTCACGCGCCAGCCGTGCCTCGTCCCTGGCGCGTCGGGCCGCTTCTTTGATGGCTTGCCGTTGCATCCGTTCGCGCTCGCGCGGCGTCAGACCGTCATCCGCGACCGCAGGGGAAAACCCGGCGTCGGAAGCCTCTCCGGCCGCCTGACGCGCTTCCCACCAGCCGGTCAAACGCCCCAACCCCGCAAACAGAGTGCGCAGTCCAATCGCCATGGCGAGGGCAAACAGCATGATGCTGATCATCAGCATGCCCCCGCCCACGGGGCTGAACCAGCGGGCCAACAGCCGGGTCATGATCCAATACCCGATGGCGCCCCCCGCATTGGGCTTGAGGTTCAGACGTTCCAGGGCGCCGTCGAAGACCGTGGCGCTTCCCAACTGCACCAGACAACAAAGCGCGACGATGAAAAGAATCATCCAGAACGCGCGGCGGCCGATACGCACGATCCTGCCGTACAAAAGCATGCCGCTGAATACCAGCACGAAAACGGGCACCAGCCAGACGGTCAGCCCCATCAGGCTGTAACCGATGAAGACCGACCATGCGCCCACGACCCCGATCAGATTCGCGGGCGGATCGAGCGGCGGCGCGTTCAACCATGAAATATCGCGCCAATTGTACGTGATCAAGCTCAGCAGAGGGAACAGCGCGATCGGGAAAAGCAAAATCCCGGCCACGCGGCGGTGTATCCGCCGGTCGAGTTCGAGCCTGTCCTGCGATTTGTCTATAGAAAATTCGTCCATTTCAAAAAACCATCACTGCTTGTCTTGCGCGCCTGCGGGCTTTGAGGTCAAAGGCGGCAGCGCGACCGGAATCAGCTTAACCGTTGTCGGCACCGGCAGAACCTCGTCAATAACCAGCCCTTGCTGAACATGAACCAGCACGGGGACCTGGTTCGTTTCCAAAATCGACGTCAGGGGAATGTTTCCGTTGACCGACGCGATGATTTGCCCGAACGTGATGGCTTTCACCACTTCCGAGCGCCCCGTCACCTCGACATCCACCCACTGCGGATCGGTAATCCATCTGTTCGCCGACGCCGCCGGCTGAGACACAACGACCGGCACATGCTCAATCCGCGCCGTCGCCTTCTCGCTGATGACCATCACGTTCACAACCATGTCGGACGGCTCCACGACGGCATTCACCGCATCGCCAGGCGGATAGAGCCGGACGTTGGTCGTGAAAGACTGAGAGCGCCCTTCGACGTCAATGACATCCGTCTGGATCTGGACTTTTCCGGCATCCAGCGGGCTCAGCAAACGTCGAGAACCTTTCACCACCGCGTTCGTCTGCTCGTACACGAGCTGCACACGGCCTCTGGCCCTGCCCTGCACGACGGGGGAAGCCACGGCCAACTGCAGAGACATCGGCACATCGAACTTCACGACCACAACGCTGGGCTCGATCTTCACGACCCGCACGCCCCGCACGCCCCGCAAGCTCGTGCTCCGGATCTTGACGGGAACCGTATCCAGCAACGAATTCTTTTTTTGTTTCGGCCGAACCATGCAACTTGCCTTCGAAACGTCAAGCTTGCTCACTTCCGCATACGACCCCCGCAGCGTGATCTGGACGGAGCGGGGCTCCACCGACTCGATCGCCGCGCCCATGGTGTTCGAGTCGAAATCGGTCACGACGGGCACCGTCACGACCTGCAGGTGACTGATTTCCGCACGAATCGCGAAATGGATCAGGATCGCGATGACCAGTGAGAGCAGCTTCCAGTAACCGTTCTTAATGAAAACGATCCGGAGGAATGACATGACTTTATCGGGACGCATGGTCTTCCTCCTCCACGTCGTTCCGACGGCTGCGCACGAGCCTGATGACTTGAGCCGTCACCCAATCGGTCACGGATCCAGTCCCCCGTGTTTCATAGGGCATGGCTTTCTTGAGCCACCGCAACAGCACCTTCTCGATTTTCTCATCGCCGTAACGGTGAAGACGGCCGTTGTGCGCAACCGAAATCTTGCCGGTTTCCTCCGACACCACCACGATCACCGCATCCGTATCTTCGCTCAGTCCGACCGCGGCACGATGCCGCATTCCCGAAGTGGCCAACTCGCCCTGGTTGGACACCGGAAAAAGGCAATGCGCGGCCGCCACGCGGCCGTCGCGAATAATGATCCCGCCGTCATGCAGCGGCAGGGGCGGCGTGAAAATTGAGATCAGGAGTTCGTGGCTGACCAGCGCGTTGAGTTTAACGCCGGAGTCCTCGTAGCCGCCGAGCGAAATGCCCCGCTCGACAGCGATCAACGCCCCGATCTTCATTTTCGAAAGGCTGGTCACACACCGGCACAGCTTCTCAGGAACTGACTCCTGGCGCAACGCGAACTGCCTGTCAAACAAACGCTGGCCTCCAACCAGCGCCAACATCCGGCGGATCTCCTGCTGGAAAACCACCACCATGCTCAGCGCCAGATAGATCAGCAGAAAATAGACGACGCGCGCCAACACATCGAAATTGAAGAGGTAAGTGAAGAGCAACAGCAAGACAACCAGCATGCAAAAGCCCAGCAGCACCTGAGCGTTACGCGTGCCTTTGACGAAACGGATGAGCGCATAGATCCCCATGTAAAGAATCAGGATCTGAAGCACATCGTTAATGCCGATCTGTACCCCATCGAACATACTACCGTCGCATCCCTTATGCGCCTCGAACGGGGCGCCCTCGGCTCCTTGGGGTTTCACGCCCCCCGGCTCAAACCTTCTTTCGCCTTGTCCAACTCCCGAACCGTCGTCAACGCCTGACGGGTCGCCTTCACGTCATGCACGCGCACGACGGATACGCCGTGCGACGCACACCACACGGCGATACCGACACTGCCGCCGACACGGTCAGCCGCGACCGGTTCGCCGCACAGTTCGCCAATGAACCGCTTACGCGACGCCCCGACCAACAGCGGCGCAATCCGGGCCAGGCGTTCCGTCTCCGCCAACAGCGCCAGATTGTGCGTCGTCGTCTTCGCGAATCCGATGCCCGGATCAATCACCACGCGCTCGCGGGCAATCCCCTGGGCCTCGGCATACGTCGCGGCTTCCTTCAGCGCGTCTTCCACTTCGGCGACGACATCGTCGTAAACCGCACACCGCGCCATCGTTTGAGGCGTCCCGCGCAGGTGCATCACAACAACGCCCGCGCCCGTCTCGCGCACGGCCGCCGCCATCGCGGCGTCGGCGGCAAACGGCATGATGTCGTTGACGATGCACGCGCCGGCGTCCACCGCGGCCCGCGCCACCGTCGGACGGCGCGTATCCACCGAAACCGGCACGCCGGACTTCTCGGCCAGCGCACGGATGACCGGCAAGACCCGCCGCAACTCTTCCGCCTCATCCACCTCTGCGGAACCAGGGCGCGTCGACTCCCCGCCGACGTCCAGCAGGTCGGCACCTTCGGCGGCCAACTCCAAGCCGTGCGCGACAGCACGACCGGCGTCGAACCAAAGGCCGCCGTCCGAAAACGAGTCGGGCGTCACGTTGACGATCCCCATCACCTGCGTCCGCGCAAGCGGAATCCGCCGGTCACAGCATCGCCAGACACGCTCTCCCGCCTCTGACATCATGCGCTCTCCACCTTCTCGGAATCATGATCCTGCGGCAGAGGAGGGGGAACATCGTCCGGCCCCCCTGACGGCGCGGCAAGGGCCGGAGCGTCGGCCGGCTTCGCGACCTCCGCCGCCCCTGATTCGCCAACGGCAACCGGACCGTTTTTCGTGGCGACGCGCTCCTCTTCGCTCAGGATGCGGCCGTCCTTCACCAACTCTTCCACATCGCGTCCGTCCATCGTCTCGGCTTCGAGCAGATATTCGACCAGCCGCTCCAGCCGTTCGCGGTTCTCCGCCAGCATTTTCGCGGCACGCGCATATGCGTCATTCACGAACCGCTCGACCTCCTCGTCGATCTTTTTGGCGGTGTCCTCACTGTAGGCCTGGTTGCGCGCCACCTCACGCCCCAGAAACAGCATTTCCTGATTGTCGCCGAACGACTGGAATCCGAACACCTCGCTCATGCCGTAGGCGCAAACCATCTTGCGGGTAATCTCGCTGGCCATCTTAATGTCCATCCGCGCGCCGGTCGAAACGTCGTTCGTGTAAAATTGTTCCGCGATGCGGCCGCCCGAAAGCACAACCAACTGGTCGAGCAGCTCGTTCTTCGTGCGGTTGAGAACGTCGCGTTCCGGCAGCGACATGGTGGCGCCCAACGCCTGGCCGCGCGGGATAATCGTGACCTTGTGCAACGGCTCGGCGTACTCGCACAACACCTGCAAGAGTGCGTGACCCGACTCGTGCCATGCCGTGATCCGACGCTCGCGGTCCTCCATCGCACGGCTACGCCGCTCACGGCCCCACAGCACCTTGTCGCGGGCCTCTTCGAGGTCGAAATGTTCCACGGCCTGCTTGTTGCAGCGCGCCGCCAGCAAAGCGGCCTCGTTCAACAGGTTGGCGAGATCGGCTCCCGAAAATCCCGGCGTTCCGCGAGCGATACGGGAAAGGTCGGCATTCGGTCCCAGCTTAATCTTCTGGGCATGCATCTTCAGGATCTCCTCGCGCCCCGCCAAGGTCGGCAGATCGATGATGATCTGACGGTCAAAGCGTCCCGGACGTAAGAGCGCTGGATCGAGCACGTCGGCACGGTTGGTCGCCGCGATGATGATCACGCCCTCGGACGTCTCGAAGCCGTCCATTTCGACCAACAGCGCGTTGAGCGTCTGCTCGCGCTCATCATGCCCTCCGCCGATTCCCGAAAACCGGCTGCGCCCGACCGCGTCGATTTCGTCGATGAAGATCAGGCACGGCGCGTGCTTCTTACCCTGCTCAAACATATCGCGCACGCGCGAAGCTCCGACGCCCACAAACATTTCCACGAAATCAGAGCCGCTGATGCTGAAGAACGGCACGCCCGCCTCGCCGGCGATCGCCTTCGCCAAAAGCGTCTTGCCCGTGCCGGGAGGCCCCATCAGCAGCACGCCTTTCGGAATGCGTCCGCCGAGCGTCTGAAACTTCATCGGATCTTTCAGGAACTCCACGATCTCCTGGACTTCCTCCTTGGCCTCTTTGATTCCGGCCACATTCGCGAAGGTGAGTTTCTTCTTGTCTTGGTTCAACATCTTGGCGCGACTTTTGCCGAAACTCATCGCGCCCATGTTGGCGGACTTGATTTGCCGGATGAAGATGAAGTAAAGGATGCCCAAAAACAACGCGATCAGGAGAAGCTCACGCAGAAACGGACCGAAGAAATTGCTGTTATAGACCAGCGGGCACGGGATCTGCTTTTCCAGCAGATACTGCTCCAGATTTTCCGAGGGGATCAGGTTGACGCGGAAACGCTCCTTGGCCGCACCTTTTTTCGTGCCGCGCAGATAGGTGATCCCACTCGTCTCGCGCACCAGCGAGACCTCCTCGACCAACCCTTGCTCCACCAGGCGGCGGAACTCCAGCTGGTCCATCGGCTTGAGTTCGCCCTCGGGCTTATAATACAGCATCCCCAGCATGAAGAGGATCAACATGCCGACGACCACCCAAGCGCCGAAGACCCGTTTCGGCGGCATGGCTCCCGTGACGTCCCCGCCTTCTTGCTTGTTTTGGGGCGTCTGCATTACCGGGGGCGGTTTCGGCATATCACGTTTTATCTGATTCTCATTAGACATAGGTTTTATATGATACGTTTTCCACTGCCGTACGGGCAATGCGAAAATCGCCTTTTATCGGGCCGTTGAGGAGTGAGGATAGCACGTGAGCGGGACATAAACCAGCCTCATGCGTTTCCGCCCGAAAAGCGCCCGCCCGGCGGACGACGTTTGACAGACCAGTCCGTGCATTGCTATCCTACACCCCATTCGGGCGCTGCCCTGCATGTGGGCAGGGAAAGAAGTCCAATGTTGAAGGATCCTCCCATGAAACAAATGATCGCGGCGGCCGTCATTTCCGGTTCACTGACCGCAGCCCTCTGTGCGCAAACGGTCCAGGAACTAACTACGCCCGCAGTGTTTACGACCCCCGCCAACGAAACGCTCCTCTACCGGCTTTACCTGCCGAAAAACATTCCCGCGGACAAAAAGCTGCCCCTCGTGCTCTTTCTTCACGGTGCCGGCGAACGGGGCACCAACAACGTCAGCCAGCTTGTCCACGGCGTTCTGCCCCTGATCCGTTACGGCGCGGCCTCAAACGATCCCGCCATTCTGCTGGTGCCGCAGTGCCCCGCGAAAATGCAGTGGGTCGACGTGCCGTGGAGCGCGCCCCGCCACACCATGCCGGAGCGGCCGTCCCTCCCCATGCGGCTCGCGCTGGCGCTGGTGCGCGAAAAAATAGCCGCGCTGCCTGTTGACCCGTCCCGGATTTATGTGACGGGCATATCCATGGGCGGCTATGGCACGTGGGATGCGATCCAGCGCGAACCCGCGCTTTTCGCAGCGGCCCTGCCGATCTGCGGCGGAGGCGACACCGCCTGCGCGCCGGCCATCAACAGGATCCCCATCTGGGCGTTCCACGGCGATAAGGACGGTGCGGTCCCGGTCAGCCGCGCACGCGATATGGTCCACGCGCTCGAGGCCTGCGGTGGCAAGATCCAATACCGCGAATACCCCGGTGCAGGACATGACGTCTGGACCCGCACATACAACGACAACGCTGTTCTCGCCTGGTTCTTTTCCCAACGGCGCCCCTAGGATAATTCGAAATCATCCCGCTTTCATACCGCACATCCCGACACACAAAGGAACACATGCCTAAAACCGAAGTGGCCACCTTGACGCTACGTGATCAAACGCTCGACCTTCCCCTCGTCACGGGTTCAGAAAACGAAGTCGGGGTCGACATCTCTTCGCTGCGCAAAAAAACGGGCGCCATCACCCTCGATTACGGCTATATCAACACCGGGTCATGCGAAAGCGCCATCACCTACCTGGACGGCGAAAAAGGGATTTTGCGTTACCGCGGCTATCCGGTCGAAGACCTGGCCGCCAACTCCCGTTTCGTGGAAGTCGCCTTCCTGCTGATCAACGGCCACATGCCGGACCCGCAGGAGCGCGTGAAATGGTCCGGCCTGCTGAACCAGCACTCCATGATCCACGAGGACATGCGCCATTTCTTTTACCGTTTTCCGGACCGCGCCCACCCCATGGCCATCCTGTCGGCGATGGTTGTGTCCCTCTCAACGTTCTACCCCGAACTTTCACAGCACCGCCCCGACGAGCCGGAGGAGCAGATCAACATCGCGGCCACGCGCCTGATGAGCAAACTGCGCACGATCGCAGCTTTCTCCTACAAGAAATCGATCGGCGAACCGTTCGTCTATCCGCGCCACGACCTCAAATACTGCGCTAATTTCCTGAACATGATGTTCAGCTCTCCCGTCTGCCCCTACGAGATCAAACCGGAGGTGGTCAAGGCCCTGAACATCCTGCTCATCCTGCACGCGGACCATGAACAGAACTGCTCCACCGCCGCAGTCCGCTTGGTCGGCAGCGCGCGCGTCAACCTCTACGCTTCGGTAGCGGCCGGCGTCTGCGCCCTCTGGGGGCCGCTGCACGGCGGCGCCAACCAGATGGTGATCGACATGCTCGAAGATATCCGCGACAGCGGCAAAAGCGTTCGGGACTACGTGGAATCGATCAAGTCTTCGAAAGGCCGCGAACTGCTTTACGGCTTCGGGCACCGCGTCTATAAGACTTACGACCCGCGCGCGAAAATCATCAAAACCTGCTGCGACAATCTGCTCAAGGTTATGAAAGTCAACGATCCGCTGCTGGAGATCGCCCTGCAGCTTGAGGAAATCGGGCTGCACGACGACTATTTCCTCTCGCGCAACCTCTATCCGAACGTGGACTTCTACAGCGGCATCATCTACCGTGCCATCGGCATCCCCAAGGAGATGTTCACGGTGATGTTCGCCCTCGGACGTCTGCCGGGCTGGATCGCGCACTGGAAAGAGGCCCGCGAAGATCCCCGCTTCAAACTCCAGCGTCCGCGGCAGATCTATGTCGGCCCCAACATGCGCCATCTGCGGGATGAGGACAAGACCAGCGCGATCTCGTAGCCGGTCTTGCCCTGATCTTTTTCACAGCGCCGTGACGTAGTCCAGGCATTTCTTGGCCGACTCGAATGCGTGCTCGGGGTCGCTCTCGTGCTCAATGATATAGCAGGTCGTCCCGCCGACCTGCTCGCAGAGCGCGAAGGCGCGTTTGAAATCCACCGTGCCCTGGCCGAAAACCGCACCGTGCGGACCGCCGTGCTCTTTCAAGTGGACGCTGAGAGACCGTCCCGGATAACGCTCGATCAGCTTGTAGGGATCACCCCCGCCGCCGAGACAGTTTCCGAGGTCGATTTGGTGCACGAACGCCTTCGGCGTGTGGTCGAAAAGAACCTCCCACGCCGTGAGTTCGCCGTCGATTTTTTTGAAGTCGCCGCCATGCGCGTGGTAGCCCACGTGCAGACCCGCAGCCTGCGCGGTTTCGCTCGCGCGCGTCATGATCTCCGCGATCTTGAGGCAGTTGTCCTTCGCCTCCATCTGCTTGGGGTCGATCCACGGCACGATGATGTAGGGGCATCCGATCGTTTTGTGGAAGTCGATCGTCTTCTGGATCTGATCCGGCTGCACCAGATTGTAGGCGGTGTGCGTGCCGAACACCTTGAGCCCTGCGTCGTCGAGCAGCTTGCGCAACTCGGCCGGCTTATCGCCGTACGGCCCGTAACCCGCGAACTCCACGCCGGAGAAGCCGAGCTCGGCCGCTTTCTTTATGATGCCCGCGAAATCTTTCGCGCCCTGCTTACGGAACGAATACAGCTGAATTCCGACGGGAATCCTCTTCGCCCCCGCCGCCGCACCGGCATTGAGCCGCACCGTCGCCAGACCCGCACACGCGAATCCCATACCCCTCAAAAAACAACGCCTTGTCTGCATACGCTTCCTTTCCCTGTCCTCATTTACGCGTTATCACCACGTTCTTACCCCTACGAAGCGCATGCGGCCGTGCGGAGAACCCGTCCGCATCGCCCGCATGCCAGCGAAGCCATTACCCGATCTCCCAGCCGTCGCGAACATACGGCTTGATCAGTTTGTTCGCCTCCGAGCTGTTGGAGAACCGGCCGTCTGACGCATCCCACTTCAGCTCTCCGGGAACCTGTTGGGAGACGCACCCCAGCAGCACAGCCTCCGTCAGCGGGATCGAATGGTCGATGTGCGAGAACGGCTTGGCTCCGCCCCGGATCGCCTCCGCGAACTCCCAGTGGTGATTCTTCACGCGCGGCAACGTGACGGGGATGTCCTTGGTCGCATCATGCTGCGCAAAACCGCGGAATTTGGCTTCGCCCTTCATGCAGATCGCCCCGTTCATGTACATGCCCTTGTCGCCGATGATCAGCACGCCGCCAAGGGGAATGCCGCCCCACGTCGCGGCCGCCTGAGGACACACGTCATCGGCCGGCTTGGTCTTGCCATCGTACCAGTAGATCGTCACAGGCTTCTGCTGGCGTCCCGAGCGGACGGCCAGTTTGACCGTGGTCGCTGCCGGATAGGTCTCCTTGAACTTTTCGGTCGTCTTGACGGTTTCGGCGGTGAGAACCTCACCCAGTTGCAAGGCGCGGAAGAAAAAGCTCATGCTGTGACAGGCGATATCGCCCATCGCCCCCGTGCCGAAATCGAACCAGCCGCGCCATTTGAACGCGTGGTAAACGTCTTTTTTATACGGACGCTCGGGCGCGATGCCGAGCCAGCAGTTCCATTCCAGCGTCTCGGGTACGGGGTCGCACCCCTCGGGCCGGTTCAACCCCTGCGGCCAAATCGGCCGGTCGGTCGAGACATGGATCGACGAGATCTCGCCCAGCACACCCGACTGGACGATCTCGATGTTCCGCCGTTGCGCGTCCGTGCCGTTGCCGTTATTGCCCATCTGCGTCATGACGCCGCAGGCTTTGGCGACAGCCTCGAATCGGCGGGCCTCCCACAAGGTCCGGACGAGCGGCTTCTCGACATAAACGTGACACCCCTGCTTCATGGCCGCGATCGCCGCCGTGGCGTGCATATGATCCGGGGTGGAGACCACGACCGCGTCAAGGTCCTTCTCTTTAGCCAGCATCTCGCGGAAATCCTGATACTTCCGCGCGTCCGGGCAACGCTCCTTCACAACGCCCGCGGAATGATCGAGCCTGCCCCGGTCCACGTCGCACAGCGCAACGACCTGTTCCCCGAGATCGTAGAACTCCTTGAGGTTCGCCCCGCCGCGGCCGCCGGACCCGATGAAGGCCATGTTCAGTTTATCGCCCGTCTTGCGGAACCGCGTTTCCTTCGCGATGGAAACACTGGAACACCCCGTCAACGACAACGCACCTGCCGCCACCGCACCGGTGCGCAGAAAGTCACGCCGCGAAAAATCTCTCATCTTATCCCCCGTTTGATTTGACATCCGGTTTTATGAGCCCCCGCCGCGAACAACGGCCGACTGCCGCTGTCCTCCAATCAATACAATAAGTAAATTGTATACTACTCATCGCCTCGCGAACAAGCGCGTAGTGCTGATCGGAGCTGAGCCGCGAAGTCCCACAGTTGCGCGCCCGAAGAATCCGTGCTTTCATTTCAATGCTGGATATGGCATGTTTTACATCGTTGTAACGTATAGGTTCTTGAATTTTTCGTTTGGGAGAACATGGGATGAAATACCGGAAACTGGGGACTTCGGATTTGGATGTTTCGGCCGTTGCGCTGGGGACCTGGGCGATCGGCGGCGGGCCGTGGTGGGGCGAATCGGACGACACCGAATCCATCCGCGCGATTCAGGCTTCGGTCGACGCAGGCGTGAACCTCATCGACACCGCGCCGGTCTACGGCTTCGGCCACAGCGAAGAGATTGTGGGGAAAGCCATCCGCGGCCGCCGCGACAAGGTCGTTCTGGCGACAAAATGCGGTCTCTGGTGGAACGATGCCACGGGGGCATTCCACTTCGAGCAGAACGGACGCACGGTCCGCCGCAGCCTCGAACCGCGGACAATCCGCACCGAGGTCGAAGACAGCCTGCGCCGTCTGGGCACCGACCGAATCGACCTTCTGCAAACGCACGCGCAGGCGCTGGAGCCCTTCAAGACGTCCATCGCCGACACCATGGCCTGCCTGATGGCGCTACGCCAGGAAGGCAAAATACGCGCGATCGGCGTCTCCAACTGCACCCCCGCCCAGATGGACGAGTACCGCAGCGCGGGGGTGCTGGTCAGCAATCAGCCCCGCTACAGCATCCTTGACCGAACGATCGAGAATGCGCTGCTTCCCTACTGCCGTCTGCACGATATCGCGGTCCTCGCCTACTCGCCGCTCGAGCAGGGCCTCCTGACCGGCAAGATCGGCATGGACACGGCGTTTGCACCGGAGTCTTTCCGCAACAACATCCCGTGGTTCACGCCCGACAAGCGCCGCAAGGTCCTGGACATGCTCGCAGGGTGGGAACCCCTGACGCGCAAATACTTCTGCACGCTCTCGCAGTTGGTGATCGCCTGGACCGTCGCGCAGCCGGGGGTGTCCGTCGCGCTTTGCGGCGCACGTAAGGTCTCCAACGCTGTTGAAAACGCGGCGGCCGGCGCCATTGAACTCGAGCCGGACGACATCGCCCTCATGCGGCAAAACGCGGAAGCGATCGCCCCGCTGCACGCCTAAACCGGCTGATTGACGAACCTTACTGGGGAACATCTTGAAAATGAAATTCGTTTTGTTGGTCTTGTCTGCCGCCCTTGCCTTCTGCGCGACGGCGCAAGAGCACGCCGACCTGCGACGGCAGCTTGCGCTGCTCCAGCCCGAAGCCGTCCGGCTCGCGCTGGACGACATGGCCGCGCGGTGGCCGCACGCATGCGGCGCAACCGATCGCTCGTGGTGCGCCACATTGGGCGAGCGGCGCGACGCGCTGCTGAAACGGTTGGACGGCGGCGATATCCCCGCCGAAACCGAAGCCCGGTCGCTGCTCATGCAGGTCCGCGCCGCCCTGCTCGACAACCCGCTGCTGGACATGGATAAGCTACTCGTCGTGCGCAGGGGAGGCAACAACCTCGCTCTGCCGCAGAACTGGCAACAGCAGCGCGACGTCAACCGGAAGGGGCTGACGAACGAGATCGCGGTCATGACCGGCTTGCGCGGCAAACCGATGCTCAAGCCTCTCCACATCGCCGCCCCCGGAACCTATGTCGGCGACCTGCAGCTCCACTGGGACGCGCGCCGCCTGATGTTCACCGGCGAAAACGACAAGCATCTCCACCGCGTCTTCGAGCTTGACCTCAATGCGCCGGAACGCGTCACAGCGTTCCCCTTCATTCCCGACGACGACGTGGACAACTATGCGGGGTGCTGGCTGGCGGATGACTCCGTCATCTTCCTCTCGAACGCCACGTTCATCGGCGTGCCCTGCGTCGTCGGCTCCTCATACGTCGCCGCACTTTACCGCTGGTATCCGTCCGACGGCCGCATCCGCCGCCTGACGTTTGACCAAGACCATAACTGGTATCCGAGCCAGATGCAGGACGGACGCATCATGTACCTGCGCTGGGAATACAGCGGCATCGTGCATTACGTTTCGAGGCTCCTCTTCGCGATGAACCCCGACGGCACAGGACAGCGAGAGCTCTACGGCAGCAACTGCTATTGGCCGAACGCAATGTTCTACGCGCGTCCCGTGCCCGACTCCCCGCACCGCTTCACCGCCGTCGTATCGGGACATCACGGCGTACCGCGGATGGGCGAACTGGTGCTTTTCGACCCTTCCCTCGGACGCAAAGAGACGCAGGGCGTCGTCCAGCGCATCCCCGGCCGCGGCGAGAAGGTCATGCCAATCGTCAAAGACAATCTCGTCGACGATTCTTGGCCCAAGTTCCTGCACCCCTGGCCCCTCGTCGGCGGATATGTTCTGACGGCCTGCAAGCCCGCGCCCGACGCCCTGTGGGGACTCTACCTGGCCGACACGTTCGACAACCTCACGCTGATTTACGAAGAGCCGGGGCAGGCGATCTTTGAGCCCGTGCCCGTCCAGCCGAAGCCGCGCCCGGTGCTGTTGCAAGACCACGTGAAAGAAGGTGAAACGAAAGGGCGAGTCAAAATCACCGATATTTACCAGGGCCCCGGCCTCGCGGGTGTGCCGCGCGGCGCGGTCAAGCGCCTAAGGCTTCTCACTTACTCCTTCGCCTACCGCGGCATGGGCTCGGAAACCGACCGCGTGGGTTTCGACGGGCCGTGGGATGTGGTGCGCATCATGGGCACGGTGCCCGTCGAAGCCGACGGGTCAGCCTATTTCGAGATTCCCGCCAATACCCCCGTCTCGCTCCAGCCGCTCGACGCGCAAGGCCGCGCCCTGCAGCTGATGCGGAGCTGGCTCACCGTCATGCCCGGCGAACTGCAGTCCTGCTCGGGCTGCCACGAACCCCAGAACAGCGGCGCTGGACCGCTGGCCCGCGTCCGCGCGATGGAACGCGAGCCCTCGACAGTCACGCCGTGGTACGGCCCGGAGCGCGGAATCTCCTTCAACCGCGAAGTCCAGCCCGTCCTCGACCGCTACTGCATCCGCTGCCACAACGGCACGACAGGCCGCCCGGATTTCCGGCTTCTGCCCGGCGTATCGATCAAGACGAAAGAGGTCTACTACATCAATGCGAACAACCTCTTCCCGCCGGCCTACCTCGCGCTCTGCGCCCACATCCGCAGCCAGACGCAGGAAGGCGACAACAATCTCCAGCCGCCATGCAACTTCCATGTCTCCACCACGGAACTGTTCCAGATTCTGGAGGCGGGACACCACGGCGTCCGGCTCGATGCGGAATCGTGGGACCGGCTGACAACGTGGATCGACATGAACCGACCCAATCACGGGAACTGGTCGGAAAACGTCGGCGGAGCCCGGATGGGGAATCTCGCCGCGCGACGCCGCGAGATGCAGCAGCGCTACGCGAAACTCAACGAGGATCACGAGGCCACCTACGGCATGGCCGGGCTCGCCGCCCCGGCGCTGCCCCCCGCCGAAGAGCAGGCAAAGGCGAAGCCCGAACCGTCCGTCGCCGGCTGGCCGTTCGACGCCACATCCGCGCGGGCCAAGCAGCATGCGCTCGGCGACGTCCAGCGCACGCTCGATCTCGGCGGCCTCACGCTGACGCTCGTCCGCATCCCCGCGGGAACGTTCGCCACAGCCGACGGCCGCACCGTAGAGATCAAAAAACCATTCTGGATGAGTGCTGACGAGATCACCAATGAACAGTACGCGCGCTTCGACCCTTCGCACGACAGCTTCATGGAACGCGGCGAGTACATGCAGTTCACGCCCGAAGAGCGCGGCTATCCGCTCAACACGCCCACGCAGCCGGTTTGCCGCGTAGCGTTCGAGTCTGCACAGGCCTTCTGCCGATTCGCGGAAAAAGCCGCCGGAGCACGCGTACGGCTGCCGAGCGGCGACGAATGGGAGTGGGCCGCGCGCGCAGGGGTGGCCACGCCGCTCGCCTACGGCGATATCGCGACCGATTTCTCGACCTTTGCCAATCTGGCGGATGCCGTGTTCCGCAAGATGGAGCGGCTGCGCGCGAACATGCCCGGCGCGGCGATACCCGCCTGGCGCCCCGCGGTCACGAACTGTTCCGACGGCTTCCGCGTCTCATCCCCCGTGGGCACGTTCGCCCCCAACGCCTGGGGGCTGCACGATGTCCACGGCAATGTGTGGGAGTGGACGAGCGACCGCCTGCCGGACGGCCGCGTCACGGCGCGCGGCGGCTCGTGGTGGAAACGCCCACAATATGCCACCTTCGCGGCACGCGTCCCGTACGAGCCCTGGCAAAAGGTCTACGACGTCGGGTTCCGCGTGCTCGTGGAAGACTGAGGCGCCGCACTATTTGCCGGCAAGAACCAGTTTGGCATGCTTGGCATAGGCGCCGCGCGGATCGTTCGCATAGGCGCGCAGCACTTTTTCGCCACGGCCCTCGAAATCGCCCAGCCGATACAACGCGCGCGCCACCGCCAGCTCGCGCAGACAGGCGGAACGCTCTTTGTCGCCTTCCTGATTCGCATAGTTCGGGATCACCGGCAGCTTGGCCTGCATGGTAAACGAATGACCGCTGACACCGTCCTTCGCAAGCAACGCCCCGAGCACCGGTGCCGCCGATGTGTCCCCGATCGATTCCAGCGCCATCGCGACCGCCCGGAAATGCGAAAATTCGTTGGTCGAGCTCAGTGCCTGAGCCTTCTCGAACAGCGTCGGCAGCGCGCGTTTCGACTTCGACCGGCCCAGCGCGATGACATAACTGTCCACCCAGCTCACGCTGCGGTTGAACTGTCCCATACCGCGAAAATTCCAGCCCTTGTCCCACGACATGCCCTTGACTTTCGCAACCAACTCGCTCTCGCCGTCAGGCTGCCCCATCATTCCCAGCACATGCGCGTAGATCAAGCGCGCTTCAGGCGCGGCGGCCTTGGCGTATGCGTCCTTGAGCAGCGGCACGCTACGCCCGTAATCGACCAGCACGACCGAAAGCCCTTGATATTGCTTGGTCAGCGACGCGACCGCTTCGGCGATCTTCGCGTCCGGGATCGGATATGAATCCTTCATGGCGAGCACGTCTTCCGGCAAGATCTTCATGTCGATCAGGTGCTTCTGCAGCACCCGCATCTCCACGTTGCGCGCCGCAACGCCGGCCTTCACCGCCATCGCGGCGGCCACCCCCGCCGCATAGCCTTGATTCTGCACGTCGGGTTGCATGCGCAGGATCGGCATGGCGTCGCGGTGCGCGCTGATGCCCAATCCCAACACCAGCAGGCCCTCCAGCTTCTTCGGCAGCAGGCAGCGGTAGGGCAGATTCACCTTCATGCCCTTATGCCCGGGGTCTTCGATGAAGAACTGCGGATGCACGGTGTGGCCGTGCGAATCGAAATTGCTGAACGGCTGCACCACCACGTCGGGGTAGGTGCGCTCGTTAACCACGTCCATCGGCGTCATGTAGAACGCGCCGACCAACCGGCGCCGCTCGCGGCTGTTGATCACCTGCGCTTGATCCCAGATGCCTTCGCGCATGCTGTAGCGCGAACGCAGCGCAAAAAAGCAGAGATCCGCCGCATCCGTATCGTCCAAAAAGCCCACGTCCGTGTTGGTGTAGCTCGCGCCCATGTTGCGCGGCGTCTGCCCGACCCCTTGCAGCGCCACCTCGGCCGAGGTGATGAACTCGGTCTCTTCACCCGCCAGCGCCGCGAGTTCGGCATTTCCCGTGCCGTCAATCGCGACCTTGCAGCGGATCACGGCCCGTTCGCCGTCAGGCGTGAGAACCACCACACCCGTGAGGTTCCCGTTCTCCACAATCACGCCATTCACCATAGTGCCGTACCAAACCTCCGCGCCAGCCTTGCGGTTTTGGCTGCGGTACCACTCTGACTTGCACTGTGAAAAGACCACGCCGGTCTCTTTCACGCCCTTGTCGATCTCGCTGGTAAAACCCACGCGGTTTCCCCAGTAGTAAATGCCGATGAGGCCGTCCGTCTGCACACCGCCCATTTGGTAGATGTACTCGCAAACAATGGTTTTCGCACCCTGCCGCGCCGCGGCGATTCCCGCCGGAGCGCCCCCCGTACCCGCGCCCGCGACCAGCACGTCGCACTCCGCCAACACCGGCAACTCGCGCGCCTCCGCGCGGACCGGCCCAGACACCGGCGCGAGGTAGTCCGGCAGCCCCAAGGCGTGCTCGCCGACCCTCACGCCGGCAGACGGCGCCTTGAGGTTGCCTCCGACGCGCACATCCCTCACCGCCGGCCGCTGCGCCGCAGACTTGGCCGCCGCTGCTCCGATCCTCTCCCCCAGCGCCATCAGATTGCCAGGCTTCATCACCTGCTCGGCCGCCTCGCGCGACACATCTCCCATGGGACTGAGCACAAACAGATACTCCGTGCCCGCAGGCTGAAAAGCCTTCACGTCCAACGCGTCGACGCCCTGCCACGCCGCTTGCGAGGAAGCCTTGCCCTTAATGTGGTCCGGAGGCACAAGCATGAGGCTGTCGGCAGACTCCAACTGCGACGGGACAAACGTCAGATCGCGCGCCTTCTGTTCCGCCTCGGCGAACGAACGCGCCGATCCGTCCTTCATCGGCAGATCGATCTCGCACTCGAACATGCGGCCCGTGATCAGGTCCGGCATACCTTTGGCCGGCTTGATGCCGGTCACGCGCGCATTGTAAATCCCGAACAGTTCCCTTACGCGGACGCCCTCGGCCCGCGGAGCCTCGCCCGCCACGACGTTACGTTTAAACGTGTAGCGTCCCGCCGGGAACGGCGTGGCTTCGCCGCCGGCAGCACGCGCCAAAAGGCCGCGCTCCGTCGCGTCGATCACCACCTTGGCCTTGATGACCTGTCGCCCGCTGCGGTTGGCGATCACGACACCAGCGAGTTTGCCTGACGCATCGATCAAGGGTTCGGTCGCATGGGTGCCGGTCAAGAACGGTATTCCCGCATCGAGCAAAGCCTCGTCCAGGACCTTCTTCACCTTGAGCGGCGTGGTACGGTCGGCCACCCCCGCTCCAGCCGACGGATCCTTGACCGGATAGACGAAGAACTCGCCCAGCAACTGTCTGGAGACACCCTGCGCCATAGGCGCCTGAACCTTGAGATAGCGGTATTTTCCCTGCACCGGCACCGTCATCGTGGCGCACTCGAACTCTTCCCCCATCACATGCTCCGCGGTCTCGCCCAGCGCCTTCCAAGCCTTTTTGTCCAGGCTGCCGTGCACGCGGATCGCGCCGGTGCTGAATCCTTTGTCGCCTTCGCGCTGAAAGACCGCCGCATCGAACGTCCCCAATTCGATCACCGAGCCCATGTCGAGGACGAATTCGACGTCCTCGTTGTACTGGACGCTGTGGCTCGTCGGGTCCGTATATCTGCCGTCGGCCAGCAGGTCGCCGGACGGATCCTTGTGCTGCGGTGCGGCCGGCTTATTCGCCTTGTAAGTGAACGGCAGGGATGCCGGGCGAGCCCCCGCCAGCGTGAACATCTTTTTTTGAAGCACGCAGCGGGTGTCCTCGGCGGCATCGATCCGCAGCCGGAGTTTGCCGGCCATGTCCTCGCCCAGATAGGGCCGCGGCGAAGCCACAAACACCTTCGCCCCTGCCTCGGCCGCTTTGCATGCAGCGGCGACCGCGCCGGACGAACCGCCGACCACCACGACGTCCACGTCCTGCACGAGCGGCAGCGTTTTCTCGCTTTCCACGACTCCCGCCGCACAGGCGATGCCGCTCACCAAAACACCAACCGGCCAAATACAATTTTTCATATCCTGTTCACCCTTCCATTGTATCCCGTCATTTGGATCCGCCGAAAAACAGCCGTCTTACCGCCAGCAACACGACATCGGCCAACATGCGGCCACCGCTGGAGAAGACTTTAACCGTCGATTGCCCACTGTAATCCCAATTCACGGGGACCTCGGCCACGCGGTAACCCAGGTCACGCGCCAGCGCGATCAACTCCACATCGAATGCGAAGCGTTGGATCCGCAGCCGTTGAAACAGCACCTTGGCCGGCCCGGCCCGGAAGAGTTTGAATCCGCACTGCGTGTCGCGGATGCCGTGCACACCGGCCATGCGCACCAGCAGATTGAATATCCGGCTGAGGATCCTGCGAAGCGGCGGCGGCGGCGTCCCGATGTGCGCACCGGGCACCGCACGCGACCCGCAAGCGATGTCCGCGCCCGCATCGATCGCGTCTCTGAGTTTGCGCCAATCCTGCAGCGGGCTCGAAAGATCGGCATCCGACATCAGGATCAGATCGCCTTCCGCCGCCAGCACTCCGGTTTTGACCGCGGCCCCTTTGCCCCGGTTGACCGGATAGCGCAGCAGACGCATGTTCGGATCGCCGCGGTCGGCGATGACCCTGGCGATGACCGCCGCGCTCTCATCCGGCGAACCGTCGTCCACAAACACCACGTCCACCGCCACTTCGGTCTCCGCGTCCATGAACGCCGCCACCCGCCGCACCGACTCCTGAAACCGCCGGTGCTCCATGTACACAGGAATGACGAGCGTCAACCTCATCAGCGTCTTCTTCCCCACGTTCATTATGGACGGCAGTGTAACAACTATCCGCCCATAATTGAACCCCAAAACACCCCGGCCGCTCACTCGTCCAAAATGGCCACCTGATTGACCGTGCCGCCATAGGGCTCATTCCACGTCCAGACGACGCTGTGATTCGCATCGAACTCGATCAGCTTCCACCCCGGCTTGAAGTCCTTCTCCCCGTGTCCGGTCCAATTGGCCATCACGATGTGACCGTTCTTCAGGACTTGGAATCCCGCATAGAAGAAATTGCTGAGCCCTTCCGGCTGCGCGAACACCGTATCTTTCAGGAGCTTGCCTTGGGGCTCAAACGTAAAGAAGCCCTTCGAGTACCCGCCGGAAAGGAGAAGGTTGCCGTCCGACGCGTACTGAGCCATGTAGGCATTGCGCGGACGAGGCAAAGTGAACTTCCGCACCAGACGCTTCTCCGCATCGAGCGCCTTGTCCAAGGAGACTTCATACGCGCCATCGTCGGCGGCCAGCAGCAGCGTCCCCTTCGGCGCAAAGCGCATGAGACGGACGTACTTGATCGCCTTCGGCATCTCATACGTCGCCGTCAGATTCTTCTGCGCATCGAGTTCGTACACTGTCCCGGACTGGCTCCCGAGGAAGGTGCGTCCATCCGCCAGCCGACGCACGGTCCGGATCTCTTTCATCGCATCGGACAGAAAACCGTCGATCTTTTGACGCGTGGCCAGATCATAAACCTCATACCCTTTCGAACGGTTGCAGAGCAAGCGGTTGCCGCTCAGCAGTTGCAGATCAAACGCGACCTCGGGAAGCTTGAGCGTCCAATTTTTCGAAACATCGTTCTGGTCCACATAGTGGAGCGAGCTGTTCATGAAATCGCTTGCGACAAAGCGGTGCCTTATTTCCCCGCCCCGCACCATCGCCGCAGTCAACATCCCCGCCATCAATACTGTACGTTTCATACCCCTCAGTCCTTCCCCGATTTTCCGCCATCCGCCGTCAGCCGATCGCGTCACCACGCCCGGCACAGCAACCCCTTCAGATACAAGCCTTCCGGAAAACAGAGCCCTTCCGGGTGATCCGTCGCCTGTTGCATCCGCGAGATCACCTGGATATCGCGCTTGGCATCAACCGCCGCGTCCGACACCACCTTGTGGAAAAGTTCAGGCGTCATCAGCCCCGAGCAAGAAAAAGTCGCCAGGACGCCCCCGGGGCGCAGCAGTTTGATGCCCAGCAGGTTGATATCCTTGTAGCCGCGCGCAGCCTTCATCAGGCTGCCTTTTGATTCCGCGAACTTCGGCGGATCGAGGATCACCAGATCGAACGAACGGCCCTCGTCGCGGAACTTGCGCAGCACCTCGAAGACGTTGCCCTGAATGAACGACGACTCCTCCACATGGCAGGTGTTCAGCGCGGTGTTGGCCTTGGCAAGCTCAAGCGCCGACGCAGAGAGATCCACGTGCGTGACCGAGGCCGCGCCGGCCGCCACCGCGGCGATGCCGAACCCGCCGGTATACGAGAACGCATTGAGCACATCGCAACCGTTCGCATAGTGCTTGACCAGCTCGCGGTTGTCGCGCTGATCGAGGTAGAAGCCGGTCTTGTGACCTTCTCGCACATCCACCACATAGCGACAGCCGTTCTCGACGATTTCGATCCTCTCCGGCGGAGGCTCGCCCGCCAGCACGCCGGTCGACGGCTCCAAGCCTTCGTGGCCGCGCACGTCCACGTCCGACCGTTCATAGACCCCACGGCACGGGGAAAACCGCTGCAGCGCAGCCACGATCTCCGTTTTCCAGCGCTCGGCGCCGGCGGAGGTGAACTGGCACACGATCCAGTCGCCGTAGCGGTCCGCGATCAGCCCCGGCAGCCCGTCCGCCTCAGAGTTCACCAGCCGGAACGCATTGGTCGCGCCGTCCGCGACAAAGAGCGCACGTGCCCCCACGACGCGCGCCACGCGGTCGCCGATGAATTCCGCGTCAACCACCGTCTTCGGATCAAACGACCACATTCGCACGCGGATCTGCGAGGTCGGCGAATACGCGCCGGCACCCAACACCGCGCCGTCGGCAGAGAGGACTCGCACCGTCTCGCCGGACGCGGGCGATCCGTCCACACTTGCGACCGCGCCGGAAAAAATCCAGGGGTGCCTCCGCAAAACAGAAAATTCACGATTGGGATAAAGCGTCAGATCACACATAACAGGTTACCTCAGTTTGCCAAGCACCGCCATGGCCAGGCTGCGGGCAAGGTCTTTCTCCCTCCACGGCAACGGCGTATAAAGAATGCCGAAGTGCCGATAGAGCTCGACCTCGTTGCGCTCCAGCGTCCGGTTGCCCAACACGATGACCGGCAGGCGCTTCGTTTTCGCGTTCTCGCGCAGCTGCAACACCACGTCGCGGACATCCATGTCCACGATGCGGTGATCGAGCACGAAAACGGCCGGGTGCTTGGTGAAACACGCCTCAAGCGCCTCGCTGGACGACCGGGCACACAGCAGACCGTACCCTTTGTCGACCACCTTCGTCTTAAGGAACTCCGCCGTCTCCTCATCCGGAGAAACGGCCACCACCAGAGGTTTGGGAGCGAGCGGCAAACTCACGTACACGGCCGTACCGCAGTCGGTACCCGGCACCGGGCTCGCGAACTCCATGCTGCCGTTGTGGAGCTCCACGATCTCCCGCGAAATCGCAAGCCCCAACCCTGAGCCGCTGACGTGATCCCCCACGCGGAAATAGCGCTGCGAGACCTTGGGCAATACCTCTTGCGGAATTCCCATGCCGGTATCGCTCACCGTCAACAGCGCCAATTTCGGCTTTTCGGGGTGTTGCTTCAGCGAAATACGGATGCTTCCGTTAGCCGGCGTGAACTTCACCGCATTGCCCACGATATTCAGCACGACGCGCTCGATCTTCTGCGCATCGCACCAGCAGAACAGCTCGCGCTCGTCCAGTTCAAAGCTCATCGTGATCCGTTTGGAGTCGGCCTGCACCTGAAGGGTTTCGGCCCCTTCAAGGATCACCTGGCCGAGCGGCACGACCACTTTGGTGAGCATCAGCGTCTTGTTCTCGATCTGCCGCAAGTCGAGAATGTCGTTCACCGTGGCCAGCAGCCGCTGGCAGTCGGACTGAAGCCGCTCCAGATAATGCAACGCCTTCTCCGGCATCGGCCCCACCACTCCGCGCAGCATGTTGTTAACCGCATAGATCATGGAGGTCAGCGGCGTGCGCAGTTCGTGGGAGACGTTGGAAACGAACTCCATGCGGGCGCGGTCGTGCGCCTGCAGGCGCTCCACGGCGTCTTCGAGCGCCTGCTGCGCCTGCTGGCGGACGGTGATATCGCGGACAAAAAAACAGAGCTGTCCCTGGGCATCCAGATTGACCTGGTTAACGGCGATTTCCGCCGCAAACGACGTCCCGTCGGAACGTTTGCACCGCGCCTCCACCAGCGTGTATTTTTTGTTCACCAGATTCTTGTTGATCGTGTCGATCAGCGACTCCGTTGCGCCGGAGATCAGGCTGATCACGTTCAGGCCGGCCAGCGTCTTCGCGTCCATCAGGAAGAATTCGGGGGCCCGCTCGTTGCATTCGAGGATCTTCCCGAAGCGCGTCGTAATGATCACGGCGTCGTATACGCTTTCCAGAAGCTTGTAGAACGGCGTGCAGCGCTGCACATGCTGCGTGCGCCACGTGCGGCCGCCGCTCCCCCGCGACGGATTCGGGGCAGACAAAGCCGCAAGCGCGTCCGCGCTCGTCGGATCGATGCCGATCCGCATGGTACGGTCCAAGCGTTTATTATCATCCGCCATACGTGTCCGCTCCGCCCGGGAAAGAAAAAGCGTCCCGTTTCCGGGACGCTTCTGGATTATTCGCGCGACTTGTTCTTCGCTTCATTCACGCGCAACTTGCGTCCGAGGATGTCCTTGTCGTGGAGCGCCTTGATCGCCGCTTCCGCCTCGGGCCGGTTCGGCATTTCGACAAAGCCAAAACCCTTTGATTTGTGGTTGAACCGGTTCGAGATGATGCGGGCGGACTTGACCGCGCCATACTTCTCGAACTCCTTGCGCATCTGCGCTTCGGTCATGTCGTAACTCAGGTTGCCGACATAGATTTCGATACAGTCTCCCTCGCCCTCGGGCGGAACATATCCGCTGGGGCAACCAAACTTACCGGCGATATATCCGACCAACAGGCCAGTCGCCAACCCCGTCGCCGTGCCACACAGCACGGGATAGGTCAGGAACGCATCAATGCTCAAAGAAACCTCCTTGGTTTTCTTCGTTGGTTATTTCACGCGACTCTGCCGGAGAGTGTGCACTGCAACCTTATCCACGCTACCGATAGGTGATAAGGCCCGCGGAGACACCGCGCTTCGAGAGCGGTGCCGCACCCGCATCAGCGCGTTTCCAGGAAGCCCTCCAGCTTGCGCAGTCGCGTGGGGTGACGCAGTTTACGCAACGCCTTGGCCTCAATCTGGCGGATGCGCTCGCGCGTCACATTGAACTGCTTTCCGACCTCTTCCAGAGTGCGGGAGTAACCATCGGTCAAGCCGAAACGGTAATCCAACACTTGGCGCTCACGATCGGTCAGGGTTGTCAGCACTTCCTGCAGACGCTCCTTCAGCATGCTGTAAGCGGTCATCTCCGAAGGGTTTTCTGCGGACTTGTCCTCGATGAAATCACCGAAATGCGCGTCGTCGCCATCGCCCACCGGGCTCTGCAGCGAAATCGGCTGCTGGGCCATGCGGTAAACGGCGCGCACGCGCTCGACGGGGATGTCCATCTCCTCAGCGGCTTCTTCCGGCGTAGGTTCGCGTCCCAGTTCCTGCACAAGTTTCTTCTGAACACGGAGCAACTTGTTGATCGTCTCGATCATGTGAACCGGGATACGGATGGTGCGGGCCTGGTCAGCAATCGCCCGGGTCGCAGCCTGCCGGATCCACCACGTGGCATACGTGCTGAACTTGTAGCCACGACGATATTCGAACTTCTCCACGGCCTTCATCAGGCCGGTGTTCCCCTCTTGAATCAGGTCGAGGAACGAAAGGCCGCGGTTCATGTATTTCTTGACGATGCTGATGACCAGGCGCAAGTTGGCCTCGACCATTTCGGTCCTGGCCTTCTGTCCTGAGCGCAGCACCTCGCGCAGTTCCTCGAACTTTTCAAGGAACTCGCCGGGATCCATACCGAACTCCAACTCGATCGCCGAAATTCGCAACGCGATCTCCTGGAGTGTCTGGTCACGCTTCTTGGTCTGCCTCTGCTTGTTCAGCTTGCCCTGCTCGTTCAGCAGATGCTTGTACGGACGATAAATCTTCTCGTCCGCCTCGGTGCAGAGGCTTTCCAAAATCTTTTGCTTGAAATTCAGGCTCTGAAACACGCCAACCAGATCATGCCGCGCTTTCTCCAAGCCCTTCATCATGCGCTTCCGCTTGGCAGCATCCTTGCCGCACCCCACCACCGCCTCGTAGGCTTTCAGGATTTTCACCTGCACGGCATGGAGGTTCTTTTTGATCTTGCCGACGCCCTCCATATAGGCATCGCGGCTGTCCACAAACTTGTCGGTCACGACACGGTCGAAACGCTCGGTGCCGGTCTCGAGCCGGTCGATCAGTTCCAGGTAGAGCCGGGGCGTGAAAGCGAACTGGTTGAACATCTCGCGCTCTTTGCTCTCGGCCAGTTCAATGCGCTTGCAGATCTCCACCTCCTGCTCGCGCGTAAGCAGGGGAACCTGCCCCATCTGGTGCAGATACATGCGGATGGGATCATCAAAGAAATCCATGCGGCTGCCGCGGCCGCGCTGCTCTTCCTGCTCGTGCTCGCTGCGGAAGCGCTCCACCTCCGAGGCGTCAATGATCTCGATGTCCATGCCGCGGAGGATCGCCAGATACGACTCGATGTCCGTATCCTTGATGACCGCATTCGGCAACACCTCGTTGATGTCGTCGTAGGTGAGGTATCCGCCCTGCGCTTCGGCCCGTTTGATGAGCGTCTTGATGCGCTCGCTGCGCTCTTCGCGCTTGGCTTTCGCCTCGATTCGGTCCGCATCCAGCGCCAGTTCGGATTCATAGCCAACGCTGAACTCGGCACCCTCGATCACATCGAAATCCAGCCCGGCCTCGGACTCTCCCGGCTCCAACCCCTCTTCAAACGATTCGGTTTCGTCCAGGTCTTCATCCAGGTCGTCCAGCCCCTCCACGTGCATGACGCCATCGATGACGACGTCGCCGGCGGTGCTGAGATTGACCAACTCTTCCGCATCAAACTCTAAATCCTCGGGGACCGGCTCGACGCCCTCAGCGTCCTTCTCCCCCGCATGGGTCTCTGCGGCGGAGTTCGCCCCCGGTTTTTTCCGCTCCGGCTTGCTCTTCGCTTTCTGGTCCAGGGAAGGAGCAGACGTCTCGCCTTTTTTGACCGCTTTCTTGGAAGCAGACGCACTTTTCTTCGCACTTGACTTTGTTGCTGCCATCGGCTCTTTTTCCCTCATTTTGAATCGCAAAACAGGTAGGCCATCGTTTTTTGATAGACTTCACCTATTATAGGCAAGAAACGGTTTTGTAAATTACAGAATGTTTCCCGAAAAGTCAAGGACACCGACAGGACACCGCAGAAATCGCGCCAGAAACGAAAACCGGGAACCGCAGACATACGGTCCCCATTTTACGTCTGTCCGCCCCGCACAACGCCGCACCCTTCAGGGGCCCGGATCCGGCCACGCCCCGCGGGCTCCACCCAAAAAAGGAATGGAGCGCCAAAAACCGCCGGGGGGGGGGGCTTCGCTCCTGGCGGGAACATTGCGCGCATTTTTTTGATTTCAACGCAATACCGCCCATTTCTCACTTACATTTTTGTTTACTCAGGGTATTTCAATTTATGAGATATGAATTCTATTTTCACAACGTACATTTTTGTCATAGTTTTCGAACGCAGAACATACGATCTGTTTTTCCGAATTAATTCACATAAATATCTCCATCAGTGCAAGTTGCGTCATTTACATCGACCACCTGAATGCAACTGGCATCACGAATGCTTAGGACTAATCACCTGCTTGCGTTGGGCAAGCGGAATCACGACGAAAGGTCAGCTATGAATGTGACAAAGAGAAATCGGACCGCAATCTTGTTTGCCCTTGCAGGAGCAGGGTTGGCGGCAACGGGATGGGCGCAAGACGCGGCTGCGGCAGCGCCTGCGGCGACAGATGCCGTCAAGGAAGGGATGAGCAACATGCGGATCGCGCTGGATACGGTCTGGGTGTTGGTCACAGGCATGCTGGTGTTCTGGATGAATGCCGGCTTCGCCATGGTGGAAAGCGGTTTGTGCCGCGCCAAGAACTGCGTCAACATCTTGGCCAAAAACTTCATCGTCTTCGCCCTCGCCACGCTTTCGTTCTGGATTCTGGGCTGGGGACTGATGTTCGGTGACGGCACTCCGTGGATCGGCATGAAGGGACTCTTCTTCGTCTCCGGCGCAGACAATTCGCCCGCACTGGGATCCGCATACGCCTCAATGAATCCCTTCTCCAGCGCGACGTACGAAGGCGTCTATTCGGCCATCAACTGGACGCCGGTTCCGCTGTGGGCGAAGTTCTTCTTCCAGCTGGTGTTCGCCGGCACCGCGGCGACCATCGTTTCCGGTGCCGTGGCCGAGCGCATCAAGTTCAAGGCCTTCCTGGTCTTCAGCCTGTTGCTGGTCGGCTTAATGTATCCGGTCACTGGCCACTGGATCTGGGGTGGCGGCGTGCTGGCGGCCGCCAAGGCTGCGGAGGGCCTGAATGCCTTCTTCCACAGCTTCCGCGACTTCGCCGGTTCCACGGTCGTACACTCGGTCGGCGGCTGGGCGGCTCTCACAGGCGCACTGATCCTAGGGCCCCGCATTGAGAAGTTTCGGCCGAACGGCGTCATCAAGCCCGTGATGGGGCACAACATGACGAGCGTCGCGCTCGGCGTCCTGATCCTCTGGCTCGGCTGGTTCGGGTTCAACCCCGGATCCACCATGTCAGCGGGCAACGGCTCCGCGATCTCCCACGTGTTGATCGCCACCAACATCGCCGCCGTGACCGCGACCTTGAGCGCGGCTGTCGCGGCTTGGCTGCTGCTCAAGAAGCCGGATCTGAGCATGATTCTCAACGGCTGCTTGGCCGGGCTCGTCGCCGTAACCGCTCCCTGCGCATTCGTCTCCGTGACCTCGGCCGCGATCATCGGCGCCATCGCCGGCGTGCTGGTCGTGTTCGCGGTGCTGTTCTTTGACAAGATGCGCATCGACGACCCCGTGGGCGCGCTCTCCGTGCACCTTGTGAACGGCGTCTTCGGCAGCTTGGCCGTCGGGCTGTTCTACAACGACAAGATCGCGACCGACGTCGCGGGACTCGCAACCGGTCTCACCCGTGGCGCCCAATTCGTGCAACAGCTCAAAGGCGTGCTGCTGGTCGGGCTCTTCACCGTGGCTCTCTCCGCGATCATCTGGCTTGTGATCAAAGCGGTCATGGGCATCCGCGTGACCCGCGAAGAGGAGCTGGGCGGCCTGGACATCGGCGAACACGGCAACGAAGCGTATCCGGACTTCCAAGGCTTCCTGACCAAGTAAGCAAAAAAGAGAGGACTCCAACATGAAACTGATTATCGCTGTGATTCAACCCGACAAGCTCGCCGACGTCAAGGACGCTTTGCTGGCGGCCAACATCACCAAGATGACAGCCTCCAACGTGATCGGATGCGGACAGCAAATGGGATACACGGAGAGCTATCGCGGCATCCCGGCTGAAATCAACCTCCTGAAAAAGGTCGAACTGCGCATCGCCGTGAATGAGGCGTTCGTGAAGCCCACGATCGACGCGATCATCAAGGGTGCCCGGACGGGCAAGATCGGCGACGGCAAGATCTTCGTTCTGGACCTGCCGGACTGCATCCGCATCCGGACAGGCGAGACGGGAGCGGATGCCATCGGCTAGGCCTTCCGATCACGTGTCATAAAAACGAACAAGGCGTCACGCACAACCGGAAGCGTGACGCCTTGTTTTTCTCAAGGAACTTAAAAACCTCTCCCCGATCCAGAAGGAGCGGGACTACTCGTAGTTGAAAAGGTCTTTCAACGAATAACTCTTGCCGCAGGCGGCCTGCAGCGCGTTCTGCACGATCGACTGCGTGTTCGGCGTCAGGCGCCGGCCTTTGCACGCTCGCGACACCATTTTATGCGTCATCGGCACAGGCGAAGCCTTTACCAGGTCGTGCGGCCGGAGGCCCTCTTCCGCCATAATGAGTGCAAGGGGCTGTTCCCCCATATTCCGTTCCATCTCTTCTTCAGCCATTCCGATCTTCCTTTATCCGTCCTCACTTCGTGACAGTTTTAAGCCAGGCTTCCGCCAGCGCCGGCCAAGCATCCGTGGCCTTCCCCTTCTTGCGGAGCCCATAGCCGTGTCCGCCATTCGGGAAGAGGTGCATCTCCACCGGCACCTTCGCCGCCTTCAGGGCAATGAAATAAGCGAGGCTGCTGTCCACGTACGGCTTGTCGTCCTCGGCCTGCAGCAAGAACGTCGGAGGCACCTGCGGAGTGACCGGCAAATCCGCCGCCATCGCAAAGCCCTCGCTGAACAGATACGCCGGGTAGATGATCAGCGCGAAATCCGGACGGCTCGGCTGCGCGTCCGCCTCGTCCACCGCCTCGTAGAAACGTTTCCCGAAGTTCGTACTTGTGCGCACGGAGAGGTGCGCACCCGCGGAAAAGCCCATGATGCCCAGCCTGCGAGGATCAACGTTGAACGACGGGGCCTTGAACCGGATCAGCCCCATCGCCCGTTGCGCGTCACAGAAGGCGGCATCACGATTTTTCGGCACCCGATATTTCAGAACGAACGCGGATATTCCCATCCCGTTCAGCCACTCGGCGACCTCGGTGCCTTCGTGATTCCAAGCCAAGATGCCATAGCCTCCGCCTGGGCAGATCATCACCGCCGGATTGGGTTTGCCGGTGTCCCTCGCCAGAAAAACCGTCAGGCTCGGCACGTTGACATCCGTCAGACGCACAATATCGTCGTTGGACGGGTTCACCTTTTCAGGCGCATCGCTCGTCTTGAGCGGAATCTGCCCGTCCGGCCAGACTGGAATCACCTGCTGTCCGAAGCACGCCGATGCCACTATTCCGAAAACGCCCGCCACCCCCACCGCCTGAGCCAGATTCATCACAGACCCTTTCATTTCCGCCCGCATGCGCAGCCGCACGCGCCGAGTGCGTTCGGACGGATATGTTACGCCAACGGGGCCTGCAACTCAACCTCCAACACATTCCGCACGGCTTATCCTTTCCGTTCGGCCGGGAAGTTTCAATTGACGGATCACGCAAAAGAGGGTAAATAAACAGCATGGCTGATGTAAAAAGAAAAATAAAAATCGGACTTTTCGGGTTCGGGCGCACCGGCGCGACCGTCGCCAACGAGATGATCAACGAGCCGAATTCGGAGCTGGCCTGGGTCATCCGCAAGAGCACGACACACGCAGGAGAATATGCCAGCCGCCTGCAAGGACTCGACTTCGACGAGGGCCTGATTTACTGGGTCGGCGACATCGACGATGCCTTTTTCGAACATCACCCCGTCGACGTGATCGTCGATTTCTCGACCTCCGAAACCGTGAATCTTTACAAAGCCGCAGCGCGGCAAGGCACGCGGATCCTCTCCGCGATATCCAACTATGAGCGCGACGACATGGCCGAGCTGAAGAAGCTCGCCCGGCGGACGGCGGTGCTTTACTCTCCGAACATATCGATCGGCGTCAACCTGCTGCTGCTCACGGCCATCGTGGTCCGGAACGTCATTCCGCAAGCCGATGTCGCCGTCCTTGAAGAGCACTTCAGCCAGAAGGCGGACATCTCCGGCACGGCCCTGCGGATTGCCAAGAAGTTGAAAGTGGACCCGTCGAGCGGCGTAAAATCCATCCGGGCGGGAGGCATCATCGGCAAACACGAGGTGCTCTTCGGGCTGCCCAACCAGACGCTGCGCATCACGCACGAAAGCATCAACCGCGCCGCTTTCGGCCGCGGCGCACTCGCGGGAGCGGAGTGGCTCATGGAATGCCCGCGCGGCTTCTACACCATGGAGCAGCTCCTCGCCATCCGCTTCCGCGAAGCCCTCTCTGAGCTGAAGCAGAAATCGGCACGCGCCTAAGCATCGGGCCAAAGCTGCGCGGCCAGCTCGCGCAGCTTGTATTTCTGGATCTTCTGGCTCGCCGTCATCGGATAAGAGTCCACGAAATGGATGTACTTAGGCGTCTTGAACCAGGCGATCTTGTTGCGGCAGAAGTCCAGCACGTCCTGTTCCGTGATCTCCGAACCGGGCATGCGGATGACGAAAGCCCCTGGCTGCTCGCCGTACTTCTTGCTGGGCACGCCCACGACCTGCACGTCCTGCACGCCCTCCATATGGCCGACGAAGTCTTCCACTTCCTTGGGCGAAATGTTCTCGCCACCGCGGATGATGAGGTCCTTCAAACGCCCCGTGATGAAATAATACCCCTGCTCGTCCATGCGGCCGATATCGCCGGAGTGCAGCCAGCCGTTGGCGTCGATGCACTTGGCGGTCTGCTCGGGCATCTTGTAGTAGCCCTTCATCGTGTTGAAGCCGCGGCAGCAGATCTCCCCCGGCTCGTTGATCGCGCACAGCTCGCCGGTCTCGGGGTTGATGATGGCGACCTCGACGCCGGGCAGCGCCATTCCGATGGAATTGCACTTGCGCTCGATGCTGGTCTCGAAATAGCGCGTCTGCGTCATCACCGGCCCCGACTCGGTCAAGCCGTACGGGTTGGTGACTTCGCGCATGTTCATCAGCGCCACGCACTGCTGCATACGCTTGACCGGGCACGTCGACCCCGACATAATGCCGGTGCGCAGCGAAGCGAAGTTGAACTTGCTGAACAGCGGATGATCAAGCATCGCAATATACATGGTCGGCACGCCGTACACGGCGGTGCAGCGTTCCTTCTCGACCGACATCATTACATTGACCGCATCGTATTTTTCCACCATGACCATCGTTGAACCATGGTTGACGCAGGACATCACGCCCAACACGCAGCCGAAGCAGTGGAACAACGGCACAGGAATGCACACGCGGTCCAGCGCAGACAGATTCTGGCAAGCGCCGATCCAGAAGCCGTCGTTCGCGATGTTTGAATGCGTGAGCTGCACGCCTTTCGGAAACCCGGTCGTTCCCGAGGTGTACTGCATGTTCACCACGTCATGACAATCCAAGTCGCGCTGCCGGGCCAGATAATCCGCACGAGGAGTCTGCACCGAGAGCGCCAGCAGCTCGTTGATGGAATACATGCCGCGGTGTTTTTCAGGGCCCAAGAAAAAGACGCGTTTCAGATGCGGATACCTGGCGGACTTCAGCACCCCGCGCGGCTGCTCCTTGAGTTCAGGAATCAGCTCGTAAATCGTCTGCACGTAATCGGTATCGCGGAACCCGTTGATGAGAAAAAGATTTTCCGTGTCCGACTGGGCCAGCGCGAAATCAATTTCCGCGCTCTTGTAGTTCGTGTTGAGCGGCAGCAGAATCGCGCCGATCTTGGCGGCCGCGAACATCAGCGGGATCCAGTGCGGCACGTTGGTGGCCCACAGGGCGATCTTCTCGCCGCGCCGCACGCCCAGCGCCATCAGGCCGCACGCCAGCCTGTCCACTTCGGCACCGAACTCGAACCAGGTCAGGCGGAAATCGCGGTCCGCATAGACCAGCGCGTCCAGCGGGCCGCAGCGGGCGATCGTCTGGTCCAGCAACTGGCCCAGCGTATAATCACGCGTCACCGGCAGATTGTTCCACGGCACCCCCGTCGAGACCGCCTGCTTAAAGGGCGGCTTGCTGGGTGCGGTGCCGAAAGGGTCCGCCAATTTGAAAAGTGTCGTCTCCATAGCCCCGCCCCCTCTTTTAGAACGGCATGTAAACGACCGCATAAATCTTCGCCGGCTGACCGTTGGCAGGCTTGACGAGATGCTGTACGACCGAATTGTAATAGGCGGAATCGCCCGGCTTGAGGATCTGCACCGCGCCGCCGTACTCCAGTTCGACTTCGCCCGAGACCACGACGATGAACTCCTCGCCCTCGTGCGAAGAAACCAGCGCCTTGGCGTCGGCGGCGATCTCGATATAGAAGGGCTCCATGTGCCGGTCGGTTTTGCCGCGGCCGAGCGGGAAGTAGCAGAATCCGTCCGAAGCGCCCGCCTTGTGCGAGGTCCGCTCGCCCGCCCGCGCGTCGGCGCGTACGATCACGGGGTCCGGCTGATACTGATCGTCCATAAAGGTGCCGAGACGCTGTCCCAGCGCGCGCGAAAGCTTCACCATCACGCCCAGCGCAGGGTAAACCTCCCCAGCCTCGATCGCCGCGACCACGCCCGCGCTCACGCCCGATTTCTCCGCGAGCACTTCCACCGTCATCTGCAAACGCTCGCGGAAGGAGCGCACACGCTCCGCCACTTTACATCCGTCAGCCATAACTACACCTCTCAATAAATGAAATGATGGCGGAGCGGCAGATTTCCCGCGCCGCCGGATAAGCAGCACACAGGCCCTCGTTACCGGAAGATGACGTACAGGATCGCCGTTGCGACCACTACGCCGATGCCCGCCCATTTGGCACCCTGAGACGTCGCCAGGCTGAGGTGCGTGTTGGTTTGGAAAACGACCGGCTGCGGCAGCCGCATGAAGTGCCCCAGCACAAACATGACCGCCAGGTTGACCACCAGGCAGACCGCCATCGCGTTCAGGAAATCGATCTCGACGCCGGTCCACTTGCCGGCCAGGTTCAGCACGCCGTACAGCACCGGATTCAGCAGGAGGCCGATGACGCCGACCCATCCGTTCGCCGTGCGGTTCAGCAGCCCGAACACAAAGACCGCCAGCACGCCGGGCGAGATGAAGCCCTGGAACATCTGGATATACGTGAAGATGCCGCCCAGATTCGGGTTTGCCAGCATCGGCGCGAGCACGCAGCCGATGACCACGAAAACGCCCACGCAGATGCGTCCGACCGCCACGAGCTGTTTCGGCGACGCCTTCTTGTTGATGTAAGAATGATAAATGTCGATGGAGAAAATCGTCGAGGCCGCGTTCAGCACGGCGGCCAGCGACGACACGATGGCCCCCAGCAGAGCCGCCAGGACGAAGCCCAGCACCCCGTTGCCGGGCTTGATCAGCTTGACGATCAAGAGGCCCAGCGCCGAGTCGTACTTGTAGCCGGTGAGGCTGGACGTGACGACTTTTTTGCCTGCGGCCGCGGCAGCCGCCTGTTCGGCCGCATTGTAGGCCGTCAGCTCGGCGGCCAGCGCAACGTTGCTCTGCGCCCACCCTTTATCGAACGCGAACACCTCGAACACGGCCGCGTCGTTTTTCACCGCCTGATAGTGCTCAATAACTTTGGCGTTCGCGATCTTGATCGCAGGGTCATTTGCCCCGCGCTCGGCCATCTCTTTGCTGTAGAGGTTGAACGCGATCAGCCCCGGGAACACGATGATGAAGGGAATGATCAGCTTCAGGGATGCCGCAAAAACAATGCCCTTCTGACCTTCGGCGAGCGAGGCCGAGCCAAGAATGCGCTGGGTGATGTACTGGTTCAGCCCCCAATAGTAGAAATTGGGGATCCAAAGGCCGATCAGCAACGCGGTCCACGGCAGAACCTTGTCGGTCTTCGGCATGAACATGTGCAGCTTGTCGCCGTTCAGCGAGAAGAACTTCGAAACCCCGCAGGTGCCGTCGGAAACGGCAGCCGCAACCCCAGAGCCGTTGACGAGGTCCTGTGAGGGTGACACGCCCAGCGCACGAAACGCCAAATAGGAGATGATGGCGCCGCCGACGATCAGCGCGGTGCCCTGGATCAGGTCGGCCCAAGCGCAGGCCTTGAGCCCGCCAGCCGCCACATAAGCCGCGGCAAAGAGGCCCATCAGCCAACAGCACTGAGTCATCCCGATCTTGAACCCGAACGTCGCCAGCAGTTCGTTCATCGGCAGCGCGCCCGCGTAGATCACGCCGGCCAGCGATACCGTCACGAGAATGACCATCATGAAGACGGCCATGATCGATCGTGCGACGTGGTTGTAGCGCTGCTCCAAAAAACCGGGGATGGTATAGATGCCTGTTTTCAGGAAGTACGGCAGAAAGGCGAACGCCACCACCACCAGCGTCACGGCCGCCATCCACTCGTAGCTGGCAATGGCCAGGCCCAGATGCGACGCCGCCGATCCCGACATGCCCACAAACTGCTCCGCCGAAATATTCGCCGCGATCAGCGACACGCCGATCAGCCACCACGTCAGCCCGCGGCCCGCCAAGAAATAGTCGGCCGCGCTACCCTCTTCGCTGTGCGCGCTTTTGCTTTTCCACAGCCCCACGCCAATCACCGATATGACGAAAATGACAAAAACAGCGATATCCACGAATCCCATGATTTTTCCTCTTCTTCCTGATTTCTGCAACTTGAGCGGGGCTCGATGCGAACACCGGGCCCCGTCGACCGCGTGAGTGACTCCTTAACGAATGCCGAAACGGTACTCCGTAACCGTCTTGTAGACCGCACCGGGGTGCAGAATCGTAGACGGGAAGTTGGGCTGGTTCGGAGAGTCCGGCGAGTGTTGCGTTTCCAAGGCGAGACCGCCGCGATAGCAGAGGTTCTTGCCGGACTTCTTGCTCGGCACTTTGTCCGTCAGGAAGTTGCCGCAGTAGAACTGAATCGCCGGTTCGGTGGTCCACACCTCCATATAACGGCCCGTCGACTTCTCGTAGAGCGCTGCCGCGGGGGCCAGCTTGCCGCTCGAGTTGTTCAGCACCCAGTTGTGGTCGTATCCGCCGCCGAAGCGGAGCTGCTCGTCGTCCGCGTTGATGCGGGCGCCGATGGCCCACGGCACCGTGAAATCGAACGGCGTGCCCTTGACCGGCATAATCTTTCCGGTCGGGATCAAAGCCTTCGTCACCGGTGTCATGTGGTCCGCGAACAGCGTCAGCTCGTGGTCAAGGATTGTTCCCTCCGCCTCGCCCTTGAAGTTGAAATAGAGGTGCTGCGTCAGGTTCACCGGCGTTGCCTTGTCGGTCACGGCCTCGTATTCAATGCGCCAGACGTTGTCGGGCGTGAGCCAGTAGCACACCGTGACGTCGAGCTTGCCGGGATATCCCTGGTCGCCGTCCGGGCTGGAGTGGGTGAACTTGATGCCGACGTTCTTGCCCTCGGAGAGCGGCTCGCTGTGCCACACGTGGGCGTCGAAGCCCTTGGTGCCGCCGTGCAGCGAGCAGGAAATTCCGGCATTCGTGTTGTTGAGCGGCAGCGTGTACTCTTGGCCGTCCAACTTAAACTTGCCGCCGGCGATCCGGTTGCCATACCGGCCGATCAGAGACCCGAAATAAGGATCCTGAGTCTCATACCCCGCGACATTGTTGAAGCCGAGCGTGATGTCGGTCTTGGCGCCTGTCCGGTCAGGCGTGTACAGCCGCACGACCTTGCCGCCGTAATCGATCACGTCCATCACCACGCCGCCCGCGCCGGTCAGCGTATACTGCTGAACCAGTTGTCCGTCCTTGGTCTTGCCGAAAGGCTTGACCACAACCGAAGGCTCGCATCCCTTATTCATTTTCTCACACGCTCCTTTGTCCGTCGTGCAGCCGGTCACAGCCGCTGCCGCAACACAAGCCAGCACAGTACCGCGTATCGCCGTCTTCATATCACCGACCTCCTCACTTGGCTCCGACCGCATACGCGGCAAGTCCCTTGCCGCGGCGCAGGTACAAGACGCCGCCAGAAACCACAGGCGAGGACCAGTGCGGTCCGTTGCCGTAATCGATCTTGAAAGAAGAAATCACCTTGTGCGAGTCCGGTCCCACGTCCAGCAGCGACACCGTGCCGCCTTTTTCATCATACGCAATCATACCCGCAGGCGTAATGCAGAATGAGGGCTTCTTCACGCCCGTCACCTCGTAAACTTTCGTACCGGTCGAGGGGTCAATGCAGGCAAACGTTTCCGCGTTCATCTTCGGTCCGCCGGCCGAGAAAATCCGCCCCTTGTAAAAAGCCACACCCTGAAAATGATTGCCGGTGCCCTTATCGAACCACACGGACTTTGCGGCGGCACCCGAAATTTCGATGACCTCGGAACCGTAGCTGTAGCCCGAAGACAGGAAGATCCGGTCTTTGCCGCACAGCACCGGCGTATTCGGATGGACCGCGTATTCGTTGTGGTGCGGATGCTTCCAGAGCGGCTGGCCGGTCTGTGCGTCCACGCCGACCGTGTTGAACTCCAACATGGTGACGACCTGCGGCCGCCCGTTGATCGTCAGCAACGCGGGCGAACAGTAAGCGCTGCGCTCGCCCAGCCCCGCGCTCTTCCACACCAGATCGCCGGATTTCGCGTCCAGCGCGACAATCGAAGCGTCGGGGCCGCCGGGCTGGCAGATCACCTTGCCGTCGTAGATCAGCGGGTTATCTGCAATGCCCCACGTGATGTTGCGCCCGCCGAATCTGGCGTGCGCGTCCACACGCCACACGATTTTCCCGCTCTTCGCGTCCAGACACACGACATGACCTTGCCCCCCGACCAGATAGAGCCGCCCGTCGAAGAACGTCGGCGAGGTCCGGGCGCATTCGAACGAGGCCCCCCATTCCGGCCCGTACTCGACCTGCCACCGGATGTTGCCGTTCTTCGGTTCGAGCGCATAAAGGTTGCCCACGCGGTTTTTCTTGTCGCCCGTGTTTCCGGTGATGTAGAGCGTCCCGCCGACCGCGATCAGCTCGGAATAACCGTCGCCCGGCAATTCGATCTGCCACACGCGCTGCGGACCGCCCTCCGGCCAGGCGGCCATCAGTCGCTCCCCCGTCACGATCAGATCCCGGTTGCTGCCTCGCCACTGGGTCCAGTCTTCTCCCCGCGCCAGACCGACCGCTCCGGCCATCACCAAGGCAAAAAAACATCCGCGCATAGATATTCCCTTCAGAACAAACCCACCAATGAAGATGCGGGGTAGTTTATTGAATCTCCTCACAGATACCAAGCTGAAATTCGTGATTGTCGCGTCCGGCCGGGTCCTTTAAAATGTCGATGATGCGTGATATACGCTACACTTCTGTTGTGATCTGCCTGGGAATGGTTGCATCGGCCATCTGCGCCGCGCCGGCCGACATTCTCTCCCTCACCGTATCGTTTCCTGCCCCGTCCATCAGCCAGACGCCGGAGGGGCAAACCTGCGTAACGGTCGCGGGATGCGAGCCCGACGTGCAAACCGCGAAGCCGGTTCTGCCGGTTACGGGGGCGTCTTTAGACATTCCGCAAGGGTTCACGGTCAAATCCGTCACCGTAACGCCGCACTCACTCCGCGAAATTCCCCTCGACGCGCCGGTCCAGTGGGGGCTGCCGCCGCACCGGACGGATGCCCCCCCCTTCCCCGCGGTCACACCCGATCAAGCCATTTACGGTTCTGCCGACCTCTATCCCGACCTGACCCGTCCGAACTGGCGCTCCGACCCGTCGGACGGCTCCACGCGACTCACGGTGCAGCTTTTCCCCGTCCGCTTCGCTCCCGTTGGAAAACGCCTGCTCGCCGCAGAGAAGCTCACCGTCACCGCAGAACTTCAGCCCGTTTCCGCCACCCCGCAACGCGGAACCCTCGCCGAACCCCGCACCTCGCCGCTCGCGTCCGGAGCCTCCCGCACATACCTGATCCTCTCCACCTCCAATCTGATCCATCACGTGTCAGTCCCCTGGAACCTGCAAACGCTCTGTGACGCAAAGGCACGCGCCGGTTTCACCCCGGCGATCATCGACATCCAGTGGGTCTGCGACAACTATCCGGGCATCGACACGCCTGCGAAAATCCGCGCCTTCGTCCAAGACGCGCACCAGCAGTGGGGCACGCGCTACCTGCTCATCGCCGGCACGTTCGACCTCATCCCCGCCCGGAAACTCTATGTTTCCTTCGCCGAGCTGATGTCCACGATAACCGCCGAAATCCCCTCCGACGCCGTCTATTACGGCTGCGTGGACGGTCCTTTCGACAACAACGGGAACGGGCGATACGGCGAAGTGCACGACGGCGCAAACGGCGGCGATGTCGATCTGACGGCGGAGGTCATGGTCGGTCGCTTCCCCGTTTCCAACGCCGAAGAGCTGTCGCATATGGTCTGCAAAACGCTACGCCATGAGGCGGCCGACCCCGCCGATCTCGCACCCAACGCTTTTCTGGCGGAAAAAATGGACATGGGCTCGCTCATTTACGCCACCGGCTACATGGAGGAGCTCCGCTATGGAACCAACACGTACGCGCTCACGTCCCTCGGCTACGAGACCTCGCCCTACGCCGAGGCGTTCGACACGGAACACACGCTCTATGACTCCACCAACGGCCTTTGGAACGCCACCGACGCGCTCGCCTTCCTCAACCGGGACTATCAGACCGTCAACCATATCGGCCACGGCGCCGCCAAATTCTGCGCCAAAATCTCCCTCGCCGACACGAACCATCTTGCGGCTCTGCGCGCCTTCACCAACGACATGCCTTACTTCATGTATTCGCAGGCGTGTGACACGGGCGCGTTCGACACGCCGGATTGCTTCGCAGAACAGCTCGTCACGGTCAGCAACGCCGCCGTGGCCGCGGTCATGAACGCCCGTGCGGGCTGGGAGTTCAGCGGCACCGTGGGCGGCCAGTCCCACCGCTTCCACCGTTGTTTCTGGGATGCGGCCTTGCGCGGCAATGCCACCCGTCTCGGCGAGATCAACGAGTGGTCGCGGCGCATGAATCTCCACATGATCAGCACCTACTCCGCCAACTATTGGCGGTGGGTCTACTACGAGCTCAACCTTTTCGGTGACCCCGCCACGCCTTTTGCAGCCGCGATCAACGCGGTCTTGCCGGACATCACCCATGAACCGCTCATCAACACGTACGACACGCAGACCGCATACCGCGTCGCCTGCACCCTCGAGCCGGTCGGCATCTACGATCCCGAGGCGATCGCCATCGTCTGGCAGGCGGACCGCGCGCCCGGCCTCATCCGCACCCAGCTCATGACGCAAGTCGAAGGCAACCTCTTCGAGGGGTACATCGACGCGCAGCCCGCCAAAACGCGCATCGCCTATGCCATCCACGCCAAAAACCACGCGGGCTACGAACGCCGCTGGCCCGAGGCAGATGAGACCTCGGTGTTCCATGTCACAGAACGCCTCAACCTGACCGTCTATGGCTCGTCTTTCGACTACGGCGCCGTGTCGCCGGACTACGGCGTCACCCATTGCGCCTCGGGCTTAGTCACGACAGCCTCCGCCCCCGAGCACGTTTCCATCACCGATGACACGCGCGTCACCAGCGCGGGCTTCTTCGGCACCGGCAGCGTCCCGCAGAGCGGCACCAACCGAACCTTCTCCTTCCGGATCGACAGCCATTCGCTGCTGGTCTGGATATGGCAACGCGAGCATCGGCTGACACTCTTTTCCACTAACTCCGCTTTCTCCACGCAGTTATTCTGGTCCGCAGAAAACGGCGTCTTCCCCGTGACGCCGGTGCCGCAGACGCTCACAAACAACGGAGCCGAGCACGTCTTCGCCGAGTGGCATCTGGACGGGGCGCGCTCGCCCGCCGCGCCGTCTTATTGCAGCCTCTCGTATGGCGGTCTCGCCATGGACACCCCCCACGCGCTGGAAGCGGTCTACCTGCCGGCAGCGCTCGACGCCGACGGCAACATGCTCCCCGACTGGTGGGAGTTCCGCTACTACGGCACCAACGGCCAAGACCCGGAATCGGACGAGGATCTCGACGGCCACACCCTCGCCGAAGAATACGCGGACCGCTCCAGTCCTCTTGATCCGGCGATCTTCCCCGCGCCGCCCGTCATTACCCACACGCCGCTCGCTGAAACGCAGACGCGCCCCGGCCCGTTCGACATTCAAGCCGTCATCACCGACACCCACGAGACCGCCAACGCCACAGTGTTCTGGCACCGCAAGACCGAGCCTTGGCAATCCACCGCCATGTCGCCCGTCTCCAACACGCTTTTCAAGGCCCAGATCGGCACCGCCTCCGGCCCCGGCGATGATTTTGAATACCAGATCGTCGCCTCCGACCCTTCGGGGAATATCGCGCGTTCCGACGTGTTCTTTTTCTATCTCAAATACCCTGTGGCCGACACGTCCCGTTTCCACGACCTTGACGTCGTGGCCCTGCCCACGCAGTTGACCGCCGCGACCTACATGGATCTCCATAACGCCGGCAATGCCGATCTGACCTGGTTCCTGCGCCTCGCCCGCGTTGAAAACATCCTTGCCACCAACCTGCCCGCGTGGGACTGGGCCTCGCTCGGACAGTCGTGGGAGGTTTCCACCAACCGCGCGTCCTCCCCACCCTATGCGCTCCACAGCCGCCTCCTTTCCAAGCCCGCGGTCTCCAACTCCGTGCGGTCGACCATCACCTTTCCGCCTGTCCTGCTCGGGGCCAACGCCGTCTTGTCCTTTAAGCACTGGATCTATTCGGAGGTCGACGGCAACACGACGCGCGCCTTCGACGGCGGTATTGTCGAATTTTCCATTGACGGCGGACAGACGTTCGAACAGCTCCGCGGCCCCTATACCCACACCATTTACGGCTGGGAATCTTCCCCCTGGCCCGATGGCACGCCCTGCTTCGCGGGGAAAGGCACGGAGGGCTGGCAAACGGCGACCTTCGATCTGGCTTCGCTGCACCCCGAAATGAACGGCTTCAGCGGCCGCACCGTCCGCTTCCGTTTTCATTATGGCGGCGACAACAACACCGACAGGGAGGGCTGGTACATCGACGACGTCACCGTCACGCCGCTTCTCAGCCAGAACGGGTTCTCGCACAACATCGAACCTTCTTACAACTACACGGTCCCCGCCGGCTATTTCAAGCGGATCCTCTGGAGCAATTACCCCGCCAGCATGAATATCCGCAACGACAACCTGACCGTGTTCTTGGAGACCAACGATCCCATCGCCCCGCTCTCCAGTTTCTATTGGCGGATCAGAATCCGCGATTACCCGCTCCTGCCCGGACTCGGCGCCGTGCAGACCGCGGCGGGCGACGGGATCGTCTCCGTCACAACAGGCGTGTATGACGCCGACGGCGAACCCGTCAACCTCGCCGTGCAGTGGTCCCCCGACAACGGCAAGAGCTGGGAACCCGCGGCCCTGACCAATCTCCTCGCGTCCTTTGGTTGCGTGCCGGAGTATACCGCCACCGGCGATATCGCGAGAATATCCACGTGGCAGTCGGCCCCGGCCACGAACCGGCTCAGCGCCTCATGGGCCTCACGCGATATCGTTCCTGCCATCGGCGTCAACACCCAGATGGTTTTCCGCGTCACGGCCGACAACGGCTACTACAGCGCGACCTACACCACCGGCCGCCTCACCGTCGACAACGTACCGCCCGTTTTTCTGCCCGGCTCGCTCTTGGCCACGCCGCTGAGCGCGGTCGGCTCCTACGCCGTCACCACGGATCTGCTCGACCTCTCCTGGCCGGCCGCCACCGACACGCCCTCCACGAATCTTGTCTACCGTTTGAGCGACACTTCGGCCACAAACGTTTTTGCATCCACCTCCGCCTCGCTCGCGCTATCGAACAGTCTTGACGCCGTCCATACGTTCCGGGTCGTCGCACTCGATCCCGCCGGCAACGCCAGCGTCCCGCTCGACACCACGCTGCTCGTCCTCGATGCACTCGGCGACTATGACGCAGACGGCATGGCCACCCGCGACGAGGAGATCGCCGGAACTTCCGCCACCGACGCCGGGGAGCGACTTGCCGCGGATTTGTCTTCGGGCTCCGGTGCGATGACGCTTTCCTGGCCGAGCATTGCGGGCCGCCTCTACACCGTGGAAAGTACGCCCACGCTCCTGCCTCCAGCTTGGCAACCGCTCGCAGGCTACACGGATATCCCCGGCACAGGCTCGCCCCTCACCGTCGACCTGCCCGCGGCCCAACCTTCAAACTTCTTCCGCGTCCGAGTCCGTTTACCATGAATATTCCTCGCCCCCCTGCCCCGCTCCGTTTCACCCGCGAAGGTTACCGCCTGCCGCCCATCGCCTTTTGTCTTCTGCCGATCACCTGCGGACTGATCCTCTCCGCTTGCCGGCCGGCGCCCCCCGATCCCCTGCGTCTCCAATGGCTCTCGATGGGGACTGTCGCCGCCGTCCAGTGCGCCGATCACACGACTGCGCCGCAGGTCCGCGATCTTGCGCAGGCCGCCTTCGAGGGCCTCGACCGCGAACTCTCCGCGTGGAAGAGCGACAGCACACTTGCGGCTGTTAACCGCAGCGCGGGCACAGACCATTCCGTCACGGTTTCGACAAACTTCGCGGCCGTTCTCCGCTCGGCCCTCGGCATCTGCCAAGAGAGCGGCGGCGCGTTCAACCCGCTGATTGGCCCGGCCATGCGTGCCTGGGGATTCAACGGCGCAGCCCCGCGGCCCTCACGCCCCAGTGACGACGAACTGAAAGCCGCCACCGCGCTGGCGGACTGGCACACCGTTCAACTCGCCTTTCAGGCGGACGGCGCCACCGTTTATCTGCCGACGTCCGGCATGCAACTCGATCTCGGTGCCATCGCAAAGGGCTACGCCGTCGACCTTGCATGGGACAGCCTCAAAGCGCAAGGCTGCAACAATTTGCTCATCGACCTCGGAGGCAACCTGCGCGCGATCGGCGAGGCCGCGCCCGGCCGCGGCGGCTGGCGCACCGGCGTGCGCAATCCCTTCGCCGATAACGCGCTCATCGGCATGTTCCTGATGCGTGACGGCGAAGCCGTCGCGACCTCAGGCAACTACGAGCGCTTTGTAGAAATCGGAGGCCTCCGCTTCGCGCACATCATGGACGGACGCACCGGGCACCCCGTCACCGGCATGGCGGGAACAACGGTCATCGCCCCCGACGCCATGACCGCCGACGCGCTCTCGACGACGCTCTTCATCCTCGGGCCGCAGGAAGGCGCAGCGTTGCTGCGCAACCACCCCGGTTGCGCAGCGCTCTGGATTCCGGACACGCCCGACACGCTCACCCTGTTTGCGACCCCCGACTTCGCGGCCCGGCTCGTCCCCATCGGCAAAGCCCCATACACGCTCTCCGTCCTAAACCCTTAGCGTCGTGCCGGCACACTGAAGTCGGCCATGAACCACACGCTCGCCGCCAATCGGATACTGTATGTCAGCACCAATGTTGTCGCGACCTTCGATACGCAAGAATACAAGCAGAGAGTAAACGGCGTGCTTTCCGTCGAACAGGGCAGTTGGCTGAACAAGACCGGCAATTGGCCGGACGCAGGCGGCATTGGCAACCCGGCGATGTGTCTGCTACACTGGCGTCATGAAGGATTCAGACGTTTTTTTCGTGCGGTGCGGCGATTACGGGCCGGCTCTGGCCGGCGCATTGGACCGGCTGCTCGGGCTCACCGGCTGGCTGGCGGACAAGGACCTGTCCGGCAAACGGATCCTGCTCAAGCCCAACCTGCTGACCGACCGCACACCTGAGCAAGCGGTAACGACCCATCCCGAGCTCGTGAGGCAAGTCATCCGCCATTTCAAGGCCGCGGGCGCGCAGATCACGGTCGGCGACAGCCCCGCAAGCACCGCCAACCTCCAGCGCGTGTGGCAGGCTTCCGGCATCGGCGCGGTCTGCGCCGAAGAAAACGTGCCGCTGGTCGCGTTCGAACAGGCGGGCGTCCGGACCTTCGAGCGGAACGGCTTCTCTTTCTCGGTGGCGAGCCCCGTGCTGGACGCCGACCTCATCGTGAACCTCCCCAAGGTCAAAAGCCATTCGCTCACCATGTTGACCGCCGCGGTCAAAAACATGTACGGTGCGATCCCCGGGTATTCTAAAACCACACTTCACCGGCTCCATCCCAAGCCGGAGGTGTTCGGCCGGCTGATCACGACGCTCTGGCAAATTCTCCCGCCCACCTGGACCCTCGTTGACGGCGTCGTCGGCATGGAAGGCCAGGGTCCCGCCAACGGCCGTCCTGTGAAGCTCGGCTTTCTCGCCGCAGGGAGCGACCCCTTCGCGCTCGACCGCGCGATCTGCGACGTGTTGCACATCGACGCGCGCCACGTCCCCTACTTGGCGGCGCAAGATGCCTCCGAGAATATGTCGCCCGTGGTTTCCGGCGACGCGATCGAAGTCGACTCGTTCGAAATCCCATCAGGCGCACACCTCCTCAGCCTGGCGCCCGACTGGCTGGTGAAATGGGCCGGGAGCATCGTCTGGGTGAGACCGGCCTTTTCCGAGGAGTCCTGCATCGGCTGCGGCAAATGCGAACAGGCCTGTCCTGTCCACGCCATCGCCCTGTCCGGCCCCCAACGCCGCCCCGTGCTCGACCCCTCCCGCTGCATTGCCTGCAGCTGCTGCCATGAGATCTGCCCGAAGGATGCCATCCGCATGAGCCAGTCCCGCATCCTGCGGTGGCTGAAAGTGTTCAAAGGCATCGACTGATCGGCGCCTGCTAAAAATCGATGTCCCTCATTGACAACGATCCGCCAGGAAGGCATGATTATCAGCCATTGAAAGCCGGGGGGGTACGGACAAGCGTCTGCGAACCGGCAACAACAGTAAGGAGCTACAGTATGGCACGCGTTTACAATTTCGGTGCGGGACCTGCGGTCCTGCCCTTGGAAGCATTGCAAGAAGCCCAGGCCGATCTCGTCGATTACAAAGGCTCCGGCATGTCGGTTCTGGAAATGTCGCACCGCGGCAAAGAATACGATGCCATCCACAACGAAGCCATCGCCAACATCAAAGAACTGATGGGGCTCAGCGATGATTACTCGATCCTGTTCCTCCAGGGCGGCGCCAGCCTCCAGTTCGCCATGATTCCGATGAACTTCCTGGGCGAAAACCAAACCGCCGACTATGTGAACGCCGGCTCGTGGGGCTCTGCGGCCGTCAAGCAGGCGCGCCTGATCGGCAACGTGAACGTTGTCGCCGACTGCCAGAAGGATATTCCCACCCGCATGCCGGAAAGCAGCGAGATGAAGTGGAGCGCCAACGCGGTCTACAGCCACATCACCACCAATGAAACCATTTCCGGCGCGCAGCTGAAAGAAATCCCGGAGACCGGGTCCCCCCTCATTGCCGATATGTCCTCAGACATCCTGTCGCGGCCGCTGAACTTCAACAAGTTCGCCATGATCTACGCGGGTGCACAGAAGAACCTCGGCCCCTCCGGCGTGGCGTTGGTCGCCATCCGCAAAGACTTCGCCGAAAAAGGCAACATCTCGCTTCCGACCATGATGCGCTATCAGACGCACATCGAGAACAACTCGCTCTATAACACACCGCCCTGTTTCAGCATCTACATGCTCTGCCTTACCACCCGCTGGCTCAAGAAGGTCGGGATGCTGAACATGTACAAGATCAACCGCGAGAAGGCGCAGATGCTGTACGACGCCATCGACGCCTCCGGCTACTACCGCGGCACGGCCAAGAAAGAATTCCGCTCGGACATGAACGTGACCTTCCGCCTGCCTTCCGAAGAGCTCGAAGCGCTCTTCATCAAGCAGGCTTCGGAGTCCGGCATGAAGCAGCTCAAAGGCCACCGTTCAGTGGGCGGCATCCGCGCTTCGATTTACAACGCCTTCCCGGCGGCCGGCGTCAAGGCGCTGGTCGACTTTATGAAGGACTTTGAGAAGCGTAACGGCTAAGCCTGCGCCACACACTGTGCCAAAAAAAGGGCGGAGTTTTCTCCGCCCTTTTTTGTTTCTTTCGCGCAGTCCGGACGCCTATTTCGGCATCACGTCGGGGCGTTGCTTCTCCGTGACGGCGCGATGCGCGACCGTCTGGAGAACCGCAGCGTCCTCCGCCGTCATCCCTTTGGGCACAAAGGTGTTGCCAACGGCACTCTGCCCGAAAAAGAACTCCAGCCAGACGCAACCGAGCAGATATTCGCCTTGCGTGTTGGCGTGAAACTTATCGCTGCCCAAGGCGTAGGTCCCATTTTTTTCGTTCTTCTTCCAGCCGTAACCGCCGTGCAACGAGCGTTTCTCGTTCGTCGGCAAGGCGGGATAAACCGCGGCCTTGGCGTCAAAAGCCGGATCCGGAACAAACGCGCCCCACGACGGGTCCAGTTGCGCCAACTCCATCGCGTCGCCGCAAGGAATCAGCCGGAAGCCGGTGTCCTTTGCCAACCCGTCATAGGCGGCGCGGACTCTCTTGTACATCTCGGCGCGGTTGGCCGGCTGGTCCGGATACTTCGCATGCTCGGAGAACCACCGGTGGTCGTCGCGGTAGGCCCACGTCTGATGGATCACAATCTCGGCCTGAGGCGCATACTTCTTGATGTAGGCGATGAGCCGGTCCGCATGCGGGTGGAACGTCTCCGGGCGGAAGCTTTTGGGACTGGCCTGCTGGATAGTCACAAAATCCCATTTCTCGGAGGTCAGCAACTCCTTGAGGCTCTTCTTGCCGGGATAGGGCCGGCCCTGCGGATCCGCCGGATTCGCCTCGAACGCATCGGCGTGTCGCATGTGACGCTCGAAGTCGCAGCCGCCGATCATGGCATTCACGGCCACCGTCCGGTGGCCCGAAGCCTGGACGATCGCGCTGAAAAGGCGTTGCGCATTCGCCGAAAAGCTGTTCCCCACCGACAAGACCTTGACCGTCTTTTCCTCCGCCCGCACGCCGCCGCAAAGCATGGCCAGCACCGATAGAACCGCAACAAAACGCATGATATTTCCTTGCTGTTAGATTGAGTATTCGCTTGCCATTGTAGTTGACTTTCGGGTTCACCTCAACGACAATGAGACGCCTGTTTTGCGCACCCCTTATCGGGAATCATTATGATCGCCATCGTCGATTACAGAGCAGGGAACCTCACCAGCGTGCAACTGGCCTTCAAAGCTTTAGGCTGCGACGCCCGGGTCACCTCCGACCCCCAGTCCATCCTGAGCGCCGAGCGCGTGGTTTTCCCTGGCGTCGGTGCCGCCGGCTCCGCCATGCAGAACCTCGCGGATCTCCATCTCGCCACGGTGCTGAAAGCGGTCGCGGCCCGCGGCACGCCCTTCCTGGGCATCTGCCTCGGTACCCAGATCCTGTTGGATTTCTCGGAAGAGGACGGCGGCACGCCGACGCTCGGCATCCTGCCCGGGCGCGTGCCGCGCTTCCAGCCAGCCGACCGCTGGGACAAGGTTCCCCAGATCGGCTGGAACCAGCTCAAGATCGTGCGGCCACACCCGCTGCTCGACGGAATCGACGACGGCAGCGAGTTCTATTTCGTCCACAGCTTTTATCCTGCGCCGTCCGATCCGGCGATCGCCATCGGCACCACAGATTATGCGGGCGTGACGTTCGCCTCGATGGTCGGACGCGACAACGTGGCCGCCACCCAGTTCCATCCCGAAAAGTCGGGGCGCATCGGCCTGCGGCTACTCGGCAATTTCATCCGCTGGAGCCCGTAACACGCCATGCTTACGAAACGTATCATCCCCTGTCTGGACGTCATCAAGCGCCGCGTCACGAAAGGCGTGAAGTTCCAGAACAACGTCGACCTCGGCGATCCGATCGAAATGGCGGTGCGCTACTCCGACGGCGGCTGCGACGAACTGGTCGTCTACGACATCACGGCCTCCGCCGAACGCCGTCCCATTGACATAGAAATGGTGCGCGACGTGGCGCAGGCGATTCGCATCCCCTTCGCAGTGGGCGGCGGCATCTCGAGCGTCGCGGACATGTCGCGCGTGCTGCTCGCGGGCGCAGAAAAAATCTCGGTCAACTCGCTCGCGGTCAAAAAGCCCGCGATCATCGCCGAAGGGGCGCGCGCCTTTGGCGCGCAATGCATCGTGTTGGGCATGGATCCGGTGGCGACATCCGACGCCGCCCACTGCCCCAGCGGCTATGAGGTCACCACGCACGGCTTCCGCGAGCGGACCGGCATGGACGCCGTGGAATGGGCCAAGCGCGCCGAGCAACTCGGCGCGGGCGAAATCGTGGTCAACTCGGTAGACGCGGACGGCACGCGCGCGGGCTTCGAACTCACGATCACGCGCCTGATCGCAGAAGCCGTACGGGTCCCCGTCGTCGCTTCGGGCGGCGCGGGTTGCCCGGCGCACCTGCGCGACGCCTTCAACATTGCCCATGCGGATGCCGCCATCGTAGCCGGCATGATCCATACCGGCGAGCACACGATCGAGCGGATCAAGCGCGAGCTGTTCGCGGACGGCGTGCCTGTCCGCATGCACTGGTAACGGGCGGCGCGGACGGCCCCGCCTCGTTCTCTCCGCCTTCGGCCACGGGCGGACTCGCCCCGGCCGCGTCACTTTTTCGCCGCGGCCATCATCTGCATCAGATTGCGCTTCTCCTGCCACGTATCGCGCAGAGAGCCGATGCGGATGAGTTGGCGGAACTGATCGAGTTTGATGCGTGACGAGGGCGTGATGCGCACGCGGAACGGCTTCTCCGGCTCCAGGCAGAAGAAATTGTCGTCGTACCGCGCATCCAGCCCCTCAAGCGAGATCCACACCCACAGCGCCGGGTGGTGGCTCGTCAGCGTAACCGCAAACGAGTTATCGTCCCAGTTGCGGATCTCCGCCCGCATGCGGGGGGGCAGAGAGGTCAACTCCCGCCACGCGCAGAAAGGCACGATGTTCCACGCCAGCTGGTTTCCCTGCTCATCGAGCAGGTAGAGCCACATTAGGAGGTTCGACGCTCCAACCTTACGCAGGGCGTCCGCGACCTTCACCGTCGTCGGCTTCTCTTGGGAAGCCGGCGACAGCGAGACCTTCTTTGTGCCCTCAGCCAACACCGACCCCTCCATCTGGGTCACGCGCCACTGAATCTCGCCCTTGAACGGCTTGACGCCGTCGTTGACAGCAAACACGTCGACCGTTCCCGTGTCGACGCGGTATCTGCCGAAGAGGGTCAGCGACGCGAAGAAACGCCGCGCCATGTAGTGTAACGCTTTCCAGCGGCCTTCGAAATCCACCGACGACGGGCTGCACCCCGGCCAGCAGTCGTTGAAATGCCAAAACATGAACCCCGCCGCCGCCGCGTCGTCCGTCCGGACCTGCGTGATCTGGCTCTTCACGGCCAAACCTTGTTGGATCTGGCTCAGCCACAGAACGTTCTCAAATCCCGAGGGCAGCAGGAACTGGTCCAGAAACGCGTCGTAGATCCGCTTGGCGCCGTCGCCCGGCGCCACATGAAACAGGCAGGCCGGGTGCGAGACGTTGCGCTCCTCCTCGTTCAGATAACCGGCCACAATCCGCGGCTCGGGATAAGACGGCAGGGTCCGATACTCCGGCACACTCATCCCCAGGGAGAACGGGACATGCGGCGTGGGCGGGAGATACGGCCGATCGGGATCAAGCGATTGCGCCAACGCGGCCGCCTGCCGCGCATACGCCGCATCGGATCCCGTCCCGTCCCCATCGCCGCCGCACCACATCACCACGCAGGGATGGTGCCGCACACGCTGCACCGCACACCGAACTTCCCGCTCGAAAGCGGCCAACGCCACGTCGGCCGGGATCGCAGGGGAAACGTCGGCATGCATCATGTCTTGCCAAACGCAAATGCCGTATTCGTCGCACAGATCATAGAACGCGTCACTCTCGTACACGCCGCCGCCCCAGACGCGCAGGCAGTTCATATTGGCAACCGCGGCAGCCTTCACCAGGCGCGCATATTCCACGCGCGTCAGGCGGGCGACGTACAGATCTGCCGGCAGCCAACTCGCCCCTTTCAGGAAGATGGCGTGACCGTTGATAAAGAATCGGCGGGACTTGCGGCCGTTCGCTTCGCCAGCCTCCAGGCGGAACTGCCTCAGGCCGATCCGGCGCGAGACATGTTCGTGACAGGTCCGTCCCGCCAGAACATCGACCGTCACCTCGTACAGCGGCTGTTCTCCCATCCCCGCCGGCCACCAGAGTTGAGGGTTCTTGATATTGAGGTGCAGGGTCGTCTGGTCCTTCGCGAGAATATCGCGGGCCTCGTGCAGGATGTTCCCCTTATAGCAGACGCGCACCAAGACCTCCAAATGCTGGTCGGGGTGATACCGCTCGGCCAACACCGAGACGTCCAGCCCCACAACCCCGCCCGCGGAGAAATCCTGACGAATCAGAACGTCTTTCACACGCACGCTGGAGAAGGCCAGAACCGAGACGCCACGCCAGATGCCTGCCGTCGGCGATGCGGGGCGGCCCCCGCCCGCAGACGCAGAGGGCAAACACCGGACAGCGCCGCCGTCGCACACGCCGTCCCGGCCCGCCGGAACAAACGTCACCGTCAACCTGTTCTTGCCGGCTTTGACAAGCGACTTGACTTCGAACTCCACAGCCTCGAACGCGTCAGAGTTTTTACCCAAAACCGTGTCGTTCAAGCTAATGGAGGCGCACGTATCCAGACCGTCAAACCGCAACACCACGCTGTCGAACGCGGAAAAGTCCTCGGAAACAAATAGCTTTTCGTACACCCACTCGCAGGAGGCAACCCACGCGACACTTTCCAAGTTTCTTCGGGGAAAGGGGTTCTCGATTTCAAGCGACGCCAACAGATCTGCGTGGACACAGCCCGGCACCTGAGCCGGAATGCTCTTCTTTGACCCCGCCTTATGCACACTCCACTCACCCGACAAATCGATTCTTCTCATCTGCGCTCTTTCGCTTATTTCCAAAACGTCAACTGCCCAGAATTGTCGCAGACGGCCAAGCGAAAGTCAACCCGCCTGATAGCGATTCATGCGGTTTCACCTTGCGGCAGATTCCCGCAGTGGTTTATACTTTTGCCAATCATCGTATGAGATGGCGTACGGTGGGACCCACGGAGGTTTTTCCGCATCATACACTGAAGACGGATGATAGTTATGACCAAGTTGAAAGTAGGCATGATCGGCGGCGGCGGCGGTTTCTTCGGAAAAGTCCACCAGCGTGCGATTTCTCTCGACGCCACGCGCGAAGTCGTCGCCGGCGCGCTCCATCAGGACCCAGCGCTCAGCGCGAAGTTCGCCGATGAGTGGGGCGTCAAAGGCTACACCGACTATAAGTCCATGATCGCGGACTGGAAGGCCGGCACGCTCGAGCTCGACTACGTAACCATCGTCACCCCGAACTTTCTCCATGCCGAGCAGGCGCTCGCCTGCATCAACGCCGGACTGCCCGTGCTCTGCGAAAAGCCGATGTGCTATACCCTCGCCGAGGCCGAGGCGCTCAAGAAGGCGGTCAAGACGCACAAGAAAGTGCCCTTCGCCCTTTCGCACACCTACACCGGCCATCCGCTTATGATGCTGGCGCGGGAGCTCATCAAGCAGGGCAAGATCGGCAACATCCGCAAGATCGAGACCTATTACAATCAGGGCTGGCTCGCGACTCTCCTCGAGAAGACCGGACAGCAGCAGGCCTCCTGGCGCACAGACCCCAAGAAGTCCGGCATCTCCGGCTGCGGCGGCGACATCGGCACCCACGCCCTCGTCAACGCCCTCTGGACCACCGGCCTCGGCCTGAAGTCCGTCTCGGCGCTCCTCACCGCCATCCCCGGACGCCAGTTGGACGATGACTTCAACGTCTTCGGCAAGCTCTCCAACGGCGGCACGCTCGTCCTCCTCGCCTCGCAGATCGCGATCGGCCACAAGAACGACACCGGCTTCCGCATCTACGGCGACAAGGGCTCGCTCGAGTGGTACCAGGAGCGCGCCGAGGAGCTCCAGTACTTCGACGGCACCACGCGCGTAACCTACTTCCAGAACGCGCCCACCGCCGAGGTCCCGGACGTCATCAAGTCCTACGGCCGCATCCCCGCGGGCCACCACGAGGACTTCCTCGAGGCGCTGGCCAACCTCCACACCTCGCTGGAGCGAAAAGTCCGCGTAATCAAGGGCGAGAAGAACGTCCCGCCCTCCTACGACCACCCCGGCGTGGACGAAGGCGTGCTCGGCATGAAGTTCCTCAAAGCCGCCGTCGAAAGCTCGAAGAAAAAGGGCGCCTGGACAAAAGTCTAAACGCGCCGTGCAACAATCCGATAAAACGGGCGGGGGTTCCCGCCCGTTTTTAATTTAAAAATCCTCTTGCAGATCGCACGCCGTTCTGGTAATTTAAATTGTGCTGATTGGAAGAGTGTTTTTCTTTGTTTGTTGTCTCCATGTGTATCCCTAGTATCCCCCCAAGACCGGCTTGCAAAAGCCGGTCTTCTCTATTCACAATTGAATCGAGAGGTCGGAAGTCGAAATTCCACCCATGCGCCCCGAAATCCTATCCCCCGCTGGCGGATTCGACGCCGCCCTGGCCGCCTTCCAATACGGCGCCGACGCGGTCTACCTCGGCCTGCCGCGCTTTTCGGCGCGCGCCGATGCGGACAACATCACCCCGGAACGGCTCCGCACGTTACTCGCCTACGCGCGTTCCTTCAACCCGGGCAAAAAGATCTATGTCACGTTCAACACGCTCGTGCAGGACGCCGAACTGCCGCAGGCGCTCGACACGCTCGACGAACTCGACAACCTGGCCCCGGACGGCGTGATCGTCCAGGACCTCGGCATTGCCCGCCTGATCCGCGAACGTTTTCCCCGACTCGCGTTGCACGCCAGCACCCAGTTGGCGGCGCATAACCTCGACGGCGTCCTCGCCCTCAAGACGTTCGGTTTCAGCCGCGTCGTCCTCGCGCGCGAGCTCACGCTCGACGAGATCCGCCACATCGTGCGCGAGAGTGGCGTCGAAATCGAAATCTTCGTGCACGGCGCGCTCTGCTACAGCTACAGCGGACTCTGCCTCTTCTCCTCCCACACCGCCGGCCGCAGCGGCAACCGCGGCCGATGCGCCTACTGCTGCCGCGAGGCCTTCACCACAGACCACGGGACTGGCACCTGCTACCCCTTTTCCATGAAGGACCTCGCGCTCGCCCCCATCCTCGACGCCGTGGCCGCCACCGGCGCGCACTCGCTCAAGATCGAGGGCCGCATGAAAAGCCCGCTCTACGTGGCCTGCGTCACGGACTATTATCGCCGGAAACTCGACGGCTGCCTCACCCCCGAGGAGGAACGCCTCCTGATCCAAGACCTTCAGACCGTCTTCAGCCGTCCTTGGACATCACTCTACGCCGAAGGCCCGGATGTTCCCGCCGATTCGATCATCGATCCCATCGCCGTCGGCCACCGCGGCGCCCTGATCGGCCGTGTTGAAGCCGTGATCAGGGACCGCGACGGCACCCGCTGGTTGCGCTTCACTTCAGACCGCGCCCTTGAGAAACACGACGGGCTTCAGGTGGAACTGGAGGGCGGCGGCAAGCCGTTCGGATGCGCCATCGACGCCTTTCACGCCATCGGCAGCGCACGTCCGGCCATCACCCTCCCCGCGGGAAAGACCGTGGAGGTCGCCCTCCCCAAAGAGGACGTCCCCATGATCCCTCCGGGCACGCCGGTCTTCTGCTCAGCCTCCCAGGCGGTCCGCCGCCGCTATGCGATCCAAAGCCTCCGCGAATCGGCCCTGCCGTCAGGCCACCCCGTCTGCATCCGCGTCGCGCTCACGCCGGACGGCATCACGGCTCAGGCCGAGGCGTCCTTTGCGAAGAGCGGCGACATCCGGGCCGACGTGCATGTCCCCCTCGCCTTGACTCCTTCACGGCAGCCGGAGCAGACCGCGCCGGCCGTCCGCAAGGCCTTCGAACGGCTCGGCGACACCGCATGGCGGCTTGACGCGCTCACCCTCGATGATCCTCAAGCCTGCTATGCGCCGCTCTCCAAACTCAACGAGGTCCGGCGTGCGGTGCTCGACAAGCTGGCCGCCGCATGGGCCGGTGCACGCGCCGACCGGTGCGCCGCGATCGCCGCCGAATGGGGGCTCGACACGCCGGCGTCCCCACACGGAGCGCCCGCCCCCGACCGTTGGTCGCTCAAACTGCGCTGCAACGCGCAATGCCTGCCACCGGACGCCTTTGGCGGAATCGACACCCTCGTGCTCGCGATCGGCCACCTGCCGTGTTCCAGCATCGAGCGGCATCTGGACCGCTGGTGTTCCGCCGTCGACCGGCCCCGCATCCGCCTGGCGCTTCCGCTCATCACCCGCGGAACCGAAACCGGCGTGCTGAAACGGACCCTCTCGACGCTTGCCGCCAACGGCTGGAATGAATGGGAATGCGCTGATCTTGCCGGACACCGCCTGCTGGCCGGACTGGGCGTGACGCCGGTCTCGGCCGACTGGAGCCTCTATGCGTTCAACCGCGTGGCACAGTCCGAACTTGCCCGCCTCGGCGTCGCCTCGCATGTCCTTTCCGCCGAGAACAGTCTCGACAACATCCGCGCCCTCGGCTTGGCACGGCGGGCCGCGCCCACCGCCGAGCTGATCGTCTATCAGCACACGCCGCTCTTCATTTCCGAAACCGCGCCGTGCCTGCCACAGGCGGAAAACGGCGAAGCGATCCCGCTCGTTAATCGCCGCGGAAGGGCCTTCACGGCTTTCCCGATCGACCACCGCTGGGTCACCGTCCAGGTCATGCCCTTCTGCATCGCCGACCGGATCGCGGAAACCGGGCTCCGCGCGTTCCGCATCGACCTGTCGTGGTCGCCCGAGTCCGCCTGCACCGTTCCGCTGATTCAAACCGTCCGCAGCGGCCGCCTCCCGCCCGACACGCACAACGCCAATTTCGTACGGGGCCTCGCCTGAACATGAGAAAAGAAATCAACCTCTCCCTTTCGCCGCAAGACGCCGACACCCCCGAACGCCTCAACGCCATGATCGCGCAGGCGCTCGGGGTCGAACCGCCGCGCCTCACCGCCGTGCGGATTTTGCGCCGTTCCGTCGACGCCCGGCGTCGGCACATCGAAGTCAACCTCCGCATATGGGCTGTGGCCGATGAGCCCGCGCCGGTTTTTGAAACGGTGCGGTTCGATTACCCCGACGTCTCGCACAAAGAGCCGGTTCTCGTCGTCGGCGCGGGGCCGGCCGGACTTTTCGCGGCCTTGCGTCTGATCGAACGCGGATTCAAGCCGATCGTGCTCGAGCGCGGCAAGGATGTCAGCAGCCGCAAGCGCGACATCGCCCTGATCCATCGCGAACATGCGCTCAACCCGGACTCCAACTACTGCTTCGGCGAGGGCGGCGCGGGCACCTTTTCCGACGGCAAGCTCTACACGCGATCGAAAAAGCGCGGCGACAACCGCAGGGCCTTGGAGCTCCTCCATTTTCACGGCGCCTCCGACACAATCCTTTATGAGGCGCACCCCCACATCGGCTCCGACCGGCTGCCCAAGATCATCGCCAACATCCGCGAACCCATCCGCCATGCCGGCGGCGAGATCCGCTTCGACACGCGGGTCACAGGGCTCATGATCCGCAATCAGGCCGTCACGGGCGCCGTCACCCAGCACGGCGACACGCTCGACGGACGCGCCGTCATCCTCGCCACCGGCCATTCCGCCCGCGATGTTTACGAGCTGCTGCACCGCGAGCACGTCCTGCTCGAAGCCAAGGCCTTCGCGATGGGCGTGCGCATCGAGCATCCGCAGGAGTTGATCAACGCGATCCAATACCACCGCGATCCGCAGATGTCGCACCTGCCGCCCGCGGCCTACAGCCTCGTGCACCAGGCGTCCGGCCGCGGCGTCTACTCCTTCTGCATGTGCCCCGGAGGATTTATCGTGCCGGCCGCCACCGGGCCCGGGGAAATTGTGGTGAACGGGATGTCACCTTCGCTCCGCAACTCGCCCTTCGCGAATTCGGGACTGGTCGTGGAGATCCGCCTCGACGATCTCGGCGCGTACGCGTCGCATGGCCCGCTCGCGGGGCTGCGCTGCCAGCAGGCGCTCGAGCACGAGGCCTTTCAACACGCCGGCGGCGGACAGACCGCGCCCGCCCAACGCGCCACCGATTTTGTCGCGGGCAAAACATCGGCCGACCTGCCAGAGAGCTCTTATATTCCGGGCGTCTATGCCTCGCCGCTGCACGCCTGGCTGCCGAAGTCCATTGGACCTCGTCTGCGCGAAGGACTCCAGGCGTTCGACCAGAAGATGCGCGGCTTCTTGACGCGTGAGGCGGTGCTCGTCGGCGTGGAATCGCGCACCTCCTCGCCGGTCCGCATCCCGCGCGACCGCGAGACCCTGCAGCATGTGCAGCTCAAAGGGCTGTATCCGTGCGGCGAAGGCGCCGGCTACGCGGGAGGGATACTTTCTTCCGCCATCGACGGCGAGAACTGCGCGACCGCCGCCGCAGCCTGGCTAGCCTCCGGCAGAGACAGCACCGCCCCCGTTTCGTTCACCTCCACCGCCTCTTAGCCCCCGGCCCCACATTCATATCTTTATGAAACCTCCGCAGAGACCTCTCGACCCCGCCAAGCGGGCCCAGATCCAAGCCGAACTCCGCCGCGACATTGCGACGCGCCAGGAGGGCTACCGCGAAAAGGCGCTCCGCATCCTTCCGCACGTCTGCGCGAGTTGCGGCCGCAGCTTTGACGGCAAACGCCTCAAAGAGCTGACCGTTCACCACAAGGACCACAACCACAACAACAATCCGCCGGACGGCAGCAACTGGGAGCTGCTCTGCATCTACTGTCACGACCACGAGCACGAAAAAACGTTGCTGGGCGGTTATTACGAAGGCGCACGCGCCCAGAAGGAGAACCTCGCGCCTTCAATCTTCTCCCAGTTCGCCACGCTCGACAGCCTTTTGCCGCCACCGCCCGACGCATCCGAGCCCCCGCGGTAACCGAGCCGGCATTTTTCGCCGCCACCGCCGACCGCCCAGATAATCGCAAATCGGGATTGGCAAATATTGCGCCAGACGGTACGCTATATATGTCAATTTATTCCAGCCCGGTTAAGACAAGCGAAAGGACAGAACAATGAAACCGCACTTGCCTTGCCTCATTTCTCTTCTCTTATCCGTCACGGTCGCCGCCGCCGAACAACCGGCCGCCGAGGGCGCGGCCCCTGGCCTGTGGACAATGGACCTGGAGGCGGCCCGCAAAGTCGCCGCCGAAAAGAAGTTGCCCATCTTGATCAACTTCACCGGCTCCGACTGGTGCGGCTGGTGTAAGCACATGGACCAGGAGGTTTTTTCCCACGACGACTGGGCGACTTACGCGAAAAGCAATTTCCTTTTGGTCTGGATCGATTTTCCGACGGACAAAAGCCTCGTCCCCGAAAAATTCGTGCCCCGCAACAAGGCGCTCTCGGAAACATACGGCATCAAAGGATATCCCACCTACATCGTATTGGACGACGACGGGCAGTCTGTACTCGGCCAGCTCGGGGCCGACAGCGAAATAACGCCCAAGAAATTCATCGGCAGCTTAAACGCTCTTCTGCAAAACCGCGCGACGGCTGTTGCCGAACTGCTCAAGGCCCTCCCCGAGAAGACGGTACAGGCCTACCACACGGCGCTTTCCAAGAAGGCCGCAGCGAGCGCAGCCCTGAAACAAACCAAGGCCGAACTCGAGAAAAAAAGCCAACAGCTCGAACAGGAGATTGCGGCACAGGAAATGAAGATTGGCGAAATCCGCCTCGAGGCGCGTCTCGCAAGGCTCCCGAAAGACAAGGCGGATGTTTACCGGTCCAAAAAAGCGCAATGCGACAAGATCAAGAGCGAACTCGACGCGTGGATTGCGGCCAAACCCGAGCGGACGGATGCCAACATGAAGAAATTCACCGACTGGCGACAAGAGCTGGAGGCGCTCGCGAACGAATTGGCCGCCCTGCTCGACTCCCCATGACCCGACTTCCGCGCGCGCTTTTGCGCCCCGGCAAGCCGACGCGCGGGCGCGAAACCAAAAAAGCAGGGGCTCCGGCAGAAACCACTTGCATCCGGCGGCCTGTAAGAGTACAAACTAAGGCCGTTTGTACCGGGAAAGGAGGCGGCCATGTTCACAATTTATCACTGGGAAGGCGGCGGCCTGAAAGAGGTCCCCGCTCTTACCGGCGCTTGCTGGATCAATCTGGCCGACCCTTCCACCGAAGAAATTTCCCGCGTCCAGGAGATGACCCGCGTCCCGCGTGAATTTCTCACCGATCCCCTCGACAAAGATGAACGGCCGCGCCTTGAGATCGACGAGGGCGTCACGCTGCTGATCGTACACGTTCCCTACCACGAGCCGCACGAGAACCTCATCCCGTTCCACACGCTGCCGCTGGGCATCGTCCTCACCGAGACCAATGTCATCACCATCTGCAATCGGCAGACGCCGGTGACCAGCACGTTTCTCGACCAAATCCGCCGCGTCTGCCCGCCCGAAGACCAGTTCCGCTTCGCGTTCCAGATTCTCTGGCATTCGGCGATCCTTTACCTGCGCTACCTGCGCGACATCCGCCAGCGAGCCGACATGGTGGAGCAGGACCTGCACGAATCGATTTCCAACGAGGCCTTGATGCGCTTGCTGAATATCGAGAAAAGCTTGGTCTACTTCACCACCTCGCTCAAAGCGAACGACATCCTGATCGGACGCCTCGAACACACGCGTCAGCTTGAGATTCCCGATAAAGACCTGGACGTGCTGGAAGACGTCGCCGTCGAATACCGCCAGGCGCTGGAAATGGCCACCATCCACAGCAACATCCTCACCGGAACACTCGACACCTTCGCCTCGATCATTTCGAACAACCTCAACAACGTGATGAAGTATCTGACCTCCATCACGGTCGTGCTCATGTTGCCGACGTTGGTCGCCAGCATCTACGGCATGAACGTGAAACTTCCCCTGGGCCCCCCCATGGACGGGAACCCTTACGCTTTTGCGATTTTGATGGGATTCTCGATCATGCTCTCTCTGGCCGTCGTAATCGTTCTCGCCCGCAGGCGTTTCTTCTGAAAGGGTCCCGCATGTCGCTCCTGAAAAGCAAAACCTCTTGGCTGAGCGCCCCCCTGCTGTGGCTGGCGGGCATACTGGCGTTAACCCTCACATGGGCTCTGGCGACACCGGAGTGGATCGCCGCGCACTTCGACAACGACGGCGCATCCCCCGTCGAGGCGGCCACCATCGGCTTTTTCTTCTTCGTCATCGGATACCTCTGGCTCGTTCCGCCGTTGCGGCCCGGCCCGTTGCGCAAGTTTTGGCTTGCCGACTTCTCGCTCCTGACCTTCTTTGCGATCTGCCGCGAGCTCGATTGGCACAAACAGCTCGTGAACGTGTCGGGAATTCCGGGCGCCACACACGGCACGCCTTTCAAAATGAAATTTTTGACCAACGCCAATAACCCTCTCGGCGACCGCATCATCGTCGCGGCGTGTTTCGCGCTGGTCATCGTGCTCTGCGCCGGCACCCTGCTCTATTTCCTGCGCCGGCTGCTGACCGGGCTTTTCAGACTTCACCCCGTCTGCTGGTCGGTCGGTTTCTTCGGCGGCACCATCATCCTGATCCAAATCGTTGACCGCCTGCCCGCGGTCGTGCGTCATACGTTCGGCGTCCGAATCTCCGACAATCTGCATGCGCTGACCACCGCGCTCGAAGAAGGGCAGGAACTGCTGTTGCCGCTGTTCCTGATCCTGGCCATCACGCAGGCCCACTTCATCTACAACGACGATCCGTCCGACAACGCCTCGCTGGCACGGCACAAAGACCTGTAATGCGGACGCGGCCGATATCCGGGGGAGATTCTCATGCGCGTGTTAGTCATAGAGGACGACGAGAAGATCCAGGCGTTCATCAGCAAGGGACTCCGCCAAGACGGGCACACCGTCGACACGGCTTCGACCGGCCCTGAAGGCCGCGCGTTTTGGGAAGCGAGCCGCTACGACGCCGTCGTGCTCGACATCATGCTGCCCGAACTGAACGGGATCGCGCTCCTCAAGCAGATGCGCAAAAAAGGAGACCTGACCCCCGTGCTGGTGCTCAGCGCGAAAGTCGATGTGAACGACCGTGTTTCCGGTCTGGAATCCGGCGCCGACGACTACATGATCAAGCCCTTTTCTTTTTCGGAACTTTCGGCCCGTCTGAACGCCATCACGCGCCGCACCCAGACCCCGGCCCCAAAAGGCAAGAACGCAACAACGCTCATCCTCTGCGACGTCAACGTCGACCTGCTGCGCCGCACAGTCGTGCGCGGCGACAAGAAGATCGAGCTTCAGCCGCGCGAGTTCGCGCTGTTGGAGCTGCTCATGCGCAACCCCAACCGCCCGCTCACCAAAACGCTGATCCTCGAGCGCATCTGGGACTACAGCTTCGACCCCCAGACCAATATCGTCGATGTTCTCATCTGCCGCCTGCGCAACAAGCTCGACGCCGGCTTTTCAAAAAAACTGATCCAAACCATGAGGGGGGTCGGTTATGTTTTCCGGGCGGATGAGTAAAAAATTCCGCTCGTTCGCTTTCTATTTGAGCATGGGGTACCTGATCGTCTATGCCCTGTGCACGGGGTGTATCTTTTTCCTCAGCAGCCGGATGATCACCAAATCCGTCCGCGGCTTTGACCGGCAAGACGTGCGGGCTGAAAGCGACGAGTTGGTGGAACTCATCGGGCAGAACACTGACGGCAACTTGCTCGCCGAGCAAGTCACCATGGAGCATTACCCGCCCTCGACGATCTTTATCGTGCGCGTGCTCAACCGCAACGGGCAGGTCGAATACACGATCACCTGGCCAAAAAAAATCGACCTTCCGGAATGGAGCACGTACACCCCGGATGGCGAACCCCCCCTGCCGCCAGCAGGGCTCAGCGAATACTATATCCGGCCGCTTCACCGCCACATTCAGATCCAGACCTCCCACCTCAAGGACGGACGCATTCTGCAAGTGGGCAAAGGCTCTTTTCTCGAGCTGGACCAAAAGAGCATGATGGCCCGCATGCTCTTGGTTTTCGCGGCGCTCTCGACACTGTTCTCCTTCCTTTCCGGCGTATTCATGATGATCATCACGCTCCGCCCCATCAACCGCATTACCGACGCGATGACCGCCATCATCGACACGGGCGCCTTTGAAAAAGGAGTGCCGCCCGTCAAAAGCATGATCGCGGAGCTCGACACGCTCGGCCGCCTCTTCACGGTCATGACCGAAAAATATGCGAACCTCATCCAGGCCATGCGGCAAACGATGGACAATGTCGCTCACGACTTCCGCACGCCGCTGACGCGCATCCGCGGCGCCTCGGAACTGGCTCTCAACGCCAAAAACCTGCCGCCTGACCTCGCCGAAACGCTGGCCGACATCATCGAGGACTGCGACCGGGCCAAGCTCCAACTCCAGAACCTGATGGACGTCCGGGAGATGGAAAGCGGATTCGTCAAACTCAACATGCAGCCGTTCAGCCTTACCCAAGTCATCGTCGAAATCATCGACCTCTACTCGCTGATCGCCGAAGAAAAGCACATCTCGCTCGCCGCCGATCTCCCGGCCGAAGAAATTTTTCTCGATGGCGACCGGCAGCGTCTCGCGCGCGCCTTCGCGAACCTTGTCGACAACGCGTTGAAATACACCCCCCGCAACGGCTCCGTCGCCCTCACTTTCAACATCCAGACCGACACGGCCACCGTCTGCGTGAAGGACACGGGCATCGGCATCCCCAAAGAGGAGCAAGGGCTCATCTGGCAACGGCTGTTCCGCGGCAAAAAGGCCCGCGAGGAGGAAAAAGGGCTGGGGCTGGGGCTGAATATCGTGCAAGTCATCATCGCGGCGCACGGGGGATCTGTCAGCTTGGACAGCGTCTCCGGGCAGGGCTCCACGTTCTGCGTGTCCCTGCCAAGGCACGCCAAAAACGCATCGCCGCTCTGACACCTCGCGGCGAGGACTTGGCGGAGTGCCGCATACCGCAAACACGGGCGCATCCCCGTTTCACTTGCTTGCTGGTCCGCGTCGGGCCGTCCGGGTCGGCGCGGGGATGTTCACTTCCGCTTATAACGTAACTGTGACGCCTCCAGAGACAGTTCGGTGACCTCCTCGACGAGGAGTCTGAACTTTTTGTAGGTCTCGACCTCCCTCTTGACGGCGGCGAGATTGTCCG
>Ga0209098_1000065_pt1 | contig 112898 bp, 70 predicted proteins | sample AD_JPNHW1_MetaG_FD_184429 | JGI IMG/M metagenome (GOLD analysis project Ga0209098, IMG submission 184429) | Active sludge microbial communities of municipal wastewater-treating anaerobic digesters from Japan - AD_JPNHW1_MetaG (SPAdes) (version 2) | ecosystem: Engineered > Bioreactor > Anaerobic... | reverse complement strand
CACGTCCCCGGCCTGTTTCCCCTTGCCGTTACCCCGTCAGCATGCCAAACTAAGGCCGTTCAGCACCTGAAGAAAACGCGCGCCCGCCAGCCAGTAGCCAGTGTTGCACTGGCTACTGGCTGGCGGGGTCGGTGCCCGCGCACGACGGCAACCAGTATACCGCTTTCCGTGCCGCTCGGAAACCGCGCCGATGATCGGAAGAAAAAGAATCACGAAACGGGCGTGTGTCATTCGGTCGCATACGCCCGGGTTTCTTGGGGCGCGAGCGCGATGCGAAAACGTCCCGACGTGACAGCGAGCACGTCGCTGCCCCGCTTAAACAAGTCGCGGAACGACTGGCTGACCTTCTCGGCGGTCGGAATGATTGCTTCGCTTTCAATCTTGTCGGATGTGCTGTTGACGAGCAGCAGATAGCGCTTCGCCGGACAGTCGGCGTAAAGGCCGTGGAGCTTGCCGTCCTCGGACACAAATGGGCGGCGTGCGGGCGCGGTCAGTGCGGGCGCGAGTGCGGCAATCTCGGAACAGAGCTGTTTGATTACGGCCTGCTGCGCGGGACTTTTTTTCAGGCCGACGCCGAGCGGTCCGCCGCCCATCTGATGCCAGGGATACCACAAAATGCCGCGCGCGTCATGGGCCAGCGCGAGATAGGCGGCGGCGCGGAGTTCGTCGTCGGTCTCTTGCCCGAACGTGCCGAGCACGCAGAGGACGGGCTTTCGGTTCCGAACGGCGGCGGTCGCCCGCGTCATCCATTCGGCGGCCCGTTGCGGTTTGCCATAGGGATCGTGCGCGAAGACGTCGGCGAAAGCGGCCTGCTCTTCGAAGATGTCGGGGCGGCAGGAGACCGAGTAGACGGGGTGCCGGTCGTCGCTGGCGTGATAGGCGTCGCGCAGCGTCTCGGCCATGCCGTAGGAGCCCTCCGCCGGCTCGTCGAGCCCGTACCACATCAGCAGCGCCGGGTGCGACGCAAATTTCGCGACGGCGTCGCGGGCGATCTGCGCGCTCTTGTGGTTGAGTTCGAAGATCGCCTTGAGCCCGTGGGCGGCCGCGAGATCGAGCCCGCGTCGGTCGTGCCACGTCCAGTACTGAACGGTGTTGATCCCCAGCGCCGCGACTTCGGCATAGTTGGTGGGATCGACGTGGTAAAACCCCAGCGGGAAGAACGGATTGCCTCCGACGAGCAGGGTGTTGTCTTCGTCGACAAGCGTTTGCGCCGGCTCGGGCGCTACGATTTTGAAAACGGTTTCGGCTTCGGCGAGCGATCGCGCTTCGTTCGAAAGAACGGCGCGGGCGGTGTAGCTTCCGGCCGGAAGCGGTGAGGCGAACGCCAGCGGCAGACGGAGCGCATGCGCCTCGTTCGTGAGCGCGGCGTTGGTTTCGGCGATGTACTTGCCTGCGGCGTCGGCGACCGCGAGACGCAGCATGGCACCGTCCAGGCGCTCGCGGTCCGGAGCTAGGCAGATGTCGAATCCGACCGTTGGCAGACGTCTCGCGGTCGACAGGATGCCGCGGGAGGCTGCGGGCGCGATGGAAAGCAACGGAGGCAAGACGGCTTTGCGCGCAAAGAGCAAAGTCTCCCGACCGTCGCGCTTGAAGAACAGGCGCGTCGAGACGGGACCGCGCAGTGAAATGTGGAACGGCAATTCGAGGTTCGCGCCGGAAGCGGCCTTTTCCCAGCGCTGGGTCTGTCCGCCGTCCGCGACGACCTCGTAGACGAAGCCGCACGTTTTCGGGGCTCCGTTTTCGGCGAACGCGAGGGCGAGCCGCCCGGAGCCCACGGCGGGCGGCGTCAGTTCGAACGAGGTCAGCGCGATGCCCGCGCGGCGCAACTGCAGGCAGGCGTAAAAGTTGCCGAGCTGTGCCGCCGAAGGCTGCCGCAGGGCGGAGAGCGAGACCAGTCCTTTGCCGACGGTCTGAGCGACGGTGACGGGAAAGCCCTCGCTGCAGGCTGCGACCACGCGCCAAGGGGAGCCTTGGGGCAACTTCAGAAAGTGTGGCCAACTGTTGGGCTCGTGGATACGCGACGGAAAGAAGCGCAGGGGATGAGGCGGGTCCGGATCGGTCGTGATGCCGTTTATGGCCCATTGCGACGAGTTACACGTGCCGGACTCCAGTCCCCCGAAGGCGCGATCGATATCCGCGAGCCAGTCGCGCACGCCCGGATAGCTGCCGTCCGTTACCGCGATCAGCCCGCCGTCTTCAAGGAACCGCTTGTAGGCCTGCCGATCGGCGCCTGGCAGCAGGGTGGAATTTTGCGCGTTGAACAGCGGCGCAGAGAGCAGCATGTCGTAGGTGCGCAGCTTGTCCGTCAGCGTGCGCAGGTTGTCCGCCGTGCAGGGGTAGCGGTCGACGGTCCAGCCCAGCGCGTTGAGCGCGCCGGCGAACTCGTCGCCGTGACGACCGTCGCCGCTCAACAGAAGCGCGATTCGCGGCGATTGCGCGGAGGCGAAAAGAGATGCTGCCGAAACAAAAGCCGCGATTCTCAGGTGTTTCCCGCCTAGGGATGATCGAGTCATGACAGATTTCCATTCTCCCCCTGTGTCGGGTGTGTGCGAGATCGCGAAGAAAGCGTCACGCGTGCGGCGCATTGCACAGTTCTTCGCGTCCGGCCCAAAGCAAAGCCACGCCGAAGAGCGCGTCGAGCGGGCCTTCGGCCGCCTGCCAAAACCAAGGCAGACCGGCCTTGACGTCGGTCCAGAGCAGCAGCGCGCCGAGCGCGACCAGCGCGACGCCCGCGCCGCGTACCAGCGGGCGGTAGCGGGGCAGGTCGAGGGAGATGGCCCAGAGCAGCACGCCCAGGAGCGCGTAGAAAGCCGAGGTCGAACGCGCGAGGTACTCGACGACCGGGCCGGCCGGCAGCGGACCCATGCCGAGCGCGCGGTGGACCGCGTCCATGGCGCGCAGCGGCATCACGGCGCAGAGCGCGGCCGAGCCTGCGACCGTGCCGACGATCCGCAGGAAGAGACTCAGGGAACGGTCACCTGTCATGGCTGAACTTCTTGTGTTTTCCCAGTCTTCGCGTGAGACCCGAAGGCGTCCTTTAGTCCGCCTCGGTGTAGTCGCCGGTGAGCGCGAACTCGACCTTGCCCTTGATGTCGCGCGAGGAGGCGCCGATCTCGGCGGCGTATCGGCCCGCGTCGGCGCGAAGGCCTTTCGCCTGGACGTCGAAGTAGGCGAGGTCGGCGGGCTTGACTGTGAGCGTTACGGTTTTGCTCTCACCCGCCTGGAGCTCCACCTTGGCGAAGTTCTTGAGGGCGCGGACCTCGCGCGCCACCTTCGGCGCTTGGGCGAGGTCGCGCACGTAGAGCTGGACGATTTCCTTGCCGGCGCGCTTGCCGGTGTTCGTGACTTTGACGGAAACGGCGAGCGTGCCGTCGGGCGCGAGCGTCTTGGAGGTCGCGCTGACCTTGCCGTACTTGAAGGTGGTGTAGGAGAGGCCGTGGCCGAACGGGAACATCGGTTTGATTCCCTGCTTGTCGTACCAGCGGTAGCCGACGAAAATGCCCTCCGAGTAGACGGAGTTCGTGCCGTTATAACGCTCGGGCGTCGCAGCCGGCGTGTCGGCCAGCGTGAACGGGCAGGTGTGCGGCAGCTTGCCGGAGGGGTTGACGTCGCCGAAGAGGACCGCAGCCAAGGCGTTGCCCCCCTCCATGCCGGCGTAGCCGAACTGAATGAGCGTCGCGGCCCGCTTGACCCACGGCATCTCCATCGGGGAGCCGGAGTGGTTTACGACCACGGCCTTGGGCGTCCACGCGAGCACCTTGGCGATGGCCTCGTCGTGGCCAGGCGGCAGGAGCAGGTTCGGGCGGTCGGCGCCCTCGCACTCCAGCGCCCGGCCGTGGCCGTGCTCGGTGCCGGTCAGCACGATCACGGCGTCGGCCTTGCGGACCGTGGCCTCCATCTCGGAGAGGGAGAGACCCTTCTCGGAGGGCAGGCGCCAGCCGAAGAAGCAGGTGGACTCGCTCTCGCCGACGGTGTATTCGACCGCGACGGCGACCTCCTGCTTGGCGGTGAGGGCGATTTCGCCGTAGCCGGTCGGGGTCGGGAACTGCGCCTTCCAGTTGTCCATCACGAGCTTGCCGTCCACGAAAATGCGCGTGCCGGCCTTGGCGTTGGCGCGGGCGCCGAGCACGTAGGTGCCGGTCTCGGGCGCGATGACCTTGGCTTCCCAGCGGACCGAGAAATCGCCGGGCTTGACCTCCTTGACCGGCGCGTTCATCTTCCAGTCCACGTTCAGGGCGCGCTGGAAGCCCGCCGCGGCGGGCGCGCCGGCGAGCGCCTTGTTCGCGAAGTAGCTGGCCTTCCAGGCGCGGACGGTCATGCCCTGGTCCTTGGCGTCTGTGTCGAAGGTGTTGATCGCGCCCTCGGGGAGCGGGGCAAGCTTGGCGTTCTGGTCGTCGAGCGTGAGCGGCAGGTAGACGACGCTGACCTTGTCGCCGAGGCGGGCCTTGATGCCTTCCAGCGGCACGACCTCGTAGGGCGGCTTGCCTTCGGCGCTCCAGCCGCCGTTGCAGTGCTTGGTGACGGCGCCCTTGCCCAGAACGGCGACGGTCTTCACGCCGTCCGGGTCGAGCGGCAGCACGCCCCGGTCGTTCTTGAGCAGGACCGTGCCCTCCTCGGCCACGCGGCGGGCGAGGGCCTGGTGTTCCTTGGTGTTGATGCTGCCGGGGGCGCGCGTGCGGCCGTCGAAGAGCCCGACCTTGGCCATCACGTAGAGGATGTGCCCGGCCATCTCGCTGATCTCGGCCTCGGTGATCTGGCCGTCCTTGAGGGCCTTCAACAGCGGCTCGGGCTTGAAGATGCGGATCTGATTGCCGGCGTTCATCTCGATGTCGGTGCCGCCCTTGACGCCCTTGACGGTGTCGTGCACGCTGCCCCAGTCGGTGATGACGAGGCCCTTGAAGCCCCAGGCCTGGCGCAGGATCTCGCGGTTGAGGTAGGCGTTCTGGCTGCAGAACTCGGCCTCGCAGACGCCGGGCACGGCGAGCTTGTTGTAGGCGCTCATCACGGCCAGCACGCCGGCGTCCTTGACGGCGGCGCGGAAGACCGGCAGGTAGATCTCATGCAGCGTGCGCTCGTCGACGGTGGCGATGACGGAGTTGCGGTTCCACTCCTGGCTGTTTGCCGCGAAGTGCTTCACGCAGGCCGAGACGTCGTGCGACTGGACGCTCTTGATATACTCGACTACCAGCGCGGCGCCGAGCGCGGGATCTTCGGTGAGGTACTCGAAGTTGCGGCCGCAGAGCGGGGTGCGCATGATGTTCACGCCGGGGCCGAGGATCATGTCCTTGTTGCGGGCGCGGAGCTCCGTGCCGATCAGGTGGCCGTAGGCGGCGGCGAGCGTACGGTCCCAGGTCGAGGCGAGCACCTCGAGCGTCGGCAGAGAGGTCGACTGGTCAGACGGATCGTCCGCCTTGGTTGCGGCTGCGAAGGTCATGCGGGCGAGCTCGGCGCGGACGTTGCAGGAGCTGTCGGAAAAGTAGAACTCTTTGTTGAGGCCGACGCGCGGGATCGGGTTCAGCGACATGGTGCTGACGCCGGCGCAGAGCGAGACCTTCTCCTCCAGCGTCATCTTGGCCAGCACTCCCCTGGCTTCGTCTTGGGCTTTGTCGGCCGCCTGCTGGGCAAATCCGACCCAAGCGAACACGATGCACATAAGCACGGTGAACAGTTTCTTCATGATCGTTTTCTCCTTAACCGGCGACAATGCAAACGCCATTATCCTGTGACGCAGAGTATCAAAAAGCGAAATGAGCGACAAGGCGGGGGCGGGTGTGTCCCAGAGCTGACGCATCTTTAAAATTGGCTCCGCGAGCTGGAAGTGCATTTTTGAAAGGGATTACGAGCATGATTACGATTACGGTTCTGGCTTCTTCGCAAGCTTAATCCTGAGCGTAATCTAAATCCGTCAATCCGCCTCTCGCGGCACTTGAATTCACGGGTCCCTGATCCATGCGACGTGAGACCCGTAGGCCAAAGTCGCGGGTGACATGCCCGCAGACAAGTCTGTTGCCATTGACACCCACGGCACACATGATACAGTTTAAGAAAACGCAGTTGTTGGGAATCGGCGATGGTGTCCCGTCATCAATCTGACAGGTGTCATGGGCCCGATTCATCACGGTCAGGCGATCACCCGCGGGAATGACTAAACAACCGGGGACAGAGAAAAAAGCGATAATGAAAAAAATAGCTGAAGCATTCAACGGTCACGGTACGGTCACGCGCCTCTTCGCCGTCTTTCTGGCGGCCTTCATTTGTCAGGTTCAACAAACCGCGGCGGCGGACTTGGGCAAGATCATGCCCATGGGCGATTCGATCACGCTCGGAGTCCCGGTCGCGGGCGGCTATCGCGACCCGTTGTACACCCTGTTGACGAACCGGGCAGACACGTTCACCTTTGTCGGTTCGCTGACCGGTTACGCGACCGACGCATTGACGGCGGCGGGGCAGACGCACCACGAGGGGCACAGCGGCTTCGTCATCACCAACGGCACCGGCCGGACCGGACTGGACGAGAATCTGGCGAGCTGGATCGGCTCCGGCAAAGAAAGTCCGGACAAGATTATCCTGATGATCGGCAGCAACGACATCAATCTCGGTTATGACATGGCCAATGCGCCCGCCCGGCTGAGTGACCTCATCACCCACATCTACGGATACCGGCCCAATGTGAGGCTCTACGTGGCCTCGATCATTCCCATGGTCGGCCATGAATCCGACGTGCAGGCCTTCAACGCGGCCATTCCGGGCATCGTGTCCAGCCACCGGGCCCTCGGACGTGACGTGGTTTACGTCGCGATGCACGATGCCGTGAACATCGGCACGGACCTGTCCGACGGCTTGCATCCGAACGCGCTCGGCTACCTGCACATGGCGCAGGCGTGGGACGCGGCACTCCACGCGACCACGAACCTGACGGTTGCGGTCGCCAGCCCAGCCAACAATCAGACGTTCACGCTCGGAACCTCCATTTCCGCCACCGTCACGGTGGCGAACGCGGCGGGCGCCTACACGGCCCATGTCTACACGAACAGCGGCGCGGGCGCATTCGCCGAAGCGGGCGCGGGCGGCGCCTCCTCGCCGTACGCGATAAACCTCGGCGCGCTGCCGGCCGGCACGTATCACCTCTACGCCACGGTTGCCGACACGAACGCGGCCGCGACCTCCGCAACCAATACGTTCACGGTAGCTGCCGTCGTCGGCAACATCCATGCGGTCGACGTCACGAGTGCCGGTGCCGGCGCCGGTTTAGGTACACGTTTCAGCGTGGGCTGGGATTTCACGGTCACCCGGCCGATCAAAGTCACTTCGCTGGGGCAATTCGATCCGGATTCAAACCCGAAAAGCAACACGGTGGCCCTCTATCAGCGCGGCGGGGCGAAACTCGTCGAATCGGTTCTTTCCGCCGCCATTCCCTCCGAGCTGAGCGGCAGTTTTCCCGCACGTTATGTTGCGGTGGGCGGCCCGCTGCTGACCAACGGCAACTACGTGGTCTTCAGCACGCAGAACGGCGACAATTTTATCGCTCCCGACGGGACTCCGGTCACCGTCTTCGGTTCCGCCATCACGTGGAACAAGGGCGTCGCGCTGGGTGACGGGTCGGCGGCCGGCCCGGTGCCGGCCACGGCGCCGGAAACGTGGCCGATCGAGAATGCGGCGGCGACACGCTACTTCGGGCCGACCTTCAAGTACGACGTGGTCGTGCCCGTCCCGGTTCCGGCGCTGACCTGCCCGACGAACAATCAGGGGTTCACGGTCGGCGTTCCCATCACCGCCACCGCCACGGTGGCCGGCGCTTCGGGCGCCTACACCGTCCACGTCTACACGAACAGCGGCGCGGGCGCGTTCGCCGAGGCGGGAACCGGAGGCTCCTCCTCGCCGTATACCGTGAACTTCAACGCGCTGCCCGCCGGCACGTATCACATCTATGTCTCCGCCACCGACACGAACGGCACGGGGACCACCGCGACCAATACTTTCACGGTCTCCGTGAAGGCAGGGCAGCAGCCCCTGGCGCTCACCGGCTGGAATCAGGACATCATCATCGGGGCGGCCGAGGCGGCACCGGGATACAGCGCGAGCATGGCGGGGTGGGCCTACTACGAGAAAGGCCTGTCTGGGGGAACCCAGGGCCTGGCCGCCGACACGCCAGGAACCAACCGCACCTTCGCCAGCGCCTATCATCCCGGCGTCAGGTTCCAGTTCGACCCGTACGCCGGCAGCAACGCCGTCTACCTCAGCGGGCCGGGCAGTGTCACCCTGACCCTCGTCAACCCGGCCAAGTTCCAGTCGCTCCAGTTCTTGGAAACGACGCGCTCCATGACGTGGTACGCCCGCCTGAATTTCGCGGACGGCTCGAGCACCACGACGGGCACGTGGAGCGATCCGGACTGGACCGCGAACCCCGGGCCGGCCGACCGGTGCCTGTCCTCCTACGGCCTGAAGAGCACCACGGGCAGTTTTTATTCCGGCTATCTCTGGATGGCGGAGCGCGGCTTCACGCTGCCGGTGGCCGACCAGGCCAAGACGCTCACATCCATCACCATCACCACCACCGGGACGGGCGATAAACAGCTGGCGCTTTTCGCGGTGAGCGGCTACGCGCTCGACAGCCTGGCTGGCACCCAACACGCGGTGGAGCTGACGAGCGCCGGCGACGGTCCCGGTTTTGGCGACACGTTCAGCGTCGGCTGGGACTTCACGGTCACGCAGCCGATCAAGATCTGCGCGCTGGGACAGTTCGACCCGAACGGAACCCCGGTGTCCAACACGGTGGCCATCTATCGGCGGGGCGGGGCCAAGCTCGTCGATGCGGCCGTCACCGCCGGCAGCCCGGCGGAGCTCTGCGGCGTCTATTCCTCGCGCTTCGCTGCGGTCGGCGAGGTGGTTCTGACCAACGGCAACTACGTGATCGTCAGCACGCAGAACGGCGACAACTTCATCGCGCCCGGCGGGATCCCCGGCACAGCCTTCGGGCCCGGCGTGATCTGGAACAAGGGCGTCGCGATGGCCAGCGGCTCGGCGGCCGGCCCCCTGCCGGACGCCGCGCCGGCCAACTGGCCGGGCGAGACAACCAACGCGTGGCGCTACTTCGGCCCGACTTTCAAGTACGAGCTGGTCGTGCCGCCGCCGGAGCTGACGCTGGTCAGCCCGACGAACAGCCAAGTGCTCGCGGCCGGGGATTTGCTTTCCGCCTCCGTCACGGTGGCCAGGGCCGTCGGCGCCTATACCGTGCACGTCTATACGAACAGCGGTTCGGACGCCTTTGCGGAGGTCGGCTCCGGCAGCTCGGCTTCTCCTTATTTTCCGGCCTTCGGCTGTTTGTCCGCCGGCGGCACGTATCACGTGTATGCCACGGTCACCGACACGTTCTCAACCACGAACACGATGACCAACACGTTCACGGTCGCCGTCAAGATCGGACAGCAGTTCGTGGGGTTGACCGGATGGAACCAGGATCTGATCATCGGCGCGTCTGAAGCGGCGCCGGGCTACAGTGTCGCCATGGGCGGCTGGAACTTCTACGAACGGGGCCTGCCCAGCGGGGCCTTCGGCCTGCCCGCCGATGCCGTCGGTACCAACCGCGTGCTCGTCAGCTCGGCCGATTCCAGGGTCAGATTCCGGTTCGCGCCCTACGTCGGCAAGAACGCCCTGTTCTTGCAGGGCGCAAGCAACGCCCCGCTGACGCTCATCAATCCGTCCAAGTTCTATTCACTCCAAATCCTCGCAGTGGCGCGGACGGCAACCCCGCCCGTGCGCTGGTATGCCACGCTGAACTTCGCGGACGGCACGAGCACGATGACGGACTCGTGGGGCGATCCGGACTGGATCCAGACCGGGCCGGCCGACACCTGCCTGACCTCCTACGGGCTGAAGTCGACCGCCGGCAGTTTCTTTTCGGGCTATCTCTGGATGGCGTCGCGCAACGTTTCGCTTCCGGTGGCCGATCGGGGAAAGACGCTCAACTCCATCAAGGTCACCACGACCGAAACGGGCGACCGGCATCTGGCGGTTTTCGCCGTGAGCGGCTATGCGTTCGGCGCGAAGACCAACGATTTTCATGCGGTCGACGTGACGAGCGGCGGCAGCGGCCCGGCAGGGGGTGGCACGTACAGCATTGGCTGGGACTTCACGGTCTCCGAGACGATCACGGTCACCTCGCTCGGCCAGTTCGACCCCGATGCGAACCCCAAGGCCAACGCGGTGGCCATCTATCAGCGGGCCGGGGCGAAGCTGGTCGAGGCCGCCGTTTCCATCGACAGCCCTGCCGAGCCGAGCGGAAACTATAGCGCGCGCTACGCCAAAATCGACAGGCTGGTGCTGGCACCGGGAAACTACGTGGTTTTCAGCACGCAGAACGGCGACAACTTCCTCGCGGGCAGCGGGACCGTCGACTCCAGCTTCGGCCCCGCGATCAAGTGGAACAAGGCCGTCGCGATGGCCAGCGGCTCGTCGGCCGGCCCCCTGCCGGAGAGCGCGCCGACGACTTGGCCAATCGAGAATACCAGCGCGTACCGTTACTTCGGGCCGACGTTCAAGTATGAGCTTGGCGCGATCTGGCCGGATGGACTGCTGATCCGCATCCGATGATCGCGGGATCGCGGATGACGAGACGCCCTTGGACGCGCCTGCATCACGCGATTAGGACGCGCCGTTAAACCGAATCTCCGGCTTGCCCGGTATACGTTCCGGAGCGCTTTACGCCACTTGCCCATCTCGCAGGCCTGTCTCATGGCGCGGTTCCCTTGGATATCGCCGATGCCCCAGGCGCCCGTGCCGTACACCATGCCTTTTTCACATGCGCCGTCCAGGCAGTCCAGGAAACCCCGGAACTCTTCGACCGTCCGCTCCAGAGTCTCCTTTCTGCTGTCCGCCGCCGTCAGAATGAAGTTGAACTCCTTGTTGGTGACCTCCGTGCAGCGCGCAGGCCCTCTGGCCTTGGCAGTCGGGTTTTCTTTTGTTACCATCCCTTCAAATCAAATTGAGAGCTTCAAGGTTTGGGGGCGCAAGATGCGGGGATGGGGACCTTTCATCGCGTGGACGCTTTGCTTGACGGGCGTTTTCGCCGACGAACAGACGGACGCGTTGTCGCGCGCGTTGATCGAAGTGCGCTCATCTTTCCAGCAGGGATTGGCGCAGTGCGTCGACAACGCGGCGCGCATACCGGCTTCATTCAAGCCGTTTCAGAGCCCGCGCGTAAACTATGGCGATGCGCCGCTTCCGGTGTCGGTGGACGTGGCCGGGCTCGAACATCTCTGCCTCACGGTAAAAGGCACCATGGGCGGCGGACACACCTACTGGGGCGAGCCTGTGCTGATCGACGCGGCGGGCAAAGCCACGCGGCTCACCGACCTTCAGCCGCAGGTCGTGGTGCTGGGGTGGAGCGAGCTGCGCGTCAACAAGGGCGGCGGCCCATTCTACTCGATCGCAAAACAGAGAATGGCGTTCGGCCTTTTCGCGCACGTCGACAGCTACGTGAGTTATCCGCTCGGCCAGAAATACGTGCGCTTTGAGGCCAAGGCCGGCATCTCGGACACCGGCTCGCAGGGCGCGCATGCGGTCTTCGGCGTTGCCGGCGGGTTCGACAAGCGGCAGGTGCAGTCGATCCTCAGGGGCAGCATGGAGAACGAGAGCGTGGGCGACCTCGGCCGCACGTGGCAGGTGGCCAACGAGGGCGGCGCACTTGAGCTGGTGCCGTGGATCCGCACGCCCGGCGCGGGGCACATCGACACGGCGGTCCGCACGTTGCTGGCGCAGTGCGGCGACGAGCCCGAACTGGCCCGGCGCCTCGCGGCGATTTCGGCCTCTAAAAAAGAGGGCGGGGAGCCGGAGTGGCTCACCCTCTACTTCGACGTCCTGGCGACGAAACGCCGGTATGCGGCGCTCGACGAAGCGGCCGCGCAGCTCGACGTGCTCTGCGCCTTTATGGCGGCGGAAGGTGTGCCGGTCGACGCCTTCCGCGCCGAGATCGACGCCGCGAAGCAGGGCGTGGCCGCGGAGCGCCGCAAGGGCGCGCAGGCCTTGCAGGCCTACTGCGAAACGCTGGCCGCCCTGCGCCGCAAGATCCTGTTCACGCACCCCGCGGCGGATTTCAAGGATCTGCTCATCGACGTGCGGCACCTTCCGCTCTATTACCACAACGTGGACCAGTACCTCGGCAGGAACAGCCGTGTCGCGCCGGGATTGATGGTGCTTGAGGACTGGAAGGGCGCCGTGCCCAAAGAGCGCTGGCTGACGCGCGACAAGTTGCCGCCGGGCGGCACGCAGCATCCGGACCTCTCCTACGATGGCAAAAAAGTGCTTTTCGGGTTCTGCGACCACACAGAAAAGGAGCCGCAGAAGCGGCGCTTTATGATCTGCGAGGCGGCGGTGGACGGCAGCGGCATCCGGCAGGTGACGGGCACGGCGGCGGACCCGTGGGAGCAGACCCGCCGCGGCGGCGCGTACACGGTGATCATCGAGGATTTCGATCCGCACTATCTGCCGGACGGCGGGTTCGTGTTCACCTCCACGCGCAGTCAGGACTTCGGACGGTGCCACGCGGGCCGTTACGCGCCGGCCTTCCTGATCCACCGCGGTGAACTGGACGGCACGCGCATCCGCGCGCTGAGCTGGGGCGAGGCCAACGAGCTCGATCCGGCGGTGCTGAACGACGGGCGCATCATTTACAACCGCTGGGAATATGTCAACCGCCACGACTGCCTTTTCCACAAGCTTTGGACGACGCGCCCCGACGGCACGGGCGCCGCGAGTTTCTACGGCAACCTCACGCCGGTTCCTCAATCGCTCTCCGAAGCGCGCGCAATTCCCGGCAGCGGCAAGGTGATGGCCACCGCGTCGGGGCATCACTCTTTCACGGCGGGGAGCATCGTGCTGCTCGATCCGCTTAAAGGCGTGGACGGGCCCGATCCCGTCTATCGGCTGACGCCCGAGGCCAAGTATCCCGAGTCGCAGGGTTTCGATACGACGACCTACGTCTCGCCCTATCCCTTGACTGAGCGGCTGTTTTTCGCGGCGTGGTCGCCGTATCCGCATGTGAGCCAGGGCGATTCTCCCGGCTCGGAGGCCGGCGCGGAAAAGCGCGGGCAGCGCTGGGACGCCTATGCGATCTACCTCGTATATCACCACGGCGGCAAGGCCTACCGCGAGCTGGTCTACAGGCCGAAGGAGAAGGTCTCAGCGTTCACGCCGATCCCGATCCGCCCGCGGCCCGTGCCGCCGGTCCTGCCCTCCAGCCTGCCGGAACAGCCGAAGGCTGCAACGGGCACCTTCTACGTGCAGAACGTCTACCAGAGCCTGCACCCGATCGAGCCGAACAGCGTGAAGTATCTGAGGATCAACGCGCTCTTCAACCAGCCGACCCCCCGTGTGCCGCACCGCGCCTGGGTGATGGACGAGGTGGCCAAAGGCGTCATCGGAACCGTGCCGGTCAAGCCAGACGGATCGGTGTCCTTCTCGATGCCTTCGCGCACGCCGGTGCAGCTCCAGCTGCTCGACGCGGACAAGATGTGCGTGATGAACATGCGCTCGTTCATCTACCTGCAGGATGGCGAGCATGCCAGCTGCGTGGGGTGCCACGAAGAGCGGGGAAAATCGCCGCCCGTCGCCTATGCGCCCGTCGCGCCGCAGGTGCCGGTTCCTGTCCCCGGTCCCGACGCCGCGCGCGGCTTCAACTACGTGGCGACGGTGCAGCCGGTGTGGGACCGTTACTGCATCCGCTGCCACGGCCTCGACAAGACCGAGGGCGGTGTGAACCTGACTGGCCGCTATCTCGAGCGTGAGACCGAACGCTATCCGAGCGGCAAGCTTCGCATGGGTGCCTCGTATGACACGCTGGTGCGCAATCCCAAGTACTACAAGATGATGGACCGCAACTGCGAGACCGTTACATCCAAGCCGAAGGACTATCTGTCGCACGCGAGCGGACTGCCTTCTTGGATCCGGAAACACGGCAAGGAGAAAGGCGCGGAGCTCGATCCCGCGAGCTGGGAGCGGGTCGTCACGTGGTTGGACGTCAACGCGCAGCTCTACGGCAACTACAGCTTCAACCGCCCCGAGAACCGCGAGCCTTGCCCTGAGGGCGAGAAGGCGCTGCGGGCCTACGTCAAAGAACAGTTCGGCGAGACGCTGGCCACGCAGCCCTTCGAGGCGCTGGTGAACAACGGGTGTCTCGACGAGAGCCGCATCCTCAACGCGCCGCTGGCAGCCGAAGCTGGCGGGTGGGGCCAGATCGCAAAATGGAAGAGCCGGGACGAGGAGGGCTTCGGAAAGATGCGCGTCCTCGTTGCGTCTTCGCTGAAGCCGCAGGCGTGCTCGGACCGCGATTTCACGTGCGGCAGCCCCGAGCGGTGCCGCTGCGGCGCGTGCTGGGTCAGATCCTGTGAGGCGGACTATCGCCAGAAGCACAGGCAGGAGCAAACGGCGCGGACAGACTAACGGCCTGTCGCACCAGGCCTCATCAACCGCCAGAGCGCGTGAGGCTCGCGACCGGCCAGCCTGATCGTAGAGCGTGAGAATTTGGACAAACAGATAGATTTTTTCGTTTGTCAGACATTCAACAAGCGGGGGCAAGTGAGCTAACATCAGAATATAAAAGGCCGATCAATAACTGTAAAAATGGAAAAAAGAGGAGTGATCCTGATGGCTGCTTGGTTTAAAGATGTACCGGTGTGCCTTGTGTTCCTTATTTTTACAGCGGGTGTGAACGCCGCCGAACGCATCTGGACCGGCGGAGGGGGTGACGCGCTCTGGAGCAACCCCGCCAACTGGGCCTCGGGCGCGCCTGATGCGGGCGACACGCTGGTCTTCGGCGCCAGTTCCGCCAGGGACATCACCAACAACTTCTCGGCGGGCACCGCGTTCGCCGGGATCACCTTCCTGGCCGGTTCCGGCGGCAAGTTCACGCTGAGCGGCAACGCCTTCACACTGAAAGGGGACCTCACCACCTTTTCCGGGTATACGCCGGAGATCGCCCTGCCCCTGATCCTCGGGACGGACTGCCAGTGTCTGGGCTCCAACGGGACACTCGCGATCAGCGGCGCGATCAGCGGCCCCGGCGGGCTGCGGTTCGAGGGCAATACTGCGTCCGGCGTCACGTTCACGCTTTCCGGCGACAACACCTTCGAGGGCCCCGTGGTCGTGACCAACCGGGCGCGCCTCGTAGTCTCTTCCCCCAGCGCGCTCGGCAGCCCTGCGGCCGGGACGACGGTGTACGGCCCGAACGAAACGTGGCTGCAAATTTCCGGCGGCATCACGCTCGGCGAGCCCATTACCCTGCTCGGCTCGGACGGCGGCCCGAACTATCATCCCTGTCTGAAGAGCTACAGCGGCACCAACACGCTCAGTGCCCCCATCTATTCGACGTCACTCGGTTTCCGCATGCGCGTCTATGCCGACGCGCTCATCCTGCGGGGGGGCGTCATCTCGCCCGATACGACCGGGACCTTCTACTTCGAGACGTCGACGGGCACGGAAATCGTGGTCACGAACCGGCCGCTGTTCCTGGGCAACGGCGCGGGCCTCTACTCCTCCTACGGGGGCAAGTTGGTGCTCGCCGAGCCCGGCAACACCTACGCCGTCTTGCACGCTTACGCCGGCAGCACGGTGCTGGCGACCGCGCCCAACGCGCTGGCACCCTATGGCATCGTGCGGTGCGGCATAAGCTGGTGGGACAAGGACACGAGCATGTTCGACCTCAACGGCTTCTGCCAGACGGTCGGCCCGCTGGAATCGTATGCGCTGCCGTCCGGCGTCCACGTCATCACCAGCGCCGTGCCCACGGTCCTGACCGTGGTTCAGCGGTATAACTCCACGTTTAGGGGCGACATCGCCGGCGCGGTCAGTCTCTACAAGACAGGCGCCAGCACGCTGACCCTGACCAACCTCACACCGATGACGACCTCGGGCCGGGTCACGGTCGCTGCGGGCACGCTGGCGCTCGGTAACGCCGCCGGCAGCGCCGGCGGCTTCGGGGCGGTCCCGGCGGTCCGGGTGCTGCCCGGCGGCACCCTGGCCCTGAACAACGGCGCAGGCTTGCCCGACACGTCGGAGATCAATGTCTTCACCGGTGGCGTCTTGTCGAATGGCATGATCAACGTCCGCGCGGGCACCACTGAGACCGTCGCGCGCTTCTACATCGAGGGCGCGCAGCAGGCGTCCGGCACGTGGGGCGCGACCGGCAGTGGCGCGACGCACATCAACGACGTCTTTTTCAGCGGCGGGGGCCTGCTCAGCGTGACGGATGACCCTGCAGTCGCCTACACGGAAGTCGTCTGGGACAAAGAGGGGGGCGACACCCTGATGTCCACCAAGGAGAACTGGTCGGGCGACACCCTACCGGCGTTCACGGGCTATGAACGGGCGGTCTTCGGCGCCGGCGCCGGTCCGGCCGGCGTGGACACGAACGCCTCGTTCTACAAGATGGTCATCAACTGGCCCAGCAGCGACTTCCACTTTGATAACATTGCTGGCGGCGGCAGTCTCACGCTCGGCCGCGGCGGGATCGAGATCCCCGGCCCAGCCAGTACCCGTTATAATCGGATCCGGGTGCCGGTGACGCTGGCCGACGACCAGTTCATCACCCTCACAAACGGCTACGTGTTTTTCGAGCAGCCGTTATCGGATGGCGGCAACGGGTTCGGGCTGACGGTGTGCAACCCCAGCAGAGGTAACGCGGCGGTGATCCCCCAGAACCAAAACACGTACTCCGGCAAGACGGTGCTCAAGAACAGAAGCATAATTTACATTAGGGGCAGTGGCGACGTGCTGGGCAGCACGGCCGGCGACACCCTCGTCGAGAACGGCAGTTATCTGTATATCGACACCGAAGACAATGCAAAAGGCCTGACCGTTGCCGAACCCATCGTGCTGGATGGGGACGGGACGCTGAGCTACTCGGGCACCCTCCAAAACTACAGAGGCACGAACGTCCTGACGGGCCCGATCTCCGGCCTGAACAACAGCGCGCGCATCAGATCTACAACCGTTGGATCGAAGCTGGACATTACGGGCGGGATCACGGCGGATGCAACAGGGGGGTCTTGCATTCTCGCGACGGACGGCGGCGGAACAATCACCGTACGCGAGAAGCCCGTGTACGCGAACACCTTCTACGCCAACGGCAAGAGCGTGGGGGGCATGGTGGTCATCGCGGCGACCGGCAACGTCACCCGAACCTGCTACATGAACGCGAACGTGCGGCTCGGCGCTCAGGAAGCGTTCGAGTACCTCGGGAACCTCATCCTCGGCAACGACGGCAGAATTGCGAACATCGACCTCAACGGCTGCGGACTGACGGTCCGCCGCTCGCTGAGAACGGACGTGAACAGCACCAATTCCTTGATCTTCAGCGCGGCTCCCGCGACGCTGACCGTTGATCAGACCGTCGACACCACGTACGGCGGCAGCTTCGCCGGGGCGGTCAGCCTGATCAAACGCGGCGCCGGGACCCTGACGCTAACCAACGAGATGGACAGAAGCACCACGACCTCGGGCGGCGTCACGGTCAAAGCTGGCACGCTCAAAATAGCCGGCGACTACGGCTCGCTGGGGCCGGCCTGCACGAACATCACGGTCGAGGGCACCGGCACGCTGGCGCTCGAAAGCGCAGTCTCCATGCTCTCGGACGACGCGGCGGTGCGGCTCGTCCCCGCGAATGCGGGGAGCGCCAAGATCAGCCTCGCCGCGGGCGTCGACGAGACGGTCGGCTGGTTCTTCTGCGGTGGCGAGCCGATGTATCCCGGCACCTACGGCGCGGCCGGCAGCGGCGCCGAATATGTGGACGATTCGCGCTTCGCTGGTTCCGGCGTGCTGCGGGTGCTTCACGGGAAGGCGAAAGGCATGATCTTCAGCCTCTACTGAGACTCGCGTTCCCGGGCGGCGATATCCGGGAACCGGGGCACCCCGGCCCACGGGGATTTCCGGCTGAGCGGGTCGCGCTTGAGAAAGGGGGCAGGCGCTGACTCGCTCTTCAGGACGAAGAAACTCCGACTGCCGACAACGTTTGCCACGAACCCGTATTAAGGAAACAACCGTGAAACGAACAACCTCGTTTATTGTCAGCTTCCTGCTGTCCGCATGCTCGTACGGCCAGGCCGGGAGAGTGCTTGAGAATCTTTCAGCGGCAAGTGCAATCCTGAACAGCGACATCAAGTACTCGGTCTATCTGCCCCCGGATTACGACACCTCGCAGCGAAGCTACCCGGTGCTTTATCTGTTGCACGGGGCCGGCACCGAGGGGCATCTCTCATGGGTGCAGTGTGGCGAAGTCCAGTATATCGCCGACAAAGCCATCCAGAACGGGAACAGTACCGCCATGATCATTGTCATGCCTGACGCCAATGCCGGGAAGCGCGGCTATTTTAATTCCGTCAAGGGCGACTGGCGCTATGAGGATTTCTTTTTTGGTGAGTTCCTCCCCTTTATAGAAAAACAATACCGGATCAGAGGAGAAAAACGCTATCGGGCAGTTGCGGGCTTGTCGATGGGGGGCGGGGGCACCTTTATCTATGCCTTGCACCATCCGGAGCTGTTTTCTTCCGCCTGCCCGCTCAGCGCCAATGCCGGGCCGCTGACGTTGAGCGGCACAAAAGAGCATCTGGAGCGCTGGAAGAAAGAAACCTATACTGAAAGCGAGTCCGAAGATTACTATCAACAGTACAGCGTTGCACATTGGGTTGACAAAATGCCCGAGGAGCTGAAGAAGGCCGTGCGCTGGTACATTGACTGCGGTGATGACGACTTCCTGTTCGAAGGGAATTCTGTGATCCACATCGCGATGCGGAAAAAAGGGATACCTCATGAGTTCCGCATCAGGGATGGCGGGCACACCTGGGCATACTGGCGTTCGGCGCTGCCGGACGTGCTGAGCTTCGTTTCACAAACGTTTCATCAAGAGTGATCGACGAGGCCAGCATCGTCGGCGCGGCGCTGTCGCCGGAGGAAATCCGCGTGCGACTCGCCGGCGGCGACGGAAAACCGGGCTCACTTTGACGCAAGGGCTGGCTCGTACGCGGGCTCCTTCGTCCAGGCCCGGCGGCGGATCTCCCGCGGCGGCAGTCCCTGCATGAGGCGGATGCAGCGTGAGAAATGGAACGGATTCTGGAAGCCGCACCGGTCCGCGATCTCGGCGATCGAAAGGCCCGTGTCGGTCAACAGCTCCAAACCCTTTTCCGTACGAATCCGCCACAGGTACCGCGCAGGCGAGGTGCCCAGCTCGTTCGCGAACTTGTAGCTCAGCGCCGATTTCGAGCAACCGGCCGCGTCCATCGCCTGCGCGAGGCAGTCGGGCTCGCGAAGGTGATCTTCCATGTATTGCTTGGCCCGGTTGACGCTGGCGTCGCGAATCGGCGACGTGGCGTGGTCGACCATGTGGACAAATTCGGCGAACAGCGCCAGGCCAAGCGTGTCGACAACCTGCCGGGCGCTCGCCGACTGGCCCGAACGGAAAAGGAATGCGGCCGAGACGATGCGCATGAAACAGTCGGAGGGAGGGAAGCCCGAGCCTTCGGGGACGGCGTCAAGGCTCAGCCTCAACACGTCGGGAAAAAAGGCGGGAGAAACGGAACACCAGGAATGGTGCGAGTGAATGCGGCTGTCGTACAGAAAGTGCTCCTGGTGCCCGGGACGGAAGAGATAGGCGAGTCCGACGGCGAGCGGACGGTTCGCGCCGTCGTCGACCCGCACCGTGCAGGAGCCGGAGTGCATCAGGATAATCTCGTAATCGCGCTGGACACGCGGGCCGACATAACCGCCGGGGAGGTAGCGGATCTGGCCGAATATGGCGCGCGGGGAGCGCACGTTGCGGTCGTCCCATGCGATGTTCGCACCGTCGTAGGCGTAATCGAAATGCACCATAAAAATCTTTTGTCTCTTCGCTCACCAGTAAGCGAAGATATCACCAATTTATCCAAGCGCTCACACCTCCGCAATCTCGATAATGCGAACTGAGCCCTCGATTTTGCGAACTCATGTACGTCTGCAGGAAGCAGCAGCAGTGCCGCATCGGAGTGCCTTTCTCCAAAAATCCGTTCGTGACCCTTCAGGGCTTTGGCGTTCAATCTGCCGGACGGGTCGTGTAACGTTGCGGCAAGGGCGCGTTGTTTTCGCGGATGGTTTTGAGCATCTCGGCCGAATGTAGGCGCTCCGATAGCGCCTACATGTTCTTGATGTGGGACTGGATGGCCGCGGTACGTTTTGCCTCTGTCCGCAGGCCGTTTGTCCCCGGTTTATAGAGGCCGCGGTTGACGTCGTTCATGCCCAGCATGATGGTCGCGACGGTCGGTTTGCGCGCCGCAATATCCCAGGCATAACGGCTCACGGCCCCTGCGGCGGTGTCGCCGGCGAAGCCGCAGTTGGCGTTTTCCAGCTGTTGTTACGGGAAACGGGTCAGGTAGAGCAGCGTGATTTCCGTGTGGTAAAGCATCTGGTGGCTGATGCTGTCGCCAATGAAGCAGGCCCGGTCGCCGTTCCTGAACGGTGCGGCCTCGGCGGCGGCCGTCAGCCGCAGCGATAAAGAAAAAGCGACGGCCCCGAAAATCGTCACCCCGCCAGCCCGTTTGGTTTTCATGCGATGATGTTTTCCAGTTTTTGATTAGAACAACTTGTGCAGAAGAAGATCCGAACACAACGAAGCAATGTTGGTCTGGCAGACATGTTTATTCGTGTGACGGATATTCAAATGCAGATGCCGCATCCGCTAGAATATGCCCAGCAATCTTGGAGCAGAGCATGCGATGCGGAGGAAAAGAGGGGCGACGGAGCGCATGGACTCAAATTGTTCTCAGGGGCATATAAACGGGAAGGACCCATGAAAAGCATAAGGATTAAGCTAAGAACCCTGTTGGTGTCGGCCGTGCTGGCGTTGCCCGCGGCACAGGCTGCCGATGCGCCGCCGCCACCCCGCCTGAAGCTGGGGGCCTATTATTTCGCGGGCTGGTCGGGCAAGAGCCCGTACGACGACGGCTCGGCGTCGAATGCTTGGGCTAAAGGCATGCCGACGCACTTTACTAAGAAGCTGGGGACGGAATTCGCGGGGCGTACCCCGGTGTGGGGCTGGCGCGAGGACGCGCCGGGGATAATGGAGAGGCAGATCGATCTTGCGGCCGATCACGGGCTCGCCTTCTTCGCCTATTGCTGGTACTTCAAAGACAACAAAGGCCCCCTCAACGCGGAGAAGATCGAGCAGCATCCGCTTCACGAGCCGATGAAGAGGTTCATGGTGGCGAAGAACAATGCCCGCATGGAGTTCTGCCTGCTGGTGGCCAATCATGGCGGCGCCGAGATCGTGGGTGCGGAAGCCTGGAAACAGGCGGCGGATTATTGGCTCAAAAATTACTTTGGGCATCCCCGTTACCTGCGGATGAACGGTATGCCGGTCGTGATGATCTTCCTGCCAAAGGGCTCGGACAAGGCGGGCTTGGCCTATCTGCAGGAAGCGGCCCGGAAGGCCGGATTTCCCGGCGTGTGGGTCGCCGGTTGCGGCAACGTGAAGGCCGAGGACGGCTACCAGATCGCGACCGCCTACAACACGCGGCCGAGCAAAGACGTCGAGGGCAAGGCGCTCGATCTGGAGACGATCTATCCGTTCAAGCTGCTGGCAGACAGTAACGTCTCCGTATGGGCCAGCACGAACCGTCCGGCTATGCCCTACATCCCGGTGGCTACCCAGGGCTGGGACCGCCGGCCGTGGGAGGCGAAAAACGGAGAGGGCCTGGGCAAGGGCTCGAAGGTCTCGCCGCATTTCGCGCGCGGCACACCGGAGGAGTTCGAAGCGTATCTCAGACGGATGCAAGAGTGGATGGACGCCAATCCGGATCGGACGACCCCGGACCGCCTCGGCGTGATCTATGCCTGGAACGAGATCGGCGAGGGCGGGTGGCTCGTGCCGTGCCGGGACGACCCCGACGGGGCCTATCTGAAGGCCATCAGGCGTGTCGTGTTTGGCAAGTAACGGTCCTGGAGTGGTGTCTTGAAGCCAAGTTCTGCACCATGATCGACGAGGGCGTCTAAGACGTTCCGGCCTACGCACCTACGGACCTCCAAAACGTCAACGCGAAGTAAAACAAAAAAGGAAACAGCAAAATGACGAACCTGTCTCAAACAAGTCGCCGTAGCCTGCTGCGGCTCATGGTCGCATCGGCGGCCGCTCCTCTCCTTGTGCCGCGCCGGCTGTTCGGCGCGTCGGCGCCGTCGAACAAAATCACGCTGGGCTGCATCGGCATCGGTTGGCAAGGCGGCGGCAACCTCAACGCTTTTCTTCAGCAAGACGACTGCCAGGTGGTGGCCATGTGCGATGTGGACGAAGCCCACCTGAAAGAGGCGGTGGACAAGGCCAACGCGCGTTACGGCAATCAGGACTGCAAGGGGTACAAGGATTTCCGCGAGCTGCTGGCGCGCAAGGACATCGACGCCGTCTGCATCAGCACGCCTGACCACTGGCACGCGATTCCGGTGATCGCCGCCGCCGACGCGGGCAAGGACATCTATTGCGAAAAGCCGCTTTCGCACACGTTGAGCGAGGGCATCGCGATGGTCCGCGCCGCGCAGCGAAACAAATGTGTCTGGCAGACCGGTTCATGGCAGCGCAGAGAGGGCCTGTTCCGCTGGGCGGTCGAGCTGGTCCAGAACGGTTACCTAGGCAAAATAACACGCGTTGAGGTCGGGCTGCCCGCCGGACACACGGACTTTGGCAAGACCGGCCGCGACTTGCCGAACGGGCCGGTGCCGCCCGGCGTGGATTATGACTTCTGGACCGGTCCCGCCCAGATGATGCCGTTCAATCCCTGCCGGTTCCATAAGAACTGGCGCTGGAACTACAACACAGGCGGCGGTCAGCTCATGGACTGGATCGGGCATCACTGCGACATCGCGCACTGGGGCCTCGCCAATCCGAAATACGGGTGCGGGCCGGACGACTCGGTCGGGCCGCTCACGGTTTCGGGCACGGCGGACTTTCCGGCCAAGGACGAGGTCTGGAACACCGCCACCAAGTACCGCATCGAATGCGCCTATCCGAACGACGTCGAAGTCGTCATCGCCGGGGGGCACGACGAGATCAAGAGTGGCGCCAAGTGGTACGGGCCCAACGGCTGGGTCTATGTGACGCGCGGCACCATCGACGCCTCTAACCGGCAGTGGATCCGGGAGATTCAGGACCGGGAGAAGAAAGGCGACCTCGGGATTCAGCTCTTCAAGAGCCCGGGGCACCAGCGGGAGTTCCTCGACTGCATCCGCTCGCGCAAGCGCACGCTGACGCCGGTGGAGGTCGCTCATCGCTCCCAGACGCCCGGTCACCTCGGCCACCTCGCGGCGGTTCTCGGACGCAAGCTCAAGTGGGACGCAGCCAAGGAGGAGGTCGTCGGCGACCCCGAAGCCAACCGACTGCTCTCCAAAACGATGCGCCCGCCTTGGCACATTTGAGCGTCTCATGGGGGAGGTGCGGGGGTTCCGCAGGAAACGACTTACGGTTTTCTCGCGTCCGCGCGGAACTGGCCCATCGTGAGGCCGAAGCGCTTGCGGAAGATCCGGCCGAGGTGCGTCTGGCAGTCGAAGCCGCACAGGCGGGCGAGTTCGCCGATGGCGCGGTCCGATTCGACGAGCAAGGCGCGAAGACGTTCGAGGCGGACGTGTTCGATCTCTTCGCGGACGGTGCGCCCCGTGGCGTTCCGGAAGCGGATCTCGGTTGCGCGTCGCGAGAGTCCGCAGACCCGCGCCACGTCCGTCACGCGGAGCGTCGGTGCCGCCGCGGCCTCGCGGATGTAGGTCAATGCCCGCGCCATCGGCTTGTCCGCGATCGCCATCCAGTCGGTCGACTGGCGCGTGACCACGCGGAGCGGCTCGACGGCATACTCTTTTTTCTTCAGCGGGGCTCCGCGCATCAGCCGGTCGAGGTGCTGGGCGATCGCGAACCCGGCCGGACGCGTATCGCACTGGATGCTGGAGAGCGTCGGCACCGTCGCTTCGCAGATCCAGTCGTCGTTGTCGACGCCGAGCACGGCGACCTCGTCGGGCACGGAAATGTCCGCGTCGAGGCAGGCGTCCAACACCTGCTTGCCGCGCCGGTCATTCGGGGCGAACAGCGCGACGGGCTTCGGGAGCGCCTTCAGCCAGGCCTCCATGCGGGGGCGCTCGACCGCCCAGTCGCGCTGTTCCTTTTCGGTGCAGGGCCCGTAAAGATAAAAGTCGCGGTGCCCCGCTTTGCGCAGCGTCCGGAAGAAATGCTGCTCGCGTTCTTTGGACCAGTAGGTCTCGTTGACCGTGTGTCCGACGAAGGCGAACCGCGTGTAATGGCGCTCTTGGAAATAGTCGGCGGCCATGCGCCCGATGGCCGCCGAATCCCAGAGCGCGCAGGGAAAACGGAAGAGCGGATAGTCCGGCTGCCGCATCGGGTGCGGCTGAAGCAACACGACCACCGGCACCCCCAGATCCGAGATTTGGCGCGCCTCTTCGACGGAGTGATGGTCTGCCGCAATGATGCCGTCGCATCCCCACTGTTTCAAATCCTGCAGGCGGTACGTCCACGGCCGGTTTTCTTGCTGGTAGATGCGCCACGGCCCGTGTTCCTGCGCGTATTGCAGAACCCCTTGCAACATCTCCTGAAGGCCTTTGACGATGGTTGACGTCAAAATGACGACGTGCGGGATGTCGGTTTTTTTTCTGCGTGTGGACATGATGATCAGGTCCGTTTGTTTTGTCCCGTCTCGAAGCAAAAAGATCAGCGGTTTGCGAATTTCAATGGTGAGACAGTAACATGAAGGTTTTACCCTGTCAATGTGTACGTGACGCCTGTTTTGAACGGGATGAAACACTAACCGATTGCGCAAAACATCGAAAAAATATACGCAAAACACATATCGACAAACAGGGAAAGACGCGTATATTAAACTTTGCCGACAGCGGTGTGAGAATAAGAGATAAGGCGAAGGGGGAGCGCATGACTCGGTTTCATACGGTTTGGTTGCTGTGTAGTTTGACGGTTTGGATTGCGTCGCGTTTGTCCGCGCAGCAGGTCGGTGTTCAGGAGGATTCCGAGCAAATAACTCTGCGCAGTGAAAACGGCATCCTGGCGTTGAGCAAGATCGCGCAGGGTGCCATTGTGTCGCTGAAGGACCGCGCGACGGGACAGGAGTACGTTGCCCTTGGCCAAGGCGCCGCACTGTTCAATCTGACCTTCACCCGCACCGGCGAGCAGTCGGGCGACACGGTCAGCCTCGACGCCCGCGCGGCACGGCGCATGTCGGTCGAAGCGGTCCGTGAGAACGGCCGCGAAACGGCGCTGCTGCGCTATGCGGACTTTCCGGACTGGCCCGCGCTGTCCGTCGAATGCCGCGCCACGGTCGCGCCCGGTGACCCGCTGATCCGCTGGCGCCTGCGCGTGTCAGGACCGCCGACGCTGATTTTGGAAGACAGCCAGTTTCCGGCGATGGTGCTGGTCGATCGCCTGGGTCGGGACCGTTCCGACGACCGGGCGCTGGCCGGGGCGACGGAGGACGGCGCCTATGCGGCCCCAGGCGATTGGCGCGTCGGTGCCCGCCGCAGCTATGTGCAGCCGGGGTCGCTCGCGGCGCAGTTCGCCTGCCTCTACGATCCCTCCGGCGGCGTCTTTACGGCGACCCAGGACGGCGTCGGCTATCCCAAGCGCATCACCATCACCCGCAGCAACGATGGACTGGAATACAGCTGGTCGCATCAGAGCCGCCACGCCCTGACGGCCCCCTACGCTCTGCCTTACGACGTCGTCTGCACGGTGTTCCGCGGCGCTGGCCCGTCGCTGCCCTGCGACTGGCGGGACGCCGCTGACCTCCACAAGCGGTGGGCCATGACCCAGCCGTGGTGCGCCCGGACCGTCGCGGAGCGCCGCGATATCCCCGATTGGGTGAAGCGCGGCTGCATCCGCGTCCAATGGGAGCTGCGCGACGACGGTTCGCCCGCAGCGGCGCTGGCGTGGCTGGACCGGAACTGGTCCAAGCATTTTCCGGACATGCCGCCCTTCATGACGTTCTTCAGCTTCGAGCGGATAGGGGCCTGGGTTGCACCGAAGTACGAGCCGTACTATCCCTCTGACGCGGCGTTTAAGGCCATGACCACGCGCATCCGCGAGATGGGCGGCCATGTCTGTCTCTTCCCCTCGACCTATCAATGGAGCCTGACCTGCGACCGTCGGCCTGACGGGGGCTTCGCTTGGGACGACACACGGGATTTCACCGCCGTCGGCGAGCCCCACGCGATCAAAGACCGCAGCGGTGCCCTCGTGAAGAAAAATCTGCCGTGGCTCCGTGGCGGCCAGTCGGCCGCGCTCTGCCGCGGCGACGCCTGGACGCGGGCGTTCTTCGGCGCCAGCGTGGACAAGATGGCCGCCCGCGGCGTGGACGTTGTCCAGCTCGACCAGGTCGTCGGCGGACGCTGGCCTTCCGACGACCGCACGGTCTGCTTCAGTCCGGACCACGGCCATCCGCCCGGCTTCGGCCGCTGGGACGCGGACGCCTTCCGCGAACAGATGCGGCAACTGCGGCGGCAGTCCGATACGAATTATCCGGGCATGGTCTTCAGCATGGAATCTCCGCAGGAGCTTTTCGTTCAGGATTTCGGACTCTTCGATTACCGCCACGCCCGCTCGGTCATCAACGTTCGGCCCTGGGATCCCTATCCGCGCCTGCATGCGCCGGTCTTTCCTTACCTGTACAATGAATATCTGCCGGTTTTCCACATTCCGTCCCACACCGAGCCGGTGGCGCTGATTCTTGCCCAGGCGGTCGTCAGCGGCGAAATACCGTCCTGCAAGCCACGGCAGCTCGAGTTCCCCGGAGAGGCGCTGATCAAAAACGGTGATTTCGAGATGTCGGCGGACCAGCCGTCGGGCTGGACCGTCTGGCGGAACCAGCCGCACGGCCCCGCGCGCGTGACGCTCGATGCGTCCGACGTCGGCGCGGGCAAGTCGGCGCTGCGCCTGACGGGCAGCGACGACCGCGAGGACGTCCATGTCTATCAGGTTCTGCCTTTGGCCGAGAGCGCCCTGCAGATCGGCCGGAGCTATCGCCTGCGTTTCACGATGAAGTCCGAGCTTTCCGGCGGCGCGGGCGCGGTCAGCCTGGCGGCCATGAGCCACAGCGACTGGCAGTTGTGGAAAGAGCTCGGGGCGTGGACCCGCGAGGCCGCGCCGCGGCAGGGGTGGCGGGAGGACGAGCTGGCCTTCGCGATCCCGGAAGGCACGCGGGCCTTGCGCATCACCTTGCGCATCAAAGGCAAGGGCGCGGTGTGGTTTGACCAGGTGCGGCTGGACGAGCGGCGGAACGACGGCAGCTATGCCGAGGTGCAGCGCTCAGGCAACGCGGTGTTCCGAATCATGTCCCAATGGGCGAAGCTGGCGGCGGCCGGCTCCGCCAAATATCTTATGCAGGGCCGCATGATCCATCCTCCTCTTCTGCAGGCCGAGCGGACAAGCCAGACGGTGACGGCCAGTAAATCGGCGTCGCTGGATGTTCAGTGCTACACAATGCAAAAGGGCTTGGCGGCTCTCATCGATCACGCCTCATGTCCTGTGGACATACCGGCGGGAACGGGCCCGTGGCAACACAAGACCCTGGACATCACCGTGTCCTCTGGTTCCGCGGAGCTCCACGTTCCCTTGAGCCTGCGGCAGAAGGGCGCGCTGCTCTTCGACGATTTCGAATTGACGGAAGCGGGCGGCACGGGTGAGAACCTGATGCGCAATCCCGGCTTCGAAGCGTGGCCGGACGCCGGCCGGCTCGCCGCGGGCTGGAGCCATATTTCCGAATATCAGGGGAAAGTCTTCAAGGGCTCTTACCAGCGCGAAGAGAAAGACGTGCACAGCGGCACGTATGCCATCCGGCTGGTCAGCCCGTCGAACGACGACGCCATCCATGTCAAGCAAGTCCTGCCCGTCGACGGCAAGAAGCTTGTGATCGGCAAGAGCTATCGCCTGTCCTTCTGGGTCAAGGTTTGCGATGTTCCGCGCTGGCGTCCCGTCGTCGTCACCCACGACCTTCCGGCGATTCTGCACAACGCCTTTCGCGCACCGGACGGCGACACGGCCATCATCATGATCAACATCAGCGGCAAGACGCAGCAGGGGCGGCTCAGCTGGCAGGGCACGGACACGGAGGTCAGACTGGAACCGTGGGAGCTCAGGCTCGTGGAACAACACGGCGAAGAACGCTGAACGACACAGGTTGCCCGCGAGGACGTTTGCCCCCCCGCGTTTCAGGCGATTTGCCGCCCATGGAGGGCAAGACACCGTCGCGCCGTCGCTTTCAACGGAGTGTAACGCGTGATCGTTTTTTTTGCGCAAAAGGTCGAAAAAAGATACGCAAACCACGTATCGACAAACAGGGAAAGACGCGTATATTCAATTTTGTAAACTCGGTGTGCGCTGGGTAACGAAGAAGGCGAAGGGGGAGAAATGATGACGGGAAACTGGAAAGCGTGGCGCTTGGCTCTGTTGCTTTTCTTTTTGTGCGGCGGCGCGTTTTCAACGGTGTGCGCAAAGACGGCCGCACTCTGGAAGCTTGACTACTCCCCTTACACGGGCATCAACGCGCGCTGTCTGGTGAATCCCACGAACGATTTCGACGTCATCATCCAGGGCCAGCAAAAAGAGCCGCCGTCTTCGCGCCCGGCCTTGCCCTCGGGACTGGCGCAGGAGTGGTCGCCGCTGCCGCCCAACCCGGATACGACGGCGGGGCTGCTTGACACGACGTTCAGTACGAACGCGGTCTACTATCCGCACGGCATGCTGTTCGTCTCGGCGGGTGTGACGCCTTTCATCAACAGCCTGACGCACAGCTTCACCGTGGAAGGGTGGCACTATCGCGACACCACGCAAGCGCCGCCGGGAATCGGGGCGTACCTGCCGTTCTTTTCGCTGGGTTCAACGTGGGCGGACGGCGGATGGAGCTTCGGCTTCTACAACTTGGACGACACGAACAATCTCCATTTCGCGCTCTACGATTACAATGACCGCCCGGCGCGCCGGGTTTTCGGAACGCCGATCCCGACCGCCACTTACTATAAGAAGTGGTGCCATTACGCGCTCGTCTATGACCATGAAGGCGGCGGCGGTCTGGGGACCTGGGAGATCTTTGTCAATTCGGCCTCCTACGGCGTGGTCACCAACCTCACCGCGCCGACGAAGGCCGGAACGCAGACGACATTCTGTTTGGGAGGCGACGCGGGCGGATCGCAGTATTACAACATGGGCGCTTACGACACCTGGAGGATTTCGGACCTGGCGCTCGCGCCCAATCAGTTCCTGAACGCCGGGACCCCCACGATGGTTAGGTCGCCCACAACGCTGGCGTTCTATCGGCTGGACGTGAACGCCGACGGAACGCTCGACCTCTCGAACCGCGTGGCAAACGCCTACCACTTGCAGGCGCCTGTTGGCAACAGCCTTACGCAGGTGACGGCCAATGCGGACCAGTCCGTGACCAGCGTGCCCAATCCGGATGCGAGCGCCCATTTTTTCGGCAGGCGGTCGTTCAACAGCGGGAGCATCTCCTTCCGAACGGGGGCCACCAGCGGGTCAAGGTCGCATCTCCTTTCCACGAATGGCCTCAGCAAAATGCTCGGAGCGACCAATTCCTGGACGGTTGAGACATGGATTAACCTGAAGGACCGTTCGGGACGACAGGTCTTTTTCTCAACGAAGGGCGGTGACGGATCGGGGGCCGACGGATGGATGCTCTGCATGAACACGGTCGGCGTGAGCGGCCGGTACTGCCTGTTCACGTCTTCTCCTCCAGGGGTATTTCTGGCCTTTCCCGGATCGACCGGCAGCGAGACCACCTTGAACGAGTGGCACCATCTGGCGCTGACGTATACGACGGCGGCCGGGCCGGGCCTGTACGGCGCGTGGGAGTGCTTTCTGGACAGCGAATCGTTGGGAAAAGTCGAGTACTCCAACACCTACGCGCGGGTCGACGGATCGATGAATTTCTATGTCGGCGGCAGGGCAAACACGTTGTCCGACGCGGTGTACGGCGCTATGGATCTGGTGCGCGTATCGCAGGGCGTTCTGGCGACCAACCAGTTTCTGAACGCCGGCGGTTATGTCGCCACGACGAGCGCGGTCGCCACACTCGCCTACTGGAAACTCGACAGCGACGGCGCATCCGTCGACGCCTCCAGTCAGGTGGAGCCGCGCTTCGCGCTGGGCGTCGCTACCAACACCGCTCCGCCTGAAGGCCGCAGCCAGGGTGTCGCCAAGGCGCTTCTCGCGTACGACACCACGCCGGCCTTCGTCGGCGATCCGGCAGCCAATGCGGGCGCGCTCCGGTTCACGAACGGCACGGCGCTGACGTCTGGCAACCTCGGCGCCAAGCTTGAGCTCGACAAGCCGTTCACCGTGGAGGGGTGGATGAAATGGGACGGCGGGGCGGAACGCGGCGTTCAGACGCTTGCCGGCACACGCTTCGACCTCGAGGCGGGAATTCAGTTGCCTCCTGTCGGCACGGCCAGCCGGATCCTGTACCAAGTCCCGTCGGGTTGGCTCCTGAGCCTTGAGAAGCGCGGCAGCGACGTGGCGTTTTGCATCGCCTGCAACACCGCCGTCACCAACGTGTATACGGGAACGGAGCTCATCATCGACGCGGACCTCGCGGTTCTGCCGGGTTCGCAGTTGGCGGGCCGGTGGCGGCATGTGGCGCTGGCCTACGATCCCTCCGCCGATGATGACCGCGGCCGGTGGACCCTCTATCTCGACGGCGTTGCGGCGGGGGCGGTCCTGAACGCCGTGTCGCCCTTCTTCAACCACGAGAGCCACCGTTTCCTGATCGGCGGACGGGCGGGCGGCGCGCAGAGCTTCGACGGCTTGCTCGACTGCTGGCGCGTGTCCAGCGGCCTTGTGAATCCTGACGATCTCTTGTATTTCAGCGTTGTGCGGGGGACGCTCATCCGTGTTCAATGAGAGGCAAAACATGATGACAATTTGCGCATCAGAGACGGCTGCCATGCGGCAGGGTGTCCGGAGTTCTCTGGGTCTGTGGCGCGGGCGCGGCCCCGCGCCGCGTTTCCTCGGCGCAGGTCGCGCCGAGGCTAAGGGTGTTTCGGGCGCAAAAGGACAGACGCTGCGCCTCTGTCACGCGGTGGTCGCCGCGCAGCTGCTGCTGGCGTGCGCCGCTGCACAGGCCGCCCCCGTCGAACTGCGGGACGGCGAACTGGCCGTCGATTCTCGGGACGGACGGGATTTTTCAGCGGGGATTGTCACGGCCGCCACAGCGCCGTGGCTGACCGCCACGCAAGGGTTAATCGACGTCGAGTGCCAGATGCCGCCCGACTGGCCGTGCGGCGGGGACGCGGCGCTGTTCCATGCCCAGTCGCAGTCCCACGTGCACGCGTCGCTGTTCTTCCGCAACGGGGCGCTTTTGGCCGTCTACAAGGGCGGCGAGGCGTTCTTCGCCTCTGTGCCCTTCCCGGAGAGCGCCCGGTGGGCGGCAGGCTCGTGGCACCGCATCCGGTTCGGCTGGGGGCCGGCGCAGGACGACGATGGAGGGGCACTGTCGGACCAGGTGACTTTCGCGCTGCTGGCCGACGGCGAATTGGCGGGCGAGGGCGTCGGGCGCGTGATGGACCCGTGGCCCGCACGCTGCGAACTGGGAGGGAAGAACCGGGGTGCCCCGTGGCCGGGAAGAGTGCGCCGACTGGCGCTCTCGAATCGCCCCCTGCTTTTGTCCGAGGCGCTTCCGGAGCTGAAGCCGGGCAAGCGGACGGTCACCGTCCGTGCCGATCGGACGGTCGGCCCCTGCTACCGGTTCTGGACCGTGGCCAACTGCAACGGGCCGCACCGCTTCCTGCAGAAGGGGTATGCGGAAAATCTGAAGAAGGGCCAGCCGTTCATCACCCAGATCAACGCCGTCTACCTGCTGGGCGGACGCTATTCCGACCAGAACGTCTGGTACCGTGGCCTGCTGCCGGACGGACGGCTCGACGTCGACTTCTCGGGGCTGATCGCGCAGCTGCAGGCGATGCTCGACGGCGGCTTCACGCCGTGGATCGTGCTGGACAACACGCCGTACGCCATGAGCCATCCGCCGCAGGAGAACACCTACGGCAACACCGCGCCGCCGGACGACGAGCGCCTCTGGGCGCGCTATGTCGATGCCGCCCTGCGCGCGATGATCGACGCCTTCGGACGGGAGCGCGTCTCGCAGTGGTGGTTCCGCGTCGGCACGGAGCCAGATCTGCTGCCCGGGCACTGGACTGGCACGCGCGAACAGTATTTCGCCCACTACGACCACACCGTCGCGGCGGTCACCAACCTGTTCCCAGCCGCCCGCGTCGGACCGGGCAACATCCTGAACCCGCGGGAAGGCCAGTTCGGCACAAAGACGCGCGGAATGTGGGGGTTGGACATCATCGACCACGCCGCGTGCGGCACGAATGCGGTCACGGGCGGAACCGGCGCGCGGATGGACTGGTTCTCCTGCTCATGGTACGCGCGCGTCGGCCGCCCGCTGTCGGACTTCGACGAAGCCGTGAATCTGATGCGCGAGCGCCTGGCGCGCTATCCGCAGTTCCGCGACACGCCGCTGGTCATCGGCGAATTCACGGTGCTGCACGACGAGAGCGGCCGCCGCCTGTGGGCCGGCGACACGACCGAGTGGGCGGCCAGCTTCTACGCCGGGATGGCCGACCGCGTCTACCGCAACAACATCCGGCAGGTCTACGAGTGGGCTCAGACGACGGGGGGCATCTTTCACCCCCGGACGCAGGTGATCGCGATGCTCGACCGCATGGCGGACGGGCATCGCGTGGAAACCGAGGTCCACGCCGACTCTGCCGCCGACTGCGGCGCCGTCGCCTGCCGCAAGGGCGCCGACCTCTACGTGCTGCTCTACAACCATCGCGCGCGCCGGCGCCCCTCCGTGCCGGAGAAGGTGCATCTGGTGGTGCGGGACGAGCGGATGAAACGCGGCGCCGCATGGACGCTGGCGGAGAGCCTCGTCGATGCGGAGCACGCGGCGTGGGCCTACGCGTTCGCGGCCGACTGCCGCGCGGCCGGCGTGACGCCGCTGCCCCAGGCCGGCCGCTACGAGGGCGGCGTGTCGCTCCAGTACGGCAAGCCCGGCGAGGAAGTTTTCAGGAAGAACAAGGAGAAGTACGCGCGGCTGGCGCAGGTGACGGAGACCGCCGAGCCGGTCTCGGTCGCGTCGGGCCGGTACGAGCGCGACATCGAGATGGCGGGGCACAGCGTCCGGCTTCTCAAGCTGAGCCCTCCTGTGTCGGAGACGGGACAGGAGAAAAAGTTTTCGCTTTGGGACTCGTTGAGAGGCCTGTTTCGCTGATGCTTCGAGGGCCGTCTGGAGCCGGGACAGCAACACAGTGAAGCGAAGAAAAAATAGGGATAGAACCATGAAGAGAGGGGTGTTCGCATGATGCATCGTGCTGGCGCTGGCGCTTTCGGCATGGGCCGGGCCGGCGACGGTCGTTCGGGACATTGCGTATAACGAGGCCGCAGGGCAGGATGGTTTGGGCGATCTGTATCTGCCGGCCGACGTGAAGCCCGATACGCCGGTGGTGCTGACCATCCACGGCGGCTGGGGCGGCGGCTTCGCCGCTTTCGCTGGTTTCGTCGAAAGCGCCCCTGATCTTCTGCAGCCACGCGACGGTGGACGGCGCGGTGCCGTTCGAGTCGTCGAAGCGGCCATCACCAAGTTTGTGAATGAGAAACGCTGAAAAAGGCTACGTCTGAAAGCCTTCTTCATCATGGGCTCAGAATTTCTCAAAGGAACGTTCAAGCCTTGGCACGAGGCGTCTCGCGCCGGATACTGCCTTAAGGCAGAAGCGTCTGGCTGTTCACCCAGATGGGGCTTGACCAGGCGCAAGAGGGGTTTCCCTCCGCGTCTTTGTCGATTTGGGTGACCCGCAGGTAGTAGTAACTCTTTCCAGGGAAGGACTTGTCCACATAGGAAAAGGCCACATGCGGAACCCCGGGGTTGCTCGACGTGAGGATCGCGCCGTCGCGAATGACCGCAACCTCGCTGATCGCCGCCGTGCCTTCAATGCGCACGGCGATCGTCGGTTTGTCCGCGGTTTCGAAGGTTTCGCCCATCTCATGGTCGTCGATCTTGAAACTCAACACAATGCGCGCGTGGGTGACTGCATAGGCGCGACGGTGGCGGAGAGCGTCGAAGAGCGCTGCGCGCGTCAAATCCTTGCACAGGACCGCCGTGCGCGCCGCCGGTTTTCCTTCGTGCGTGTCCGTGCCTTTGACAAACCCCGTCATGCCGCCTCGATTAAGAAACGCGCGCGCCGTCTGTTCGACGCCGATATTGTACGACTTGCCCTTGTAGAGCAAGGTGTCCGCAGACATTTCCGTGTTCGCGATGACCGAATAGTAAACAGGGGCGTACGCCCACTGATCCGCTCCCTCGGGGCCGCTGATCGGATGGTTGTTCTGAATTAGGCCGCCCTGTTTCTGGACTGCTGCCGCCAGAAGGTCCGGCGTCATATAAGCCGAGTCTTTGGCGCTGAAAAGCGCGTCCGTCTTTTTGGGAAAATAGACATTCTTGTGGTTGAAGAATTTCGGCTGACCGGCGAAGAGCCGCTCCGACGGAGAGCCTTGAGCGACGTCCGTCCAGTACTTGGGCTGCGAGGTCCATTCGTATCCCGCAATCGCGACAAACGTTCCGTCCACCGTGTAAGCATCCGCCTTGTCCTGCGTCTGCTTCCAGACCGCTTGCGGCATGCACCAGGGCGGCCCGTTGCCGAAGTCGTGATCGGAGATGACGACGAAGTCCAGTTTGGAAACCTCTTTGGCGTAACGGAAGTAGTCGTCCAAAGTGCCTGTTCCGTCGGAGTTCGCCGTGTGGCCATGCATGTCCCCCCAGAAAATCCGGTATTGAGCAAAGGCGGGTCGCATCGCCAAGACGGACCAAAGAAGCGACGCAACCAGCACAACGGGCCTGCGAACGGGTAAGGGTGTCGTCATGGATAAACCTCTCCGACCGGAAAACGGCACCATCCTACGGCTTATGAGGCCTGCCGTCAACTAGGCCTGCGCACCGGGTCGGCGCTGCCGTGCGCATTGACTTTCTCTGTCCGCATCCCCTAAGCTACAGAGAACTCTCGACTGGAAAAAAGGGGATGCATCGATGATGACGTCCGAGTCGCGGAAAGTCAAAGTGATGCGGGGGTTCTCCTCGTGACGAGGAAAGCTGGGAGGTGATGACGGTGAATACGGTGACAGCGCTATGGGCGCTCGCGCTGCTTGCGGCGGGCGTCTCGCTTGCAGCAGACGGCACGAACCTGCTGACGAACGCGGGCTTCGAGTCCGCGCTGGAGCCGGCGTGGGAGCGGCGCACGCCGGACGACGCGCAGCGCAAAACGTTTCGCGCGGAGGCGGGCGGGCGGAGCGGCGGCGCGGCCGTGCTGGAGAATCTCGCGCCCGCCTACACGCGCCTGCGCCAAGGCCAGGACCGTTCCATCGCCGTCGCGCCGGGCAGCCTGGTCGAGCTTTCGGCGTGGGTGAGGTCCGAGCTGGATACGAACGGTGAGGCGATGGTCCAGATTTACTGCCTCGGAAACAAGGGCGAAATCCTGTCGCAGCCGACCTCGGCGCCGCTCCGGGGCGCGTGTAACTGGACCCGCTGTCGGGTGCGGACACAGGTGCCGGGCGGGACCGCCTACGTGATGGCTTATCTGCAAATCCGGGACGGCGCGGGAAAGGTGTGGTTTGACGACGCGGAGCTGACGGTGAAGCGGCCGCCGCAGAAGGAGGAGCCACGCCCGGCGATCGCGCTGCTGACCGACCTGCCCGAAACGAATGCGGTCCTTCTGCGGGCGCGAACCCTTTTCGGGGACGGCCTGAAGCGGGCCGCGCCCGAGCCGGCGGCGCTGCTGGGTTCGGCGGGCGCGCTGGCGCTCTACGAGGGAGCCGTGCCGCCGTCGCTCGGTCCGACGTTGGAGGCCTTTGCGCGCGGCGGCGGACGCGTGTTCATGGACATGCGCGCGTTTGCGCGAATCCGCGGCGCAGAGGCGACGGCGGCCGGAGTGGGCGATGTCAGAAGTCCGTCGCTCGCGACGCGCATGCGGGCCGGGCTCCGCGTCGTGAAGGCTTCGGACGTGACGGCCGGCTTCGAGGCCGGGCAAATCATGCCGCGCGCGGGCTGGCCGGACGGAAAGCTTTTCGTGCTGCCGCCCGGCCTGGCGATCCCCGGCCTCGAGGTCCTGGCGGTCGCGCCGGGCGGAGAGGCCGGGCTCGTGAGGCTGGCGGCGGGGGCGGGCTCGATCACGGCCTGCGACCTGCTGTCACTGCGCGAACCGCACTGCCGCAGCGTGGACGCTTATTACGCGTTCACACCCGTGAGCGCGGCGCTGGGGAATCCGGTGCGCTTCGGCCAATATTATCCGCTGCGGCTGAACTACGACGGCGTGGTCGAGGAGATGAAGCGGCTGGCCGCGGCGCATCCGGCCGTCATTCGTGTCGAAGAGGAGGGCCCCGCTTCGGAGCCGTACAGGCTGTGGAGCCTGAACCTCGGCAAGCCAGGCGCTCCGCTCTATTTCCTGTATGCGGCGGCGCACGGCAGCGAGTGGGAGCCGGGGTACGGGCTCATGACCTTCGCCCGGCTCGTCGCGGAGGGCAAGATGCGGGACGCGGTTGACCTCGAGAAGGTGCAGATCAAAATCATCCCGCTGCTGAACCCGTCGGGTTACGAGCGGATGCGGCGCCAGAACGCGCAGGGGGTCGACCTCAACCGGCAGGGCGATTTGAATTGGGAGCGCTTCGCGGGCAAGGACAGCAACAAAGACGGCCTGTACGGCCCGAACGACTACGACTGGAAAGGGGCCTCGCCCTTCAGCGAGCCCGAGGCGCAAGTCTACCGCAAGATTGTCGGCCGCCCCGAGCTTTACTGCCTGCTCGACTATCACGGCAACTCGGGCGCGAAGGACAACAAGCTGGGCTTTACGCCTTTCACGGGCCACCCCGACAACGAGCTGATGGCGTTGGAGGTGCAGCGGATCGCCAACGGCCGCCTGCGCGGCCGGCACCTGCTGCGGCAGAGCGACGAAGAGGCGCCTTCGCCCTATCTGCTCGATGTGCTGCGGCCGGACGGCGACCGTCCCATGCTGATCAACTCGGGCGCGCGGGACCGCTTCGGCCTGCTGATCGAGCTGACGGCGGGATACCCCGAGTCGTACGGCACGGTTCTGCAAACGGACGTCACCTGCGAGTTGTGCCGGGCGCTGTTCCTCGCGTACCCGCCGCCGGCCAAGTGGTCGCGGGAGTGATTGAAATCGCCGAATCACTCCGCCGACTCGATCATGTCCGCCATCGCGTCGCGCCAGCGCAGGACCGCCACAGGGTCGTCCGTGTAGTCGGTCATGCTCGCCATCACGTCCTGCGGTACGGCGAGGAGCTCGCGCGCCTGCTTCGCCCAGTCGCCGGCCGGATGTCGGCTCGCCGCGAGTTTCCGTTCGAGTTCCAGCGCATAGGCGTAGTCCTCCAGGCCGTCGCGGAAGTTCTCCAGCCGTTGCGTCGCGAGCGGCATGCCGCCCGGTCCCATGCACGTCCAGGAGCCGTCGCCGTGATAGCTCGTCCAGCTGCGCGGATTCCAGTCTGTGAACGGCCCGCCCGAGAGCGGACGGCGCATGTTCCAGATCGAAATCTCGTAGTAGAGGAAGCCGTCCGGACGCATTCGTGCGGTCTGCGCGCCCATCAGCAAGCGGCCTTCGATCGCCGCGTTCTCGACGAACATGTTCGCGTAGGGCGATTGCGGGCCGCAGCAGATGTACCACCACACTTGACGGCCCTCTTTCCGCGCTGCCGCTGCCTTCTCGCAGTCGTAGCGGGGCGTGAGCGGCGTGAACCAGTCCATGCAGCCGAGTTCCGTGCCCACGCCGAATTCGTGGTCGTATGCCGTCGTGAAGATCGGTACGCCGGGGAACTCCCGCTTCAGCGTCTCGACGGCCTTGCGAATGTTCGGGAAGTACTCCTTCGCGATCTCGTCGCAACCGTACAGGTAAGCGTGGTCGAGAATCCCCAGCGAGCGGGCCTTCTCGTAGTTGGCCTTCAGGGCTGGCAGCGTCGCCTGCCGCCACCTCTCTTCGGCGTCGGGGCCGTTTCCGAAGTAGCTCCAATAGCCGAGATTGAACGGCCCGAGACGGCCCTGCTCCTTCAGCCGCGCGAGCACGTCCCACTGCTGGCGGTCACTGCCGTAGAGCGAGTCCATCGTGATGTAGTAGTCGGCCAGGAAGTCGCCCCACGCCAGCCGGTTGGGCTTCCACGCGTTGACTGGGAAGTCGGCCATCTTCCGCAGCTCCGCCGTCTCCTCCGCCCAGGCCGCGTCCTGCGAGACGTTCACCTCGGGCCAGAACGTGATCGCCAACGGCAGCGGGGACTTCTGCGGCACCGCGAAGGCGTTTACCCGCACGCGGAACGGCAGTCTCACCGGCGGCGCGTTCGTCGCCGACACCGTCAGTGTCCCCTCGTAGAGGCCCGCGCGTTGCCCTTCCGGACACGTTACCCGCACCCAGAAGCTCTGCGCGTCGCGGTCGCGCACGTCTGCGGAGCCCATGTGGTCAAGAATCGGATCCGGCCACCATCCCTGCTCCGGCTTTTTCAGTTTACGGCAGTACCCGGCCGGCGCATTCGTGGGCGCCATATACCCCACGGGGTACGGCGGCGGGTTCGTGATGTTCACGTAGCCTGTCACCGCGCACTTCACGTTCGAGGCCGCGAAACGGCTGCCGTCCTGCGCCACGAGGTCGGAGGACGTTACCGTCACGGCCAGCAGATCCGCGTCGCCGGGAGCCACGATCACCTGCACGCCCTCCTTCTCATGCCGGGCCAAGCGTATGACCACCGCCTGTGCGGGCGCCGCCTCGAACGCCGCGCGCGGGCGCACCTTCGCCATCGTCGAGGCCGTCCCCACCAGCATCTTTGACGTGTCCTGCCCCGTCCGTGCGCACGCCTCGCGGAAGCGCCAGTAGCTCTCCAGATGCACCCGCCCGTCGCGCGCCTCGGCGCATTCAAGCTCCGCCGCCGCCACGCGGGCGGACATCAGCGGCAGCAGGTCGCGGCCGACGCCGATGCCCGACGGTGCCGGCGGCTTCTCGCCTTTCGCCAGCAGCGTCACGCGGTCCAGGTACACGTTGAAGTTCTGCGCCCTGTCCGTGAAGAAATGGACCCGCGCCACATGCTCCGCGTGGGCCGTCTCCGGCCAGTTGCGGAGGGGCACGATCCACTGCAGATACCCGTGCGACGGCAGACGCGTCGTCGCGTGGAGCCCGTTCTGGATGCGGCCCTCCTTCTCCGCGATGAACGTCGAGAACGGGTCGCCGCCGTCGCCCAGGTTGACGAGGTCGACCACCATGCGGTCGTACTTCGACCAGTCCGAGACCGGCGCGGTCAGCGTGAAGCTCGGCCATTCGTTCAGCCCCTTCCGCCACGGCGCACACGTCCAGTGCAGCGCGTTCGAGCCGCTGGTCGCGTAAGCGCTTTCAACCGCGAACGAACGGCTCGCGTCCGCACCTTGCGGCGCGGCCTTGATCTCGGCCAAAGTCTCGAAGTCGAACAGCGTCACCGCCCCCTGCGCGACCGCGCCCGCGAGCGTTGCCGCCACCGTCAGTTTGATCTTTCTCACGCAATCGGTCCTTCCCTGAAAAACACATCCGTACCTGAGGCCATACATTCATTTCCCGCCGCTGCTTGCAACGCGAGGCGGGCATTGTCTGATCAGCGCACGATCTCGTAGAGATACGAGGCGCACGCGGGGTCGGCCGAGACGTCGGCCACGAAGGTGAGCCGGCCGTCGGCGTACGACGACGGGACCTCTCGACCGCGGCGGCCTCCGGCCGTCAGCGACCATACCTGCCAGGTCCCCGGCGCGAGTCGGATCGTGACGGCGGCGCGTCCGGCGCGCATGAGATGAGGCAGCGCGCCCCATGCCAGCAGGATGCGCCGCCCTTCGTCGGCATAGGTGGCCCCTGAGTTCTGGACGTCTGTCAGATGGGTCAGCAGGAGCCGACGCGAGGACGCGATCGGCGCGCTGTCGAGGGCGCTCGCCCAGATCGTCGCGGCGGTTCCGCCAAGCTCGGCTGCGAGCGGCCCCGCCTTCACGGCGCCGCCCTCGGCGAAACCGCCCGCCGTGCGCGGCGTGTCGAGCGTGAACGAGCCGGACGCGGAGTCGATCGCGACGCCACACGGGCCGGATTTCTCGACGATGGCCTTCATCTCAGCCTGCGGGCGGTTGAACGGCCACACGTCGAGAGTCTCGATGCCGGCAGGGGCCGCATCCGCCACAAGCGATCCGAGCTTGACGTGCCAAGCCGCCCAGTCCATCGCCCATGCACCGGCATAGCTGCCCTTGTGGCTGGCCGGGTCCGCCAGTTTCGCAGGCGGTAGCACGAACGCGCAGGTACGGTCTGCCACGGCGAGGTCACGCCGCAGAAAGAGGCAGATCGACGCGCGCTCCGCAGCGAGGCCGAGCGGATCGCCGGACATGTCGAAGGAGCCCAGCGATTTCGCGTGGTCGAGACCGTCGCTGCCGTGCGACCAGGCGAAGCGGATCAGGCCGCTCCAGTCCTGCCGCGCGCCGAGCGCCCCCGTGAGGATGCCGCCGACGCCGCGGAAGCGGCCCGGCGCGGCGAAGTTGTACTCCGTGATCGTGAACGGGCGGTCGAGGATACGCGTCACGGCGAGGCGTTGCGTGCCTCGGTCGGACCCGAGCAGCGGGTTGGTGTTCGGGCAGGACGTCGGCAGGCTCCATTCGCGGTCGAGGAAGCGCGGGTGGTCGACGTAAAAGTGGTCGTCGGCGTAGTCGAACTCCCGTGCGCGGACGAGCTGCTCCGACGCGTTGTCGTCCCAGAAGTAGTTGTTCATGTTCGTCGTGAGGGCCTTGCACTTCATCTCCTCGCGCAGGAACTTCGTCACGCGCCGCGCGAAGCGCGTCTCGACCTCGGCGAACGCCTTTGCGTCGTACTGGCTGACGATGCCGAGGCGCTTCAGGGGCCACCAGACGCCGTTGAGGTTGCCCTCGTTCACGAACGAGATCAGCGCCAGCGCGGGCTCGTCCGCGAGGCGGCGCCCCGTGTACGGGTTGACGTGGCCGAGGAACGCTCGCGCGTAGGCGAGGTAGTTCGAGAAGGCGTTCTCGTTGTAGAGGACGAGTCCCTTGAACTCGGCCATCTCCACGTCGCCCGGCCGGTCGAAGCCGATCGACTTCCAGGAGATCGGGCGGCGGGAGACGAACAGGTCGGTCGTCATGTAGATGCCGTTCTCCACGCAGGCAGCCATCAGCGCGTCGAAGCGGTCCATCGCCTTCGCGTTCAGTTCTGTGGAGCCGGCGGGCGAGCCCCGCACGAGGTCGGTCTCGTGGTGGTGGAAGCGTAGGACGTTGTAACCGATCCGGCGCAGGTTGCGGGCGAAGCGGCGGGCCGTCTCGGGGTCAGGGGCGTTGGCGTCGCCGCAGACGTTCACACCGTAGAACCGCTGGGGCACGCCGGGAAGTTTCTCGAACTCGAAGTGGCCGCCCTTCGCTACCAGCCAGCCGTGCTTCCCGGCGGGGGCGTCCGAGCCGACCATGCCGGAGAAGTCGAGGGCGGATCCCGGCTCGATCTCGTTCTCCGCCGCGAGCGGCACCCAGTCCTGCCCGGCCGCCAGGCGAACCGGTCCGACCTCGCGGAACGCGAACGGGCGCTCACCTGAGAAACGCGCGGCGAGTTCGCCGCGGAAGCCGAGCTGGAGCTCGTAGACGACGAGCCCCCAGTCGCGAATCTCGCGCACGAGCACCTCCGCGGGCTTGTGGAAGTCGACCTTGAGCCGCAGCGCGCCGGACGCGTCCCGCAGCGCGAACGACGTCACCCGGTCGCTGCGCAGCACGTCGCGGTCGGGACGCCCCGCGTCAAGCGCGACCGTCTTGCCGTCGACCGTCACGCTGCCTCCGGCGTAGAGCGTCTGCGGAAACGTGGTGCGCACGGCCGCCCGTCCGGCGGACTTCGGCACGCCGTTTGTCGGCAGGCTCCAAACGGCTTCGACGGCGCCGTCGGCCGGCGTGAACGACGCCCGTCCGTCGACGGATTCGCCGGTCCCCTTCGGGTCGAGGTTGACGTGGAAGCGGTGCGCGGACTTCGGCGCGGCGAAGTCCGGTTCCGTCGCCGGCCGACGGTTCCAGCCGTGCGCGAACACGCAGGGCTGGAAGTAGAGCGAGGCATCGGCAAACTCAAGCGAGCCGGCATAGCCGCCCAGAACCGACAACGTGTCGCCGACCGCCGACAGCGTCAGTCCCGCCATCAGCCCAAACAGGGTCTTCATCATCTTTTTATCTCCACTTGCGATTCACTTTTCTCATTCAGCCGCGTTCTTTGCTGAACGGTCAAAACGCCGCCAGTTCCCCGCAGGCACCTCCGCTCCCTCAAAGACGTAGGGGACAGAACCGTGATTGACCACCACGCGCGTTCCCTGGGAATAGGTCGTCAGCGAAACCGTCGGCGTCAGCAGGCGGTGATCGTCCATCAACGCGAACTGGAGGTCGGCGAGTTTCTCGAACTCGTCGTATCCTTTCTTGATGGCGGCGACGCCGGCCCGGAGCTCCTCGTCCGTCGCACAGGTCAGATCTTCCTGGCCCATCCAGTTTGACTTTCCGGTGAGGAAGTTCGCGTACCACACGAAGAGCGGACGTCCGCCGAACTCGACAAACTTGAGCCGCTTGTGCGGGGCTTTGACGGGATAGTTGAGCGTGCCGGTGAAGGGATTCGACAGGATGATGCCGTGGTAGACCAGCTGGAAGAGCGGCACATGGCGGTCCACCAAAGGGGTCTTCGCGTAATCGTTCGGTTCAAGCGGGAAGAAATAGACGTACATGCAATAGTCGAGGTTGCCCGCAAAGCCGTCAAACGGGCCCTCGCTCTGCGTGCCGCCCACGGCATCGCGCGTCACTTCCATCTGCTTCACGTACCAGTCCAGGCTCTGGCGCGGATTACAGGGATGGCGGGGATCGTAGCAGATCCGCGGCTCGAGAATGGAATACACATCGTGGTAGTGGAGTCCGTGAAAGCCGAGATCCTTCATCATCTGCATGTTCTTGCGGGCGTACCGCTCATAGGCGCGCTGCGGGCAGGTCCGGAAAGGCCGCCCGCCGCCCCAGTCCATGTGGCTCGGCTGCAGCGAGCCGTCCTTCTCCTTGAGCAGATACTCCTCGTCGAAGTCGTCGGCAATCGTGTAGGCGCTATAGAAGCAGGTGTGACAGACAATCTGAAATCCCAGCGCGCTGGCGTCCGCAATCAGCGTGCGCATCTTCGCCTCGCCGCCCAGGGACGGCTCCACCGGAAAGAGCTGCGGATAGGCGCCGTCGTGTCCGCCCTTGTTCCAGCCCACAAGGCACATTTCCGCATGGTTGACCCCCTGGCGCTTGAACTCGCGGAGGATGTCGCCGCAGCGCTCGAACGTGACGGCGGGATGGACGGGCGGCTCGTTGAAGCGGGTCTGGTACGGCACGGGCGACGGGACCGGCTTCCACGCCTGACGCACGCGCACCTCGATGTTGGTGGCGGCAAGCGCCAGCTCGGGCTGGGACTTCATCCGCTCAAGAATCGGCTTGCAGGCGCCGCGGGACAGCTGCCAGTCACGGTACACGCGCGCCATCTGCGGATACTCCGCCTCCGAGGGCAGAAACGTGTACGCGGTCTCGAAGTCCTCGTAGGGCGCGTCGCCGTTCAGATGGTAGGCCGTATACATCCGGTAGATGCCTTCCACGGCCTCCGCGTGTGTCGAGTACCGCCACTGCATGGACTTCGCGACGGCGGCGAAGACGCAGGACGGCGTCTTCATCCCGTAGAACGGCATGTAGTTTTGGCTCTCACCCGCGGCCACTTTGCCGCTCTTTTCGCGGAACGTGCCCAGACGGCCGTCCGGCAGCAGGAAATAGCCGGCGTCGCCTTTCTTTGCCGCGGCGAAGTCTGGCCACAGCTCAACCCGCACGCATCCCTTGCCGATCTGGGTTGCCGGGATCTTCAGCGAAGCGGTGCTGCCGCTGACCGCCAGCTCGGCGGCGTTGGTGTCGGCATGGCCGTCCGTGAAGACACGGACAACCTTCACATGACAGTCATGAGGCACAACCCCGTCGGCCACAAGCACGGCGGGGATGCTGCCCAAAAAACAGGCGAATAATAACTGACGCAGATGCATTCGACACATGCTAATCTCCTTCTCGACGAGCGGCTCCTCTCGTGCGAAAACGGCGCTCACCCGCGGGGCTGGCGCAGGGCTTCGGCGAAGAGATCGATGCCGCGGAGGTTGAACGCGGTGTTCGCGTCGTCGTCCGTGGAGGCCCACGGCGCCATCAGAAAGCCCAGCAGGCGCTCGGGCGCCACGACCTGCCGGCCGACCTTCACGAGCTTGCCGATCACATCCTCCGCGCCGGCATTGACCTGCTTGCGTTTCCAGCCGACCCAGTTCGTGCCGCACGGGATCTGGTCGTAGCCGGCCTTTTCAAGGTCCCAGAAGTTCATCAGGCGTTTCTTGTCGGCCGTCTTGTTCGTCGCCGGGTCGAAGCCGCCGTAACACTCGTCGTAATACCAGTTTGACAATACAACGCTCTTGGGGCACCGCTGCATGAACTCGGGATGGCTCCACCCGTAATCGCTCCACGCCCACGGGCGGGCGCCGAGTGCCTCCACCGTCCGCGCGATGTGCAGGAAGTCGTGCATCCAGAACTCGCCGAGCCGGACAGAGATATAATACGCGCGGCCGCTCCCGTCCTGATGCTGAGCCGTCTCCTCGTCGCACCCGATGTGGATGAACCGCGGGTGGCCGAAGATCTCGTGCGCGTCGCGCAGCACGTCCTCGCACACCTTGTAGTAAGCCGGCGTGGAGAGCATGCGGCGGTAGTGTTTCAGCCACCCGTTATGCGTGGTGGAGAAGTTCAGCTTCGGGATCGGCTCAAGGCCCATGCCCCGCAACCGGGCGAGCTCGGCGCGGAGTTTGTCCACGCTCCAGGAGCCGGCGATGGCCAGCTCGGGGTGGCTGGGGTAGACGAGGCCCTCCCCGAGGTCGATCACGACCATGTTCATCTTTTTCTCGGCGGCATGGTCCGTGACCTTGCGCCAGAGGTCGTCCTTGCAGCGGAGCGTCGTGTCCGGCAGCCCCGTCGAGAACTTGGACAGGTCGATGTCCGGCGGGAACCAGTCGCACCACATGTTGTGGCCGAGGTGCAACAGCACAGCCTTGATGGCCTCGGGGCCCGTGGCGGGCACAAAGGCCTGGCCGGCTCCCCGCGCGACGCCCCCCACGCCGACGGCCGCAGCCGAAAATGCCGCCGATTTCACGAATTCACGCCTGTTCATTAGAACGACTCCTTCCCTTGGATTCTTACGGGGCCGTATCCGTCCGGCCCTCTGCTTATTCCCCGTGCAGGTGCCCCCGTGCCCGCACGTCCGGCTCGGCGCAACCTCGCCGAGCGGAAAACGGCGCCATCCTACGGCTTCTGACGCCCGCCGTCAACGCCGGGCCTCAAAAAATGTCCGCTTGACTCCGGTGCCGCGCCTTTCCCACAAGGTCCGGGGCCGTGGCGGTCCGAACCTTGCGGCTTGACGGCGCTTTCCCGCAGGGGTTAAGATCCTTTCACTTCTCCGTGAACATCTTCGTCACAGGCGCAACCGGCTTCCTCGGCCAGCCGCTGACCGCCGCGCTCCGCGCGGATGGCCACGAGCTAACCGTGCTCAGCCGCGACCCCGCGCGGGCCGCCGCCCTCTGCCCCGGCGCGCGCGTCTGGGCCTCGCTCGACGCCTGGCGGCCGGACGCCGCCTTCGACGCGGTCATCAACCTCGCGGGCGCACCGATCGCCGACCGCCGCTGGAGCGCAGCGCGCAAGCGCCTGCTGCGCGACAGCCGCGTGGCTCTCACGGAGCAGCTCGTCCGCCGCATGGCCACCGCCGCGCGACCGCCAATCGTCCTCCTGAGCGGCTCGGCCGTGGGCTACTACGGCGACGCCGGCGACGCGGCGCTCGACGAGTCTGCGCCCGCGGGCGCAGACTTCGCCGCCCGACTCTGCGCCGACTGGGAGGCCGCCGCGCGGCAGGCGGAGGCCTGCGGGACACGCGTCTGCCTGCTCCGCACCGGCCTCGTGCTGCACCCTTCCGGCGGCGCGCTCGGCCGCCTGCTCGCGCCCTTCCGCCTCGGACTGGGAGGGCGGCTCGGGAACGGCCGCCAGTGGATGAGCTGGATCGGCCGCGCCGACTGGACCGCGCTCGTGCTGCACCTGCTGTCAGTCTCCTCGGCCCGCGGCGCGTTCAACCTGACCGCGCCCGAGCCGGCCACCAACGCCGCCTTCACCGCGGCGCTGGCGCAGGCGCTGCGGCGGCCCGCGGCTCTCCCCGTCCCCGCGGTCGCGTTGCGGCTGCTGCTCGGCGCGCGGGCGCAGATGCTGCTCGCCAGCCAGCGCGCCCGGCCGCGGAACGCCCAAGCGCTCGGCTTCCGCTTTCGGCATCCGGCCCTTGGCGACGCGTTGGCCGATATGCTGAACTAAAAGCAGCCTTCATCACGTGCGAGGCGACGACATGCGCTTGATTTCCGACAATGTTTTGCCGGTCCTTTTCTTGACATACCGTTCCAGCACGAGTTCGGAAGGCCATCCGGAACGCCCGGCGATCGCGCCGATGGCGACGTTCGGACTTTTGAGAAGATCCATCGCGCAGGCGAAACGCGCTTCTTGTATCTCCTCCAGCACGGTGTGCCCGGTCAGGGAACGGAACCTGATTTCCGCTTGCCGCCGGGAACAGGGGAAAGTCTTGAGCACGTCCCGCGCCGTCACCCCGTTCGCGGCTTTGCGCCGGATCAGTTCCATGGCCGCCTGTACATCCGCATCCGTCCGTTTGAAAAGCCGCGTGGACTGTCGGCGCACGATTCCGAGCGGCGGGACGACGCGCAAGACCGCCGGCGAGGCGGGGTCGTCGATTTTCATGGCGAGCATCTCGGCGGCCATGTGTCCCGAGGTCTTGAAGTCCGGCAGTACGCTGGTCATCGAAGGCCGGGTCGTTTCGCAGATGAGTTCGTCGTTGTCGGCACCGACGAAGGCCAGCTCTTCGGGGACCGCGTATCCCAGGGCGACGGCGGCGGAGAGGGCGCGTTCGGCGATATAGTCGTTCACGCCGAATACGCCGCACGGTTTCGGCAGCCTGCGCAGCCAGGACCGAAGGCGCCGTTGAAGCGCGGTGGTGCCGCCGCGTTCGCCGGCTTCCGGCTCGAAAACATGCACCCGCTTGCCGTGCAGTTCGAGCACCGACTTGAAGGCTTCGAGTTTGTCGAGCATCCAGTAGGCGTGGGAGAACCACCCGACGAGGGCGTAGTCGTGGAAATCGAGCCGCAGCAATTCCTTTGCCGCGACGCGTGCGATTTGCGCGGAATCGTGGCGGACAACGGACGCACCCTCTCCGGTGATGTCGGGCGAATGGTCAAGAAAGACGACCGGTGTGCGGCGGAAGTGTCCGGGCCGCAATTTCGTGTCGCCGCCGTCCGCCTCCACAATGCAGCCTACCGCTTCCCAGAAATCCAGCAGGTTCGCCGCCTGGAGGGCGGAGAGGTCGCCGTCGATCACCTGCAGCCGCCACCCGTGCGCATCGGCGAACCGGTGCATCCCCTCGAGTTTGTGCTGCCAGCACTTCAGGCCGGTGGTTCTGAAGACGATGACCGTTTTCATGATGGCCGCAAGGATATGCGGCGCAACGCTGAAACGCAAGAAGATATGCGCAAAAGTACGAATAATAGTTGCGTAAAAGTACGGTTATAGACGACGTGCATTTGGTACGTTACTCAACAAATGGAAGTGGTTCATTGACCGGGAAACAAAGAAGGCAGCTATGAAGACATGTCAACGTTGGGCATTTGTCGCAGGCGTGGCGGCGTTTCTGACGGCAGGCGCGGCGGAGGCCAAGACCGTGCTGTGGTACCGGCTGGACGTGCTGGCCACCGGCGTGACGTCGACGCCCAGTACGGTGATCGACAATATCGCCGATCCCGGGAAGTATCAGATGTACTGCCACTCGCTGGTCGGCTCCGTTCGCGGAACGGTCCCCGACTACATGCCGTCCGGCACCGGAGGGCTGCCGTCAGGGGTCTGGGTTTACGATCCCGTCACGCGCGAAGGGTCCGAACGGCTGAACGCCATGCACTTCGGCCTGACGGAAATTCCGCCGGGCACCAACAGCGCCAGCGGAGCGATGCTCCGCACCGACACGTCCACCCCTTCGTCCCTCGGCTTGACCAACGTGACCGTCGAGGCGATCTTCAGGACGTCTGCCGGCGCCTTGACGAACTGGTCGATGGCGCCGATCGTCTATCAGCCGTCACAAAACGACGTAGGTACAGCTGAATCGATCATGCTGGGGATCGGGTGGAGCGGCAGGCTCGCCTGCCGGTTCAACGCCGGCGGCACGTCGCGGGTCGTCGGCGGCGGTACGTTGTCTTCATGTTTGGTCGCGCCCGACGTCTGGCATCATGCGGCGTTCACCCTGGATGCCGAAGGCGCGGGTAGACTCTATCTCGACTATCAGCTCGTCAATGTCCAATACGGGCTCGGGGCCTTAGACAAAGTGACCGGCAAGGCGCTCATGATCGGCGCGAACACGCACGTGTCCAACCGCACGTTTCCCGGCGACATTCTGGAGGTGCGAATCACCGATGCCGCGATCGGGAGCGGAGAGTTCCTTCAGGCCAGGGTTCAGCCGCGCGTGACGCCGGCCGACACGGTCTGTTTCTGCCCCGACCTGTTCGGGATGAACACCCGGTTCGGTTCCGTCGTCAACGTGAACGTCGCCACGGGAGCGCTGGCGCGCACGGCCAATCCGATGAGCGAGACGAATTCCCCCGCGGCGGTTCTGGATGCCGCGGACAAGGCCGGGAACGCGTTCCGTTTCGGCATCAACGACATGGCGGGCGTCATCGCCAACACGGGGTCCACGCATTGCGCACGCGGCGAAACCGGTTCCGGAAACGGCGTCAAGTTCATCGCCCCGGACTCGGCGTTCGAAAAGGCGAGTTTCACCATGGAGTGCTTTTTCAAGGCCCCGGGACCGATCGACGGCGAAACCTGGACGCTTTTCTATGCGCCGTGCGTCAAGGTCTGCGTCGGCGACGACGGCCTGATTCTCGGCCGCGGTTTCAGGACCTGCGGCGACGACGGCAGCGTCTCCGACATCAAGAGCAGAAACCGCGTGGACGACGGCACCTGGCACCATCTCGCCTTCGTCTACGACATCGGCGCCGCCCAAACGAAACTCTACGTGGATTACGCGCTCCAGGGCAGCGCCAGCTTGACGCTCGGCACCACGGGCACGTTCAATCCGTCCGCAGGTGTGCAGAACATCGCAGGGAACCGCCAATACTTCCCCGGCTGGATGGACGAGCTGCGCATCACCCGGCGCGCACTGGGGCCTGAAGAATTCATTCTCGCCGACCCGGCGGGCGCCGCCGGGGTGCTGGTTCATCTCACGTTCGACAACGGCGATTATGCGGCCGGGCCCTATCCGTCCCTCAACCCTGCCGGCGCGGGCGTCGCCCATGTCGTTGCCGAGCTCGAAGGCCAAGCACCCGCCTTCAGCGGCAGCGTGAAGCCGAAGCTGGCCTTGGACGGCGTGGCGGGACGCGTCGTGAAACAAAACGTGAAATCGCTGTACATGAATGCGAGCCAGGTCCGGTATCCGCATTTCACGAGCCTTTACGGCAAGACCAGTTTCACGATCGAGTGGTTCATGAAGCTCTCGTCGTGCGAAACGAATGCCGGTCTCCTGCGCCTGAATCAGAGCACGACGGCTTTCGAGGGCAGCGATCCAGCCCCCATGTGGCGGGTCTACGTCAGGGCGAGCAGCAAGAAGGCGCTTGATTTCGAAGCGCATGAAGCGACGCAGCAGAAATTCATTACGACTTGGACGTCTTTCCCGGCCGATATCGACGACGGAAGCTGGCACCATTATGCGATCACCGTCGAGCAGATCGACGTATCCGGCACCGCCAAGACGGAACTCCGGCTTTATCGCGACTACGAAAGCTATGGCAGCCAGCAGTTCACCGGGGTTCTTCAGTATCCCGCGAACGACGACTGCGCCTTCACGATCGGCGCCGACAACAACTTCACCGGCAACATGGACGAAATCAGAATTTCTGACGGAGTCCTGCCGGTCGCTTCTTTCATGCGGTCGATGCCCACGGGCACGGCCATCTTTGTGAGGTAAAACTATGGATCTGATGAAAACATCGATGGCGGTTGCGGCCGTCGCCGCGGTTATGACGGTCATGGCGGCAGGCGCAGCGGAGGCCAAGACCGCGCCTTATACGGTACAGGACTGCAAGGGCTACAACTCTTGGCCGATGATGCAGGCGGTCGGCCGGCGGCTCGTGTGCACGTACAGCCGCGGCACCGGGCACAACATCGGCGAAGGCGTGAGAGGCGTTTTCGCTCGCACGTCGGACGACTGCGGCAGAACCTGGTCGCGGGAGGTCTGCGTGGCCGACGCGCCGGATTACGGCGAAGTGACCATCGGCAAGGGGCAGGACGCAGACGGCGCCATGCTGCTTTGGGTGCGCTGTTTCGGCGGTCCGAAAAACCATCACGACATCTACCGCACGGCGGACGGGGCGACGTTCGAGAAGATTTCCACGCCGGCGCTTTCGCCGCTGCCCGTGCAGATCACCGACATCTTTCACGTCCCGGGCAAGGGGATGATGTCGCTGTGGTTCGCCGGGAACTATAAAACTGATCTCAGTCATTCTTGGGGGACGCTCGTCAGTGCGGACAACGGCCGCACTTGGACGCAGACGACCATTGAGAAGGAACTTTCAAAAGCCGACTGGCCCACTGAACAGGCCGCCGTGTATGTCGGCGACGGCAAGATCCTGGCCCTGGCCCGCACGGAAATCCCGGGCGCTGACGGCGGCGTGCAGTTCCAGCTGACGTCGACCGACTCGGGCGTGACTTGGAAGCGCGAGCGCACCAACATCTCCGACATCATGTGTTCGACGCCGACGCTGGTCTACGATGCCCAGTCCGGGCTCGTGAGCAACTACTATTTCGAGCGCGGAAAGGGCTTGGTGAAGCGCCGCGTGAACGCCGTGGGGGAGGTGTGGTCCACGCCGAGCGGATGGTCGGCACCCGAGATCGTGGGCGTCGGCAGCGAGCGGCCGTGGGATACGGGCAACGTCAACGCCACGGTGGTCGGCCGCACGCATTTCATCGCGTACTATTCCGGGACCGATCCCGACACCGCCGTCTACGCGCTTCCCGTGCTTGCGCCCGGGCGTGGCAAGTGACGCCACCGCCGCTGCCGGCCTGACCTTCAAGAAAAAGATTCTTCTTGTTTGCCTCTCCTCCCCCCGCTTTGCTACGTTGAAAGTCCGTGACGAGGTGGGGGAAGGGGGAGGCATGAAAGAACTTTTTTGTTTGGGCATGGCGTTATTGGCTATTTCTCCTGTCGGGGCTTTTGAGGTGCCTGCGGAAAAATGTGAGGCGTCGCGTCCCCTTTTCCCGATGGACGACAACGCCCAGTTCCAGCACCACTGGGGAAAAGGCTCCGTCGCGCTGGGAACAAACGGGCTTATGTGCCAGGGGGATACGACCGCGTTCGCGCTCACTGAAAAGAAGTTTTCCGTTCTGCGCTACGAACGTCAGCCCCGCAAACTCGTTTTCGACACCGAGCTCCTCTCCGGCAGCGTGAAGGTGTCCGCGGCCTTCTCCTACGCGGACAAGGACGTCTATGAGACGAACAAGACCGGCTTCACCACGCAGGAGATCAGCTTGCCCGCGGGGCGCGGCAAGATCGTGCTCGATCTCTCGGCCCCGTTGGCAAAAGCGCAGTTCGCGACCCGCCCGCGTCACTTCGCGTTTCTCCCCGCGAAAGGCTCGGAACCGGTCACCCTCATTCTTCACGGGGTGGACATCGTGGAGAACCAGACGCCGGCGGAAGCCGTTGACTTGGACGTGGCGACCGGAACAGGCGTTCACGTCCTCCGCGCCGGCACGGACGACAAGGTGCGCCTGATTTTCGCAAACCGTTCTTCCCTTTTTGGGGATTTCGAGATCGCGATGACGTACGAGTCGTTCTTCGGAACGAAAAAAACGGAGACGTTTCCCCTGCGCCTTGCTCCCGGGGAACGCCGCGAAGTCGCTTCCGGTTGGTATCCTGAAGGTATCGGGCACTGGACGGTCAGCGCAGTCATCACCAACAAGAACGCGCCAGCCGACAAGAGCGTGAAGAGCCGTTCGCTCGCTTTCTTCAAACCTGCCGGCCCGACCGAAGGGCGCGCGAAGCATTTTCTCTTCAGCGTCTGCACCCACACGGAGCGATGGAGCCCCGGCGACCGCCGTCTGGAGGCCGAGGCCTCCGCGTTGTGCGGCGTCAAGGTTTCCCGCGTCGGCGGATACGGATGGGGAAATCTTGAACCGCAGCGCGGCGTTTGGGACTGGTCCATGGCGGATGAGATGTTCGAGCTGTATGCACGGCAGGGAATCGAGATTCAGCCCATCCTATGGGGGAGCCCGTCTTGGGCTTCCCAGAAGAAACTCGTGGAAAACAAGACGCCGGACCTGTGGAAGCACTTCCCCGCCGATATCAACGAGTGGCGCGAATATGTCCGGCAAGTCGCGCGCCATTTCCGGGGAAAGATCCGTTACTATGAAAACTGGAACGAGCCCGACCTCACCGGGTTCAGCGCCATGACGCTCGACGAATACGTCGCCCTGCAGAAGGCGTTCTACGAGGAAATCGTGAAGGAGGACGCCGAGGCCGTCCCGATGACCGGCGGATTCGCCACGCTCACGCGGCATCACTCCCTCATTTACCAAGATTTCCAGAAGGATTTTCTTCGCGCGGCGAAAGGCTTCTTCAAGGTTCACGCCATCCATGAGCACGGATGGTTCAGGGACTACCAAAGGCGGATCGACAAGCTTCTCTTCCCCGTGCGGAAAGAAACCGGAACGACGGTCCCGTGGTACAGCAACGAGACGGCCATGACTTCCGTCGGCGGACAGGAACGGAAACAGGCGGAAACGCTCATGAAAAAGCTCCTCTTTGCGTGGGTCCGCGGCTCCATCGGCTACACCTGGTACGACCTGCGGGACGACGGGTACGACCCGAAATACGGAGAGCACCACTTCGGCCTCGTCTCGAACGATTTCTACCCCAAACCCGTCTACTCCGTCTACAACATGCTCGCGACGCACTACGCGTCCATGACCTCCGCCGAAGACCTCTCGCCCGACGCGGACGGCTTCCTCTTCCGCTTCGGCGACGGGAAAGACATTCTGCTTCCCGCCTGGTGCGAGTCCGGCTCCGGTCAGACGCGTCATTTCCTCGTCGAGACAGACGCGCAGGCGGCCTCCGTGATCGACCTGATGGGGCAGGAAAGACCGGTGGAAAAACGGGGCGCGCGCGTCGTGTACGCGGTCGGAAATTCGCCGTGCACCCTCAAGTTGGCCGGCGCGACATCGGCGCGCGTGGTCGGAGAGCTCGCGCATTTCGATTCCAGCCGCGAGGCCGTCCCCGGCAGAACCTGGCCGTTGCCGCTTACGCTTCGCAACGCGGAGGCGCGCGAGGCCGCTCTGACGCTGTCGTTCGACGCCCTTCCCGCCGGGCTGAAAGCGGAAACGCTGTCCACGAGGATCGCGTTGCCCGCAAACGGGACAACGAACGCGACGCTGACTTTCGCGGTCGCGGAGACCTTCGCCGCTCCCGGCGAGATCCGCCTCCGCTATGACGTCGAGGGCGCGGCTCTGTCAGGCGTGGTGGCCATCCCGGTGACGCCCGCGAAAGTTATCCGCGGCGCCGCTCTCAACCGCGCTCCGGACTTCACGCTGAACAAAATCTATCAGGTGACGGCCACGACGCCGGCCGACCCTTTCAATTCCCGCCGGCTGTGGAAAAACCCGGACGATCTGAGCGCGCGCGTCTGGCTCTGCCGCGAAGGGGACGCTTTGCGCCTGCGCCTTGAGTGCACCGATGATCTTCCTTGCGCTTCGGAAGCCAAGACCGACACGCAGGGCGATCAGGTGCGGCTCCATTTCCTTGCGGGCCATTCCGCAACCGAGAAGGTATACGACCTCTTTTGGCCCGCGCCCACGCTCTTTGCCGACGGGAAGGCGATCCCAGAGGCGAGCGTCGAGGTCCAACGCAAAGGCGTCCTCACGACTTGGAACATCCGGCTGCCGCTTTCCGTTCTCGGCCTCTCCTCAGACCAGCTGGCGGAAAACGGGCTGCGTTTCAACGTGGATGTGGGGGATGACGACGGAGATGGCATGGACTCCTGGATCCACCTGGGCGAGGAACGCCCCGACGCGGAGAATATGCAAAAAGCCCCGCTCTTGTTCTTCTGAGGTAACCGCCCCTTGCGGAAAAGCAGAACCGCAGTTGTGCCGCTTGGCGCTTCCCCGGCTTATCCCGCTTAACGCGCTTCCTTTCGCGTTTGACGGTCATCGCACCCCCGAAACAAGGCTACAAGCCATGAGTATCTCCTCGAAACTGCGAATGGCGGGCAAGGACTACGACGCCCCGGGCTACTATTTCGTGACGCTGTGCGCGGACGAGCGGCGGCGCATCTTCGGCAGGCTGGTTGGCGAAACTATCACGCTGAGCGACGTCGGCCAGGCGGCCGAAGATTGTTGGCGCGCGATTCCGACGCACTTTCCGGATGTGGAGCTGGGCGCGTTCGTTGTGATGCCCGACCATGTGCACGGGATCATCCGGATCACGCGGTGGCAGCGGCCAAAAGGTGTTTTGGCCGACCAGGGGGAAGGACGCAAAAAGACGGGCACGCGCCGTGGCTCGCTCGGAAGCATCATCAAGGGCTTCAAGATCGGTGTCACGAAAGCCTGCCGGGCCAAAACATCTTTTGGCCATCCCATCTTTCAGGCGAACTACTACGACGTGATCTGCTTCGACGCGGCCGAGCTGGCGATCAAGGAGGCCTACATCCGAGCCAACCCGCAACGCCTGGCACTGAAAACGGTGCCGCGCGGCACGGTCAAGCGCAGCGCCTATCTCGGGAATCTGGCGCTGCTGGAGTCGGAGCCGAAGTTCGCGCTGCGGGTCTCCCGAAAAGCCACGGAGGCGGAGCTCGCGACGCTGAGCTCGGAGCTGAGCCGCTTCGGCGGCGTGGTTGTGAGCACCTTCTTCTCGCCCGGCGAGCAGCGCCTCTTGGGCGAGCTGCTCGCGAACGACACGAGCCGCCTGATCTGGATTCTGCCGATGGGCATGCCCGGTCAAGTGCCCGTCAGATGGGGTCCCGCCCTTCTCCGCTCCCGCGCGCTCTGGCTGTCAGCCTATCCCGAAGACATGGCCGCCGCTACGCGCGAAAGCTGCCTCACCTGCAACGAATGGGCGACACGCCTCGCCACCGTGTAATGTCTCGATGTTCCAACCCCTGGACCGCCTTTTAGATCCAGTATGCTGGGGTCGTGTATAATGTCAAATTACGACCCCTCGACCGCCCACCGCCCTTCTCCGCTCCCGCGCGCTCTGGCTGTCAGCCTATCCCGAAGACATGGCCGCCGCTACGCGCGAAAGCTGCCTCACCTGCAACGAATGGGCGACACGCCTCGCCACCGTGTAATGTCTCGATGTTCCAACCCCTGGACCGCCTTTTAGATCCAGTATGCTGGGATCGTGTATAATGTCAAAGTACGACCCCTCGACCGCCCACTTGCCCACGAGGGAGGGAAGTTCCTGACCGTTTTTCCCCTTCTTCGTTGCCGTGAGATCATCCCAGTCGTATGGGTCATCCGCATTCTCCGGATGGGCAGAAAACTTGACCTGTTTAGCCTCGATTGTGCCATCTCGCCTCAACGCAACCACGTCATCCAAATATCCGAAGTCGTCAGCTTCTACGCGGATCCACTCGTAGCGGTCGGGATGTTCCAGCATCGACACAAGGAGATCTAGAGCAACGGCGTCCTGATAATCATCGCCTGCCCTGCGCACGCCGGAAGGCGTGTATGATTCTTCTGCTTGATTCACCTGACATTCTCCATGCTCATTGTCTTTTGGCTTCTCTCTTTCTATTTGGCGACATCATAGGCTCTGTAGAATCCTTTGTCCCGGCATTCATTTCTCAAGCTTTACAAGGTCGTGTGCACCCTGTAAACGCCGATTGGTATTTACCTTTACCCACTCATCAATCCCAGATTCCAAAAGTGAAGTGGCTTGTCGCAGATAAGACTGCCCATTTTTGCATGGAGATACTTGCACAGCATGGCCGATAGTGGCCAATACGATGTAGGTCATGTTCTGTAGAATCATCTCGCGGCCAATCTCAAACTCCTGGCAGATGATGCCAGTACAAGATGCGTGGGTGCTTCGACTGAAGAAGAAATAATCTCGCACGTAGTGATGGTCGAGACTGGCAGCAGTCGCCACGTCGTAAGCAGTCCACTTGCAACGGGATTTGACACCATGCGCTTCACGTAGTGAACGCGCGAAAACCGACATTTCAGCAACTGTATCAGCAAACAGATCGGGCGATGAATCCTTTTCAGCATCCTGCCACTTTCTTATTTTGATCAGGTCATTCTCGATCTCAGATATAGCTTTTTCTACGGCGAATGACTCACGTTTTACGGCTGCGATGAGATTAAAGAAACTCTCAAACAATGAACGCATCAGAACAAAACAGGAGCTAATACGGTCATCAGCTTCTAAAGTAAGCACGTCTTCGGCGATTTCTGAAATATTGCGTGCATGCCTGTAAACAAATGCCTGCCTGACCGGAAGATTCTGATGGCCTGTTTCGTAGGCATCATCCAAGAAGAGATCGAGTAAGTCGATGCATTGCGCTGCATAAAGGTGTTCGTCCACAGCACGTTCTCTCCTTCACTTTAAAGGGTTCAGACGTACCTCACCCCTGCCGCGTAAAGCGAGCGCGCGACAGCTTTGATTCCGCATTCTTTTGCATCCTTGTTAATAATAATATCACGCCACGAAGCGAAGCACATCCTTGTTTTTCAAGAAGGGGCCGCCTTGGCGCTTGGCGATTCGGTGCATAAAGCGTCTCCTACATAAGCGGCAGCGGTTTTGGAGTGCGCGCGGCACCCGCCGTCGCACCTGCGGTGCTATAGCGTGGCAGGAGCGGTATTCCGCGCGACGCCGCTTTTGCGCATGGACCGGAAAGCGGACATGGCCGCGCTTGGACCGGCGGCTCGCGAGGACGCTCGCCCTCCAGATTGACATCGCAGTCATGATCGTAATCTTCATCATAATCCTAATCCTCCCGGTTGGCGCGATTAAGAGCAAGATGACGATTGGGATTTCCGCGCCGAAGATCGCGCCCGCCGCTCTTGCACGCTGAGGTTTGGCAGCTTGCCAGTCCCTCTGTTCGTTCCTGTCAGGGGCGCTAGGGTAATCGGACTGGCTTAGAGGTTAACGCTGAAAGACGGGAAACGATTTTCGGGCCGTATTCCAGCGGGGGCTGGGGGGCTTCGTACACTTTGATGCCCAGACGATGTGCTTTGTCGACGCCGTAGGGGATGTACGGCTCCACATCCACTTCTGTCACCGAAACGAGCGAATCCGCCAGTTTTCCGATGGCGGCAAATTCCGCCTCGTCATCGTTGAGCCCGGGAATCATCGGGCAGCGCAGGATGACTTTGCGCGACGGATTAGAGTCGGCGGCAAGGACTTCGTTCACCCGGTGGAGATTGGCGAGAATGGGTGCGAGCGGCCGCAGGGTGTAGTCGCGATGTTTTTCCTCATCGAGTTCCTTCACGTCCCAAAGCCATAAATCAATATGCGGCAATGCGGCTTCAATCACCCTCCGCGGCGCATAGCCGCTGGTTTCAATCGCGGTGTGCAGCCCCGCCGCCTTGGCCTTGCGGAGAATTTCCACCGCGAATTCCGGGCGGGCGAACGGCTCGCCGCCGGAAAGCGTCAGGCCGCCTCCGGAACAGTCGTAGAAGTCTTTGTCCTTCAACGCCTCGGCCACCACTTCGTCCGAGGTCATTTTCCGTCCGATGATTTCGCCGTTCGGATACTGCTGGCTATCAAAACTCCAGCTTTCGGGGCTATGGCACCATTTACACCGCAACAGACACCCCTTCAGAAAGACGGCGGTGCGAATGCCCGGTCCGTCGTGGGTGGCGAATTTTTCGATCTCAAAAACGATTCCGCTTTCCATGGTTCATTCCCGTCGGATCATTTCCGTGCCTACTTCAGGCGATGGCGGCTGATCACCTCGTCCTGCCATTCTTTTGACAGCGCGATGAAGCGGGCGGAAAAACCGCAGACCTTGACGATGAGATCGCGGTGGCGTTCGGGATGGGCCTGCGCGTCGAGCAATTCTTCGACCGAAAAGCAGTTTGGCTGCAGAAGGTGCATGTCTTTCTTGCACGCCACACGGAAGACGGCCTCAAACAGTTCCGGGGTCATGCTGGTCTTTTCGAACGAAAGGTTCGCGTTGGAAGCGTAGAGCCGTGTGTGGTCGAGGGAACCGAGCGCGTTAAAAACGGTGGTCACCCCCGCCTTGCAGCGGTACTCGCTCGGCGCGAACCCCTGCGCCAGACGGTCGCCGTTCCGGCGTCCGTCCGGTGTGGCCTTCGTCTGCTTGCCCCAGTAGTTGAACTCGCGGTAAATCCACGTGGCCAGCACGAAGGGACCGCCGCAATCGTTTTCATACCCTTCCAGATCCCGCGAGACGGAATCGATGAACCACTTCATCAGGCCGTTTGATGACTCGGTGTTGTCGCCCCAGTACGGAGCTTCCATGGCCTTGGTGCGGAGTTTTTCTCCACGCGGCCCGGCCCAGTTCGCACGGACCACGGCGAGCAGCTCCGGCAGCGTGCAGACCTTGTCCTCGAAACAGAGTTTCTCAATCGCGCAGAACGAATCGACCACGTTGGCGAGGAAGGCGAGCGTGACCACCCGCGGCCGGAAGGCGGTGCCGCCTTCCGTGGTGTCGCGGCGTTTCGCGAGGCAGCCTTCCAGACAGGCGGAATAGAGCGGATGCGGAAAGATCTTCGCATTCTGCCGTCCCCAGCGCGTGTATTCGGAAAGCACGGAATGGAAAAACCGCATAAAGTTGCGGTAATAGATGTCCCGAGCTTCCGTCAAACTCTTCGCGTCCGCAAAGGAGTCGACACGGATTTTGACGGCTTTTTCGACCGCCGGATCGGGATGAATCATCAGTTCGAGAATCCGCGTCATAGACATATAGTTCGCGGTATCCACATCCGTCCAGGTGTCCACGTTGCCGTCCCAGCAGCCGCAGCAAACGTAATCGCGCGAACGGTCGGTCGGAAGCCCGAACGCCTCGAACTGCGGCACGGTGCGGTCATCGTTGAAAAGCGCAAAGACGGCATGGCCCTTCATCAGCTGGTCGCCGATTTTCCGGAGATACGCGGCGGGCGAATTCTGCGCGATGCGCAAATGCATTTTCGGAAAGACGAGGCCCAGCTCGAAATGCGCGTCGATGAACATCTCCGTGAGCTCGTTGTACACCGGTTTGCCGTCCGCATCGCAGCCGCCGAGGGTGAGCGGAATTTCGAGCTCGTGATCGGAATAGTGCGCGACCGGGACCATGCCGTCGTAATGGCAGTCGGCCTGCAGAAGGAATCGGGCCGCGAGGTCACGCGCCTCGGCTTCCGTGAGGCGGCCGGCGGCGAGATCGGCGCGGTAGAGGCCGATGAACCAGGCGTCCGGACGGCCGAGCGCGAAGCAGTTCAGGCCGTCCGCATAGCCGAGAATCTCGCGCAGGAACCAAAGCGTGTTGAGCCCTTCATGGAAGGTCTGCGGCGGTTCCCACGGACACCGTTTCGCGGCGACGGCGACCAACTCCATGTTCCGCCGTTCGTGCGGCTTCAAATCGGGATGCTTCAGGATTTCCTCGGCCCTTTTCGCGAAGGCGAGCTGAATGGCGTGGACGGCATCGAATCCGGCAAGGGCGGTTTCAAGGAACTTGCGGCCGTGCGGGTCGTTCGCGGGGCACTTCGCGAGCGCCGCCGCCGTGTCCGCCCGCAGTCCGGCAAAGCCTTGGGTCATCACCGCGTGGAACGGCGGCAGATGGTGCATGTCGTCCGAGAAAGGCCCGCAGCATAACGCGAAATGTTGATTGATGCGGGCGTGGAGGAGTTCGAAGGCCTCATCCGGAATCAGGCCTTGTTCGCGATAGAACCGGTTGCAGAGCGCGTTTACCAGTCGCGCGGGGCGGTCCCCGGACCAGCCGCCATTGACCCCGGCCTCGAAATAGAACGGGCATTCGGTGAAGAGGACCGGCACGAACTGTTCCGCCAGCAGGCGATAAGATTCCCGCCGGACATCCAATGCGTCATAACCGGGATGACCGGCGGCCCACGCTTCGAGCGCCTGCTTTATTTTTTCATACGCCTCCGCGAGCGCGGGTTCCTTGCAGCGCTGATTGGTTCCCTGCCCGTCCGACGGATAGTACGCCCGCAGTTGTTTCCGCAAGGTATCATATGAATCCTTGTCGAAACCGCTTTCTCCCGCGACCGCCCGCATCGTTCCCGCCGCACCCGCTAAAGCGATCGCGTCAATCATGAAATCCCGTCTCGTCACCATCATCGTGTCATCTCCGTTCAAATCGCCGCCATTCATTGAGGCGGGCCCCCGCTGTCTGTGCCGGAATGCATCCCCGCTAAAGTGATGGTTGCAATTAGAGCACAAGGTGGAAAGAACTTCAAGGTGGATCCCGATAATGAAAGAATTGGACTTTATTCCGTTTCGCGCAGAGGGCGCTAAGGACACAGAGGTGTTGTTTATTGCCGGAAACCCGCGTGCCCTGCGCGAACCCTATCGTTTTGTCCAAGTATGATCCGACAGTGGTATAAGACGGCAACCGGCCAGAGCGCTTCGGTTCGGCTGGCCGTCGAAGAAAGAAGCGGATGGGGGAGGGCGCTGATGGTCTGGGGGGGACGCTACTTCTCGTAAACGCCGGATACGGGTTCGCAGACGGTGCGCGTCTCGATGTTGCCGTCAGGATGGAGGATGCGGATGTCGACGGGGTGGTTCGCCACGAGCTTCATCTTGAGGGCCGCGCGGCCGTCAGGGGCGACGCGAAAGTCGAGCACGTCCTCGTAGCCCTGCGTGATGTGGCGGTTTGATGCGAGCAGGACGGGCCTGTCGCTCTTCTCGCGGAGGACGAGGAGGCGGACGGCGTGGCGCGGAACCTTCATGCGGAAGGAGCCGCGGTGGAACCCCTTCCAAGACTCAGTCCAGGTTTCGTAGACCGCATAGTCGACGTCCGGACGGAGGCCGAGTTCCGCAAAATCAAAGCCGAGGTCGGCCTCATTCTCACCCCAGTTGAAGAGCGCGGTCACGTTCCAGGCGCCGTAGGGGGTCTTCACGGCGAGGTTCCAAATCGGGAGGAGGTCCTCAATCGAATACAGGCAGGAGGGGTGAATGTCCGCGACGGGAAGATTCATCTGGAGGAGGCGGACGCGTTCGGGGGCGAGGCTGGCCAGCTTGTCGCCTGCGAACATGACCTGTCCGGGCAAGCCGACGACGGTGGTGGTGATGCGGGCCTCCTCAAGGGAAAGATAGTCGCCCACCATCTGGGTGTCCGGATCGTTGTAGGCGACGATGTTGTGCGAATAGAGGCGGCGGACGCTCTGGCGCGCCTGCGAGAGGATGTTGCTCCACTGGACGGGTTTGCCGGGGTGTACGATGTCGCCGCCGATGCGCGTGGCGTCGCAGTCCGCGATGCCGGAGGCGGTGAGCGCCGAACCGCAGGCGAGGAAGACGCGGTCTTCGCCAATGGCCTCGCGAAAGTTGCGCGTCCAGGCGTGGAGGTAGTCCGGGGCATCGGGACGGGCGAGGCGGGCGTGCACGTCGGGGCGCATGGACTTCTGTGAGGCCCAGTCCCAAGAGGCGCTCATGCCGTCGATCTTGAAGAACTCGAAGCCCCAGTCGTACGAACAGACGTGGAGCATGTGGCGCACGTAATCGAGCGCCTCGGGATGGGTCGGGTCGAGGTTGTAGAGTCCGCTCCAGGCACGGACGGGGCTTCCGTCCGGCTCGTGCATGAACCAGCTGCGGTGCGCCTCGTAGAAAGCCTTGTTGCCGGTGCCGAACGGCACCACCCACATGCCGGGGCGGAAGCCGATGGCGCGGATCTCGTCTGCCACCGCCTTCATGCCCTGGGGAAACTTGGTGGCGCTAGAAGAGAGGTCGAGATTGTGGAACGCGGCGACGGGGAGGACGTCCGAATTGGCCTGCCAGGACTCGATAGACCAGAACTCGAGTCCGCAGGGCTTGAGGAGCCGTGCGGCCACGCGGGCCTCGTCGAGATTGTCCTTGGCCGTGGCGGCGTCGAAATAGATGTTCCAGGCCATCCAACCCGTGGGCGGACGGGGGCAGCGTTTGCGGTCGATGGGCGTGTAGTACGGCATGTTGCGACGCTTGAACCAGTCCCGCTCGACGCGGACGGCGTAGTCGCCGTCGTCGCGGCCCTTCAGTGTCACGGCGAAATGTCCGGGATCAAGGGTTCTGATTTCGACGGCGTCGTCGGCGGCGAAGACGATGGCGGTGTCCGTTTCAGGGAGGAAGATCGCGTCGTTGAGGAGGGAGTCCGCGCCGCGGGTGGCCATCGAGACGACGCGCGCATCCTTCGCGACGGGCCGCATGCGGCAGGGGAAGGCGTCGGCGGGGCAGCGGACTTCGCCCTGCCAGGAGAACGCGCCGACGAGCGGCTTCGCCACCCCGCCGTAGTCGTGGACGCTGAACGCGCGTTCAGAGCCGTCCTGGCGCGGCATCACGTAACCGCACACCTCTCCGCGCCGCGAAACGATCATGAGGCGGGGAGAGAGGCCGTTGTCGCGCGCCTTCACGAACAGGAGTTCGTCCTCGGCGCGGACGAAGGACATGTGTCCTCTCACCGAGATGTCGCCGGGGAAGTCCCATCCGATTTCATCCGGTTCGCCGGCCGCGAAGAGGGTGAGCGCACAACAGGAGAATGCGGTCGCAAGAGTCCGTTTCATGTCATTCACAATTCTTTCATGTCATTAAGGACGTCAACACCATCGGTATCCCTGCCGATCGAAGTGCCGTCAGTCCCCGGTGGGCACCTAAAACATAGGGAGCGGTGCCATATCGGGGCATCGAGTCACTCGCATCCCTCTCTCTTCATTTCTCATACGTTTCGCACGCATCGTTTCTCCCCCGGCTGCTTAACGCGCGACAACCTTGATTACGCATGCACTTCCGCATCCGTACCTAAACATCATATCACGCCACGCGGTGAACCACAGCCTCGTTTTTGAAACCGACGGGACGCTTGGGCACTTTGCGATTCGGCCGCATGATGCGTTCCCTGCAGTAGCGGCCGCGGTCCTGGAGTGCGCGCGGCAAGCGGTATTCTGCGCGACGCCGCTTTTGCGCATGGACCGGAAAGCGGTGCCGCCCGTTGGTTGTCACCGCATTCCAAAATCGGGCACGAAGACAGGCACGAGGACCAATCGTAATCATAATCATAATCGTAATCTTAATCCTCCCGGTTGGTGTGATTAAGATTAAGAGCAAGATTACGATTATGATTTTTCGCCGAATATCGCGCCCGCCGCTCTTTCACGCTGAAGCCGATCGGCCGGCGCTTCGGCGCGGGAGCGGCCATGAGCTCGTTCAGGACCTCGAAGACCACGCGGAACTGTTCGTCGTATTTGGCCTCCAGCCCGGCCAGCCGTTTCGCGAGCTTGGCGTGGCTGTCCAGCATCTGCCGCAGCTTCGCGAAAGTGCGCATGATCGCGATGTTGACGTCGATCGCGCGATCGCTGCGAAGCACGGTCGAGAGCATGGCCACACCCTGCTCGGTGAACGCCCGCACGCTCTTCGAGAACTTGAGGTCACCGGAGGATGTCACAATTTGTGATATCCTCATGATCTCCTCGCGCGTCAGTTCGAACATAAAGTCATCAGGAAAACGCCGAAGGTTACGCGTTACAGCCTGATTCAAGACCCGCGTCTCGGATCCGTACAATACAGCCAGATCCCGGTCCAGCGTGACCTTCTGTCTTCGGACAAGATAAATGGCCCGTTCGATCCGCTCAACGGGTATCACAGTATCGTCCATGTTGCACCTCCCGCATCCTTGAGAACCATCCTGTCACGCCACGAGGCGAACCACACCTTTGTTTTTGAGGACGATTGGAGGGACCTTCGGGCTTCTCTAGCTCTCGATTGTTTTGATCTGCACCGTAGTGTCGCGTTGAACTGTGCGTGCGTAGTGAACCGCGGGCCATCCGAAGAGCATCGCGCGGTAAGGACGATCCATGGGGATGTCGAAGAGGCTGCCCATTTTCGGACGCAGATCGAGGATGAATTTTAGGAAGTCACACCACGTTGTGCCTAATCCGCGTGACTGTGCCAGCAGTTCAAAGTAACTGAGCGCAATCACGACGTCAGCATCTCCGCAATAGGCCTTTTCTCCGGCAGAGGCGATCAGAAGGTGGGGCGCACCGCGAAAGACATCATCCACGTTGGATTGACGGTAGTCGGTTATCGCCGCACGGATGAACTCTGGTAGTTCAGGCTTTTCCGCGATGGACTGCTCAACGCCGCTCATCAGCTCTTCCAAGAGGCGCCGCAGGGCGCGTCGCGTATCCACAACGGTGAACGTCAGGTCGCAGGTGTTTCCGCCGGTCGGAGCATGGGCGGCATCAGCGAGGAGTTGGTCGATCAGCGGGCGTGCCACATCGTCCGCGCGGTACTGCCGCATCGTTCGCCTGCCACGAACAAACAAACGCAAAGCCTCTGGCGCAACAACGGGCGTTACTTCAAGCGGGAGACTGTTTTCCGCGTGCAGCCCAAATACCGAAATGGCTCCTGTTGGGCAGATGGCCAGACAATGCTGGCACCCGATGCAATTGCCCTCCAGATGGGCCGCAATGTCAGGGACATGGTCTCGGTACTCAATGATGTGCCGAGGGCAGTCGCGTATGCAGGCGCTGCACTGAATACATTTTTTGCGCTCAACGGTAAACTTCAATGGCTTATCCATGCGCTCGCTCTCCAGATTTGATTCCGCATACACTTTTCTCATCCTTAAAAATTATCATATCACGACAGGATGCGAACAACAGTCTTGTTTTGAGGACGACGGGACGCCCGGGCACTTTGCGATTCGGTGCATGAAGCGTCTTCTGCATAAGCGGCATCGGTTTTGGAGTGCGCGCGGCAAGCGGTATTCCGCGCGACGCCGCTTTTGCGTATGGGAGCGGAAAGCGGTGCCGCCCGCTGGTTGTCACCGCATTCCAAAATAGGGCACGAAGACGGGCACGGGGACCAATCTTAATCATAATCGTACTCCTCCCGGTTGGAGAGATTACGATTAAGATTACGATTAAGATTATGATTAGGATTTTCGCGCCGAATATCTCGCCCGCCGCTCTTTTAACCGTCTTGCTCTGTGCTCTTTGTGCCCTCTGTGGTAGCCAGACGTTGGGGACGACTCCGGTGGTGTCCCGGCTTTAGCCGGCAACGTGACGCGTGGGCCGCCTAAAAGCGGCACACCAGCCTTTTGCGCGTAAGACCTCTCTTGCTCACACTTTGGCGCGGAACAGCGGGGCAGGTCATGCGCGTTTCTGTTTCGATCGGGTGCAACACGGTGCGCCGCGAAGCGATTCCCTGTTTGAAAAAAACGCGTCCGACCGAAAATCGGCCGGGCGCGTTTGCAAAACTTCGAGGAGTCCCGTTTCGGGACCTACTTGACGCGGCCGGTGTAGGCGTCGGCGCCGGAGTTGTCGATCGCGTACTTGAAGAACTTGTCCTCCGCCGCCGCGCGGGCCTTGTCCCAGGGACGCGGACTGCCGCAGAGCTGCACGGCCCACAGCTTCAGCTCCTTGCGGTGCCAGTTGACCATGCAGTTCGTGCCCCATGCGCCGCCGTGTCCGAACCAGGCGTCTTCCACGTCTTCTTCCGGCGCGGAAAGCCCGAGCGAGTAGCCGCCCAAGCCTTTCGGACGCGTCGACTTCGCGAGTATGTCCTTCACGGTCTCCTCCTTGAGGATCCGCGCGCCGTTCTCGCCGACGCCGAGATTCATGAGCATCTTGTAGAACTTGAGCTGGTCGTTCGCGGTCGTCCAGAGCCCCGCGCCCGCCGACGTGAAGACGTGGTCGTCGTTGTAGGGGCGCTGCTGCATCTCGTTCTGCAGGCGGTATTTCGCGGGCGCATCCTTCACGCAGTCGTACATCTCCACCTGCGTCTTGAGCTGCTTGTCGGTCGGCTTGAACGAGCTGGACGTCATGCCGAGCGGATCGAGGACGCGCTCCTTGAGGAACTCCTCCCAGCGCTGGCCGGTGACCACCTCGACGACGGCCGCGCCGATGTCGATGCCGGTGTTGGAGTACTGCACCTTCGTGCCGGGCTCGAAGAGCAGCGGACACGCCGCCGCGATCGCCGCCGTCTGCCGGAGCGGCGCGCCGCCGGACCAGCCGCCGCCTTTGAGGTTGCCCTGTTTCGCGCAAATCTCGAACGGGAAGCCGCCGGTGTGGTTCAAGACCATGCGGACGGTGAGCACGTTTTTCGCCAGCACGAGCTTCTTCACGCCGTTCGAGTTGGACGCAAGGATCCAAAGCTCTTTGAATTCCGGCAGATACTTCGAAACCGGGTCGTCGAGCGAGATCTTGCCTTCCTCGACGAGCATGGCGACTGTCACGCCGCAGAAGCCTTTCGTCTGCGAGCACTGCATGTAGACGTCGTCCATCGTGATCGGACGCTTCGCCGCGACGTCGGCGTAACCGACGCAGGCGGTCTCCTGCAGACCCTCTCTGTAAAAGACGTTGACCGCGCCGGGGAGCTGTCCGTTTTCAACGTAAGGCGCGAGCGCGTCTTTCGCGAACGTCGTTTTCGAATCCTTCTGCACGTTGCCGACCGTGCAACAGCCCGAGACAATCGCCGCGCCGACGATGAGCATCAGTTTCATCAGTTTTTTCATCTGTAGTTCCTCGTTCCCTTTTTTACTTGTTGAATCCCTTGTGGTTCATGAATTCCCAAATGCGCCCCATCCAGGTGTAGCTGCCCGTGTCCGGGGCGGCCTTGCGCTGGAAGCAGTGGGGACGACCGACGAGCGTGTGCAGATCGGACTGGATTCCCATCCGGCGAAGCTGCTCCCAACATTTCACCGAATTCATCGCGGCCCAGCCGTCCGCATCACCGTGGATGAACAGGACCGGGCACGTCGCGAGGTCGAACGAGAGCTCGGGGACGAGCCGCGCGTCGTCCTCGTTGCCGCCCTTCGCGTTCGGGGCTTCCGCGCCGTCCGTGAGCGCGTACGCCGGATAGATCGCGACCGCCCACTGCACGCTGCAGGGGAGCTTGTCAAGGTCGTCGATCGGCCAATAGGAGCGGCGCTTCGAGCTGGTCGCGCCCATGAGCGTCAGGTGCCCGCCGGCCGAGGAGCCCATGATGCCGATGCGGTCGGGATCGAGCCCCTTGGCCGCGGCTTGGCTGCGGACGACCCGCACGGCGCGCTGCAGATCCTGCCACGCCGTCGTGTGCTTGGCCAGCCCGCCCAGCGGACGCGGCGTGCGGTATTTCATCGTCACGACCGTCATGCCTTTTTCGTTCAGGTAACGCCGCGTCGGCGCGACTTCAAATCCGTCCGGGCTGTTGCCGCCGTAGGCGCCGCCCGAGTAGATGATCTGGATCGCCTTGGTCTTGAGCTCCTTGGGCATGTGCCACTCGAGATAGGGCAGGCCCTGGTTCGTCTGCACATCCGGCATCTTGCCTTCCGGCCAGACCGGTTCCTTGCGGTATTCGCCGCGGGCGTCGTCGTTCGGATAGCGGGCCATCAGATCGACCTCTGCGCCGAGGCGCCCGTCGAAATTCATCTGGCGGAGATACTCGGCGATGCGGTCGAACCAGTGGTCGTAGGCGGTGCCGTCCTCGCCTTTGTTCGAGTCGCCCATGAAGCCGTGGGGGCGGTCCGCGAAGAGGTGGATCTCGGCCGGGATCTTCATCCGGCGGAGCTGGCGGTAGATCTGAGTGGAGCCGTTCGGCGAATAGATGTCCGCGCCGCCGTGGAAGAGCGCCATCGGACAGGTCTTCGCGTCGAACTTGAACACGTCCGAGAGCTTGGCGTCGATCGCGTCGCCCTCGCGCGCGTTGGGGCCGGTGAGCCCGTCCGTGAGCGCGTAGGCGGTGTAGATCGGCACGGCCCAGTTGAGGTGGCACGGCAGCTGGTCGAGCGCGTCGACCGGCCCGTACGCCGGCGTGAGCGCGCTCGTGGCGAGCAAGACCGTCAGGTGCGAGCCCGCGGAGAACCCGAACGCGCCGATCTTCTCCGGATCGAAGCCGCGCTTCTGCGCCTCGCTGCGGACGAGGCGGACGGCGCGCTGCCCGTCCTCCCACGCGCTCTGGTAGATCGGCAGCCCCTGCGGGCGCGGCGTCCGGTAGGTGAGGCTCACGCAGACGAAACCGAGCTCGGTGAACTTCTTCGCGGCCCGGTCGATCCACACCCCGTCGCAGCAGTTCTGATAGCCGCCGCCGGAAATGAGCAGCATGCATCCGCCGTTCTTCTCCGCCGGCGCCTCGTGCCAGTCGAGGTACGGCATCGTATGCTCGGCCGCCTTGAATCCCGGCGCGTTCGCCTCCGAGGTGGTCGCCGCGATCTGCTGGGCCTGGAAATCCGGGATCTTCCCCTCCGGCCACAGCACGACCCGCTCCCCGGCGAACGCCAGAACGGCGACCAGTAACCAAGAGCCAAGAACCAAACGTTTTTTCATCGTATCGTCCCCTTCATTTTATCCGTGAATGTCACAGCGTTGCGTGATTCGCTGCGCCGCCGACCTCTATGGTGCCCCTTACAAACAGACAATAATAGCGGAAGAGATTAGCGTAATCGGGATGGATATGGGAGACAAAACGCGCGGAAGCTGTGGGGCACATCGCCATCCACCGACAGAGCGGCGGAGCAAAGTGCTCCCCGCGCGAATCGCAAGCTCCTCCGCAGGACTTGTGGTTTCGGCGCTCTGTCGCCGGAAACATGCGCCGGGCGTTGACGGCGGGTGCCAGAAGCTGTACGGTGGTGCCAATTTTCCGGACGGGACGGCAAGTCCGACAGACGTGAGCGCGTTTGTCGCGAGAACCCTGGGGGATCAGATGTGTGCGCCGTATTCCCGCTGACTGGGGGGCAATCATGAAAGAAAAGTTGATGACGGTGGCGGCGGCGGTGTTCGCGGCCGCAGCGACGATGGCGGCGGATATGCCGGGAGGCGCGGCCAACGGCGGGAGGGCGTCTCTTGAAGACCGGAACGGAATGATCTTTCTCGGGACGTCCACGGACGAACGGGGTTACAAATTCTCCGGACGGTCGGCGGCGGGGGTCGACGTGGACATGGAGGTGCGCGACGGGAAGCTCTACCACCTTTACGTCAAACCGGACAAGCCGGAGTGGAACAAATTCTACACGTTCGTTTTCAAGGAGTCCGTGGCCGGGCACATCCGTTGGGCGAACGGGGGATGGCCGGCGCCGGACAAGATCAAGTCCGTGAAAAAAGACGGTCTCCTGTACGTCACGCCGCACCTGCCGTCCTGGATGTGCCTCTACAGCCGCCGCACGGAAGTGGACCCGGTCTACCGCCTGTGGGCGGACGGCAAAGAGGTGCCGGTTTATGAGGCGTACGAGGGGTATCAGGAAAAGCGTTACTTCTTCGCGAATTTCGATTGGCGCGCCGGCGCGAAGGTGCGCGTGGCTCGGGCTAGCGAATTCGACCGGCTGCCGGCGGCGTTCTCCGCCTGCGACATCCTGCCGTTGGTGCGGAAGACCGCGAAGCGCGCCGTCGATCCGAACACGGTTGAATTCGATGTCGACGCGCCCGCCCATTACGTCGTTGAACCGAACGGCCCGAACAGTCCGCTGTTCATTTTCGCAAACGGCGCGCCGGCGCCGGCCGCCGGTTTCGAGGGCAACAAGGAAATCCGCTACGAAGCCGGCGCCCACGACGCGGGCGTCATCCGGATCGGGAACAACCAGACCCTGTGGCTCGCGGACGGGGCCGTCGTGCGCGGTTCCGTGGTTGTGGCGGGGACGAACGCCGCGATCCGCGGCACGGGAATCCTGTGCGGGAACGCGTACACCCGCTTCTGCGTGGACGGCGGCCACATGCTCGATGTGCGGCGTTCGAAGTCCGTGTTGATTGAAGGGGTCACCCTCCGCGGGTCTGCCAACTGGACGCTGGTCGTCAGCGGGTCGGACGGCGTGGTGATCGACAACGTGAAAATCATGGGCGGCCGGATGATCAACGACGACGGTATCGACATCGTCAATTCCCGGAACGTTATCATCCGCGGTTCCACCGTTTACGCGCAGGACGACTGCGTCGCGCCGAAGGGTGTTATCGGATTCGGCGATGCGCCGGTTGAGAACGTGACGGTACAAGACTGCCTGTTCTGGAGCGTGGAGGCGAACGTGCTCAGGTGCGGGCACGAATGCAGCGCCGAGGCCTTCCGGAATATCGCCTTCAAAGACTGCACGGTGTTGCACACCGACGTCAGACCGAGACACGACACCGCCGCGGAATGGCCGGATACGGTGTTCGCTCTCGAGGCGACGCGCGGCACGGTGATGGAAAACCATGTTTACGAAAACATCTCTATCGATGATCCGCGCCCCGTTTCGCACATCGCGGCGGTGCGGACGCAGAAATTCGAGACGATGAACTGGTCCGGCAAACCCGCGGACACCAAGGACACGTCATACGGTCATATCCGGAACGTGACGTTCCGGAACGTTCGTTCGACCCGCTGTCCGTCCGGACCGTTCGGCCGTTATGTCCTTTACGGGGCGACCCCTTCGAATCGGGTGGAGAACGTCCGTTTCGAGAACTGCACCCCGCCTGCCGAAAAAGTATTTCGCCCCGCTTTCACGGACAACTGTGATTTCTTCGGCGAAACGTCGCGGTGATGCACCGGGCTCCAAAAAATGCTCAATCGGGCGGTTCCGGTTGAAAGCTAGGTTCAAATAATGTTAATCTCAAACGGCAATGACCAAGCGGCCTCAGAGAACCTATTCGGTTCAAAAAAAGATCCGACAGTCGATTCAGGCGGAACTGTCGGATTTCGTTCAGACAAACCATGGATGTGTGCTTTCCGCCAGCGACCTACCCGTGTGTATCCGCGAAGACGTAGTCGCGTATCAGTCCGAGATCGAGAAAGCGGGTTTTCGACTGCTTTCGTCAGAATCCCACCCCGGGCTTTTGGTTCAGGGCCAGTTCTTGTTTTGGCCCCTCGATCAAGATTTGCCGGCGATGCCGCCTTGTGAGCGGAAGTACGTACCCGTCGAGGGGGGGCGCCCGATCGGGATCGACCTGTTTGCCGGAGCTGGCGGTCTCTCGATGGGATTTGAAGAGGCGGGTTTCGATATCGCCGCGTGCGTTGAAATCGATCCGATCCATTGCGCCACACATGAGTACAATTTTCCCTATGCGGCCTCGATTTGTGGAAGTGTGACCGGCTTGACGGGTGATGCCATTCGGCGTCGGTCCGGCATTGGCGACCGCGATGTTGATGTGGTCTTCGGTGGTGCGCCCTGTCAGGGTTTTTCAATGATCGGGAAACGGGCGTTGGACGATCCAAGAAATAAGCTGGTCTTGCACTACGTCCGGTTGGTCAAGGAACTGCAACCGAAATATTGTGTTTTTGAAAACGTAAAGGGGCTGACTGTTGGCAAGCAAGTTCAGTTTCTCCAAGAGTTGATTGCTGCATTGGAAAATGCGGGATACATTGTTGTTGCTCCCTACCGCGTATTGAATGCTGCCGACTATGGGGTCCCCCAGAATCGTTTGCGTCTCTTTCTGATGGCCTATCGCAGCGACCAGAATCCGCCTGTATATCCGTTGCCAAATACAGACAAAGTAACGGTGGCGGAGGCGATCAGTGACTTGCCTGATGCAGATCGATTCAAAAAGTTATTGGATTCGGATGCCGTGTCCGTAGTATGGGAAACAAAAACGGATTATGCGCAGAAATTGCGGGGGTTAAGGTTAGATCCTCGTGATTTTAGTTATCCACGTGTGTTTGATAGCGACTTGCTGACGTGCAGTTTGCGAACGGTTCATACGAAGGAATCGAAAGCGCGTTTTGTCAGCGCGGTTTCGGGAACGACGGAGCCGATTAGTCGTTTCTTCAAATTGTCGTTGGGCGGTCAGTGCAATACGCTCCGGGCCGGCACCGACAGTGCGCGTGGCGCCTTTACGTCTCCTCGGCCGATCCATCCTGCATTTCCTCGTGTCATTACGGTGCGCGAGGCTGCCCGCCTGCACTCGTATCCCGATTGGTTCCGGTTTCACGCGACGAAATGGCACGGTTTCCGCCAGATAGGAAACAGTGTCCCGCCGCTCCTCGGTCGTGCCGTTGCCGGAGAAATCATGCAAGCCCTTGGGATTGATCCGTCAAAACCGAATCGTGCGATCACGCCGGGTGACAGCGCACTGCTAAACTTTAATATGCGTCAGGCCTCCGACCATTTCGGTGTGCCCGCTTCGGTTATCGGACAAAGAACACGGAAACAGGGGGACGTTCTATTATGAGCAAGTCTCAGAACCGGTATGCCGCGCTGATCGAGCACATTTTTTCTTCGCACTATCGACCGGGTAAGAGCGAGTTTTCTTTCGAGCGTGAGGAGCTTTCAACAACAGCCCTGGCGCTGGGTATCAAATTGCCAAAGAATTTAGGCGATGTTCTCTATTCGTTCCGTTACCGGGTTTCCCTGCCAGAGTCGATCACGAAAACTGCTAAACCGGGTCTGGTCTGGATCATCAAAGGTGCGGGTACTGGCCGCTATCTCTTCAAGTTGGCACGCATGAGTCGAATTGAGCCTGACGAAACGATGTTGACCATCAAAGTGCCCAACGCAACTCCGGAAATTCTGCTCGCCAACGCTTTCGATGACGAACAGGCATTATTGGCAAAAGTTCGGTACAACCGGTTGATTGACCTTTTTCTCGGCATTACCGCACACTCACTTCAAAACCATCTTCGAACAACCGTAAAGAGCATCGGGCAGATCGAAATCGACGAAATTTATGTTGGTCTGAATCGTCGGGGCTGTCAATTCATTGTCCCGGTTCAGGCGAAAGTTGGCAAGGATCAGCACGGCGTCGTTCAGACGGAGCAAGACCTTTCTTTTTGCCAAGAACGTTTTCCGAATCTCATCTGCCGTCCGGTCTCAGTCCATGCGCTTAGCGATAATCGCATTGCGATGTTCGAGCTTACGCTGAGCGATGACGAAGTGCGTGTGATCGATCAAAAACATTATGCCTTGGTGCCCGCTAGCGCCATTTCGAGCGACGACCTCCGTTGCTACGGCACGAAAGATTGAGCGGTGTTCAGGCGATAATCTAGCCTCCTGTAACGCGCCTTCCGTGTGCAAGGTGCGTTCTTTGTCCGGGCGGATCTGCGTAAAAAGTCGAAAAAATATACGCAAAATTATGATCGACAGAACGGACCGCGCCTCCTACGATAGAGACGTTCGAGCAACCCGTGGGGATGCGCTCGTTGAGCGTGAGGGATTGCGGTTCTGGGAAAGAGGAGTTTAATTTATGGGCAACTGTTTGGTCTCTGTCCGCCTGCTGGCGCTTGCAGCGATGGGCTTTTCGGCGGGGTGTTCGCTTCCGGAAAAGAAGGCTTACGTGCCTGAGCCGAAGCCCGTGAAAAGCGCGATCGAAATCACCGCGCTTTACTATCCGGGCACGGAGCAGATGGCCGAATGGGACCAGGTGGAGCAGACCCTGCCCGGGATCAAGCCGCTGCTGGGCTGGTACGACGAAGGCAACCCCGAGGTGATCGACTGGCAGATCAAGTGGGCCGTCGAACACGGCATTTCAAGCTTCTGCGTGGACTGGTACTGGAACCAGGGCGTCCAGCGGCTCGACCACTGGGTGAAGGGCTACTACAACGCCCGCTGGCGCAAATACTTGAAGTGGTACATGATGTACGCGAACCACAACGAGCCGGGCGCGCACTCGACGGAAGACCAGATCCGCGTGACGAAGTTCTGGATCGACAACTACTTCAAGACGCCCGAATACTATACGATCGGCGGGAAGCCCGTCGTCGTCTACTGGGACTACAACAATCTCGACCGCGACTTCATCGACGAGGCGGCCAAGAAGGGCGAAGCGCTGAAGCCCGGCGAAGGCGTGATGCGGGCGCTCGCCATCACGGAAAAGCTCGTGAAGGAGGCCGGTCTTCCCGGCGTTTGCTTCATCGACATGTACCACGGATGGAAATACGACCCGGCAAAGGTTGACCGCGCGAAAGCGGCCGGCTACGCAGCGCAGATGATCTACAATTTCGACACGATCTCCTGGTTTGTGGCGCCCGAATCCCGCAAGCCGGGCGACCGTCAGAACCGTTTCTCCTACGACACCGTGATGGCGGCCGCGCCGAAATGGTGGGAGACAACCTCTCGCGACCCGAATTTCCCGCTCTGGCCGCTCATTCCCACGGGCTGGAACGACATCCCGAGGTCGTTCCAGGCTGCGCGCGTCATTTACGGCCGCACGCCGGAGAAGTTCAAGAAGGTGTGTGAGGACTGCCGCCGGTTCTGCGAGCAGAAAGGCTTCAACCGCGTCGTCATCGCGCCGCTGAACGAGTGGCAGGAAGGCAGCTATATCGAGCCGAACAAGGAATTTGGCTTCGGGATGTACGACGCCTTGCGCGACACGTTCTGCGAAAAGCCGGCGGAAGGGTGGCCGAAAAACCTCGTCCCCTCCGACGTCGGGCTCGGCCCCTACGACTATCCGCCGATGCCGCGCCTGGCGCAGACGAGCTGGGATTTCTCGAAGGACATGCAGGGCTGGTACCGCAATCCCTACGGAACGGCGTACATGAAGACCGTCGACGGCGCGATGCGCTTCTTCCGCTCCGGCGGCGGCATCAAACCCGCGATCCGCACGCGCCTCCAGCCGTTCGAGGCCGCGAAATTCAAAACGTTCACGGTGCGGATGCGCTTGACGCCTTCGGTCCGCGTGCCCGCGAAAGGCGGCGAGCGGATGAAGCTCCTTTGGGGAACGGAGACGACCCCGATTTTTTCGAAGGACTTCGTGCTGACCGACACGAGCACGGCCGCGCTCCTGATCCGGCCGGACGGCGAGTGGCACACGGTTTCGGTTTCCCTCGCCGACAACCCGCACTGGAAGGGCAAGGTGAACGAGGTCTGGTTTGATCCGGTGAATCTTGACGCTGCGTACGTGGACATCAAGTGGATGCGCTTCGAGTAGAAACCTACCGCACGATCACGCGGTTCTCGCCGCCACGCGCGTTCAGGTAGGCCTCGGCCTTTTCGTCTAGCGGGACGTATGTCGGACGCGCCGCGGCCGAGGGCAACTGCTCGACCGCCCCCAGGCGGGTCGCGGACGTCCCCACGAAGACATTCCCGTCCAGGCGCGGCATCGACGCGCTGCCGTCAGGATTCGTCAGGTCGGCGCAGATCTCGACCAGTTGTATGTGCGCGCCCGCGAAGAGGTTGTTGCGGATCACGTAGCCCGTCGCGCGGTTGGAGGCGACCCAGCTCTTGATGTGGGCGTCCTGATTGCGGTCAGGACGCTGCTCGCAGAGCCCCGTCCCCGCGTCCCACATCAGGTTGTCGGCGATCACGAAATCCTCCATGCGGCTGGGGTTGTTCGCGGGACAGCGCGAGAGGAAATACTCGATCGAGTAATTGCAGGTCTCGATCACGTTCCCCACGTAGCGGATACCCTTCTGATAAAGGATCTTTTCTTTGCCACTGACGCGCGACACGACGTCGGCCTGGTGCGTGACGCCGGCATCGTAGATCTGGTACACGTAGCAGTTCGTGACCGTGTAGCCGTCGCACCCGCCCACTTCCACCGCGTTGCCGTAGCGCACGCCCCACGCGCGGCCGAAGAGGCCCTCGCCCTGGATGCCGCCGCCGATCCAGCCGAACTCGCTGTTTTTGACGAGGAGGTTCTTTGATCCGCCCTGGTGGATGCCGTGTGCCCCGCCGACCAACAGGCACAGGTTGTCGAAGGTCGTCCCCTCCTGACCATGCGCCGTGATGATGTTGTGGCGCAGGCCGAACTCGATCGATTTGAACCGCGCGCCCGGGTTCTCCTTCGAATAGAGATACAGCAGCCCCGTCCCGCGTCCGATGCCGTTCGTGGCGTAGTCGTGGTAGAAGTGCAGATCTGTGTCGAGGCCGCGGTAATCCGTGAAGGGCCTCCCCGTATACTGCGCCGTCGTGCGGCCGTCCTTGTGGTAGACGGGCAGTATCTTGACCGCGTGCGCCGCGCCCCCGTCGAAGACCACCAGCCCGACGTCCGTGCGCCCCAGCGGGCAGGACCACACATTCGTCGCGTCCGTCGCCCGCCAGCGGGCCGGGTCCGCGCCGTTGAAGGGCGAGGCCAGCAGTCGCGGCTTAGGTCCTGAACCGTACGCGGAATAGGTGACGCCCTTGAGCCCTTTGAGCCCGCCCGCATAGCCGACGAACGGCTTGTCGGCGGGATGGTTCTGCAAATCGAGCGACGTGCGCCAGGTCCCGCCGCGTTCAAAGAGCACAAAGGAGCCGGGCCGGATGTCGGTCGCGCGGTTCAGGCGCTGAACCGTCCGCCACGCCGTCGCGGGCGTCCGGCCGTCCTGTGCGTCATCGCCCGCATTCGACAGATAGTAGACGTCACATCCCGCGGGCACCGTCGGGTTCGGCGTCGCGCGGATCTCGGCGATGCGCGCGTCCGTCAGCTCGCGGAAGCGCTTCACCGTCGCCGTCGGATCAGGTCCCACCATCGAGGTGAGGCTCATCTCCGCCGACGCGGACAAGCAGACCCACGCGGCGAATCCCGCCGCCACGCCTTTCAAAAGCGATTCGTTCATGCCGTCTCCCTTTTGTCGATGCGCCGTTCCGAGGGATACCCCGTATCCTCCGCGCAGGCGCCTGCGCGGCCGGACGGATGCTCCTCCCCGGCCGGAAAATGACGCCATCCTACGGCATTCGCCTTCCGCCGTCAACGCGGGCCACAAAAAGCGCCCGACTGAGCGACCCTGCGTCATCTCGGCCCGTTCGGTGACTGGACATTACCGCTCATGCGCAAAAAGTCGAAAAAAGATACGCAAAGCACCTATCGACAGGCGAGGCGGCCCTCTCTAAGATAAAGGTGTTGTGGCAACCATAGGGAAAACGTTGTGTGCGTGTCACGCGAATGGAGCTAGACAGCCTTCCTTCGGTTTTCGGAAGCGGACGCCTTTTCTCTGAAGACAGGAGTTTAATCACGATGACAGCAATCGGCTTAACGGACTGGACCGTCATGGGGGTCTATGCGGCGCTGACCGCCGTGATATCGTGGGTGGCGGCGCGGCGGCAGAAGGGCGCCGAAGAGTATTTCACCGGCGGCCACGCGATGAACGGCTTCGCGGTGGGGCTGTCGATCTTCGCGGCGGCCTTCAGCGCCGCGGCATTCGTGATGTTGCCTCGCGAGGGCGCTTACCGCAACTGGGGCCTGCTGTCGGTCCTGCTGATGATCCCGCTTTTCATCACGCCCCTGCTCTGGTGCGTCTTCGTGCCGCTCTACACGCGGCTCGGCATCCGCAGCGTCTACGAGTACCTGTCGATCCGCTTTCACCCGCGCCTCCGCCGTTTGGGAGCGGTGCTCTTCTTTGGCTATGCGTTCGGCTGGCTGGGCAGCATGCTCTACACGCTGGTGCTGATCTTCGACGCCATGTTCGGCCTGAGTCATGCGCAGTTCGTGCTGACGCTGGTCGGGATCGGCGCGGTTTCGATCCTCTACGCCTGCACGGGCGGGCTCAAGGGCATCATCTGGCTCGACGTGCTGCAGGCGATCACGCTGGGCGGTTGCGTCGTGGTGATCCTGTTCTTGGCGCTCGGACGCGTCGACGGCGGGCTCGCGGCCGTGATCGAGACGGGGCAGGCTCACGGCAAGTTTGCCTTGGCGGATCTCTCGGCGGGCATCAAGGGCCAGACCAGCATCTGGTGGGTGTTGGCGCTCACGCTTTTCGTCTATCTGCCCGGCTACACCACCTCGCAGGTGACCGTGCAGCGCTATCTCAGCATGTCCGGCACGAAAGAGCTGCACCGCGCCCTGACGCTCAATGCGGTCGTCGCGACCGCTGTCTATTTCCTCTTCATGCTGGTCGGCACGGTGATGTTCGTCTTTTACACGCAGAAGAGCGGAGCCATGCCGGCTGTGGCGAGCCAGGACCAGATCCTGCCGCACTTCATCGTCCACGACCTGCGCGTTCCCGGCATCGCGGGCCTGATGAGCGTCGGCCTGCTCGCGGCCGCGCTGAGCACGCTGGAGGGCGGTATGAACAGCATCGCCTCGGTGCTGACCTTCGATCTGCTCGGCCGCAGTAAGGCCTCCGTACGGACGGACCGTCTGCTGACCGGCTTGATCGGCGCGGGCGTGGTCGGCGCCGCGTTGCTCGCCCCGTACATCGGCAAGAATTTCATCGACCAGATCACCGCCGTGGCCAGCACTTTTCTCGGGATGCTGTTGGGCGTTTACGTGCTGGGCATGTTTTCTGCGCGCGCCAACTCGGGGGGCGCGGCGATCGGCTTGGCCGCCGGCACCGCGGGCGTGGCATTCTGCTGGCTGGCTCCCGGCATTCCCGCGTGGTGGTGCGGGGCGTTCGCTTTCGTGCCGACGCTGCTGATCGGCCGCTTGGCGAGCGGGCTTTTTCCGCCGCCCACGGCAGAGCAGCGGCGCGGGCTTTTTCGACAGCGATAAGGGGCTGATACGCGAGCCGGTGGAGGAAGGAATCCAGAAGACAGAATCCAGAAGACAGAAGACAGAATCCAGAATCCAGAAGACAGAAGACAGAAGACAGAATGAGAGAGCCAGCGATAACATTCGAGGACTTGCTTGTGTGGCAGAAGGCCCATCTGTTTGTGCTTGCTGTCTACCGGCTGACGCAGAATTTTCCGCGTGAGGAAATCTACGGGCTGTCCTCGCAGTTTCGTCGGGCTGCGGTGTCGATCGCCGCAAACATTGCAGAAGGATTTAAAAAACGAGGGAAAGCCGACAAGCTTCGTTTTCTGAACATTGCGCAGGGATCGCTCGAAGAATCACGCTATTACCTGATGCTCACCCGAGATCTTGCTTATGGCGATGTAACCGAGCTTTCTGTTTGCGTGGCGGAGGTCAGCAAATTGTTGGAGGCATATTTCCAAGCGATTATGTCTTCCTGCTCCTGAATTCCGGATTCTGAATTCCGAATTCTGGATTCCGAATTCTGGATTCTGGATTCTGGATTCTGGATTTTTTAACGACAACTTTTGTTCAAACTCTGAGGAGGTTTTTGCATGCGAATTGAAAGAAGGAAACCGCTGGCCGCACGGGTCGGCGTGGTGGGCGTGGGTCATCACACCTATTGGGCGCAGTTCGAGGGGCTGTTGGACGAGATGCACCGGAAGCTGACGGCGTTCGACGCCAAGCTCAAGGTCAACGGCGTCGAGACGGTGCCGTTCGGTTTGCTGGACAACGCCGAGACCGCCTATGCGGCGCTGCCGAAGATGAAGGCCGCCGACCTCGACCTGCTGTTCGTCGACATGGTCACCTACGCGACCTCCTCGACGTTCGGCGTGATCGCGCGCGACCTGAATGTGCCGATCGTGCTGGTGGCGCTGCAGCCGCTGCGGGCCATGCCGTACGCGCAGGCCAAGACCTACACGCAGCTCTGCAACGACGACTTCTGCTCCGTGCCGGAGTTCACCGGCGTGGCGATCCGCATGGGCAAGCCGGTGGCGGACGTGATTTTGGGCGTGCGCGAAAACGATGCGGCGGCAGACGCCGAGATCGCGAAGTGGTGCCAGATCGCCAAGGTGTTGCACGACCTGCGCCGCGCGCGCATCGGGCTCATGGGCCACGTGCTCGAGTCGATGTACGACATGCACGTCGACCCGACGGCCGTGACCGCGGCGTTCGGCTGCCACGTCGCGCTGTGCGAGCCGGACGAGGTGTTGAAGCACTACCTTGTCGAGGACCGCCCGGCCGTGGAGACGATGAAGAAGCGCATCCTCGACTTCTTCGACACGCCCGATCCGGTCTCCGATCCGATCACCACCAAGCTGACCGACCATGACCTCGAGGTTGCGGCCAAGGCGGCGGTGGCGCTTGAGAAGTTCGTGTGGGAGCGCAACCTCGACGGGTTGGCCTACTACTACGAGGCGATGCCCGACACGCCGATGCGCGAACTGGTGACCAACTTCATCGTCGGCAACTCGCTGCTGACCGGCGCGGGCTTCCCGATGTGCGGCGAGTACGACCTCAAGAACTGTCTCGCGATGATGATCATGGACCGGCTGGACATCGGCGGCAGCTTCGCGGAGTTCCATCCGATCGACTTCGACCGCGACACGGTGCTGGTCGGCCACGACGGGCCGCACCACCTGAACATCGCCTCGCGCAAGCCGGTGCTGCGCTCGCTCAAGACTTACCACGGCAAGCCCGGCAAGGGCGCGGGCGTGGAGTTCAACATCAAGGAGGGGCCGATCACGATGCTCTCGATCGGCGTGAAGGCCGACGGCAAGATGAAATTCATCATTGCCGAAGGCGAGTCCATGGCCGGGCCGATTCCTCCGACCGGAAATACCAACACGCACGGCAAATTCCTGCCGGACGTGCGCACTTTCCTCAAGCGCTGGGTCATGGAAGGACCGACGCATCACTTCGCGCTGGGCGTGGGGTACCACGCGGACGAGCTGGTCAAGTTGGCGAAGGTGCTGGGCATCGAGGCGGCGGTGGTGACGCCGCGGGGGTGAAGCAAGGCGGGAGAGGCTGGCGATCTGACCTATAGGCCAAGGGAGGAAAAACATGGGCAACACACGTGTCGTGATGGCGGTAGCACTGGCCGCCTGTGTCAACATGCGGGCGCAGGCCCAGACGGGGAACGGTCCGCGGCCTGAGGTCGCCGCCATCTACTATCCGCATTGGCACCGCTACGACCACGGTTCGGCGTGGAAGGGGGAGGGGTGGACGGAGTGGGAGGGTCTGAAGGCGGCCGTGCCGCGCTTTCCCGGCCACGTCCAGCCGCTGAAGCCGACGTGGGGGTATTTCGACGAAAGCGATCCCGCGTGGACCGCGAAGGAGATCGACCTGGCCAAAGACAACGGCATCGACGTCTTCATTTACGACTGGTATTGGTACAGCGGCGTCAAGAACATGGAGGAGGCGCTTGAGCAGGGGTTCCTCAAGGCACCCAACCGCGGCCGCATGAAGTTCGCGCTGATGTGGGCGAACCACCACCGCCGCGACCAGTTCTGCCCCGAGTACGGCAAGCCGCGGACCATCTGGCTGCACTCGTACCACTCGGAGAAAGATCTGACCCGCATGATCGACTACTGCATCGAGCACTACTTCCGCGAGCCCAACTACTGGCGCGTGCGGGGTGGCCTCTTCTACAGCATTTTCCAGGCGAAGGAGTTCGTGGACCAGATGGGCGGTCCCGAGAAGACGCGCGCGGCGTTCAAGCGGATCGACGAGCGTCTCGGCAAGGCGAATCTGCCGCCCATGCACTGGAACGCCATGGTCTCCACCCCCGCGCGGTCGGAAGCGATGCGGGCGGCCGGTTTCCACAGCACGAGCCGGTACAACGTGTCGACGGCGGGAAAGGTCAAGCCGGACGCCACGGAGGACTATGGGGACGTGATGGAAGCGCACCGCAAGCACTGGAAGGCCATGCAGACGGCGCAGCTGATGGACATTCCCGTCGTCACGCGCGGCTGGGACTCGTCGCCGCGCTGCCGCGCGGACGTGCCCTGGCCGTTTCCTCGGACCCAAGGCGGCGGCTTCGAATATCCGTACAGCCAGATTGTGACCGGCGTGACGCCCGAGCGGTTCGAGCAGCTGTTGCGCGACGCTGCGCAGGCCGTCCGCGACGACTCCAAGGCGCCTCCCGCTGTGCTGATCAACGCGTGGAACGAGTGGACCGAGGGGCAGTTCCTGTTGCCCGAAGAACACTACGGGACGGCCCACCTCGAGGCGATCCGCAACGTGTTCGGAACCGCTGCAAAGTGAGCGGAAGACTGCGCAAAAAGTTGAAAAAAGATACGCGAAATACGGATCGACAAGTCGCGCCCTGTCTGTATATTGAAAAATCAAATGGATTGGTTTTGTGGTTTCAGTTGCCGAAAAGGGGTGAGTGTGATGCGTCTGGGATCGTTGAACGGGACAGGTGCCGGTTTGCGGGTTAAGCGTTCAATCGGCGGTTTTTTGGGGCGTGTGCGTCTCGCCGGTCTCGGCCTGTTGGCGGCATTCACCGCCGCGCGGGGTGCCACGGTGAACTTCCAGGCCTCGTGGACGAACGCGTACGGCCAGAAGACGGCGGATTACCGCATCTACTGCCCGCCCGCCAGCGACGTGCCGCGGATCAGGGGCGTGATTTTTCTCTATCCGGGCAGCGGCGGCGACTGGCGGTTCCGCGCGGACGACACCGCATTCCGCGAGGCCGCGCGGTCGCTGGGCTGCGCCTTGGTGGGCGCGGGCTCGAATGCCGGGTTCACGAGCATCACGGAGGCCGAGGCGCGCGCCTCGGTCGAGGCGATTCTCGCGGCGGCCGCCACGGCTTCCGGGCACCCCGAGATCGTCAACGCGCCGTTGCTGTTCACCGGCTTCTCCTTGGGTGGTTTCGTTTCAACCGAGATGGCGAACGACGTGCGCGAGCGTGTCGTCGCCTGCGCGCCGCAGCGCGGCTACAGCGCCTTTAATTCGAGCATGCCCGCCGCCACGCGCCAGGTCCCCGTGCTGTTTATGCCCGGGTCGCTGGACACGAACCCGCTGACCAGCCCCAGCGTGGCCGATTCGGTATTCGATGTGTGGCGGAGCGAAGGGGGGCTCTCGGCGTACGCTATGGACTGGTTGGCGGGGCACGACACCTTTGTGAACCAGGGCTGGTCCTTGGCCTGGGTCTGGATGGCCGAATGTCTGGCGCTGCGTCTTCCTTCCGGCACCGTTCCGAGCCTGGAGCCGGGGAACCCCGTGGTCTTGCAGGACATCCCGCTGGCGTCGGGCTGGTTAGGGTCGCGGCCCTATACAACCTCCGCAATCGGCTTGGACTACAGTGTGCACGTCGACATTGCACCGTACGCGTCTTACAAGGGGACGGTCGGATCAGCCTCTTGGTTGCCCAATGAGGCGGTCGCGCGGGCCTATCAGGCGCAGACGTCGTACGACGGCGTGACCACGCGCGGGGAAATCCCGCTGCAGGGGCCGGTGGCGATCGTCGGGGCCGCGAAGCCGAGCAGCACGATCCAGCCCGGGCAGACGAATCCGCCGCAGCTCGCGGTGCTGCCGGTCGGCGAGCCCTTCGACATCGAGGTCGACCCGCGCGGGTTCGGCCGCGAGGAGGTCACGTTGGCTTCGCAGAATCTTCTCGCCAACGGCGATTTCTCGCAGTGGTCTTCCGGGCTGCCGACGGGGTGGACGTGCGGCAATACGGCCATGATCAGCCAAGGCCCGGACCTCAGTGACGCGGGCGGCTCCGCCGTGATTCGGGACAAGGCGAGCCTGAGCCAGACCTTCACGCCGGTGGCGACCAATTTCCAGCTCCGCTTCACCTTCACGGTCAACCTGACACCCGGCAGCAACACCTGGAACCAGCCGCTGCTTATCAACCTATACCAAGCCAATCAAGCCACAAACGCCTCCTCACCGTGGCTGACTTTCCGCTTTACGGCCGGCGACGTCGCGGCGGGTCCGTTCACCGCCTCTGCCTTTACGAACAACAGCAGCACCGTCCAGCTTTCCAGCACGCCTGTCACGGGCTCGACCTACGACGTCGGCGCCGGCGCCTTCACCGGCGGACCCTTCGCGTACGAGTTCGTCCTGAACTACACGGCCTCCAACGACAGCTATTCCTTGAGCTACGGGCCTGCCGGCGGCACGCTCTTTAGCACGGGCGCGCTCCGCCTCTTCCGGAATCCGACGAATCCCGCTTTCGGCGGTCTCCAGAGCCTGCAGTTCTACGCGTATGTCAACGGGGCGGCGCTCGATGGTGCGCGTCTCTCGGTGATCGAGTCGCAGACGCAGCCAATCACATCCGTGACCTACTACGACGGCGCGGAGCTGCTCGGCGTGCAGACCGAGCCCGGCCCCGAAGGCTGGAAGCTCTCCCACACGCTCGACACACGCGGCATCCACGGCCTGACCGTTGTGGCCGAGGATCCCTTCGGCACGCGTTCTTCGGCCTACCGCACGGTTGTCGCGGCCGAGGCGGTGCCGTCCGGCGTCACCCACTATCGCTTCGAACGCTCGCCGGGGTTTAAGGCCGACCAGTACGAGCTCCTGAACCTCACCTCCAACGCGACGTCCGGCGCCGGCCCGCAACAAGTCGCGCTCGGCGCGGCGGCAGCAGGATCGGCCTTTCCGCGCCGTTTCGACTTCGGCGACGGCACAAACGCCCACGCGGCCTCCTTCTCGGCTGCCAAGGGCGACGTCTTCACCTGCGCCGACAGCCCGCTGCTGCCCTCGGACACCACGCCCTTCACGGTCGAAGCGTTCGTGAATCTGACCACCAGCGGCGCGGGCGGCACCTTCCGCACGATTGCCGCGCACGGCACCGGCTCTACCGGCAGCACGTTGAGCTGGCAGCTCGTGGTGACGGGCGAGGGCTCGGGGCAGGGGCCGCGCAGGCTGGTGCTTCAATTCTGCGGCTCCGCGTCCGGCGCGCTCGACACGATCAACTCTGGCTTCGAGCTCCAGACCAATGTGGACTACTACGTCGCAGCCTCTTTCACCCCGACCAACACCAGCGCTTCGGGCATTACGTTTTACTTCAAGGACCTGACCGCTGGCGGCGCGCTTCAATCATCCAACCGCACGCACACGCAGACGTCGATCACGAACGCGACATCCTCGTTTGCGGTCGGCAACCGCTATGACCGCGGCACCGGCTGGGATGGGGTCATCGACGAGTTCCGCCTCACCACGCGCGCCCTGACGGCCGGCGAGCTGCTCGTCAGCGCCGTGCCTGCGCCGGTCGTGCCTGGCTGGGTCGCGCCGGACGACACGCGAATCGCCTATTCCGATTACGTCCGCAAGAGCCTCGTGGCCGCGCCCTTTGACGCCGCCGTCACGCTGGCGCGCTTCGACCGCCTCCTGCCGATCACCGGAAAGGGCTACGAGTGGGACAATCCCGGTGCGCGCGTCCGCTTCCGCACAGACGCCACGAACGTGCTGGCCTCGCTCTACTACAACGAGCTGCACGTATCCGCCAGCGCCCGCAACAGCCGGGGCCTGTATCGCGTCGATGGCCAGACCAATGCGCTGTGGGCCTTCCAGACCGTTTCCACCACCACGGTCCGCACGCAAGAGCTCATCACGGTGTCGATGGCCGTGCCGCCGGGCGGCGGCTATCACGACTACGAGCTGGTGCTGCCGTACGGGGATTCGGTCGACTTCCACGGTCTCCAGGTCAATCCGGACGCGCTGTTCGAAGCTCCCTCCGACCGCTCCGCCACGCGCTACCTCGCCTACGGCGACTCGATCACGCATGGCTTCACGGCGAGCGACATCGGCGGCGGATACGCGTTCCGCGTCGCGGAAGCGAAGGGCTGGCAGCTCGTCAACATGGGCTACGGCGGACGCGCCTCTACCATCGCAGACGGCACTGTTGTGGGCGCGCAGGGCGCCGACGTGATCACCGTGCTGATCGGCGTCAACGACTGGCAGGGGGGCGTGGCGCTGGCGACGTACAGCAACCGGCTAGACGGCTTCCTCGCGAACCTGCGGGCGCTGCAGCCGACCGTGCCGGTCTATCTGCTGACCCCGCTCTGGGTAGACGCTTCGTGGGACCCGGCGGCCGACATCGCGCCGCTCGAGTCCTACCGCCAGATCGTGCGCGACGTGGCGGCGGCGCGGAGCGATTTGAATCTGCACGTGGTCGAAGGCCCGGAGCTGATCGACCCCAGCGTCGTCTACTTCGACGCCGTCCGCGTGCATCCGAACGACGCCGGCTTCGCCCAGATGTCCGCGCGGCTGGCCGCGCAGATGGCGGCCACGCAGCAAGGCGCCGCGCTCAAGTCGTGGCTGGGCGGGAGCGCCGCCAGCTGGAGCGACGCGTCGGCGTGGACGCCCGCCGGGGTGCCGCTCGCGTCCGAGCCGGTGTCCGTCAGCAACTCGGCGACCGCCACGCTCACGGTTCCGGGCGGAACCGCCGCCGCGGCCGCCTCGCTCGCCTTCGACAATGCGAGCGGCAAAAACGCCACGCTCGCCATCGCCGACGGCGCCCGCCTCACGGTCGGGGGAGCGGTCACGGATGGGGGCGCGGGAAGCGCGACGGTGACCGTCGCCAACGCCACGCCCACGAACGCGGCCACGGCGCTGACCGCCGCGTCCTTGGCGGCGAGCACCTTGGCGCTGACCTCAGCGGCGGCCGCCGACCAGTATCTGACGACCGGCTTCGATCTGGCGCTGGCGGTGCAGCTCCAGCTGGGCGTCGGCGCCGTGAACCAGAACATCATCTATCGCCAGACGAACGGGACGGTCAGCATTGCCAATTCGGACTACGGCCTCTGCCTGCTGGAGGGTTATGTCGCGCCGACGTCGGGGGTCCAGACGTATGTCCTCGCGGGCGGCACGCTCAAGGCCGACCGCATCGGCGTCGCCAACGGCAACGGCAACAACGGCGGCGCGATCAACGTCGAGCGCTACGCCGGCAACGGAGAGCTGGCGTTCGAGAGCGGGACCCTCGCGACCCGCCTGGACAACGGCAGCGTCTGGATCGAGAACGGGAGCGCCTTTGAGACCTATAACGGGACCACGGTGAAAGCTAAGGACATGCAGCGCAACACCAGCAAGCCTGTATCGATCCTGCTGGCCCAATCCGGCACGCACACGTTCAGGGCCGACGGGAGCGGCGGTCGGATTGTGGTCTCGCCTTCCGCGCGGCTGACGGACAAGGCGGGCGAAGCCGGCACGCTCGTCAAAGCGGGGCAGGGCGCGCTGGTGCTGACCGGCGGCGGCCGGTCGGCGACGAACGATTGGTCGGGCGACACCGTGGTCAGCCAAGGCGTGGTCCGGGTTGACTACAGCCTGCTGGGCGGCGCGCCGGGCAGCCTGGACCTTCGCGACGCCTACAGCCCCAGGTCCCGGCTGGTGCTCGCCGGCGGCGGGTTCGAACTCGTGGGCCGCGGGAGCGCGACCAACGGCGCGTTTTCCGGCGTGACGGTGACCAGCGGCGGCGGCTTCGCCGAATCCTACACGTTCGCGGTGCCGGCGACCAACGGACTCGTGGTGGGGCAGACCGTGGCCAATCCCTTTCTCCCCGCCGGAACCTACATCCGCCGGCTACTGAGCGGCACGTCGATCGCGCTGAGCCACATGAGCACCAGCACGGTGGCCCAGGCCGGGCAGCGGCTGGATTTCGGCGCGGCCACGTTCGGCAGCGTGCAGACGGTCAGCAACGTCGAGTTCGCGGCCGCTTCATCAACGGTCGGCGTGACGCCGGCCGGCACCGACACTCGGCTGACGTTCGTCAACACCTCCGGGGCCGGAGGCCTGCTCAAAACCGGCGCCGGCACGCTCCGGCTCGCGGGGACGGTCGGCCATGCAGGGTCGAACGTGGTCAGCGCGGGGACGCTGGACCTCGCCAGCCCAGTCGCGAATCTGCTGACCAACGCGGTTGCGGGCTCCGGCGTATTCCGCCACACCGGGCCGGGGACGACCGTCATCGATGCGGCGGCGGCCAACCTCAACAGCTTCGCCGGCGCGGTCGTCGTCGACGGCGGCACGCTGCAGCACGGGACCGCCAACAACAATCAGCGGCGCGGGCTTTCGTCGGCCGCCTCCTACACGGTCAACGCGGGGGGCACGATGGTGACGACGCGCGACGCGATGCGCGACGGCGTGCCGGTCAGCCTGAACGGCGGCACGCTCGCGATGCTGAAGGGCTTTCAGTGCCTGGGGCCGCTGACGCTGAACGGCGGCGCGCTGGTGACGGGGCCCGGGCAAGGCGGGCCCTATCAGGCCTTCGCGCTGGGCGCGGACGTCGCCGTGACGGGCGGCGTACCCTCGGTGATCCGCGCCGAGCCCGGGCTCTACAACGGCGTGCATTTGACGTACAACCTGCTGACGGCCGGACGGAACACGTTCCGCGTCGATGATGTCACGGGCAGCGCGGAAGCCGATCTGACCGTTACGGCCACGCTGCTCGACAGCTCGCACACCACGACGAATGCGGGCTTGGTCAAGACGGGCGCGGGCACGCTGGTGTTGGCTGGTGGCGCCCACACCTACCACGGCGCGACCGTGGTCAGCAACGGCACGCTGCTGGTCGGCAGCGGCGGCGTCAGCAACTCGGCGGTGACGGTGGTGTCCGGCGCGGCGTTCGGCACGGCCGACGCCGCGACCGCGAGCGTCGCCGCGCTGTCGCTGGAAGAGGGGGCTTCGGTCGTGTGGCGCTACGACGGGGCGTCGGGGACGGCAGGACGCATCGCAGTGGCCGGCACGCTGACCCTGCCGGCGTCCGGCACGCTCGCCGTCGTGGGCGCGGGGTTCCTGCGCTCCGGCCACGTGGTGCTGAGCGCCGGCGCGCTCGCGGGGGCCACGGATCTCGCAGGCTGGAGCGTGTCCGGCGCTCCGGCCGGCGCCCGCCTGGCGATTGTGGGGAACGAGGTGCGGCTCCCCGTGTGCCGCGGTACACGGCTCTTGATGAAATGAGGCGAGGGCGCCCGATGCGCAAAAAGTCGAAAAATGATACGTAAAGAGCAGATCGACAGTGCGGCCGTCAGAATTTATACTGAAGACAAACGGAAGGAAACATATCGCGAGTTGCGGGCGCCGTACAAAGGAGGTTGCAGTGAGAGATCAGATGACGTTGGGACTCTTGTTCGGACTGTCTCTGTGTGCCGTGGGTGCCGGGCAGGCACAGACCACGTTTTTTGCGGTGTCGCAGGACGCCTTTTATCAATCGCTCACGAACGCTGCCGCCTATGAGCGCCCTTTGCTCGATAATGCGCTGCGGGTTTCTGGAGGGGGAACGGTCGGACTGCGGAACCCCCGTATGCCGCGAGCCACGCTGGAGGTGATTCAAGGCGGTGTTGCGGTCTCCTTGACGAACGCGTTCGTGCCGCCCGCGCTGCCCGCCGCTCTGCAGCAGAAGGTCGCATTCTGGGTGGACGCCAACACCAACGTGGTGGTGGACGGCGACGGCAAAGTCTCGCGCTGGCACGACGTGCGCGAAAGCTCGGTGGAAGCGCAGCCCTATCGTTACATGATGGCCACCAATGCGGAGGTGGCGCGGCAGCCCGCGTGGGTCAGCGACGCCTCCTTGGGCGGCAAGCGCTATCTGGACTTCGGGTACTGGGGACACCAGGACACCAACGTGAATTCGCGCTGGCTGTTCTGGGCGGGGACCAACGGCCTGGAGAAGACGCTGGACTTGCGCTCGGTCTTCATCGTCTTCGGCTCGCACAACGGCAACACGATGGGCGGCGGCATCATGCTGATTCAGAACTCGACGATCCTGGCCGCGCCGACCGCGCCGTTCGCGGGCGGCAGCTCGGCCCTGTGGATCAACTCCGCCAACGTGATCGCGGACGACGGCATCAACTATCTCGACCGCCAGATGCGCGACGGCCGCAACCTGCAGATCTTCGACAAAGCCTACCACCTGGTCGAGTGTCTGACGCTTCAGGCCGCGAAGGCCAACACCTTCGCCAAAGACCGCATCTATCCCGGTTACTCGGGCGGCTCGCGCATCTGCGAGGGATTGTTTTTTACGGACGAGCTGGCGGAGGCCGAGCGGCTCCAAGTGCAGGACTACCTGTGGCACAAGTGGTTTTCGCGCAGCGGCGAGTCCTCGCTGGGCGCGTACCGGTTGGCGAACGCGAGTGCCGTCGAGTTTGCGTTGGGCACGAACGATGCGCAGACCGCGGTCTCGGGGGACGGCGCGGTCCGCAAGAGCGGCACGGGTACGCTGTTTCTGCAGAACGGCGGTAGCGATGCGTTCGACGGCACGGTCCGGCTGCAGGAAGGCAGTCTGCTGACGGCCGGCGAACCCTTCCTCTTCGATCTCGCTGAGGGCGGACAGACCGTCTATGCGCAGGACCTGTCGGTCAGCCGGACGGCGGGCGAGGCGGGCAAAGTGGTGAAGACCGGCAGCGGCGAACTCGCCGTCGCCTCGGTGAACAACAGCGTGGACGCGATCGAGGTGGCGGCCGGCAGGCTGCGCCTGGCGACGCCGCGCGCAGCCGACGCGGTCCCGCTGGCGGACGCCGCCGTGAACGAGTGGAGCCTGGAAGGGACGCTGCCGAGCGGCGATTATGCGATGTACAAGAACGTCACCGTGGCCGGCTGGACCTTCACGCAGGATACCAACTACTACACCGGCGGGCACGCGGGCGTGGTCACAGAGCGGGCCACGGTGTTCAACGTGGTCACGGGCTCGGTTCCCCACGGCGCGGTCATGCTCTATCTGAACCGGGGCGCGGGCGAAACGTCCTTTACGCTGCCGCACGCGGGCCTGTACCGCCTGGAGTTCTATGCGGCGGCCCGCACGGGGAATCCCAACCTCTACATCGACATCTCGGTCGACGGCCAGGCGCTGGGCTCTATCATCACGATGTCGCCGGTTTTTTGGCGCTACGAGCTGCGGTTGCCCTTCCTGGCTGCGGGCGCACACACGGTCAAGTTCCAGGGCAACGCGCCGGGAACGGTCATGACGCGCGCGGCCTTTCTGGATGCGGTCCGCGTGGTCCCGATTGCGCTGTGTCAAACGGCGCCGGTCTTGGCGGCGGTGACCAACGGCGGGTTTGAACTGCCGGTCGCGATGCTTGAAGCGGGCGCCATCGTGACGAACGAGCCGGCGGGCACCGGCTGGAGCTACAGCGGGCTTTCCGGGATCGGGCGCATCCAGTCGCTCAACGCCAACCCGCGCCAGATGCCGCAGGCGGTGCCGGAGGGCATCGCAGCTGGCGTGCTGACCCAGAGCGGCAGCCTCCGGCAGACGGTGACGTTCCCCACGTCCGGGGTGTACCGGCTGAGCTTCTCCGCCGCGGCGCGCGGCGGGGCCGTGAACCACACGTTCCACGTGCTGCTCGGCGGCAAGCTGGTCCGTCCGGTGCAGACGATCGACACGGCTTTCCGGCGCATCGACCTGACGCTTCCGCCGGTCCAGGCGGGCGAGGCGCTGGAACTGGCCTTCGAAGGCAAAGGGCTCTCCAACACCGCGTCGCTGATCGACGACGTCGTGATCGAATGCGTCGGGGCCGACGAGTCCGTGGACGCCCTCAAGAACGGCAACTTCGAAGCGGTCACGTCCGTGTCGCCGCTGGTGACCACCAACTGGCTCTGCACCTCGCTGGCGGGCGTCATGACGAACAACAACCCGTGGACCGAGACCGTGCCCTACGGCACGTACATGGGGTATACCTCGATGACGCACTCCTTCTCTCAGACGGTGACGTTCGCCGAGAGCGGCAGCTACGCGCTGCGCTTCGTCACCAAGACGCGGGCGTCCTATCCGCTGCCGCAGTACCACGACTTCGAGGTCCGGTTCGGCGGCGCGCGGATCGGCCGGGTGATCAACATGGGCGGCGAGCTGCGGAGCTACGCGTTCGCGCTCCCCGAGGTGGAAGCGGGCGTGCCGTATGTGCTGCAGTTCAAAGGGCTGCAGACCAACGGCGCCACCACGCTCTCGCTGTACGACGAGGTTGTGATCGTGCCCGCACCGCAGCCGCGTCCGCGCCAGAGCTTGACGGGGCGCTTCCCGGAAACCACGGCGCTGGACGTTGCGGCCGGAGCGGGATTGGTGCTAGACTTCGACGGCTCGATCAGGGTGAAGAGCGTGCGGTATGCGGGGCAGACGGTCTCGGGGACGATCAGCGCCGCCACGCATCCCGAATTCGTGTCGGGGACCGGGGCGATCGACTCGCCGGCCAAGGGAACGCTGATTGCGGTGCAGTGACGCGCGGGGGGAAGAGGATGAGCGCAGGAGTTCATAGAATGTTGGGGGGATGGGCCGGAGCCGTTGCGGCGCTGGCGCTGGCGTTGGACGCCGGCGCGGTGCAGGTGGTCTCCAACCTCGTCTACAAAGCGTCGGCCGGAGCCGCCGGGCTCGGCAACCTGTACCTGCCCGAGGCGTGCACGGCAGACACGCCCGTCGTCCTGGCGATCCACGGCGGCGGCTGGAGCGGCGGCGACCGCCACAGCTGGGCCGGCGTGGCGGAGTTCTTCTGCCGGGACCTCGGGTTCGCGGTCTTCAACATCGAGTACCGGCTGACCGGGGCCGGGCCGTGGCCGCTGTGCGGCAACGACTGTCTGGCGGCGGCGATCTATCTGTTCGGCGACGACTTCAAGAAACGCTCGGGCATCGACGGCCGGAAGATCTGGGTCTGCGGCGGTTCCGCCGGCGGCCATCTCGCGCTCTGGACCGGGCTGAGCCTGCCGCCGGAGCGCGTGGCCGGCATCGTCTCGATCTCGGGCATCGGCGACCTCGCGCCCGACGCCCGGGCCAACCCCGGGCGCTATGTCGGGCTGTTCGGTCACGCGCCGACAGAGGCTGAGCTGGCCGCCGCGTCGCCGCTCTCGCGGGTGACGTCCAAGGCTCCGCCGATCTTGTGCACGCACGCGAAGATCGACACAGTGGTGCCCGTCGCGGCACAGGAGCGTCTGGTGGAAGCTTGTCGTGCGGCCGGAACGACGGCCGTGCTCTACACGTACGCGCCGCGGGACAAGGGCCATTCGATCTGGCGGCCGGGGAGCAATCCCCATCGGCTGTTCCCAGACATCGAGGCGGCGATCGTGAAATTCGTGAACGCTGTGTCAAAATGACCGGAAACACAAACGGGGTGATGAGGAGGGGGCAAGAAATGAAGAAAAGCATATGGCTGGGTGTGTTGCTGACTGTGGCGCTGGGGGCTGCGGCCGCGACACAGGAAGAGAATTTCCGTGATGTGCCGGTGGCGGACCGTCCGTGGTGTTACTGGTGGTGGGTCAATGGCCACGTGGACAAGGAGACCATCACCAGCGACATGGAGGCCATGCGGCGCGTGGGCTTCGGCGGTCTGCTGATGTTTGACGCGCGCGGCTACTGGGACGACAAAGGGCATGTTGTTTTGCCGAAGCCGAAGATGGAGTTCATGAGCCCCGAATGGCGCGAGCTCTTGGCGTTCGGCATCAAAGAAGCGGCCCGCGTGGGGCTGGAAGTCAGCGTGAACCTCAGCAGTTGCGCGGGAGCGCTGAAGGGCCCGTGGGAAGTCGGCCCCGACGCGCCGAAGCGCCTGATCTGCCAGACCACGCCGCTGGCGGGCGGGGCCAGGCTGGATACGGTTCTGAAAAATCCTGACCGCAAATATTTCTGGAACATCGCGACCTTCGCCGTCCGGTACGAGGGTGCGGCGGTTCCGCCGCAGGCGGAGTGGATCAACGGCGGGGACGGCCTATATTCGATGCACGCCACTTCCGGAAAGCGGGTGGACGGTCAGAAGGCCCTGACGTTCCGCGACGCGCGGGAGGTCGTGGAACTGACGGACAAGGTGGGGGCGGACGGGCGGGTTTCGTGGAACGTGCCGCAGGGCCAGTGGGCGCTGGTGCGTTTGGGCTATACGACCATCGACGGCCATGAGTATGACGTGGACGTGCTTGATCCAAAAGCGGTGGAAGGCCACTTCAACCGGATGGGCAAGGCGATCATTGCGGATGTCGGGCCCTTGGCCGGCAAGACGTTGACGCACTTCTACAGCGTCAGTTGGGAGGGCGCGGTGCCCACGTGGACCGGCGGCTTCGAAATGGATTTCGAAAAGTATAGCGGCTATGCGGTCCGTCCGTGGCTGCCCGCGCTGGCGGGTTTCGCCGTGCAGAGCCAAGAGGACACCCAACGCTTCATCAGCGACTTCCGCCGGGCGCGCAACGACGCGTTTCGCGACAACTTCTACGGCACCATGATGCGGCTGAGCCATGCGAACGGGTTGAAGTGGCATTCCGAGTCCGGCGGGCCGTGGATCCGCGACCCCAGCGTTTTCGGCGAGGCCGACCAGCTGTCGTTCCTGAGCCGCAACGATATGCCGCAGGGCGAATTCTGGTACACGGGCAACGAGGACCGGCGCGGCCGGCAAATGAGCCGCCCTCAGGCGGTCACGGCCCACATCTACGGCAAGCGCCTGGCGGCGGCCGAGGCGTTCACGCACATGGTGCGCCACTGGACGCCCTATCCCGCGGTGCTGAAGCGCGCCGGTGACGAGAGCTTCATCGACGGCGTCAACCAGCTCGTGTGGCACACCTTCACCTGTTCACCGAAGGAGTTCGGCGTGCCGGGCACCGAATATTTCGCGGGCACGCACATCAACCCGAAGGTGACGTGGTTTGAACAAGCTGCGCCCTTCATGTCCTATCTCGGGCGCTGCCAGCACCTGTTGCGTCAAGGCCTCTTCGTGGCGGATGTCTGCGCCTATGTGGGCGACGTGCCGTATTTCCACTGGGGCCGTTACGCGACCAACTGGAACGCCCAGGCGACGATGGCGGTGCCGCAGGGGTACGGCTACGACGTGCTCACCACCGAGGTGTTGCTGGAGCGCATGGCCGTGAAGGATGGGGCGCTCGTTCTGCCGGACGGCATGCGCTACCGTGTTCTGGCGGTGGATCTGGACGGCACGCAGGCTCCGCTTGCGGCGCTGCGCAAGATCGAGGAAATCAAAAAGGCGGGCGTGCCCGTGGTGCTCGGAACGCGTAAACCCCTCCGCACGCCGGGCCGTGCGGCGGGCGACGCCGAGGTGAAGCGCCTGGGCGAGGCGTTGTGGGCGGACTCGCCGACGCTGGCGGAGGCGCTCAAAGCGAAGGGCCTGACGCCCGACTTCGAGGGACCGTTCGAGTACACGCACCGGCGCGACGGCGCGACCGACATCTACTTCGTGTCCGGCACCGGCAAGGGCGACTGCACGTTTCGCGTGAGCGACCGTTCTGCCGAGCTGTGGGATCCGGTCAGCGGCAAGATCGATGCGAAAGTCGGAGGACGGAGCACAGAGGACGGTCGGACGGTCGTGCCGTTGGACTTGCCCGAGCACGGCTCGGTGTTCGTCGTGTTCCGAAAACAGCGGACAGAGGGCAGCGGAGCCGTTCATCCGGCCTCCGACCTCCGGCCTCCGACCGCTGTCGAACTGTCTGGCCCGTGGAGCGTGACGTTCCAATCCGGCCGCGGCGCGCCGGAGAAGGCGGTGTTCGAGGCGCTGATCGACTGGACGAAACACGCCGACCCCGGCATCAAATATTTCTCGGGCACGGCGACGTACCGCAAGACGTTCGAGGTGACGGCGGAACAGGCGGGCCGCAAGGCGCTGCTGCAGCTCGGCAAGGTCGCGGCACTGGCGCAGGTGCGGCTCAACGGCAAGGACCTCGGGATCGTGTGGACCGCGCCGTGGCAGGCGGAGCTGACCGGCGCGCTCAAGGCGGGCAAAAACGAGCTGGAGATCGAGGTCACGAACCCGTGGGCGAACCGCCTGGTCGGCGATGCGGCGCTGCCGCCCGAACAGCGGATCACCAAGAGCAATATGCAGTACGAGAAGGGGAAGCGCACGCTCAAGGGGTTCCAGGGCTTCGCGTCCGAGGACGCGCTGCAGCCTTCAGGATTGCAAGGGCCGGTGCGGCTCGAGTTGTTGCCGTGACCGGACGACGACTCTTTTGCTATACTTATATTCCGAATCGGCAAGAAAGGGGCATGCGGTAAGACGGAATGCCCCGCGTTCCGGCCGGAGGAGGGAAATGAGATGAGCAAGAGAGTTTTGATTGTCGGGCTGTCTGCGGTTTTTGCGGCGGGTGCCGTTTGCGCGCAAAGCGAGTCTTTTCAGGCGAGCTTGGCGCCGGACCATGCGATACATGACCGGAGCACCCGGATCGAAGGGGTGACGCTCAGCGTCTGGGGCGAGAATCCCCAGACCGCGCTGTCGCTCGGCTTTGTGAACGGCGCCACGGGCCAAAGCTCGGGCTTGAGTCTGGGCCTTGTCAACTATGCGGACTCTTATTCGGGCGCGCAGTGGTCGCTCGCCAATTTTACCCAAGGGGACTATGCCGGTTGGCAGGGTGGCCCCCTCTGCGGCCTGGTGGGCAGCGTGCTGAACTATACCGGCGGAACCCTGCGGGGGCTGCAGACGGGCGTCATCAACTTGACGGGCGGTCTGGAAGGCGTGCAGATCGGGCTCGTCAACTACGCGCAACGGGTCGATTCGGGGCTGCAGGTCGGGCTGGTGAATCTGATCGGAAATACAGAAGGATGGTTTGAGAACTGGCCGCACGAAGTGGGGCCGGGGATGATTTTTGCCAACTGGCGGTTCTAGCCCGGAAGGAGCGCACGTGATAACGATCAAGACGGAAAACGCGCCGGCGGCCATCGGGCCCTACGCGCAGGCGATTGAAGCGAACGGCATGATATTTTGCTCGGGCCAGATCCCGATCAATCCCAAGTCGGGCGCGATTGAAGTGGTGGGTGCCGCCGAGCAGACGATGCAGGTGCTGCTGAACCTGCGGGCCGTGCTGGAGGCGGCCGGCGCGGGACTGGACAAGGTGGTCAAAACAACCGTCTTCCTGACGGACATCGGCGATTTCCCGGCCGTCAACAAGGTCTATGCCCAGATGTTCGGCTCCCATGCGCCCGCGCGTTCGACGGTGCAGGTCGCGCGCCTGCCCAAGTGCGCGAAAGTCGAGATCGAGGCGATCGCCGTCAAATGAGCTTGTGCGCCGCGAGCCAGTCGCGCACCGGAGCTTCGGGCAGGCCCATGATGTTGGTGTAAGAGCCGCTGTAGCCCGCGATCAGCAGATCCCCGTTCTCGTCGATGTCGTAGGCGCCGGCGCGGTCGAGCGGCCGCGTCTTGTGCAGGTAGGCGGTGATGGTCTCTTCCGACAGGATCTTGAATCGCACGGAGGAGGCCTCGACGCGGATCTCGGGCTCGGCGTCGGGCAGCCCGAGCGCGATGCCGGTGTACACGATCTGCGTGCGGCCTGAGAAGGCGCGCAGGAACTGCGCGGCTTCGTCGAGGTCGGCGGGTTTGCCGATCAGGCGGCCCTCGAACCAGACCAGCGTGTCGGCGGTGATGAGCGCGGCGCCGGGGTGGCGTATGCGGCAGGCGCGGTGTTTTTCGAGCGCATTGGTGACGACCGTGTGGACCGGATCGGCGGCGTCGTGGATCTCGTCGGTGTCGGCGGTGGACACGGTGAACGCGCAGCCCAGGGCGTGCAGGATTTTTTTGCGGCGCGGCGAAGCGGAGCCGAGGATGAGGGGATGGCGGGTGGTCATATGTGCGTAAAAAATATCACGGGGTTATGTGGATTGCAAGGGCTGCGGGAGGTTTGCCATGTCTGACCTGCTGCTGATCGGGATCGCGGCGCTGCTGCTGGCCGCCCTCGCGCTGCTGGCGGCGCTGCTGCGGCGCGTGCGGCGCGCCGATGCCAACGGGATCGCGGCGCGCCTGGACGGCTTCGAGAAGGGGCTGGAGCGCGTCGAGCGCGCGGTGCGCGACGAGGTGGCCCGCAACCGCGACGAGCAGGGGCGGATCGACCGCGAGCAGCGCAGGGAGCTCGCCGAGGCCCTCAAGGCGTTCGGCGACACCGTCGCGGCCCGGAGCGCGGAGGTGGCCGCCGCCCACGGGCGGCAGCTCGAGGCGATGTCGCTCAAGATCCAGCGTCTTTCGGAGGCGAACGAGGCGCGGCTCGAGGCGGTGCGCCAGACCGTCGAAGGGCAGCTCAAGCGGCTGCAGGAGGACAACGCCAAGCAGCTGGAGCTGATGCGCCAGACCGTCGACGAGAAGTTGCAGGGGACGCTCGAAAAGCGACTGGGCGACTCGTTCAGGCTGGTCAGCGAGCGGCTGGAGGAGGTGCACAAGGGGCTGGGCGAGATGCAGAGCCTCGCGACCGGCGTGGGCGATCTCAAGAAGGTGCTCACCAACGTCAAGACGCGCGGCACGTGGGGCGAGGTGCAGCTCGGCGCGCTGCTGGAGCAGGTGCTGAGCCCGGAGCAGTACGCGCTGAACGTGGCGACCAAGGAGGGCGGCGAGCGCGTCGAGTTCGCGGTCCGGCTGCCGGGGCAGGGCAGTGGTGGCGACGAGACGGTCTGGTTGCCGCTTGACGCGAAGTTTCCGATGGAGGACTACCAGCGCCTTGTCGAAGCCCAGGAGCGCGCGGATACCGCCGCGGTCGAGGCGGCCGGCAAGCAGCTCGAGAACCGCGTGCGCGCCTGCGCCATCGACATCAGCGAGAAGTATCTGAATCCGCCCAAGACGACCGATTTCGGCATCCTGTATCTGCCGGTCGAGGGACTCTATGCGGAGGTCGTGCGCCGCGTCGGCCTGACCGAGCGCCTGCAGCGCGAGCAGCGCGTGGCGGTGGCGGGGCCGACGACGCTCTGGGCGCTTTTGGGCAGCCTGCAGATGGGCTTCCGCACTCTGGCGATCCAGAAACGCTCGAGCGAGGTGTGGAGCCTGCTCGCGGCGGTCAAGACCGAGTGGATGAAGTACGGCGATGTGCTCGACGCGGTGCAGAAGAAGCTGCAGCAGGCCTCGGAGACGCTCGACAAGGCGCAGGTGCGCTCGCGGGCGGTCGGCCGCAGGCTTCGAGGCGTGCAGGAGCTGCCCGAGCGGGAGGCCGCCGCGCTGCTGCCAGGCGACCTCTCGGGCGTGCTGGATGAGAACGATGACGCCGTGCTGACGGGATCGGAGGGCTGATGCAGTACACGGACCGCCTGTTCCGTCCGCCCGCCGAGGCGGAGAGCCTGATTTTCCAGGTGGCGATCGGCTGCCCGCACAACACCTGCCGCTTCTGCGCGATGTACAAAGGCGTGCCGTACCGCGTGCGCCCGCAGGAGGAGGTGCTGGCGGAGTTCGAAGAGGCGTCGCGCCGCTATCCCGCAGAGCGCCGGATCTTTCTGGCCGACGGCGACGTGATGGCGCTCTCGTTCGAGCGCCTGCGCGCGATGCTGGAGGCGCTGAACCGGCTCTTTCCCCGCCTGGCGCGCGTGAACGTCTACGCCAACGGCAGCTCGATTCTGGCGAAGAGCGACGCGGAGCTGGCCGCGCTGCGCCGCCTGAAGCTCGACACGCTCTACGTCGGGCTGGAGAGCGGCGACGAGGATCTGCTTCGCGACGTTGAGAAGGGCGAGACCGCCGCGGGGATGTGCGAGGCGGTGCGGCGGGCGCAGGCGCTCGGGTTCAAAGGCTCCGTGATGGTCCTGCTGGGGCTCGGCGGGAGCGAAGGCTCGGCGCGCCATTCCGATGCGACGGCCACGCTGCTCAACCGCATGCAGCCGCGGCTGCTCTCGGCGTTGCGCTTTGTGGACGTGCCGGGCACAAACATGTATGACGGATATTGGACGGTCACGGAGTTTGAGGCCGTCGGCGAACTGATCCGGCTGCTGCGCGGCCTGGCGCTGGAGCACACGGTTTTCCGCGCGAACCACACGTCGAACCCCGTGCCGCTCGAGGGCCGTTTTCCGCGCGACCGCGAGGCGCTGATCGCGCAGCTGGAGGCGCTGCTGCCGCGGCTGGACACGCGGGGGCCGGGGCGGCTGCCGTTCACGCTGTAGCGTCCGGCCACAGCGGCACGCCCTGGCCGGCGAGGGTCGCGCGCAGGCGCGCGATCGCGGCCTCTTTGGCTTTGGCCTCCACCTCGACCGTCACGTCCAGCGAGTGCCAGGCGTGAGGGAAGTCCGCCGCGTCGATGAAGTCGTGGTGCGGCCCGGGCCGCTTGCTGCCGTGCCCGTCCTTGGGCGACGAGACGTGGAAGAGCGGCTCGCGGTTCCAGGTGGCGAGGGCTTGCGCGGTGGCCTCTTCGGCCGACAGGCCGTCCGGCAGGCAGCGGTGGTGGTGCACGTCGTAGACGAACGGCGTGCCGGTCGCGCGGCAGAAGGGCAGAAGCTCGGCGGGCGTGTAGACGCGGTCGTCGTTCTCGAGCGTCAGGCGCGAGCGCACGCTCTGCGGCAGCACGTCGAGCGCGGCGGCGAGCCGCGCGAGCGCGGACGCCTTGTCGCCGTACGCGCCGCCGGCGTGGATGTTGATCACGTCGGCGTTGACCCAGTCGGCGACCTCGGCCTGGTAGGCCAGGTCCAGCAACGACGTCCGGACGATCTCCGGGTCGGTGGCGCTCAGCAGGATGAACTGGTCCGGGTGAAAAGAGAGGCGGAGCCCCTTTTCCCGCGCGAAGCGGCCGCAGGCCTTGAAGGCCGCGACGACTGCGGCGGCGTCCGGCAACTCCTCGATGGCGTAGCCGGCCGCGGGGTGGGTCTTGACCGGCAGGATCTGGCTGTTGACGCGGAAGCAGCCGATGCCGTGCGCGGCGCAGTAGTCGAGGGCTTGGCGGAGCGCGGCGGCATTGGCAAGCGCCAGTTGAGAGAGCTTGTCGAGTTGGTTCGCGCGCGTCAGGCGCGAAAGCGCGGCGACGGTGGTCGTCCGGAACGCGATCGGTTCCGTGAAGAATTTGCAGCAGAGGCCCAGTCGGATCACGCGCGCTCCTTTGTTGAACAGACGTGTATGGTACATTTTGAAACGGGGAAAGTCGAGCGGGGGAGTTGTTCAGAAGCATGTGTTTTGATAACATGATCAAAGTGAAATCAGATCATGGGCGGGCGTTTCACGCCACACAAAGGAGGGTGCAAAAAATGGCATCGATCAAGGGAACCCAGACCGAAAAGAATGTGCTGACGGCCTTCACGGGTGAGTCGGCGGCGCGCAACCGTTACACCTATTGGGCCGGACAGGCCAAGAAGGAAGGTTTCGTGCAGATCGAGGCGATCTTCGAGGAGACCGCGAACCAGGAGAAGGAGCACGCCAAGCGCCTGTTCAAGTTTCTGGAAGGCGGCGAGGTCGAAATCACGATCGGCCTGCCGGCGGGCACGATCGACAAGACGATCGTCAACCTGCGCCACGCGGCCGAGGGCGAGGAGCACGAGTGGCAACACATGTATCCCGACTTCGCAAAAGTCGCGCGCGCCGAAGGTTTTGAGGCCGTCGCGAAAGTGATGGAATCGATCGCGGTGGCCGAGAAATTCCACGGCGAGCGCTACCGCAAGCTCGCGATGAACATCGAAAAGGATCTCGTTTTCAAACGCGAGGATCCCGCCACGGTGTGGCGCTGCCGCAACTGCGGCTACATCCATGTCGGCAAAAACGCGCTGGATCTCTGCCCGGCTTGCGCCCATCCGCTGGCGCACTTCGAGCTGGTTCCCGGCAACTGGTAAGCGAAGAAGTTCATTCGTGCGTGAGTTTCAACAGCGAGACGCGGCAACGGAAACTCAGGCACGAATGAACCCATGAACTGCTTCTTGCCTTCAGGAGCCACCCCTCAGATCCACATCATGCGGTCGAGGGAGCGGTACTGGATCGCTTCGGAAATGTGGTTTGCGCCGATGGTTTCCGCGTCGGCCATGTCGGCGATGGTGCGGGCGACCTTGACGATGCGGTCGTAGGCGCGCGCGCTGAAATTCAGCTCGCTCATCGCCATCTTGAGCAGGTCAGCGGCGTCGGATCCGAGCGCGCAGAAGGTCTGCACCTCGCGCGTGGACATGGCGGCATTGCAGGTGACGCGCGGCGCGTGGCGGAAGCGCTCGCGCTGCCGGCTGCGGCAGACCGCCACGCGTTCGCGGATCGCCGCCGAAGGCTCTCCCCGGCCGAGGGCGCTGAGGTCGTGGTATCGCACCGGCGGAACTTCGATGTGGATGTCGATGCGGTCGAGCAGCGGCCCCGACACTTTGTTGCGGTACGCTTGGATTTTGGTCGACGTGCAGCGGCATTCGCGTTTGGGGTCGCCCGCGTAGCCGCACGGGCAGGGGTTCATCGCCGCCACCAACATGAACTGCGAGGGGAAGTCGAGGGTCGCGATCGCGCGCGAAATGGTGACGTGGCCGTCCTCGAGCGGTTGGCGCAGCACCTCCAGCACGTTGCGGTGGAACTCCGGCAACTCGTCGAGGAAAAGCACGCCGCGGTGGGCGAGGCTGACCTCGCCCGGCAGCGGATGGGTGCCGCCGCCCAGCAGTCCCGCGTCGGAGATGGTGTGGTGCGGGGCGCGGAAGGGGCGGTGCAGCACCAAGGCCTGATGGCTTTTGAGCGTGCCTGCCACGCTGTGGATGCGGGTGGCCTCGAGCGCCTCCTCCAGCGTCAGTTCCGGCAGGATCGAGGCGATGCGCCGGGCGAGCATGGTCTTGCCGGCGCCGGGACTCCCGATCATTAAAATATTGTGGCCGCCGCTGACCGCGACCTCGATGGCCCGCTTGGCGGATTCTTGGCCTTTCACGTCGGCGAAGTCGTCGGTGTGCTGTCGTTCGCGTTCCACAAGGTCGGCGAGGTCCACGCGGAACGGCTCGATTTTCAGCGCGCCTGAGAGGAAGTCGACCGCCTCGCGCAGGTGGCGAACCGGAAAGACGTCGATGCCTTCGGCTACGGCCGCCTCCTCGGCGTTGTCGGCGGGAACGAGGATGCCGCGTTTGCCTTGGCGGCGCATTTCGAGCGTGACGGGGAGCACGCCGCGCACGCGCCGGACCTCGCCGCTGAGCGCGAGCTCGCCGATCAGGGCGTACTGATCGAGGTGCGGCATCTCGGCTTCGCCGGTGGCGGCCAGCAGGCCGGCCGCGATCGGCAGGTCGTAAACCGGGCCCTCTTTCTTGATGTCGGCGGGAGCGAGGTTGATGGTCGTGCGACCGAGGGTGGGGCGGAACCCCGAGTTGTTTAGCGCAGTCCAGACGCGGTCTTTGCTTTCGCGCACCGCGGCGTCCGGCAGGCCGACGATCACGAACTGCGAATCGCCGCGGCCGGCGTTGACCTCGATCTCCACGGCGTAAGCGTTGACCCCATACACCGCACCTGAATAGACGCGTGAGAGCATGAAGGACGACTCCTCGTTTGCGGGCCGCTCAGCGCGCGAACAGCTTCAAGCCCAGCGTCGCGGCGTGACGGCCTTGAAGACGCGCGGTCGCGAGCTCAATCGCGGAGGGCTGCCGGCTGCCGTCCGGGCCGGCGATCGTGGTGGCGCCGTAGGGCGTTCCGCCGGTCAGCGCGTCCGGCACGTGGAGTCCGGGAGCCGACGGCGGCACACCGGCCACGACAAAGCCGAGGCCGAGCAGGACCGTGTGGAAACTGAGCAGCGTCGATTCTTGGCCGCTGTGCTGCCCGGCGGTCGAGCCGAAGACGCCGCCGAGTTTGCCGATGAAGGCGCCGCGCGCCCAGAGGCTGCCGGTCTGGTCGATGAAGTTCTTCATTTGCGCGGCCATCATGCCGTAGCGGGTGGGCGTGCCGAAGAGGATGACGTCGGCCTCTTCGAGCTGGGCCGGCTGTGCGACGGGGATATGTGCGAACCGGGTCCGCGCGGCTTTCGCGCCACTGGCCTCGAGCGCCGCCTCGGGCACGAGTTCCTGAACCTGCCAGAGCGAAACCTTTGTGTCGGGCATTTCGCCTGCGCCTGCGGCGACCGCTTCGGCCATTTGCCATACATGTCCGTACATGCTGTAGAAGATCACTTGCACGTTCATTTTTCAGCTCCTTTCAACCCTGTTCAGTCCATCCGATAACACACGCGAACCACCATCATTGGCGATACCGTACGCCGAAAAAGCAGGTGACGCAAGTTCAAAAGCCGCAGGACAAAAGCGGCAGGCCCACGCGAGAACGCCGCTCCGGGGGTCGGGATCGGGGTCTTCGTGTGGGCCTGAGCGGCGTCGTGAAGCGGGGTGAGACTATTGCGCCGCCGGCACGGCGAGTTCGGCGAGCACGGGTTTCACGCGGCTGGCCGGAGCTTGCAGGCGGCCGGCCTGCGGCAGTTTCGCTCCGGCGGGCAGGAGGCGCAGCACGTAGCTGAAAGACGCGGGGGCCGACCAGACGACATATTCATCGGCGGGGCGGGGCCCGCAGCCGTTGGAGCCGACGCCGGTCGTGCGCGCGGCAATCACGAACGCGCTGGCCGCGCTGGGCGGCAGGTCGACCGTGTACTCGACCGGGTCCATCTGCTCGTCGGTGTAGGGCAACACGCCGGCCTGCAACACGCCGCCGGCATCGGCCTGCGCCATCAGCCCGGGCTTCCGCTTGCCGGTGACGGCCGCCCAGCGCACGTCCTCGTGGTTGCCGTTCTCCATCGGCTTGGCGTAGGGCGTCATGTTGCCGCGCACCGTGCCCGTGTAGAGGCCGACGTCGGAACCGCGCTTGCGGTCGGCGTAGTTTTCCATGGGCCCGCGGCCGAGGTAGGCGAACTGGTCGAGCGCCGGATCGAGCAGCAGCCGCACGCCGAGGCGCGCGAACGGGATCTTCTTGCCCTGCGGGTTGACGCTGTTGTCCACCGCGACCGAGCCGTCGCCGAAGACCGTGTAGGCGGCGGTGTGGCCGATCCGGAAAGCGCCGGCGCCTTGGAGTTCCAGCGTCGCGGTGACGCGCACCACGGCGGGACTGGCCTGCTGCGCCGAGAGACTGACGATCTTCCACTGCGGGTCGATCAGGCCGTAGCGCTTCCAGTCGTTGAAGGCCCACATGTCGTCGGTCTTGTGCGCCGCGCGCCAGAGGTGCAGCCGTGGGCCGCCGTTGGCGGCGAGCAGGTTCTGCCCGTCGCGCTCGAGGGCGCTGATGAAACCGGTGGCCTTGTCGAACGTGACGGCGAAACCGTCGCCGGTGACCGAGATGGCGGCGGCGTCCTGTTTCAGCGTCAGGGGCTCCATCACGGCGACGTCGGCGACCGGCGCGGGGACGGCGACGGGCAGTTTGAACTGCTGCCACGCCACCTCGTGGCCGGCCTTGGCCCAGGGCGCGTTTTTGGCCAGTTTGAACGAGACGCGCAGAAAATATTCGGCGCCCGGCTTCGCGCGGAACTTCGGCAGGGGGATCGCGACCGTCTCCTCCGCGCCGGGCGCCAGGCTGAGTTTCGGCAGCTTGCCGTCCGCGATTTCGTCGCCGTCGGCGGTGACGCTCCACGTGCCGGCAAAGCCATTGAGCGGGAGGAAGGCGTATTTATTGCGGATTTTCACCTTGCCGGCCGCCAGATCGTCCGCGGCAATGCCGATCCACTGGTAGGCTTTTTTCATCTCCGGGTAGTGCGGTTTGGGCGAGCGATCGTGGAAGACCACGCCTTTATGGATGAAGTAGTGGTCGTTGGGCACTTCGCCGAAGCCCCCGCCATAGGCGAGGTAGACGCGCTTGGGGTCGCGGCGGTTCCACAGTCCCTGGTCTTGCCACTCCCAGATCGCGCCGCCCATCAGCGCCGGATATGTGTCGAACACGTCGTTGTACTCGCCGATCGAGCCCATCGAGTTGTTCATCGCGTGGGCATACTCGCACATGTAGAACGGCTTGGTCAGAGTGGGATCCTGCGCGATGCGCTCGATCTGCGTCCAGTGGGTGTACATCTGGCTGTCCACGTCGGCGGGGTTTTTCGCGCCTGTGCCGAAGCGCTCGTAGTGCACCGGGCGTGAGGTGTCGAGCGCTTTCACGGCTTTCAGCGCCGCGAGGAAGTTCGGGCCCGACCCCGCCTCGTTGCCGAGCGACCACATCACCACCGAAGCGTGGTTTTTGAAGTTCTCGGCGTTCGCCACGTTGCGGTCCACGTGTGCGGCCTCGGCCTCTTTGACGTTCGAGAGCGACTCGGGGCCGTAGCCGTAGCCGTGGGTCTCGAGGTTCGCTTCGGCGCAGAGATAGAGGCCGTATTCGTCGCACAGCTCGTACCAGAGAGGGTCGTCGGAGTAGTGGCAGGTGCGGACGTGGTTGCAGTTGCCCGTCTTGAGCACCCCGATGTCGCGGAGCATGCTGGCGCGGTCGACGGTGTGCCCCGTGTCGGCTTCCATCTCGTGGCGGTTGGCACCCTTGAGCTTCACCGGCACGCCGTTGATCTGAAAGACGCGGCCCTTGATCTCGACCTTGCGGAAGCCGGTGCGCGTCGAGAGGAACTCCGCGCCATTGTTGAGCGTCAGCACGGTGGTGTAGAGGTTGGGCGTTTCGGCGTTCCACTTGAGCGGATCCGCCACGGCCAGCTTGAGCGCGACCGGCGCTTCGGCTCCGGCCGCAAGAGCGGGCACGTCGCCGGCGGCCTGCGCCACGGCCTTGCCCGCCGCGTCATAGACGGCCGCGGTCAGCCTGCCGGCCGCGGCGGCCTGCGCGCCGAAGTTCTTCACCTTCGCGGTCACCGCCAGCGTCGCGTCTTTGTACTGCGCATCGAGGTCCGGCAGCGCGAAGAAATCCCGGACATGGACCTGCGGCGCGCTCCAGAGGTAGCAGTCGCGGAAAATGCCGGAGAGACGGAACATGTCCTGGTCCTCGAACCAGGTGCCGGAGCTGAAGCGGTAGACCTCGACGGCCAGCATGTTCTTGCCGGGCTTCACGAAGGGCGTGACGTCGAACTCCGCCGTGTTGCGGCTGTTGACGCTGTAGCCGACCTTCTCGCCGTTGATCCAGAGGTAGAATGCACTGTCCACGCCGCTGAACGCGAGGAAGACGCGGCGCCCCGCCCAGTCTTTAGGCAGGTCGAAGTCGCGGCGGTAGCTGCCCACCGGGTTGCGCTCGACGAAGGCGGTCCAGTCCTGCGGCGGATCGGTCATCACGCGCGGGAAATCTTTTTTGATGATGTAGCCGAAATTTTTATAGTACGGCGTGCCGTAGCCGAGCACCTGCCAGCACGAAGGCACGGGGATCTCCTTCCAGCCGCTGACGTCGAACGAGGGTTTGTAGAAATCCAGCGGACGCTCGTCGGGGTGCTTGACCCAGTTGAACTTCCACTGGCCGTTGAGCACCCGGCAATGGGGCGATTCCAGACGTTTGCCCGCCAGAGCCTGCCGCAGGGTCGCGTAGGGCATCAGCGTGGCGTGATAGGGCTGCTTGTTGATGCCGAGGCATTCGGGGTTCTCGATCTCGGGCGGCAAGGCCGCGCCAACGTTCAAACAGCCGATCGCCAGCAGGCCGGACAATAGAGACATTCGCATGGTCGTTCTCCCTTTCTCTCGCTTCGCAGAAAATGCTCGTCGCCAGAGGTTCCCTCACGCGGCATACATCTTCCGATTCATAAAACCAGAGTACGCTATATTTTTAAAAACGTCATTTTCTTCCTGAAAAAAAGTGCGGGGAGCGCCGGGCTTGCCCCGGTGACCCGCGCGATGCGGAGGCCTCGCTTTACAACCCCGGCGGGATGATATACCTTATTCTGAAAAGGATATTTCACATGCCCCAGACCAGTGTCCGCACCAGCCATTTCACGGAGTCTGTCATCCGGCGTATGACGCGCGTGGCCAACGCGTGCGGGGCGGTAAACCTCTCCCAGGGTTTCCCCGATTTCGATCCGCCCCCGGAACTGCTCGCCGCGGCCGAGCGCGCGGCGCGGCAGGGGCCGCACCAGTACGCGGTGACGTGGGGCGCGGCGAATTTCCGCCAGGCGTTCGCGCGCAAGCAGTCGCGGTTCATGGGCGTGCCGGTCGACGCGGACGCGAACGTGGTCGTCACCTGCGGCAGCACCGAAGCCATGATGGCCGCCATGATGACCGCCTGCAACCCGGGCGACAAGGTCGTGATTTTTTCGCCGTTCTACGAGAACTACACGGCCGACACGATCCTGACCGGCGCGGTTCCCGTCTACGTGCCGCTGCGGCCGCCGAGTTTCGACTTCGACCCCGACGAATTGCGCGCCGCTTTTGAGACGCACCGGCCCAAGGCCTTGATCCTGTGCAATCCGTCCAACCCGTCCGGCAAGGTCTTCACGCGCAAGGAGCTGGAGCTGATCGCCGGGCTGGCCCAAGAGTTCGATGCTTTTGTCATCACGGACGAGGTCTACGAGCACATCGTCTACGCGCCGCACGCGCACACCTATATGGCCTCGCTGCCGGGCATGTTCGAGCGCACGATCTCATGCAGCTCGCTCTCCAAGACCTACTCCATCACCGGCTGGCGGCTGGGCACGGTGGTGGCCGCGCCCGCCGTGACCGACGTGGTGCGCAAGGTGCACGATTTCCTGACGGTCGGGGCGGCCGCGCCGTTGCAGGAGGCGGCGGTGACGGCGCTGGAGTTCCCCGACAGCTACTATCTGGAGCTGGGCGCGAAGTACACGGCGATGCGGGAGGTGTTCACGGGGTGGCTGGACCGCGCGGGCTTGCGTTACACGCGGCCGCAGGGCGCGTACTACGTGATGGTCGACGTCGGCGAGTTCGGCGTGGCCGACGACGTCAACTTCTGCGAATGGCTGGCGCGCGAGGTCGGCGTGGCGGCGGTGCCGGGCTCCAGCTTCTTCCGCGAGCCGGTCCGCCACCTGATCCGCTTCCATTTCGCCAAGCGCGAGGAAACGCTGAATGCGGCGGGCGAGCGCCTGCTGCGCCTGCGCGAGAGCGCCGCCGCGAAGGGCTGGCGCGGCTAGATCGGGCGCGTGAACGTTACGAAGCGTATGCCTGCGGCGGTGCCGCATCGCTTAAAGATTTCATTATTGAAATATAACGATTGACGGATGGGCGAAAGCGTGGTAACGTTTGCGCCATGAAAAGCCAAAAACTGCTGACGCCCGGCCAGATCGAGCGGAGCGCCCGTGTCCTTCAGGCGCTGGCGAACCCGCTCCGGTTGGGCATGATACAGGCGCTGGCGGAGTCGCCGCTGACGTGTTCCGAGCTGCAAGCGGTGCTGGGGTGCCCGCAGTCAACCCTTTCGCTGCAGCTCAAGGTGCTGGTCGATCAGGGGCTTGTCGCCACGTGCAAAGAAGGGACCGTCAAGCGGTGCTCGATCCGCAACAGCGATTTTCTCAAGTTGTTCGCGTGTTTGCGGCGGCACGTGAGCGAAGTGCTGTGAAGAAGGCGGGTTCGCGATCAAGAGGTGTGTCATCGGTTGCCTGAGAAAGGGAGAAAAAATGAAAATCATCGGTTCGCTGTGTATCGTTTCTTTCGCGCATCCTCAGGGGTGTTGCGGATATCTTTTGGCCGATGCGGTCAGCAAAGAGGCGCTGGCTTTGGATCCGCATCTCGATTTGGTGCATGACATGGCTGAACGGGTGAAGGCCGAAGGCTGGACGCTCCGCTACGTGGCGGACACCCACACCCATGCCGACCATCCGTCGGGCGCGGGCGAACTGGCCGCCCGGTTTAACTCCGTGCGGATGGCGCACGAGAAGGCCCGCCATGCGGGCGTCACCGCGCCGCTCAAGGACGGCGACCGGATCCGGCTGGGCGGACAGGCGATCGCGGTGCGGCATGCCCCGGGCCACACGCCCGACCACCTGGTGCTCGTGGCGGACGGCGCGCTCTTCGCCGGCGACACCCTCTTCATCGGCGGGGTGGCCCGCACCGATTTTCTGGGCGGGGACGCGGGGCAGCTGTTCGACACCCTCCACGCGCTGCTGGCGGCCCTGCCGGGCGAGACGGTGCTGTTTCCGGGCCACGACTATCACGGCCAGACCGAGAGCACGCTCGAGCAGGAGCGCCGCACCAACCCTTGGCTGCGGATCGCGGACCGCGGCGAGTTTGTGCGCCAGCTCACGGCGAATCCGCCGCCCCGGCCGGCCAACATGGACGATCTGCTGCGGCTCAACCGCGAAGGCGTCAACATCCCGGCTTCGGTTTCGGCGCCGGACGCCGCCCGCCTGGTGGGAGCGGGCGGGGCGTTGAGCGTGATCGATGTGCGGACGGGCGCGGAGTATGCGGCGGAGCACATCTCGGGCGCGCATCTGATTCCGCTCGACCAGCTCGAGGCGCGTCTGGACGAGGTGCGTGCCGTGCCGGCGCCGCGGCTGGTGCTGTGCCGCAGCGGGGGACGCGCCGCGCTCGCCAAGAAAACGCTGGAGCAGCACCACGTCGCGGGGCTGTCCGTCGTCGAAGGCGGGCTCGGCGCCTACGTGGCCGCGGGCGGCAAGACCGTGAAGGGCAAGTCCGTGATCTCGCTTGAGCGGCAGGTGCGGATCGCGGCCGGCGCGCTGGTGCTGCTCGGCGTGCTGCTCGGCGCGTTCGCGCACGCCGGTTTCCTGGTCCTGTCGGGTTTTGTGGGCGCGGGCCTCGTGTTCGCGGGGATCACGGACTGGTGCGGCATGGGGCTGCTGCTGGCCAGGATGCCGTGGAACCAGGTGACGGCGGCAGAGGCGGCGCCGGCGCACGGCGGGACCTGCGCAGCGGGCCTGCCGGGCGGCTGCGCGGCGGGGGCGCCCGCTGCCGGCAGCTGCGACCTCCCTTCTTCGGACAAGAAATGACGCGTCGGCGTCGGACGGGATAGAGGAGCAACGATGAAGACACTTGCGCAAACGTATCATCACGAGCGTCGCGGCAATTGCGCCCAGTCGGTCGCGTTCGCCTGGAACGCCAGAAATCCCGGGGCGGAGGTCTCCGAGGAAGCCTTCGCGGGGTGTGGCGGGGGCCGGGCACCCGGCGGTCTGTGCGGCGCCCTGCACGCCAGCTGCGAGCTGGCGGGCGCCGATGCGGCGGAGGCCGTCAAACGGGGCTTTGCGGAGAAAACCGCCGGAAAACTGACGTGCAAGGAGATCCGCGCCTCGAAAACGCTGACCTGCAACGCATGCGTGGGTTTGGCGTCGGAACTGCTGGAAAAGCAGCTGGCCGCTCCGCAGAAGACCTAGACAGGACATGCCACATTCTGAATCCCGCGAGGACAAACAATGAGCGAATCGATCAAGTCGGCGCTGACGGATGACCCGCGCGTGGCGCTGGCTGCGGAGCGGACCTTTCTGGCGTGGATCCGCACGGGACTGGCCCTGATGGGGTTCGGGTTTGTGGTGGCGCGCTTCGGGCTTTTTCTGCGCGAGTGGGCGGCCGTGCAGAAGATTCAGCAGCCGTTTTCGCACGGTTTCTCGCTGTGGCTGGGGATCGGCTTCGTCGTCCTCGGGGTTTTCTTGAATGTGGCGGCGCTGATCCGCTACCGCCGCTATTTGAACGCGCTCGCTGCGGGGGTCATTCCTAGCCCCAGCGCCGGTCTTGAGACGGCGGTGGCGCTCGGGTTGACGGCGATCGGGGTCGCGACCATCGTTGCGCTTCTTGTCCTCGCCTGATGCGCGCCATGCGTGGCAGACACTCCGGCCGTTCAGGCCGCATCTCCCGGAGCGAGGGCTTCCGCTTGACAAGGCGCCGGCAGAAAAGGCATAACACTCCCATGCAGCGGAAGAACGCCAAAAAAACGACGGCCGATTTCTCGGGTTGCGCCTGCTCGGGGGTGAACCTCCCCAAGCTGGTGCAGCCCTCGATCCTGGCCGCGCTCGCGCGGGAGCCGTTGCACGGCTACGCGATCGCGCAGCGTCTGGCGCGCGAGAGCGCCCACGAGGCCGCGCCGCCGGACCACTCCGGCATCTACCGGTTGCTGCGCGGCATGGAGAAGCGCGGGTTGCTCACCTCGCGGCTGGCCGCGTCGGAGTCCGGCCCCGCCCGCCGCGAGTACGCGCTGACCGACTGCGGGCGCCGGTGCCTCGACCGCTGGGTCGCCTCGCTCTCCCGCTACCGCGCCACCATCGATGACGTGCTGCGCCTCTGCCGGGCATGAAAGAACCTGTTGCCATGCGCCGGGACGATATGGTTAACTATGTGTTCAGATCCACTAGGTGATGTAAACACATATGGGGGCGACATGCGGTTCAGACGCGAGGTTTTGGGGGAGGCGCTAGGAACGTGTCTTCTGGTTCTTTTCGGCTGTGGTTCGGTGGCCGTCTCCGTTCTGTTCGGGGCGCACCAGGGGCTCTTGCCGGTCGCGCTGGTGTGGGGCGTCGGCGTGACGCTTGCCATCTACCTCACGCGGCACCTTTCCTGCGCCCACCTCAACCCGGCGGTGACGCTGGCCATGGCAGCCAGCGGACGCATGGTGTGGCGGAAAGTGCCGGCATATGTCGTTTCGCAGTTCGCGGGGGCTTTTCTGGCAGGCCTTCTGCTGTACCTGCTGTTTGCGCCGTCCATCGCCGCGTTCGAGGCGCGGCACAGTATCGTACGCGGCTCGGCAGAGTCGGTGGCGACGGCCAAGATGTTCGGCGAGTTCTATCCCGATCCCGGCGGGGCGGCCCGCGTGACGCTGCCGCTGGCCATGGGCGCCGAGGCGCTGGGCACGTTCCTGCTGGTCCTGATGATCTTCGCGCTGACCGAGGGCTGCAACGTGGGGCGCCCGAACGACGCGCTGGCGCCGGTGTTCATCGGCCTGACGGTGACGTCGGCCATCTGCCTGATTGCGCCGCTGACGCAGGCGGGGCTGAACCCGGCCCGCGACCTGGGCCCGCGCCTGGTGGCGTGGCTGGCGGGATGGGGCGGGGCCGCCTTCCCAGACCGCGCGGGCGGCTTTTTCCACGTCTACGTGCTGGCGCCCATCGTCGGCGGGATCGCGGCGGCGCGGTTCTTCGTCGGCGTGCTGGAGCCCGCGATGCGCCAGGCGCCGGACGGGTGCGGCTGCAAAGGCGGGGACTGTTCGCGATGACGGAGGCCCGCTATTTCGACTGGGCGGCCTCCGCACCGCCCTTCCCCGATGCGCTGGCGGCGCAGGCCGAGGCGGCGCGCGTGGGCTTCGGCAACCCCTCGGCCGGGCATGCTGCGGGGCGGACGGCGGCCGCCGAGCTGCGCCGGCTGAAAGCGGCGTTCGCGCAGGCCTTGGATTTTCCGGACGGCCGCGTGGTGCTGATGTCTGGCGCGACCGAGGCGAACAACTGGGTTGTCCGTTCAGTGATGGCCCGTCATCCGCAAGACCATGTCTTGGTGTCGGCGGACGTCCACGCCTCGGTATGGCAACCCGCCCGACTGTTCGCACCGCGCATGGATGTGCTGGCGACGGATGGGGACGGCTGCGTGACACCCGCCGCGCTGGCCGCCGCGCTGCGCCCCGACACCCGGCTTTTCTGTTGCTCGCACGCCTCGAACGAAACGGGGGTTATCCACAACGTGGCCGCGCTCTCCGCGCTTTGTGCGCGGCGCGGCGTGCTGTGCCTCGTGGACGGCGCGCAGGCGGTGGGCCATGTGCCGGTGCGGCTCTCGGAGCTGTGCTGCGAGTTCTACGTCTTCGCGGCGCACAAGTTCGGCGGGCCGCGCGGTGTCGGCGGCGTATGCCTGCGCTGGGAGGGAGGTGCGGGCTGGCTGGCGGGCGGCGGGCAGGAGGGCGGGCTGCGGGCAGGCACCGAGAATCTTCC
>Ga0209098_1000063_pt1 | contig 113053 bp, 98 predicted proteins | sample AD_JPNHW1_MetaG_FD_184429 | JGI IMG/M metagenome (GOLD analysis project Ga0209098, IMG submission 184429) | Active sludge microbial communities of municipal wastewater-treating anaerobic digesters from Japan - AD_JPNHW1_MetaG (SPAdes) (version 2) | ecosystem: Engineered > Bioreactor > Anaerobic... | reverse complement strand
GGGGGGGGGGGGGGGGGGAGGGTCGCCGTTCAGCCGTTCAGCATCGGGCCCTGCGAATCCTTGCCGGCGGGCTGGGCGGGTTGCCACGCGGGCTTTTGGCCTACGCGGCTCACCATATCCTCCGGAAACATCAGAGTGCTGACGTTGCGCGTTTTGCTGAGCGCGCCGTGCGGCAGCTGGTTGCTGCGGTTCAGCACGCCGATGACCACCAGAATCACGCAAATCACATACACCAGCATCAGCGCGATGCAGAGGATCAGCGGCAACCATTCCACATCGCCGTCGCCCAGGGCAAACCAGAAAAGCACCAGCGACACAGCCGGGAGCGGGATAAAGCCGAAATACAGCAGGCTGTACCGCACAGCGTTTTGCCAAAGCTTGGGGCGGGTGCCGTCCCGATCGTCAATCAGGCGCAGGTGGGTAAGGCGTTTGCCCACGGTAAGCCCCTGCTGAAGCCATTCGCCAATCACGAAATACAGTATTACCAGCCCCACATACAGGAGGCCGAACACCCAGAGCCAGCCGGTTACCGTGCCTTCCAAAAGGGTAGCGCGCAGCGGACGGATCCAGACAAGCAGAAAAATGGCGGCAATACCCAGAATCATCCAATCCACAAGGGCAGCCGTGACGCGGCGGGTTACGCTGACATGCTTTCCGCGCTCGTAGGCGATCTCGTTCAGGCGTTCCTTGGAGGGGAGAACCCGAATGAGCGGTTTGGCTACCCAATAGCCGATCAACCCGCCCAGGGTGTTGGTAATCAGATCATCGGTTTCGCAGAGGCGATAGGGGCGGGGATAGTAGCCAAACAGCGCGCTCAGCTGCGTCAGCTCAAAAATAAGGCTGACCCCCAGCGAAATGAGCACCGTTTTTTTCCAGCTGCATTCAAAATAGTAGCGCAGGTAGATGCCAAGCGGGATGGTCATGACAATGTTGGCGAGCATCACAAACAGATCGCGGTTGACAATCAGCTTTTTCCATGTGGAAACGTCCGAGAGCACGAAACCCGATTTCTGAATCCACGTGACCACGTCCTTAAACGGCTCCAATTGCAGGTAGGGCGAGGTGAGGGACGCAACCAGCTCGCGGCTTGGCAGCGGCAGCATGGTGAGAAAATACGCGCACATCAGGTACAGCACAAAGGAATACAGCACGGTGGTCCGCAACAGGGGAATCGAGCCGTAACGCCAGTACTGGTACACCATGTAGGGTAGGGTAATCAGCGCCGCCACAAACGGGAAAAGCCACATGGCTGTCAGGATCGGCTCAACATATGCGCGCAAGGGAAAGCCTCCATGTAATCAATCTCGGTGGCATGATACCAGCAGGGGGGTGTTTTGTAAAGAGCGGCGGGCTTTTCTTACAAAAATGTACGGTAAAAGGCGGCAAACAGAAGGCCGGGAACGCGCATATGCCGCTCCCGGTCGAAGACCGTTGACAAACCGAATGGAGTCCGTAAGCCGCGCCACATTGTGCCTTCGGCGCTTGTGGCGTTTACGTTGAATGGGTTGCCACATAAGGCCTCCGGCGGACAACGGGCCTCGCCCCTGCGCCCCGCAAGGGCTTTGCCCTTGACCCTGTTTCGCTGCGGCGAGGGTTTTTCAGCAGTCTGAAGCCGGGAGCACGCATACGCCGCTCCCGGCCAGGTCGTTTTTCAGTACCGGCAAACCCTGCGGAAGGCGCGAGCCTGCGCCTAGCGGATCACCGCGCCGTACTGCTCGGCGCAACTGCGCTGCACCTTGTCCATGGCCTTGGTGATTTCCGGCTCGGTCAGCGTGCGGTCGCTGGCGCGGAACGTGAGGGAGAACGCCACGCTCTTTTTCCCGACACCTACCTGCGCCCCGCGGTATACGTCAAACATTTCAATGGTTTCCAGCAGGTTGCCGCCCGCGCGGCGCATGGCGGCCATCAACGGGCCTACGGCGACGGTTTCATCCATCACCATGGCCAGATCGCGCGCGACGCTGGGGAAACGGGGCAGGGGCTTCAGCTCGCCCATAGGCACGGCATGCTCAAGCAAGGCTTGCAGGTTCAGCTCCGCCATTACGGCGCGCTTGGGCAAACCGAAGGCTTCCCGAACGGTCGGGTGCACCTCGCCAATCTGCGCATACGGAATGCCGTCCTTCGCCAGCTGCGCGCTGCGGCCCGGGTGATAGTAAACGTCCGCGCCGGGCGTTACCTCGCAGGGCAGGCCGTGCGCGCAGAGAATCGCCTCCACGGCGCCGCGCACGGTGTAAAAATCCGCCTGCTCCCCATAGCTGCCCAGGCAGAGCGTCTGCGTTTCCACAGGCAGGCCCTCGGCGGTGGGGTGATGGTTGTCAAACACAGCCGCCATTTCATACAGACTGGCGCCGGGGGTGCCGTGGCTCATGTTGAAGGCGAGGGTTTTAAGCATATCAGGCGCCAGCGTGGGGCGCATGACGGAGGTATCCTCCCCAAGCGGGTTGCGGATGGCCATTGGCTCCAGCCTGAGGTCGCCGGTCGGGAGGCCCAGCTTTTCGATCTCCCGGACGCTTTCAAAGCTGTAATTCATTACTTCCATATAGCCCATGCCCTGCAAAATGGCCGCGACGCGGTTTTTGAGGCGCAGCATCGGCGTGATGCCGCCCTGCGTGGTTTCGCCGCGCAAGCGGGTGCAGCCGATGTGTTCAAACCCGTAAATCCGCAGCACATCCTCGCACAGGTCGGCCTCGCCGTCCACATCGCCCCGGAAAGCCGGCACGGTCACGTTCAGGCGGTCGCCGTCCCGCGTAACAAGGTAGAACAGCTTTTGCAGGATGCTCACCATCGCCTCGCCGGGGATTTCCACACCGGCGCGCTCCGCGATGCGCTTCACGCTGGCGGTAATCACCTGCGGCGTATGCGGCTTGGGGTAATGGTCAAAGCAGCCGCCCACCACGTCGCCCGCGTCCAGCTGGTTCACCAGCATGCAGGCGCGCTCAAGGGCGTCCATCGCGGTGGCGGGGGCCACGCCGCGCTCGAACCGGCCGCTGGACTCGGTGCGCATGCCCAGCGCGCGGCTGGTCAGGCGGATGGCTGTGCGGTCAAAGCTGGCGCACTCAAACAACACCTCGGTGGTGGTTTCGGTAATTTCGCTTTCCTCGCCGCCCATGATGCCCGCAAGGCCCGTGGCGCGCTCCTGATCGCAGATGACCAGATCGGCGGTTCGCAGGGCGCGCGTTTCGCCGTCCAGCGTGGTGAGGGTTTCGCCCTCGCAGGCGCGGCGCACGATGATCTGCCGGCCGCGAACCTTGCTCAGGTCAAAGGCGTGCATCGGGTGGCCGTACTCGATCATCACATAGTTGGTGATATCCACAATGTTGTTGATGGAACGCAAACCGGCCCCGTATAGGTATTTGCGCAGCCACATGGGCGAAGGACCCACGCGCACGTTCTTGATAACGCGCGCGGTGTAGCGGGGGCAAAGAACGCTGTCCTCCACACGGATGGAAACTTCCTGCCCGATATCGCCGCCCGCCTCGGTTACGCACAGCTTGGGCGCGCGGTATTCCGTGCCCAGCGCGGCGGCGGTTTCCCGCGCGATGCCGAGGGCGCAAAGGCAGTCCGGACGGTTGGCCAGAATTTCAAAATCCACGGCGTAATCGTCCAAACCCAAAATCGGCTTCACGTCGCTGCCTACGGGATATTCCTCCTGAAAAATCAGCAACCCGGCCTCGCCTACGTTGGGGTAAAGCTCGTTGGGCACATTCAGCTCCGGGGCGGCGCAAAGCATGCCCTCGCTGACCATGCCGCGCAGCTTGCCTTTTTTGATTTTGACGCCGTCCGGAAGCCGCGCCCCGTCCAGCGCAACGGGCACCAGTACGCCCGCGCGCACGTTGGGCGCGCCGCAGACAATGTGAAGCGGTTCGGCCGCGCCCACATCCACGGTGCACTGGTGCAGGTGGGTGCCCTCCACATCCTCGCAGGTCAACACCCGGCCCACGACTACCTTGTCGATTTCGCCGCCCAAATCCTCCACGTTTTCCACGGCGGTGCCGGTCATAATCATGCGATCTTCATATTCCTTGGGGGTTACGGGAATGTCCACATATTCCCGGAGCATATTCATGGGTAGTTTCATGCGTTTTTCTCCTCCCGGTCCATTTAGCGGAGTTGACCCAACAGCCGAGCGTCGCCCTCGTAAAGCAGGCGCATATCGTGAATGTCAAACCGGCGCAGCGCCAGCCGTTCAAGGCCGATGCCAAAGGCGAAGCCGCTGTAACGGGTGCTGTCGATGCCGCACATTTCCAGCACCTTGGGGTTGACCATGCCGGACCCTAGCACCTCAATCCACCCGGTGTTTTTGCAGATGCGGCAACCCTTGCCGTGGCAGGCGGAGCAGGTGAGGTCCACCTCGGCGCTCGGTTCCGTAAACGGGAAGAAGCTGGGGCGGAAGCGGGTGGAAACGTCGCTACCGTACATTTTTTTGGCAAACGCGTCCAGCGTGCCGCGCAGATCCGCCATGGTCACGTGCTCGTCCACCACAAGCCCTTCCATCTGGTGGAAAACCGGGCTGTGGGTGGCGTCCACCTCGTCGGCGCGGTACACCCTGCCGGGGCAGATGATGCGGATGGGCGGCTTGCGGGTGAGCATGGCGCGCGCCTGCATGGGGCTGGTGTGGGTGCGCAGCACCACATTGTCATCCATGTAAAACGTATCCTGCGCGTCCCGCGCGGGGTGGTTTTTGGGGATGTTCATCAGCTCGAAGTTATAGTGATCCAGCTCGACCTCCGGGCCTTCGATCACCTCAAAGCCCATGCCGGTGAAGCACTCGATCAGCTCCTGCATCATCAGCGTGATGGGGTGGGAGGAGCCGATTTTGGGCATGGGGCGCGGTTCGGTTACATCGATGGTTTCGCTTTTCAGGGCGGCCTGCCGCTCCTGCGCCTGCAAGCCGGCAAGGCGTTCGTCCATCTGTGCCTGCAACCAGGCGCGGGCTTCGTTGATTTGCGCGCCCGCCGCGGGGCGCTCCTCGGGGGATAATTGGCCCAGCCCCTTGAGCAGGGCGGTCAGATCGCCCTTTTTGCCCAACACGCGCACGCGCAGGGCGTCCAGATCGGCGGTGCTGGATATGGATTCCAGCTCCCCGCTTGCCTTTTGCCTGATTTCCAACAGGGTATCCATGATTGACATACGCATTCCCTCCTGATTCGGCATGGTGTTTTCATTCGGCCGGCGGCGAACCTGTGGATACGAAAAAAGCCTTCGCCCCCGCTTGCGCATGGGACGAAGGCAGAATGCCGCGTTGTACCACCCAAATTTCATCTTTGCCCTGCTTGGTAGCGGCAAAAATGCTCTCGCTTGATAACGGGGTGTGCTGATCCCCGGTTTTGCTTACAGGCAAACGCTTTCGGCAAAACGGCATCGGAAGGGAATTTCCCGCCAGCGGAATGGGTGGCTCGCAGCGTGCGCTACCCTCTCTGAAAACCGCGGGAACGCGGGCATTGGTCTTCGTCATCGCCATTGGCCCGGAGCAGGCTCCGGGATGCCTGATTATAGCATGGATGGAAGGCGGATGCAAGCGCGAAACGCAATTCGTGCGCAGGGGCAAATGGTGGGTTTGAACCGCCCTCTCGCTGCCTTGCAGGGCGACTTTTCTGAAACCGCTTACCCTTGCGGCGCGTAGCCTTACGGGGAATGCCGACGGGTAGGCAAAACCGCGCTCCCGTTTCCGGAAGCGCGGCGGTTTGCTAAAAATGCGATAAGCGCGGTCGTAAGCCGAGTTCTGTCGTTGGAGCGGTCATCTATCTAGCCCCCGCGTTGCCCCGGGGGTCAAGCGATCTCTTCGGAAGCACGGCGGGCCGCCGTATCGCTCCCATTCGGATCTTGCATCAGGTGGGGTTTACATCGCGCCTCCGTCTCCGGGGCGCGGGTGAGCTCTTACCTCGCCTTTCCATCCTTACCTTGCGGCCGTTTCGGGCCGCCGGGCGGTTTCTTTCTGTTGCACTTTCCTTGAAGTCGCCTTCACCGGCCGTTAACCGGCACCCTGCCCTACGATGCTCGGACTTTCCTCATGGCTTTCGCCACGCGACCGTCTGGCCGCCTTATCGCAGTTGGAGGATAACACGTTTTAGGCCGGCTGTCAACGTTTCGGGCGGGGATGAAAAACGGCCCCGAAGGGCGGGAGTTTGGTAAAATTTGCGTTTGCATCAGCGGATACTATGTTGTATAATATTTAAGATTGGAATATCTCTGCCGAGGGAGGATTAGAATATGGAGAAATCGGAAAACAGGATTCCTCTGGTGCGCCGTCATAACCCGCTGACCTTCTACCTTCGGACTTTATTATACATGTTCATCGCGCTGTCGTTACGCATCGTCGCGTTTCTGCCGTTGCTCGCGCTCAAGTGGTTCCCGGATGGCTCTTATTTCCGCTGGATTGCGGCGCTCTGCCCGGTGCTGCTGATCTTCTTCATCCTGCCGGAACGCTTCAGCTTTGCGCAGGCGCTGGTGCAGCGCTCGCGGGAGCGTCGCTTCTCGCTGGATCAGGCGACCGGTTTGCAAAACTACGGCGAAAAGCTTGGCGAAAGCCTGCTGCATGCCCTGCATGTGCTGAAGTGGGGCATCCCCCTTGCGGCGATGCTGGGCTGGGGCTATTACCTGTATAACAACACCGACGCGATTTCGCTGATGAAGGGCGTGGGCGATCTGGGCGCGGGCGTTACCGCCGTGTGGTGCGCCGTGGCGAATTTCTTCATCAGCACCTTCGGGGGCACGCCGCTGGTGGCCAACGGCAGCCTGATGGAAGGCATCTACGCCATTGGCGCCATGCTGGGCCTCGGGGTGCTGATCCTGATGTGGGGCGTGATGCGCAACAGCGCGTACCGCTACATCTGGGCGCTTGCGACCCTGTTGGACAAGGACCCCCACGCCGAGGCGCGCCGCAGACTGCGCGGCCGCCGCTGGAAGCAGTTTTGGGTTGCGATGCTCAATCTGGTGCTGTGGACGCCGGCGCTGTTTGTGGTGTTTACAACGCTGAAGGGCGTGCTGAGCGACATGTCCAACGCGGTTTTCAACTACATGGCCACCCAGCAGCTGAACCTGCCGGAGCTTTCCAACGCGGTCTGGCCGCTGCTGTTTGCCTTCCTGGTGTGCTACATGCCGCTGTTGCCGGTGCGCCGCATCCTGACTGCCTTTTTTGCCACGAAGAACCTTCGGCACCTGTCCGTACAGCCGGACATCGCGCCAACGGAAATCGCGGGGGTAACGACCACATCCTCCGGCGCGCCGGAACCGATGGCCGCCCCGGGAGCCGCGACAGAAACCGCCGCGCAGATGGCTACGGGGCAGGCATACGCCCCTTTTACCCAACCGGAGCCGACCGCGTTGAATGACGAGGCGGAAATGCCGACTCCGGTTCCCGAACCTGTACCCGCCTATCAGCCTTACCATGCCGCCGAACCCGCGCCCGCCGCGCAACCCGTTGAGGAAACGGTGGCAGCAACGGCTTCGGGCTATGCCGAAGAAGCGACGACCGAAACCATTGACACAGCGATACCACCCGCTGAGGAAACCCAGCCGGTTCCGATGGCGGAACCCGCTCCCGAACCCGTGACTGCGCCTGCGAACGAGTCGGTTGCGGTCGAACCGGCGGAAGCGGCCGTTGAAACGCCGGCTGATTCAGTGGAAGCGGCCGTTGAAACGGCGGCGGAAGCGCCTGCGCTGGCTGAGGATGCGCCCACGGTTGCGGATCCGGCTGCGGATGCCGCGGCAGAGGCCGAGGAACCCGTCACCGATGAATTGGAAGATTTCTTCGCCCAGCCCTTCCAGGGAACCCAGGCCGCCCCGGAGGACCGCGACGGAGCCGAAGACGAGGCCGATAAGCCGTACCCCCCGACGGTCAACGGCGATACGGCGGAGCCGTAACATGGCGTTCATTCGGCTGGATAAACTGTTGGCACAGAGCGGTGAACGCACCCGGAGCGAATCGGCGCGGCTGATCCGTTCCGGGGCGGTCACACTGAACGGCACCCCCGCGCGCGACCCGGCTGCGAAAGCGGACGGGGAGCGCGATTGCGTTTTACTCAACGGTAGGCCGGTGACAGACGATCCGTTTCAGTACGCGGTGCTGCACAAACCGGCTGGCGTGCTCACGGCGGCGCGCGACCGCAACGCGCCCACGGTGATGGCGCTGGTGCCGGAGGCCCTCCGCAGGCGGGATGTGCTGCCCGTGGGCCGCTTGGATAAAGACACCACGGGGCTGTTGCTGCTCACCAACGATGGGGAGCTGGCGCACCGGCTGTTATCCCCCAAACGGCATGTGTGGAAGGAATATACCGCCGTGCTGGACGGCCCGCTCAGCCAAGCCGACGTGGACGCCTTTGCGCAGGGCATGGCTTTATCCGACTTTACCGCGAAACCCGCGGAACTGGTGATTATAGAAAGCGCCCCGGAACAGAGCCGCGCGGTGGTGAGGCTGTCGGAAGGCAAATTCCATCAGGTAAAGCGGATGTTCGCGGCCCGTGGCCGTGAGGTGCTGCGCCTGCACAGGCAAGCTTTCGGCCCGCTACGGCTGGATATTCCGCAGGGCGAATGGAGAACGCTCACAGCCGGGGAGCTGGCCGCGCTTCGCCTTGCGGCGTACAGCGGGGAACCGGAGTAAGCGCGATAAGCCTACTCCGTTTGGCTTTGCGGGGTAGCCCGACGCGGGCATGCGCCCCGGGCCGGGAAGAGCCTGCGCACAAATGGTTAACATCGCGGCTAAATGCCGTATTTCATGGGATAAGGATGGATGGAATGCCCGATCACTATTTTACCCCCCTGCCGCAAAGCGAGCACAAACCCGCGAGCTATGCCTTTACTTACCGGGGCTGCGCCCTTACGTTTGAAACGGACAGCGGCGTGTTTTCCCGGCTGGAAATGGACAAGGGCACCGAAACGCTGTTAGGCGCGTTGCCGACTTCGGTGGCCGGCCGCGTGCTGGACATGGGGTGCGGCTATGGCGCGCTGGGCGTGTGTCTGGCCAGGGCGAACCCCGATTGCGTGCTGACGATGGTCGATATTAACGAACGCGCCGTTTCGCTTGCGAGGGAAAACGCAAAGCGGAACGGCGTTGCGGCGGAAACGCTTGTCAGCGACGGATACGCCGCGCTGGCCGGACGCGTTTTCGACCTGATTGTGACCAATCCGCCGATCCGGGCGGGCAAACGGGTGATCTACCGCATGTTTGCGGACGGGGCCGCGGCGCTCGCGGAAGGGGGCGCGATGGTGCTTGTGATCCGTAAACAGCAGGGCGCGCCCTCGGCAAAAGCTTATCTGGAAACGCTTTTTAAGCGTGTGCAGGTGACCGACCGCTCCGGAGGCTTCTGGGTGCTCCGGTGCGAACAGCCGCAGGCAGCCCGCGTTGGTGAATCCGATACTGATGAATAGAAAGCGAATGATACCGTTGAATTACGATCTGGACTATTTTGACAAGCCGATTGAACGCTATGGCACGGATTGCGAAAAATGGGATGGGCTGATGGAGCGGGAGGGCCGTGAGCTGCTGCCCATGTGGGTGGCCGATATGGACTTCCGCTGCCCTCAGGAGGTAACCGACGCGATTGTGAAACGCGCTCAGCACCCCGTATACGGCTATACGGACCAGACGGAATGCGCCATTGAGGCACTGCTGGATTTTATCAGCAGGCATTATGGGGTGAACCTGACGCGCGAACACCAGACTACGCTTCCCTGCGTGGTTACGGGCCTGCGCGCCGCCGTGCGCACGCTTACCCAGCCGGGTGACAGCGTGCTGATTCAGCCGCCGGTGTACGGGCCATTTTTTGACGCGGTGCTGGATAACGGTCGCAAACTGGCCGCAAACCCGCTGATCCGCGAAAGCGACGGTACCTACCGTATGGATTTTGAGGGGATGGAAGCGGCTTTTCAAAACGGCGTTCGGCTGGCGCTGCTGTGCAGCCCCCATAATCCGGTGGGGCGCGTGTGGACCCGCGCGGAACTGGACCGTGTGTACAGCCTGTGCGTCCGGTATGGCGTAACCCTTGTGGTGGATGAAATCCATGCGGATTTTGTGTTTGAAAAAGGCTCGTTTACCAACGCGCTCCTGCTGGACGAAAGCGAGCAGGCGAGGATTATCGTTTTATCCAGCGCGAGCAAAACCTTCAACATCGCGGGGCTGAAACAGGCGGTGATGCTGACCCGAAACCTTGAGTTGCGGCGCCAAATCCGCACCGAGCTGCGGCAGACCGGCGTGGTCGGGGGCAACATTTTTTCCTTTACGGCGACGGAAGCCGCCTACCGGTATGGCGACGCGTGGCTGGAAGCGCTTCTGCGCTATCTGTACCAGGGCCGTAAGCTGCTTGAAACAGAGTTGGCGAACCGCTTGCCCAAGGCGGTCATGTCCCCTTTGCAGGCTACCTATCTGGCGTGGATCGATCTGCGCGCCTACGGGCTTGATACCGCCGAACTGATGAAGCGCACCTATGCAAAAGGCGTCGCATTTTCCTCGGGACTGTTTTTTGACAAACAGCTGGGCGAGGGATTTCTACGGTTCAATTTCGCCTGCCCGCACAGCCAGGTGCTGGAAGCGGTCAAGCGGTTGGAAAACGCAATTCTCAGCTAAATGACGAACCAATGTGGAGGAACAAACGTGGAAACCGTGAATCAAATCATCGAGGAAAGCAAAAGCGACCTGATTGAAACCCTGAAACGATGGATTGCCGTGCCAAGCCTGAAAAGCGAAGCCGTGGGCGACGCGCCCTTCGGCCCGGAGGTGAAGCGCGCGCTGCTGACCGCGCTTGACGATGCCCGCGCCATGGGGTTTTCCGCGCGCAGCATCGATAACTATGCGGGCGATGTGCGCATGGGGCCGGAAGGCGTGGACCCGTTGGCCATTCTCGTGCACCTGGACGTGGTGCCCGTGGGCGACGGCTGGACGGTAGGCCCGTTTGACGGCGTTGTGGAAGGCGATCGAATGCTGGGCCGGGGCACAAGCGATGACAAAGGCCCCGCGGTTGCGGCGCTGTATGCCATGCGCGCGGTGCTTCGCGCGGGCGTGCCGCTCAAACGGGAAGTGCGCCTGATTTTGGGTTGCGACGAGGAAAGCGGCATGGAGGATATCGCGTGGTACCGCACGCATTGCGATATGCCCCGCATCGGTTTCAGCCCCGACGCCAGCTACCCGGTGATTAACACCGAAAAAGGCCTGCTGGTGATGGAACTGCGTGGCAAACCGGCCACCGATGGCCTGATTGTGAAAAAAATCCACGTGGGCGAACGCCACAACGTGGTGCCCGGGCAGGCGGTCGCGCTGATTGAGGGCGACGCGGACCTGTGCGACCACATCAACAAACTGGCGCATGAGATGACCCTGGATGTGGTGGCGAAACCCGCAGAGGGCGGGCTTCAGCTGACGGCAACCGGGATTAACGGGCATGCCGCCTACCCGGAAAGCGCGCGCAACGCCATCGGAGAGTTGCTGCTGATGCTGCGGGCCTTGGGCGTAACCGGGCCGCTGAAAACCCTTGCCGACACCATTGGCTTGGAGTACGACGGCATAAGCCTCGGGGTTGGCTGTTCCGACAAAATCAGCGGACCGCTGACCTGCAATCTGGGCATTCTGCGCTATGATGAAAACGGCCTGTACGCGGTGCTGGATTTCCGTTATCCGCTGCTTGCCAGCGGCGAGCGCATCGCGGACACGGTTCGCGCATCCCTTTACCCCGATGTGGAAGCAAAGCTGCTCAACTTGGCGCTGCCGCACCACGTGGCGCCCAGCAGCCCGCTGGTGACCGCGCTGCTGGATGCCTACCATGAGGAAACCGGTCGCCCGCGGGAATGCGTGGCGACGGGCGGCGGCACCTATGCCAAGTGCATGGAAGAAGGCGTGGCCTTTGGCGCATCTTTCCCGGAAGATGACGACGAGGCGCATCAGGCGAACGAGTCCATCTCGCTGGATTCGCTGATGCAGACGGTGCGCATTATCGCGCGCGCGATTGTGATTCTGGCGGGCGAGGCGAAGCCGGAGGACTGACCAAACCGGACTTCGACCCAGTGGAGAACCCAACCTGCCGATTAAACCCTTTGCCGCAGCGGCGCGGCGTTTTCAACAGCCCGAGGCCGAAGGGCTACGAGCCCAGCGGCATAGCGGTTTACAGTTTTTGAACAAACTTGGGCTTCGTGTAAGGCACGAAGCCCAACGACTATGGAGGTTATAATGAGGCTGGATAAATTCTTGAAGGTGTCGCGCATCATCAAGCGCCGCACCGTTGCCAATGACGCGTGCTCCGGCGGACGCGTCAGTCTGAACGGACGCGTTGCCAAACCCGGCGCGGAGGTGAAGGAAAACGACGTGTTGGAAATCCGCTTTGGCAACCGCGTGGGTAAATACCGCATCCTGGGCGTCGCGGAAACCGTGCGCAAGCAAGGCGCGGCGGACCTGTACGAGGTGTTGGAGGAGGACGCGCAAACCCTGGCGGAGCGCGGTCAGGAATGAAAACCTGCGCGATTGTGCTGGCCGGCGGAAGCGGAACGCGCATGGGCGCGGAAATCAATAAGATCTTCCTGCCCGTGCGCGGCGTGCCGGCGATCATCCGGGCCATCGCGCCCTTTACCGGGCTTTGCGCCGGCATTACGGTGGTTGCCCGCGCCGACGAAGTGGACCTGATGCGCACGGTGCTGAAACGTTTTGGCCTCGCGGGCGCGGTGCAAAACATTGTGCCCGGCGGCGATGATCGTCAGGCTTCCGTTGCCTGCGGCTTGGCCGCCCTGCCGAGCGACGCCGAAGCGGTGCTCATCCATGACGGCGCGCGCGCGATGGTAACGGAAGCGATCATCCGGCGCGTGATTCTATCGATACAGGAGCACGGTTCCGGCGTGGCGGCTGTGCCGGTAACGGATACCGTGAAGCGGACGGACGCGAACGGCCGCGTGACGGAAACCCTCAACCGGGAAGCTCTGCGCGCCATGCAAACGCCGCAGGGTTTCAAAACGGCGGACCTGCGGATGGCGCACGCGAACGCCGAGCGGGACGGATTTCGCGCCACGGACGACGCGGCCCTGCTGGAGCATGCCGGAATGCCCGTATACCTGTGCGAGGGCAGCCGCGAAAATATCAAACTGACAACGGCCTTTGACATGCTGCTTGCCGATGCCATTCTGCAAGCCCGCGAGGAAGGGGAAGCGACATGATCCGAATCGGGCACGGTATGGATGTGCACCAACTGGTCGAAGGGCGCGCGCTGATCCTGTGCGGCGTGGAGATTCCCCACACCAAGGGCCTTCTGGGGCACAGCGACGCGGACGTGGCTACCCACGCGCTGATGGATGCGCTTTTGGGCGCGGCCGCGTTGGGGGATATTGGTAAGCTGTTCCCGGATACGGACGACCGGTACCGGGGCGCGTGCTCGCTGGATTTGCTGGATGAGGTGATGCGCCGTCTGCGCCAGAACGGCTTTGCGCCGGTCAATGTGGATGTGACTATCGTCGCGCAGCGGCCCAAACTCCGGCCCTATATCGACGAGATGCGGGCTTGCCTTGCGGCTCGGCTGCGCCTGCCTTTGGAAGGCGTGAGCGTGAAAGCCACCACCACCGAACAGCTTGGCTTTGAGGGCGAGGAGCGGGGCATCACCGCGCACGCGGTCTGCCTGATTGAAACCGTGCGGGCGTAGGGATACGGATCGCCTATTGAAACCGCGCGGACGTAGGGGTATTGATCGTCTTTTGTAACTATGCGGACGCAGGGGTGTTGATCGTCGTTTGTAACCGCACGGAGTAGGGATGCTGATGTCTTTATAACGGTGCGGGCGTAGGGATGCGGATCCCCCCTTGAAACCGGCGGGTTGTTAATAGGCGCAACGCCGCGTAACATTACCGGCAAATCCGGAGAAGTAAACGGATCGGCACAAACGCGTATGCGCCGCGTATCTCTGCTGAGGGAGTCTCCGCAGATGAGTCCGCAGCCCTTGGGTGTTTCAATCGTGAAGGCGGTTGCGCCGGTTTGTCCGGCAGGCCGAAAAAGACTGCGGTGCCGGATCAGAATACGGTTTTCCGCGCGGCGGACGGATCTTCGCATAAGGCGGGACAGCGAATGAAATGGCATAACCGTGGTTTGCGACAATCGATTCGCTTGCGGCCTCCCGCCAGCGGCCGCAGTTACCTGATCCCGGGCATGGCGCTGGCCTTTGGGCTGGGCGTGTGGCTTGCGCCGCATGTGGCCGCGGGATGGTGGCCGCTGTGGTTGCTGCCGGCAATCGCGCTGTTTGGGTTGGCGTTGCGCTGGCTGCGCTTGCCGCTCAGGTGGCTTTTATGCCCGCTGATGCTGGTGCTTGCCTTGCTGTGGACGCAGCTTTGGCTGCACCCGGCCATGCCCGCCGAGGGTGAGTATGGGGTGATAACCGCCACGGTGTACGGCGAACCGACGGAACGCTCCGGCAACCGGATTGCCCTCACGCTCTGCAACGTCGTTCTGGACGGACAGCCGCAGGCGGGGCGGGCCTATTGCACCCTGAACGAGGATGAGGATACCCCGCTTACGCGCTTTTTTTACGGGGCGCAACTGCGTTTTGAGGGCGAGGTGTACCACCCGAGCGGCAAACAGAACGCGTTTGATTTTGATTTTCGGATGTGGTTGCTGCAAAACGGCATGGAATACGGCATTTCTGGCGTAAAGACGCTCGAAGTGCTCAACACCCCCGACACCGCGCCGTGGACGAGCGCGGCGGCCCGCATCCGGGCGTTTTGCCAGCAGCGGTTTGACCGGTTGCTGGGCGAGCAAAGCGGACTTGCAATGGCGATGCTGCTGGGCGACCGTGAAACGCTTTCGGCGGAGGATCAGCTGGCGTTTCAGCAGGCCGGCGTGGCGCATCTGATGTCCGTTTCCGGGCTGCATGTGGGGCTGTTGGCGCTGGCGCTTTTGTGGCTGCTCACGACGCTTGCCCTGCGGCCGATGGTGCGTTTGCCGGTGATGGCGTTGTTTTTGTTGGGCTATTGTGCGCTCACGGGGTTTTCGCCCGCGTCGGTCCGCGCCACGGTCATGATGTTGCTGGTGTTGATTGGCAAAGCGCTCGGGCGAAGGAACGATCCGCTGATTACCCTGTGCGCGGCCGCGATTGCGGTGCTGTGGATCAATCCCCTGCAACTGTTTTCGGCTGGGTTCACGCTCTCCTTTGCCGCCATGCTGGGGATTCTGCTGCTGTACGCGCCGATCCTGCAATGCCTGAAAAGCGTCGCGGGCCAAAAGCCCCAAGCGCAAAAAACAAGCCGATTCAGTCGTTTGGTGAGGTTGGAGCTGCAAAAGCTTAGGCAAACCTTCGCGGTCAGCCTTGCGGCGCAGGTGGGCGTGCTGTTGCCCACCGCCGCGTATTTTTACCGCCTGCCGCTGTACGGCATGGCGTTTAACCTGCTTTGTGTGCCGCTGGCGGGGCTTTTGGTGCCGCTGTACGCGATCGTTCTTTTGCTGTCTCTGGTGCCGGCGGTGGGGCTCGCGCTGGCGACTGCGCCGGGGTTGCTGGCGCAGGGGGGCAGCTGGGCGCTCCTGTGGCTGGTTCGCCTCGCGGGTAGCCTGCCCTATGCGCAGATTCGCGTGCCCGCCCCCAATGTTTGGGCTTACGCGGGTTTGGCGGTCGCGGTCGTGGCGGCGTCGCGCTATGTGCGCGCGGGCTGGCGCAGGCGGGCGTTGGCGGTGGCGCTGAGCGCGGCGATTGCCGTGACCGGCGCGGCGCTTGCAAAACCTTCCGCGTTGCGGTACCATCAGTTTGCGGTGGGGCAGGGGGATGCGGCCCTGATGATTGACGGCGACCGGACGGTAGCCATCGATGTGGGGCCTTACGGGGCTGAAATGGGCGAACGGCTGCTTGCGGAAGGCCGCGATCTGGACGCGCTGCTGTTGACGCACCTGCATGCGGACCATGTGCAGGGCTTGCAGGAGCTGCTGAACGATGGCATCGTAATCCGGCATATCTATCTGCCGGTGAGCGCGGAACCGCCCGCGGCAAGCGCGGAGGGGCAAGCGATGCTCGCCCTGATCCAAGCAAGCGGCGCGCCGGTTACCTACCTTGCAGCAGGCGATTCGCTTGCCTTTCACAACCTGACCATCCGAGTGCTGTGGCCGGAAACCGGGCGCACGCGCGCGGGGCTGGACGAGAACGAACGCTCCATGGCGACTTTGGTTCAGCTTGGGAAACTGCGCATCCTGAGCATGGCGGATAACTCGGCGCTGTATGAGCAGTACTTTGCCGTACCGTGCGATGTGCTCAAGGTTGGGCATCATGGCAGCAAGGATGGCAGCGCGGATGCTTTTTTGAAGGTGGCAAGCCCGACGTACGCGCTGGTCACCTGCCGTTCGGGCGCGGCTCTGCCCAATCCGGATACGCTTGCACGGCTTGAGACGCATGGGGCGAAAATCCTCAGGACAGACGAAACCGGGGAGATTGTGATCGAGGCGGTTGGCGACGGTTATCGCGCCCGCACCTATCTTGCGGAGGGTACAGATGAACCATAACGATTTTTTTGAGGCGGTCAAGGCGGGCAACCTGAAGCCTTGCTACCTGTTCGAAGGCTCGGAGGAATACATTAAGGCGCAGGCGATTGCGCGGCTGTGCGGGCAACTGTTGCCTGCCGGGCTGGAAGCGATGAACCTGACTGAGCTGGAAAACCCGGGCGCGGATGAGCTGATCGCCGCGTCGGAAACGTTGCCCTTTTTATCGGAAAAGCGGGTGGTCGTAGTTCGGGAATGCGATTTGCTCACAACCGCCAAAAAAGCGGACGACGCGAAGCTGGAGGCCATGAAAACCTATTTGGGCCGCCAATCGCCCGGCACCTGCCTGGTGTTTGCGGTGCGGGGCAAGGCGGACGCGCGCAAAAGCCTTTATGGCGTTTTCAAAAAAGCTGAGGCGATTGTGGATTTTTCCCCTATGGGCGATGCGGAAGCCGCCAATTGGGCTATGCGGACGCTGATGACCCAGAAAAAAAAGATGGATCTGAACACCGCGCAAAAGCTGATTTTTACCGTGGGGCACGACGCGGCGCTGCTCAAGCAGGAAATGGAAAAGCTGATTGGCTACGCGGGGGAACGCGAGCAAATCGTCGATGAGGACATTGACGCGGTGTGTGTGAAATCGCTGGAATGCACTGTGTTCCAGATGGTGGACGCGCAGGTTTCCGGCCGTAGCGGCGAGACGCTCAGGCTTTTGCAGGCGGTGCTGGAAGGCGGGGAGGATCGGTTTATGGTGCTGGCCATGCTTTTGCGGCAGTACCGCATCCTGTACCATGCCAAATGCCTGACGGAGGAACGCGCGCCGCAGGCGTCGATTGCCTCTGCGTTGGGGCTACCGCCTTTCGCGGTGCAGCGAACGCTTTCGCAGGCGCGTCGCTATCCCAAAGCGCGGTTACAGGCCGCTTACGATTACCTGTTTGAGCTGGAATTTCGGCTCAAGTCCGGCAGAACCCCGCAGGAAGGCAGCGCGGAAACCGCGATGTTCCAACTGGAAGGAATACTGAACGGGGCGACCGAATAAAGCCGCTTGCCCTCGGGGGGATTGGGTTCAGCCTGCCGAAAAGCCTTCGCGGTTGTCAGGCCCCGCCGCGCCCGGCCTTGCGGGCAGGTTTGGCTTGCGGGATGGACCTTTTTTGAGTATAATGTTGCAAACTGAGCCAAGGATTGGCGTAAAGAGGAGGCGCACCCACAGTGTCCGACCAAGTGAAGCAGATCGCTATGCGTATATTGGATCTTCGCGAGATCTCGGACTACACGGTCGAAAGAATGGCGGCCGCGCTGGACGTATCGGTGGATGAATACCGTAAGATCGAATCCGGTGAGATCGACATTCCCATCAGCTTTCTGGTCAAAGTTGGCGAGGTATTCCATGTGGATATGACCGAGCTTTTAACGGGCGAAACTCCGCGCATGAACGTGCTGAGCATCACCCGCGCCGGCAAGGGGCAGGATATTACCCGCCACGATCAGTATGTGTACAAGAATTTGGGCTATAATTTTGCTCACCGCAAAATTGAACCGCTGTATGTGACTGTGCCCGTCGGTGTCAACGAGGAACTGGTGCCCAACAGCCATGACGGGCAGGAGTTTGATTATGTGCTTTCCGGCGTGATGCGCATCGTGATCGGGAAAAACGATGTGGTGCTGAACCCCGGCGACAGCGTATATTACGACAGTCACACGCCGCACGCGATGCAGGCGGTTGGCGACGAGCCGGTCCACTTCTTGGCCATGGTGATCCCATAAGCGGATGGAACGGTCGCGAGCTTATCGCCTGTGTTTTTGTACCGGAGTCGCTCTGTTACGGTAGCGCGTTGCGCGAATGAAGCGGCGGTCTGGCAGGAGCTAAAAAGCAACCGGTATTAATGCGGGCATAGGCCCTTACCCGAAAAAGGAAAGGAAGGCCAAACATGCTGGCTGATCGTTACATACGAACGGATTTTACCTCCCAGGAGGATTTTGAAAAGCATTTTCAGCTGAACATCCCAAGGCACTTTCATTTTGCCTACGACGTTGTGGATGAGTACGCGCGCATCTCGCCGGACAAACGCGCCATGATCTGGTGCAACGTGGCCGGGCAGGAGCGCACGTTTACCTTTGGGGAATTCAGCCGCCTGAGCAACCGGGCGGCAAACGTGTTTAAGGCTCAGGGGCTGACCCGGGGCGACCCGGTGCTTCTGATGCTCAAGCGCCGCTACCAGTACTGGATCGCGGCGCTGGGGTTGTTAAAGCTGGGCTGCGTGCTCATCCCGGCTACGGCGCAACTGCAAAAAAAGGATATCGTGTACCGTGTGCATTCCAGCGGCGCCAAGGCGATCCTCTGCGTGGAGGAGCCGGAGGTGCAGGCGCATGTGCTCGCGGCCGGCGCGGAATGCGATACCATCACCGCCCTGTATACGCTTGGGGAGGCGGAAGGCTTCCTTGATTTTGACCGGCTGCTGGAAGCGGCGGATGAACATTGGGAAAAGCCTGAGGTGTTGCCCGCCAATGAGGACATCATGCTGATGTACTTTACCAGCGGCACAACCGGCATGCCCAAAATGGCCGTGCATAACTGGGTTTACCCCATTGCCCAAACCGTGACCGCCTACTACTGGCACAACGTGGGGGATGAGGATATCCACATCGCGGTGGCGGATACCGGGTGGGCCAAGGCCGGATGGGGTAAGCTGTACGGTCAGTGGATCTGCGGCGCGACCCTCTTTGTGTACGATTTTGACCGTTTTGTGGCTGCCGATATGCTGGCATGCCTCGTGAAATACCGGGTCACCGCGTTTTGCGCCCCGCCGACCGTGTACCGGTTTATGATTAAGGAAGATATGAGCCTCTACGACCTGAGCGCGCTCCGCTGGGCGAACTGCGCGGGCGAGCCGCTCAACCCCGAGGTTTACGAGCAGTTTTATAAAGCGACGGGGGTGCAGATTCACGAGGCGTTCGGCCAAAGCGAAACAACCCCCCTGCTGATGACCAGCAAATGGATGCAACCCAAGGCGGGCAGCACCGGCAAACCTTCCCCTGCCTACGACATCGCTCTGGTGGACGAAGCCGGCAACGATGTGGAGGACGGCGTGGAGGGCGAAATTTGCATTCGCATGCACCACGGGCATCCCCCGGGCCTGTTTATGGGCTACTATCGCAGCCAGAACCTGACCGACGAGGTGTTTTACAACGACCTGTACCATACCGGCGATATGGCGTGGCGCGATGTGGAAGGGTACTACTTTTTCATTGGCCGCAGCGACGATGTCATTAAGTCCAGCGGTTACCGCATTGGGCCTTTTGAAGTGGAAAGCGCGCTGATGACCCACCCCGCCGTGATGGAATGCGCGATTACCGCCGTGCCGCATCCGGAACGCGGGCAGGTGGTGAAGGCGACCATCGTGCTGGTGCGCAACCGGGGGTACGAACCGAGCGACGAACTGAAACGCGAGCTTCAGGAGCATGTGAAAACCGTCACCGCGCCCTATAAATATCCGCGCATCATTGAGTTTGTAGATGAATTGCCCAAAACCATCAGCGGGAAAATTCAACGCAAGCTGATTCGCAATCAGGATGAGGAAATGCGTGAGCGCGTCAACCGCGTGAACGTGATTTGCCTGGGCGTGCGCGATATGGCGTTGTCGATCCGTTTTTACCGGGACGGGCTGGGCTTCCGCACCAAGGAAAAGAGCGATACCCCGCAGGTGGTGTTCTTCAGCACGCCGGGCACGAAGTTGGAGCTGTATCCCCTGCAACTGCTGGCGCAGGATATCAGCGCGGAACATCCGCCCGCCATCGCGCAAGGGTTTGGGGGTATCACGCTTGCCTACAACGCGGCTTCCCGCGAGGAAGTGCGCCGCGTGATCGAGCTGGCCAGAAGCGCGGGCGCGCAAATTGTGAAGGAACCGCAGGATGCGTTCTGGGGCGGCTATCACGCGTATTTTTCCGACCCGGACGGCTATTACTGGGAGGTTGCCTGGAACCCGGAATGGCAGTTGGATGAGCAGGGCCTGCTCAAGCTGTAACCCGCGGCTAAACAACCATCAAAAGCCCGTAGGCGTATCAAACGCCGACGGGCTTTTGGCTGTGTGCGGGCACTGAGGCTGTGTGTTTTTCCGACCCGGACGGCTATTACTGGGAGGTTGCCTGCAACCCGGAATGGCAGTTGGATGAGCAGGGCCTGCTCAGGCTGTGATCCACGGCTAAACAACCATCAGAAACCCGTAGGTTTATCAAACGTCGACGGGCTTTTGGCTGTGTGCGGGCACTGAGGCTGTGTGCGGCTGCCGTTACTGTGTGCGGTTCCCGTTACTGTGTTCGGTTGCCGCTGTGTGCGGTTGCCGTGACTGTGTGCGGGCACTGTGACTGTGTGCGGATGCTGTACCTGTGCCGCTTGCGTTATGCGTTGGCGGAAATCTCATTCAGCGCCGAACGCTCCGCATCCGTGAGGGTAAACGTCATGGCCAGCGCGTTATCCTCCGCCTGCTGGGGAGCTTTAACGCCGGTGATGACGACGCTATTGGGCAATTCGTCCAGGATCCAGCGCACCGCTACGCTGGCGAGCGGCACGCCGTGCGCTTTGGCAATCGGGCGCATTGCCTCCACAATCCGCAGGTTTTTACGGAGCTTGTCGCCGTAGAAATTATCGTATACCTCGCGGCTGCGGCGGTCGTTGGCTTCAAAATGCACATCCGCGCCGTATTTTCCGGTCAGGATTCCCTGCCCAAGGCTGCCCCACGTGAGGGGCGCGATGGCCAGCGCGTCCGCAATTTGCCGCATGGCGGTTTCATCATCCCTGTGCGCAAGGCTGAAATGGTTCTGGAAAGTGGCGATGCGGTCCCGGTAGGGCAGCAGCTCGGGGACCGCGTCCGCGTGGATGTTGCTAAGGCCGATGGCGAGGATATCGCCTTTTTCCTGACGGCGCAGCAACGCCTCCATCATTTCGGCAATGGGGGTAACCGAGTCCAGATAATGCACCTGATACAGGTCGATATGGTCGGTTTGCAGGCGCTTGAGGCTGGCGGACAGCGCCTGATCGATATACGCGGGGCTGTTGTCAAAAAAGGTTTTGTGGTTTTCAACCCGCACGCCAAATTTGGTGGCGAGCACAACCTCCTGCCGGTGGCTTTTCAACGTTTCGCCCAGCGTTTCTTCGCTGCGCCCTAAGCCGTAGGTGTCGGCGGTATCAAAAAAATTGACCCCGATCTCCACCGCGTGTAACATGGCTCGCTCCACATCGCCGCGTGATACATTACCCCAGCCGTATTCCCCGGCGGGGCACCCCCCGATGCACAGGCGGCTTACCTGTAAGCGAGTTCCCTTCAGCGTGATTTTTTCCATACATGCTCCTTCGGCCTTTGGGGTCAGGGTCGCCTGAGCCCCTTGGGATAATGATTCTTAAGCCATCCGTCGCTTGCCTTGACAAAACCGAGCGCAAGCCCGTGCAACGTGACCGTCGCATACCCGCGGAACCCTTCCGGGGCGGGGAGCGCCTCTCCGCGAAGATATGCGGAGGCTTGCGCGGGGGTAAGCGGCACATTGCGCAACGGAAAGGCTCGCGCCGCCATCGCAAGCGCGTGGTCGGGCATCCATACGCGGCCTTTGGCCTGCCCAAGCGCCAGACCGGCTCGCAGCACGCGCAAACCTCTGAGGGGCGGCAGCATCGGCGCGCATAGCAACGTGTCGCCGAGCGCGGCGTTGGGAACCGGGCAGGGCTGATCGGATACCTCCGGCCAGAAGGCGGCAAACGCTTCCGCTGTCGCTTTTGGTGGGGGCAACAGGGCTTGCGCGGGGGTGAACAGCTCACCGGGCGGGCCTTTTTCCGATGCGGACGGCGCGGTTTTTTGCAGGAGGGCGATAAAATGCCCTTCGCCGCGCAGCTGATGCGGATACAGCCGCATAGCGCCCTGTTGGGATTCGCGCGCGCGCCCATCCCCAAGGGGCAGCGTAAAATCCACGGCTGCCATTTCGGGGTGCTGGCGCAACAGCGCCGCAATCGTATCCTCATTTTCCTCGCGGTTGAGGGTGCAGGTGGAGTAGCACAGCCGCCCGCCGACCCGGAGCATCGCGCAGGCGCTTTGCAGGATGTTCGCCTGCCTGAGGGCGCACCGGACGGGCGCTTCTTCGCGCCACTCCAGGCGTGTTTCCGGATGGCGGCGAAACATCCCCTCGCCGCTGCAAGGCGCGTCCACCAGGATCGCGTCAAACATGCGCGGCCAGCGCTCCGCCAGTTGGGCTGGATCGGCGCATACTGCCAACGCGTTGGTCGCTCCCATGCGTTCGAGGTTGCGGCTCAGAATTTGCGCCCGCGAGGGCACCGGCTCGTTGCATACCAGCGTGCCCTGCCCCGCCATGGCGGCCGCAAGCTGCGTGCTTTTTCCACCCGGCGCGGCGCAAAGGTCCAGCACCGTTTCCCCGGGGCGCGCGGCCAGCACGGTCGCGGGGGCCATGGCGCTAGGCTCCTGCAAATAATAGGCGCCGGCCTCATGCAATGGCGCGGAACCGGCGGCGCTGTCCAGCGCGAGGTAATAACTGTCCGCAGACCAGGGTATAGGCTCCAAAAGCCCCTCGATCCATTCGGCTGGGGGCGCGTCGGGGTTACGGGCGGGGTTCAGGCGCAGTCCCCTTTGCGGAGGCTGACTCATCGCCTCAAAATAGGCGGGGCCGTCCTCGCCCAGCTGGCTTTGAATACGGCGCGCAAACGCCTGCGGCAGGGGCGGCTGGGTCATGCCAGATCATCCTCCAGCCACTCGGGGAGCATCAGCGGTTCCATGGGAAAGAAAATTTCCCGCATTTCCGCCGGCAGGGCATCCCGTAGGCGGGCATACCCGGCTACCATGCCGATGGGCACGCCAATGCGCTCGCTGACCTGTTGCAGCAACGCCTGCGCGCCGATCAGATCATCCGCCGTGGTTTGCCGCTGAAGGTTTGCGTTGTTTACAAGCAGGTCCGGCGTGAGCCGAGCGCGCGCCTGAATCAGGCTGGACAGCTCGCAGATATCCTCCACCGTGCCGGACAGGGGGCGAAACGCGTTTACCACATAGAGCACGCGCATCCGGTCCCGTATGGGTTGGATGAAGGGCGCGTAGCGACCAAGCGCCGTAGCGCCCGTATCGTCCCCGCCAACGTCGATCACCACATGATCGTACCGTCCCGGTTCAAACACAGCCTGAATTTCAGCGGGCAGGGCGGGGATATCCACCGTGGACATGGCAAAGGAGGGCATTTTGACCTCGATGCCCTCCTGCCGGAGCAAATCGGCACGCTCCGCACTGCGAAAGTACGGGTTCACAATATCCAGATCCACCAGCGCGACCCGCCCTTGCGAGCGGTTTTTCAGATGGCGCGCCAGCGCGAGGGCCAGCTCGGTTTTGCCGCTGCCGTAGTTGCCGACGATCACATAAAACATATCGTTGAGGGCGAGCATTACTCCTCCTCGCTTTCCGTTTTCTTTTTTGGATAAACCGGCGCGTGAAAGGCGTTTTTCATATCAACGGTCGGTTGCAAATCGCGGATGGACAGCGGGTTGCGTTCATCCTCCCCGCTTACGAAGCTTCTGGCCCGTTTTGCCAGCGCACCTAAACCGCGCGCTTTTGCCTCGGCTGTATCCGGCTGGGCGGCTACCGTGAAGGGCACAAAATCGGGATAATCTTCCGCCGCGTCGCGTCGGCTGACACGTTCCAGCGCATTCGTGTCGGTCAGGCCGATGTTTTGATGGAAGGTTTCAATATCCAGCCCCGGATGCACCGGCTCCGCCACGTCGGAATGCTGGGCGTACAGTTGCTCGGGGGCGGGCTGCGGCGCGAAGCCGGCTTGCACATCCTGAAGGTATTGGGCGGGTTCAGCCTGAGGCGCGCCAAACTCGGGTGTGATGCCTGCGGCAATGTTCTGCTCGCCTGAGCTTGGGGAAAAAGCGCCCAAAGGAGCCTGCGGCGCGTTCCAATAGGCCGGATCGTCATCGAAACGGGGGTCGTCGGCAAACGGCTCCGGCTCCAACGGCAAACGGCCAGGCAAAGCCTGATAGGAAGCGGTTGGCGCAAAGCTCGCGTCCGGGGTAAAACCGGCGGGCGCATCCGAACGGAAGGCTCCGTTTGCGTAGGCGGCGCTTCTGCGGGGCGTTCCCTGAACAGGCGCGGGCGCGACCGACTGGGGTGAAGGCCATGCGGGCGCATATGCGGGAGGGGTTTGGTTCGCCATGGCCGCGGCGGGCGCGAACTGGGGCTGCCTGAGCGGCGCCTGATAACGGTTGGTTTGCGCGTAAAAATCCTGCGGCTGAGGCTCGTCATACTCCGGCATATCCGCGTAAGCGTCCTCCGCGTAGGGTTGCAGGCTGGAGTCCGTCTCCCGCGAATAAGGCGGGGCGTAAGCGGAAGCGCGGTTTTGGGCAGGTTGATAGTCCGGCTGCGCGTAATCATCGTCACTGTCGTATGCGCGCCGTCTGTGCCGCGAGCGCCACACATAATCGGGACGCCAGCGGATAAAATAGATGACGCGATCCACCACAAAGCCGCCCACGCACATCACCAGAAAAATCAGTTTCCAGTGACCGCGCAACAGGTTGACCAGCGTGCCGCTGTGATCGCTGCTAAAAAGCGCCCATACGGCGTTAAACAGCGAGCGGAGCCAACCCAACAGGAGCGAGAGAATCGCGTTGGCAAAACCGTTCATGAATCGACTCCTTCCGTCGGGCGATCAGTTGGCCGCAATGGTAACGGAAACATTCTGCGGCGTAATCGCGTAGGTAAAGGCGGATTCGTCCACATTGCGAATGGTAAGCTGCACTGGCAGCGCATAGGTGCCGGGCGCAAGCCCCGCGGTGGAAACATAGGCCTTGAGCGCGGAGGCTTTCAGGGAATCGAACGTCAGCTTCGGCCCGGTGACCGTAACAGTAACGGACTTGGTTTCGCAGGTGGCGTTCAAACCCGTATCCGTGCCTTCCAGCGAAAGAGACACGTCCGAAAAATCCTTGGCCGAAAGGCTGGGGCCGATATCCACCATCAGCATCACGCTGTCCGCGCTCAGGTACACCAGCTCGGATGGCTTACGCACCTTAACTTCCGCTGTAAAGGACGCGTTGCGGTCGGTCACGTCCACGGCGTGCTCCAAAAACAGCGAATCCAGCGCATTCAGCGCGGTTTCATCGCCGGCGGCAATCAGCACGTTCGGGGTCGGGGTCACGGATTTTACCTCGTACCCCACCGCCGGGGTGCCGGTGGTGAGCGCCAGCGTGTTGAGCGAAAGCGTCTTGGTGGGGTAGAGCTGCTGCTCCACCACAATGGAGCGCAACAGCACACCCGCGCTGCTGGCCTCAATCAGGTCGCTATCCACCGGGTTGCCGTTGGTATCCTCATAGCTGATGGTCAAGGCGGAACGCACCAGACCGGCTTGCGCCGGCAGGCGGGAAGCGTCAAAATCAACCACAACGCGGGAAATTTGCGTCACAATGCTTTCCGGGCCGCTCACGGAAACAACCGAGGGGTCAAGCGTCGGGGTGGTGCCGTAAAAACCGGTGGGGTATTCGCCAACCTGCCGCACGGTAACGGGCAGGCGGTAGCTGGTCACGTAATTATCCACCGTTACGTTAATGCTGTCCGGATACACCTCGGTTACGGTGCCGTAGGTGGTGGTGGAGGTAGTGGAAATTTTCAGCGCCTGTAAACCCGTTTCCGTCACCTTGGAAAGGTCGATCCGGGGGTTGTAGTTGGCGGTGGTGGTGCTGTTGTACTCGCGCTGCGGCACTTCCACGCGCAGGCGCACCATAGAGGCAGCCTCGTCCGCGGTGCTCAGAACGATCATCCCGTTGCGCCGCAGGGTATCGGCGCCGGTGACGGTCACGGGCACGTCGTTGAAAACCCGTTCCCGCGTAAGGGTCGGGTCCTGGGTAATTAGCCCGGCCCAAAGGCAAATAGCGATCACCAGCGCCAGCAGTTTCCACGGCAGGTTATGGTAAAGCATACGCCAGAGCTTTTTAAACAGCTGCTTCAGCTCTTTGAGCACGGGACGCTCCGTTTGGACGGGCTTAGGCTCCATGTGTTCCGGTTCCCTGTTCATGCCGCCCCTCCTTTGCGCCTTTTGGTTTTTTCCAGCAAAACGGACCATAGGCCGTTTTCCCGTTGATGGTACATGGAAAGCAACACCTGTTCCAGCGTTACGCGGTCCAGATGGCGGGTCAGGCGGCCTTCCCGCGCCATGGAGATGATGCCGGTTTCCTCGCTCACAATCAGGGTGATCGCGTCGGTGGTTTCGGTGATGCCCAGCGCGGCCCGGTGGCGGGTGCCAAGCTCGCGGCTGATGCTCTTGCCCTCGCTGAGGGTCAGGAAGCAGGCGGCCGCCATGATCCTGTTGCCGCGAACCACAACGGCCCCGTCGTGCAGGGGCGTGTTTGGCTCAAAAATATTTTCCAGCAGGGCGCTGCTGATGTGACTGTCCAGCCGGGTGCCGGTTTCGATCACGTCCTTGAGGCCGATGCGCTGTTCAAAAACGATCAGCGCGCCCACCCTGCGCCGGCTTAAGGACAGCAGGCAGTTGGTAATTTCCCGCACCACATGCTCGTTTTCGCCGGGATCGGTCAGCCGCGTGCTGTCGCGGATGGAACCGCGGCCAATCTGCTCCAGCGCCTTGCGCAGTTCGGGCTGAAATAGAATCACCAACACCACCGCGCCATTGTTGACAATGTTTTGCAAAATCCAGTTGAGCGCCGTAAGCCCCAGCAAATCGCTGACCCAACTGGCCAGCACCAGCGTAACCAACCCCTTGAGCACCGCGCTGGCCCGTGTTTCCCGGGTGAGCATGAGCAATTCGTACAGGATGAAAGCGACAATCAGGATATCGACAATATCGTTGGCGCTGGGGCGGTTGAACACATTCCAAAGCACGTTTTTGATCTGTACCCATAACGTCTGCATGCGTTCTAAGCCCCACTTTCATTTGAAACGATTGCTCCACATTCGATTATACTACAATCGCCGGGATAGATAAACCCCCGGCTGGGAAATTTACCGCCCGGGCCTTGAAGCGGCGCGCGGCGTTTCCCGGTCGCATGTATTTGCAAGCGGTGGGGAACATGGTATAATCGGGTACAGGCGGCGAGCGACCGCCCGGGAGGGATGGCCCATGGAACACAGCGGACACCGGCAACGCATGCGCGAACGCTACGTAAAGCAAGGGCTTGACGGCTTTGCGCAGCACGAGGTTTTGGAACTGCTGCTGTTTTACGCAATCCCGCAGAAAAACGTTAACCCTATCGCCCATGCACTGATTGACCGCTTCGGCTCGTTGTATGGAGTGTTAAACGCCACTCAGAAGCAGCTGACCCAGGTGGAAGGCATCGGCGAATACGCGGCGACTTACCTGTCGCTGTTTTTACCGGCGGCCCGCCACGCCGAAGCCGGCCGTAGCGCCAGCAGAATCAAACTGGGCACGCGCAGGGCGGCGGTGGATTACTGCATCCGCCTGCTGGACGGGGAAAAGCGCGAGATGTTTTACGCCCTATGCCTGAACGGGCAGATGGAAACCATCGGCGATGTGCTGATTGCCAAAGGCTCGCTCAGCGATGTGCCCGCCTACCCGCGCGTGGTGATGGACGCGGTGCTGACGCACAACGCGCACGGCGTGATATTCTGCCACAACCACCCGGGCGGCACCATTTCGCCTTCGCAGGCGGATCTGGACGCGACGGCGACGCTTTCCCGGCTGCTGGCCGAGGTGGAGGTGACGCTGATTGACCACATCATCGTGGCGGAGCAGGACGCGCTGAGCATGGTGCGCAACGGATTTATCGAACAGCAGGTGACGCAGACCGGCGTGATTGCCCATGTTGCCAATTCCGACGGGGAGATGCGCCTTGCGCATCGGTTGAAAATCGATCACCTGTCTGCAACGGAGGACGCATGAAAAAAGATGAAAACCAACCGACAAAAACCAAAAAACATTTCTTCGCGGGCCGGGTGCTCCGCGTGATCGCGGTGCTGGCAGCCCTTGGCGTGGGGGTTTACGGCGCGCTGATCGGCTATGTGTGCTACCGGGAGGCGAATGTGCCCAAACCGCAGGGATATGACGCGATCATCGTTCTGGGCGCGCAGGTGAAGCCGGACGGGGAACCTTCCGTGCAGCTGCGCTGGCGGCTGGATAAAGCGCTTGAAATGTACCGCGCTTCGCCCTGCGCGGTGGTGGTTTGCGGCGCGCAGGCGGGGCAGGAGCCAAGGCCGGAAGGCGATGTGATGCGGGATTTGCTGGTGGCGGATGGCGTGGCGGAAACCCGGATTTATGTGGATGACGCAAGCACCGACACGCGCCAGAACATGCAAAATGCCAAGGCCATTCTGGACGGGCTGGGCCTGTCCAGACCGCTGGTGGTTACCAGCGATTATCATTTGCCCCGAGCCATGGAAATTGCGACGGACGCGGGCTTTACCGATCCGCAGGGCGCGGGCAGCCTGTGTCGGCCGGAATTGGAATTCTGGTTTCAGAACCATGGGCGTGAAGCGCTGGCGTGGGTTAAATATTGGCTTGTGAAATATGTGGGGTTGAGCCTGTGACGCAGATGGATACGGTTCAGGTTTTTGAGGAACGGCTCCGCAGGTTTCCTTTTGCCTGCGACAGCCGCGCGGCCGAACGGCTGGCGCGTTACCAAAGCCTTTTGCTGGAATGGAATGAAAAGATCAACCTGACAGGCGACGCGAGCCTGGAAGCGACGCTGGACAGGCACTTTATGGACTCGCTCGCGCCGCTTGCCACGGAGGGGCTTTTTCCAAAAGACGCGCGCGTGATCGACGTGGGCACCGGCGCGGGCTTTCCCGGGTTGCCTTTGGCCATCGCCAGGCCGGACCTGAGCGTGCTGTTGCTGGATTCGCTGGGGAAGCGCGTTGCTTTTTTGGATGCCGTGATTGCGGAACTGGGGCTAACCAACGTTCAAACGTTGCATGCCCGCGCGGAGGACGGCGCGCGAAATCCAGCTTGTCGCGAACGCTTTGATGTGGCGGCGGCGCGCGCCGTGGCGGCTGCGCCGGTGCTGATGGAGCTGCTGCTTCCGTTTGTGCGCGTGGGGGGCCGGGCGCTGTGCTACAAAGGCCCATCCGCCGAGGAGGAGATTGGCGCTGCCAGCCGCGCCGCCTGCCTGCTGGGCGGGAGCGCGGTACGGTCCGTGCCTGCCGTGTTGCCCGGGCAGCCGGATTGGCAGCACTGTGTGCTGGTTTGCAACAAAAAAGCGGGCACGCCCGCCGAATTTCCCCGTAAAGCGGGCACGCCCGCCAAAATGCCGTTGGGGTAAGTACAGGTTCATGCCGTGGAAAACAGGCAGGGAAACTCGCCCCGGGCTGCAATGAGCGGCGCAAACGATTAGCCGCACGCCGCATTGCCCGTTGGGTTTAGATTGCTGAAAAACATTCGCCGCAGTAAAGAGGGGCCAATTGCAAAGCCCCGGTGGGGCGCAGGGGCAAAGCCACCTGCCCGCCGTAGGTTACGCATCGCAACGATGCCGAGATCGGGGCATCACGAGTACCGAAGGCAAAACGCGGCGAGGCTTATGAACGCCAGTTTGTTTATTTAGGGTCTGAGCCTTTCGGGCTATTCGCTTCTTTGGATTTGGATGCCGCGGCACCGGACTTGAGGTTCCACCCTGAACCCCGCTGGGGTTTCATGCGCGAATCTCCTTTCCTGCGGCGTAGGCTTGGGTTATTCTTGAGCAAAGGATGCGTTCCTTTGCTTTTTTGTTTTGCTGCTCGCCAAAGGCCCGTCGGTTCGGAAACCGCCGAACCCTTGCACGCATGGGGCCTAAACCCTTTCCAAATCAACGTTTACCTTTACTGCGGGCGGCGTCTGTGCTATACTGTGGCTGTACGCGAGGGGGCGAAGCCATGAAACGCGCGCTGGCGGCATTGGCGGCGGCAGTTCTGTGGTTCGGCGGTTCTGCCGTGGCGGAAGCCCGGGTTTATTCCTTTGCCGGCGATCACCCTCCCGAAGCGCTGGCCGAAACCTCCATGGCGGTTGCGGAAGGCGAAACCGACGTAACGCTTACTTTTGCGGGCGACTGCACCTTGGGCGGCGACGCGGCCGGGGCCAAGCGCTTTGCGCGCGCCATCAAGGCTGAGGGGGCCGCGTTTCCTTTTGCGAACCTGCAAAGCTTGTTTGCGAAGGACGACCTTACCCTTGTAAACCTCGAAGGGGTGCTGAGCGACCGCAAGCTGGATCGGGTTCCGAAAAGCTTCAACTTCAAGGGTTCGACGGACTATACGCAAATCCTCGTTCAGGGAAGCGTGGAGGCGGTCACTCTGGCCAACAACCACGCGATGGATTACGGCGACGCGGGCAAGGCGGATACCGTGGCGGCGCTGAACGCCGCAAACATCGCCTACTGCGATGAAAACACAGTGCTCCTTGTGGAAAAGAACGGCGTGCGCATTGGCATCACCGCCAGCGTCATGGGGCTGGATCAGGCCAAGTTTGAGCGGCAGGCCGAAGCGCTGCGCGCCCTTGGCTGCACGGCCATTGTGCATGTCATGCACATGGGGGTGGAATACGCCCGCGCCATCAGCCCGGCGCAGAGGTCCACGGCGAGGTTTCTGGCGGCAAACGGCGTTGCGCTGATCGTAGGGCACCATCCGCATGTGGCGCAGGGGCTGGAAGTGATCGGAAACACAATGGTTGCGTACAGCCTGGGCAATTGCGTATTTGGCGGCAACGCCGATCCCAAGGATTATGACGCGGCGACGCTGCGCGCGACCTTTCATTTTTCAAACGGGGCGCTTGAAAGCGTTACAGTCACGCTTTGGCCCATCCGCGTGAGCGGAAAAAGCAGGGGCAACGATTATCAACCCGTTTTGCTGTCCGGGGCGGATGCGGCGCGGGTGATTGATAAAATGCAGGCAACATCGGCGTTCACGCTCGCTCCCTTTCTTCAGGGGCAGGGCGCGGTACAGCCGGAAGTTTCCCTGCGCTAGGAGGAAACGGTATGGATCAGAAAATGCAGGCGGCGCTGGAAGGCATGCGGAAACACGGGTTTACGGTTGTGGAGATGGAAACGGCGGCGCAGGCGAAGGCTTATTTGCTGGACGCCATCCCGGCCGGCAGCAACATTGGCGTGGGCGGCTCGGTTTCCCTGCGGGATATCGACGTGCTGCCCGCGCTTTCGGCAAAAGGCTGCAATGTTTATACCACGTGGGGCGCGGATAAGGCGGACGTGCCGGCGATTCGCGAAAACAGCCGCAAAGCGGACGTTTACCTTTCATCCGCCAACGCCGTAACCAAAAATGGGAGCCTTGTGTTTATCGACGGCACCTGTAACCGCGTGGGCGCGATCCTTGACGGCCCCAAAACCGTATATTTTGTCATCAGCCATTCCAAATGGGTGGACGGCGGCATCAACACGGCCGTGGCGCGCATCAAGCAGACCGCTTGCCCGCAAAACGCCCGGCGCATCGGGCTGGATACGCCGTGCGCCAAAACAGGCCTGTGCAAGCCGGATGAGTGCGGCGAAAGCTGCATGTGCAGCGCGACCGTATCGTTGGATCGCGTGCCCCGCGGGCGCAAGATGACCGTCCTGTTTGTGGAGGAAGCGTTGGGGTATTAACGCTCGGCTGTCGGATGCCCGGGCGGCGCGGTTTTTTGCGTTTATGCCCGTAAAATATGAAAAATAGCTGGCGTCCATATCCGGTTTATGGTAAAATGATAATTGCGGCATTTGCACAATCGGTAGTTCTGGGGTGGAAACCCGCCGCGCCGAAAGGAAAGTGGAACACGGATGGATCGGGTCAAGCGGCTCATTGCCGCGACGCAGCTTGCGCAACGGGAAGCGGTCGTCGTTTACAAAACGGCCAACCAATTCTACCTGACCGGGTTTACCGGGGAAGGGCTGGCCGTGGTTGGCGGCAATGGCGGGGCGGTTGTTACCGATTTTCGGTATGTGGAGCAGGCGCAGCGGCAGTGCGCGGGCTTTGAGGTGCTGAGCGTTGCTAAGGGCCAAACCCACGAGGAAATCGTGGCCATGCTCTGCGCGCGCTGGAACCTTAACACCCTGTATTATGAAGAGGACGGCATGACCGTGCGGGCGTTCCGCGAGGCGTGCCAAACGGTCAAAGGCGTGGAGTGGAAACCGCTGCACGACGAGATCGAACATTTGCGCCAGGTTAAGGACGAGGGCGAAATCGCCCTGATTGAAAAAGCCTGCAAAATCACGGGCGAATCGTTTGAACGCATCCTTCCCCAGATTGCCGAAGGCATGACCGAGAAGGAACTGGCCGTGAAATTGGAGTATGACATGCTCGCCCATGGCGCGGACAGCCTCGCGTTTTCCACCATCGTGGCCGCTGGCGCCAATGGCAGCCTGCCCCACGCGGTGCCCGGCGATTACCGCATCCGCCGTGGCGATATGATTACCATGGACTTCGGCGCCAAGGTTGGCGGTTACTGCGCCGATATGACGCGCACCGTAGCGTTGGGCGCCCCCAGCGATGAGATGAAGCGCGTTTACCAGACGGTGCAGACCGCCCAGCAGCGCTCCAAGGATGCGGTGATGGCCGGCGCGGATTGCCGCGCCATAGACGCGATTGCCCGGGATTATATCGACGCGCAGGGCTATCGGGGTTGCTTTGGCCACGGGCTTGGCCACAGTCTGGGCATCGAGATTCACGAAAGCCCCCGGCTGAACGCGGTCGCGCTTTCCACGCTCAGCGCGAACCAACTGATGACGGTTGAACCGGGCGTATACCTGCCCGGGGTAGGCGGCGTCCGCATTGAGGACACCGTTGTTGTGGCGCAGGGCGGTTGCCGTACGCTCACCCTGCCCACAAAAGAATTGCTGATCCTGTAAGCATGAACCCAATTCACGAACGGAGGAACCACCAATGATCACAGCGGGAGATTTCAGAAAAGGCGTAACCATCGAATGGGATGGCGGCGTATGGAACATCGTGGATTTCCAACATGTTAAACCCGGCAAGGGCGCCGCTTTCGTACGCACCAAGATCAAGAACATCATGACGGGCGCGGTGGTGGAGCGTACTTTCAACCCGACGGACAAAATGCCCCGCGCGATTGTGGAAACCAAGGAAATGCAGTATGTGTACGCCGATGGCGAACTGTACTACTTCATGGATCTGGAAACCTACGAGCAAATCCCGCTGAACAAGGAACAGGTGGAGGACGCCATCCCCTACGTGAAGGAAGGCACCAACGTGACGGTCCGTTTCTTCAAGGAGGTCGCGTTCAGCGTAGCCGCCCCCAACTTCGTGGAGTTGGAAGTGGTGAACACCGAGCCGGGCTTTAAGGGCGATACCGCGAGCAACACCTATAAACCCGCGACTGTGGAAACGGGCTACACCTTACAGGTGCCGCTGTTTATCAACATTGGCGATCGCATCCGCATTGACACGCGCGTAGGCGAGTACATGGAGCGTTGCTGATTGCCTGACCTGACCGCGTAATGGAAGCACGGACCCACTCCTGCGGATGAACCCATTCGACAGCCACGCGCGCCAGCGCGGGGGAAAGGAATCAGTATGAGCAGTATCACAGACCGCACATCGTACCTTCGCGGCCTCGCGGAGGGCCTGGGAATCGACAAGGAAAAGAACGAGAACCGGCTTCTGCTGGAAATGCTCGGCGTGATGGACGAGATGGCCCAAAAGCTGGGCGAGCTGGAAGAGGACGTGGACGAACTGGACGAGTATGTCGAATCCATCGACGGGGACCTTGGCGACATTGAGGACGCGCTGTTTGGCGATGACGACGGCGACGATGACGATGACGACGAGGAAATGGATGACGACGACGCCGAGGAGTTCGATGAAAACGAAGAACTCTCCTTCGATTGCCCGAACTGCGGCAAAACGATGCAGATCAAGGCGGCGGATATCGACTTTGACGAAAGCCCGCTGTGCCCCAATTGCCACAAGCCGTTTTTTCCCGATGTAATCGAGGGTGAGGACGAGGACGACGGCAAGGGCAAGCACTGAAAAGGCAGGCGAAGCCGGCAACGATTCCACCGTGCCTGAGGCGATAGCCCTTACGGCCAACAGCAGGACGTTTGCTCGCGCTGCGCGCGCGCTCTGCCCACGCGCGACGCGTTACCCCAGCATGAAACCGATACAAACCCCAAGCTTGAACGTGCCTGCGCACACAGCGGCACGAATCGGGCTTGGGGTTTTTGTTGCGTTTCAAAGGGTCTGCCGGAAACGCCCTGCGCGCTGTACGGGATTGGCTTTTATTGCGGCATCCCTGCTGAGGCAAGGCGTTGATCCGCTGCGGCAGCTTCGCTGTTTGCCGGAGAACCGTTGCGTTTCGTTTGCCTCGTTCACGGCAATGCCTTTCGGGCCGTTTGCCCGCGTCAAATGGATAGCGGCGCCCTCGCTTCGGTTTCGTCCGTCCGCTCGGTTCGGCTGCGGCGAGGGTTTGGAAAGAACCGCGCTACCGTTGGCGGCAGTTTACTTTTTAGCCCGGTGGGGCTATAATATAATATTAGGGCTGTGCTGATACCGCAAGGATCGGACACGACCAAAGCCCTTTGCACATCGGTAGCCGAAACGTTCGGCAGATACGGACCCCTGATTGGCTAACCCGTTCCGTCGCCTGTTTAGAACAAACCGAAAAGCAGAGAAACCCTGACCGGCAGTCTGTTTTTCTTGGGCAACGCAGGCGCGGCGGACACTTCCGGGGGGAGGTCCGTATCCATCGTCGGGTATCCAAAGCGAACTCGAACGGAGGAAAATCAAATGAATGGAAAAACTGTATCCAGGAGAGTCAAACAGTCCGAAGCAATCCGGCGTATGGTGGTAACCGCCATGCTGGGCGCGGTGACCGCGCTGCTCACCTTTACCCCGGTAGGGATGATTATGCTGCCGCCCCCGCTGCCGGCCGTGACGCTGGTACACATCCCTGTGATCCTGGCCGCGCTTGCGGAAGGGCCGTGGGTGGGCGTGCTGGTCGGCCTGATCTTTGGCCTTTGCAGCCTGATCCGCGCATGGGGCACGGGCATGGTGGGGCTGACGCTTTTCTTTCGCAATCCGTTGGTAAGCGTTTTGCCGCGGATGCTGATCCCCCTCGCGGCTTGGGCGGCATACAGGCTGTGGGGAACGCTGTTTAAACGGAAAAACGCCGTTGATAAGCTGGGCGCGGGCGTGGCCGCCGCAATCGGCGCCGCGACCAACACGGTGCTTTGCCTGGGGATGATCGTAATCCTCTACGGTACGGATTTGACGGTGCTGGTCAACAACCTGATTTCGACGGGCAACGCGGGCAACGCCTATCTGGACAATGCGGGCGCATGGCTGGTGGCGGTGGTCGGCCTGCCCAACGGGCTTGCGGAAGCGGCGGTCGCGGCGGTGCTGATACCAATGCTTAAAACGGCGGTGGATGCCGTGACCCGCCGCAACCGGCGCAAGGCCATGCCAACCCAACAATCCGCGACCTTGCAAACGGAAACCTCACAAGCGGTAGCCTCCCAAACGGAAGCTTCGCTCACGGAAGCCTCGCAATCAGCGGCATTGCAAGCGGCGGCCCCACAGCTGGCGACTCCGCAAACGGCAGCCGCGCAAGCCGATGCGCCTGATGCCGAAATGTCTACGTTCAGTTCGCGCCAGCCGGATGACGCGCCGGGCGCACGGGAACCCGCCGAAAGCCCCCGCGAGTAACAGCGCAAGCGTTTGAATGCGGGCAACGGAATGGGCGCGGCTATTGCGCTTCGCTTTTCCAAAACGGCGGAGGCTTGGCCCGCATTGCACGCGACCATCTGATATGTTTTTACAGCGCCGGACCATTTCCGGCAGCGTGGGGGGGAGCGGAACGGAGCCCTCTCCCTCCGCGCAATTCCTTGGAAATCGGCGCGTTTGGAAGGCGCAGACGCGCGCCCGCCCGTGCATCGCCCTTTGAAGCCGCAGTTGGGAGGGCGCGCCGTTTATCGGGAGGCACAGTCGTAGCCGCACCCGCCGGAAGGGTAAACCTGAGCATAAAGGAGCGTATCACATGATCTTCACCATGGACGTGGGAAACACCAATATTAAAACCGCCCTGTTCCAAGGCCACGAGATGGTTAAATACTGGCGGATTTCCACCAGCCAGACGTATACCTCCGACGAGTACGGCATCCTGATTTCCAACCTGTTCGCGCATGAAAACATGGATGTGCGGGACGTGGAAGGCGTTGCGATTTCAAGCGTGGTGCCGACCATCAATTTCACGCTGGAACACATGTGCAAAAACTATTTTGGGCGCTCCCCCATGATGGTGGAGCCGGGTATTAAGACCGGCATCAACCTCAAGTACGAAAATCCGCGGGAATTGGGCAGCGACCGCATCGCCAACGCGGTTGCCGCGTACGATCAGTACGGCGGGCCGTGCATCTTTATTGACTTTGGCACGGCGACCACCTTTGGCGCGTTGGATGAAAAAGGAAATTTCCTCGGCGGGTGCATCTGCCCCGGCATCAAGCTGGCCAGTGAAGCGCTGGTGGGCAGAACCTCCAAGCTGCCGCGTTTTGAGCTGATTAAGCCAGCCAGCGTGATCGGGCGCACAACGATTACCAACCTCCAATCCGGCCTGATTTACGGATACATCGGGCAGGTGGATTATCTGGTGAAGCGCATGCGCGCGGAGTTGAACGCGCCCAACGCCTTTGTGGTGGCTACCGGCGGCATGGCCGTGCTGGTGGCGCAGGACGATCACAGCATTGACAAGCTGGACGGTCTGTTAACGCTCAAAGGTTTGCGCATCCTCTACGAACGCAACTGCTAAGGCGCACGGGGTACGGCTGAGCTTTCAACCCGCGCGCCCGTTGCAGCCGGCAAAGCGGATGCAACGGCGTTGTATGGATATCGGCATCCACTCGAAAGGAAGGTATAACCATGACGAGGAATATCATCATCGGTTTTTTAGGCTGCGGCAATGTGGGAAGCGGCGTATGGCGGCTGCTGGAAGGCTTTGGAAAGGATATTGAGCACCGGGCCGGGTTGCGCTTCAGCGTTAAAAAGGTTCTGGTGCGCGACCTGCATAAGCAGCGGGACATTCAGTTTCCGGACGGAGTGCTGACGGACAACCCCGCCGATGTGCTGGAGGATCCGGAAATCCAGATTGTTGTGGAGTTTTTGGGCGGGGAAGAACCTGCCTATTCGCTGATGCTGCGCGCGCTCACCGCCGGCAAAACCGTGGTGACCGCTAATAAGGTTGCCTTCGCGCTGCACTGGCACGAGCTGCAAAAGGCGGCGAAAGCCAGCCACGCCGGGCTGTATTACGAAGCCGCCGTATGCGGCGCGATCCCGATCATCCATTCGCTGGAGGAAAGCCTTCAGGCGAACCGCATCGATAAAATCTTCGGCATTGTGAACGGAACCACGAACTACATCCTGACCCGGATGAGCAAAAACGCCGAGGATTACAAAACGGTGCTCAGCGATGCGCAACGCCTCGGCTTGGCCGAACCCGACCCGGCCGCCGACGTGGAAGGGCTGGACGCCGCCTATAAACTCAGCATTCTGGCTTCGCTGGCGTTCCACGGCCGCGTGCCGTTTGACGATGTGTATGTGGAAGGGATTACGCATGTGAGCGCCGAGGACATCCGTTGCGGGCAGGAGCTGGGGTATACGCTCAAATTGCTTGCCATTGCCAAACGGGACGGTTTGAAGGTTGAAACACGCGTGCACCCGACGTTTATCCGCAGCGATCATCCGCTGGCGAACGTGTCCGGCTCGTTCAACGCGGTATACCTGCATGGGCACGCCTGTCAGGATATGATGTTTCTGGGCCGGGGCGCGGGGGATATGCCGACGGCCAGCGCCATTGTAAGCGATCTGGAGCGCGCGGCTACCGCCTGCCAGCATCTGTACCCTACGTTTGAAAACGAGCTGAACCCCAAGGTATCCCTGCAAAACAATACGGACTGGCAATGCCCGTTTTACATCCGCATGCTCGCCAAGGACGAGCCGGGCGTGCTGAGCCGCGTGGCCAAATGCCTTGCCGATGAGGAGGTAAGCATTGCCGCCGTGCAGCAGAAAGGCGAATGCCACAACGGCCGCGCCACACTGGTGGTGATTACCCACACGGCTAGCGAAAAGGCCATGCAGCGTGCCATCGCCGCCTTGGATGGGGACATTGCGACGCTGGAGAGCATGATCCGCGTGGAGCAGGAGTAAACCGCAACGCGGCATGATGCCTTGCCCGCGCTGATACGGCTTGGAAGTCTGAACGGGCGAACGCACTCGGGTGCCAAGCCTGCCGGAAGCGGCAACGCGCCGGGGCCGAATCGCCCGGATGATCGGGAACGCTGAAACGAAGCGCAGGGCTGCAGATCCCATGCGGATAGGCGGCTTGCTCCTGCCCGGCGGCTGATTACGGGCCGGGCTGGGTCGCTATGCAAGGATGCGCATCCATGGTATAATAAAGCGTACCCTACCATGATAAAGGAGAAAGCGATGCAACAAATCCTGATTTCCGTTGCGGTTGCAGTGGCGGGCTATCTGTTGGGCTGCATTTCCACCGGTATTCTGGTCAGTAATCGGGCGGGCGTGAACATCCGCACGGTTGGCAGTCACAATACGGGGGCCAGCAACGTGCTGCGCGTATTGGGCCTCAAAAAGGGCCTGATTACATTCCTTGGCGATTTTATCAAAGCGACGCTGGCCTGCTGGCTGGGCAGCCTTCTGCTGCCGGGCGTCACGTTCGGCGTGGCGAACTTTGGCGCTATGCTGGGCGGGCTGTTCGCGGTTTTAGGGCATAACTGGCCTTGCTTCTTTGGCTTTAAAGGCGGCAAGGGCGTGGCGTGCTCGGCTGCGGTGATCTTTTTTGTGAACCCTCTCTGGGGCATCATCGCCATTCTGCTGTGTGTGGGGACGATTGCTCTCACCCGCTTTATCAGCCTTGGCAGCATGGTCATGCTGTTCACCTACATGGCGCTGATGTGCGCCACGCATTGGGGGCAGTGGTTTACCTGCGCGTTTACGGTCATCCTGTTTATCCTTGTGGTGGTTCGCCACCGAGCCAACATTACGCGGCTCCTGAACGGCACGGAGAATAAGATCGGCCAAAAAACGGCGGATCGGCAGGAATACGACCAAGCAAAGTAAACTGTGCTGACAGCAAAAAACCTTCGCCGTAGATAAAGAGTTCGGGGCAAAGCCGTGTTGGGCGCGGGAGCAAAACTCCCTTGCCCGTCAAAGGCCGAATGTGAACCACATTCAACGTAAGCGTCGCGGGCGTCGCAAGCATCATGTGGCGCAGCCTATGGCTCCATTCGGTTATTCGGCAGCCTGACACCGGATCGTCAAACCCGACGCTACCACTAAACCGCCGACAGGCTCAAAGCCCACGGCGGTTTTTTGATGAGGTTTTCGGGGATATGCCTCAAAGAGGGAGGCGAGCAACGTAGTTTTAACTGCCGGCACAGGCGTTAAAGTTGCCTGCTGTCGGGGGCGCGCGGTAAAACCTTGCGGGAGATTCGGGTTGCCCGCATGGCAAGGTTTGAGCGGGAGTCCCCGGCTTACGGATACAGGCAAACCCCGGCACGCAGATGGCAAACGCACGAAAACCAAGCGCGGTTACAGTATCAGCATGCAATCCCCAAAGGAAAAAAACCGGTACTGTTCTTCAACGGCAATCCGGTACACACGCAGGGCTTCCTCCCGGCCCATCAGGGCGGAAACCAGCATCAGCAGCGTGCTTTCCGGAAGGTGAAAGTTGGTGATCAGCGCATCCACCGCGCGGTACTGATAACCGGGCGTGATGAAGATGCCGGTTTCGCCGCTTTTGGGCTGGATAACGCCCGCGCCGTCGGCCACGGTTTCCAGGGTGCGGACGCTGGTGGTGCCCACGCACACGCAGCGTTTGCCGCTGGCGCGCGCGGCGTTGATGGCATTTGCGGCCTCCGGCGTCACCTCGTAATGCTCAACGTGCATCACATGTTCGTCCAGATTTTCGACCTTCACGGGGCGGAAAGTGCCAAGCCCCACATGCAGTAAAACAGGCACCACAGCCACGCCCATGGCGCGGATATCGGAAAGCAGCTGCGGCGTAAAGTGCAACCCGGCCGTGGGCGCGGCCGCGCTGCCTTCTGCCTTGGCATACACTGTCTGGTAGCGGCTCTGATCCATCAGATGCTCATGAATATACGGCGGCAAGGGCATCTGGCCCAGCTCGTCCAGCAGCGCTTCAAAAACGCCCTTGTAGTGAAAGCGAACCATGCGGCCGCCGCTTTCCAGCGTAGAAAGGATTTCCGCGCGCAGCAGGCCGCCCCCGAATGTACAAAAGGTGCCCGGCAGCAATCGACGGCCCGGTCGCACGAGCGCCTCCCACACGTCGGTGGAAATGCGCTTCAGCAAAAGGATTTCCACCGGCACGCCGGTCTGTTCCTTCTGGCCGAGCAGCCGTGCGGGGATCACCTTGGTTTCGTTCAGTACCAACGCGTCGCCGGGCGTTAAAAACCGGGGAAGGTCATAGAAATGCAGGTGTTCCACGCTGCGGTCCGCGCGATGGTACACCAGCATCCGGCTGTGGTCGCGGGGTTCGATGGGGGTTTGCGCAATCAGCGTTTCCGGAAGGTCATAGTAAAAATCGCTCGTTTTCAAAAAACTCGTGCTCCTGTCAGAATTTCAGTTGCTCGTCCCCCGGGTCGGCTTCGGCGGCGAGGGGTTTGCGCCCCATGTGCTCATAGGCGGCCGGGGTAACGATGCGGCCGCGCGGCGTGCGGATCAGGAACCCCAACTGCATCAGGTACGGTTCGTATACGTCCTCGATGGTGGTCGTATCTTCCCCGGTCATGGCGCTCAGGGTTTCCAGCCCGACAGGCCCGCCGGCGAACTTATCCATCATGGTGGCAAGCATGGTGCGATCCACCCGATCCAGACCGATCGGGTCCACGTCCAGCATGTTCAGCGCCTGATTGGCAATATCGCAGGTGATGCAGCCGTTGGCGCGGATTTGCGCATAATCCCGCACGCGGCGCAACATCCGGTTGGCGATTCGGGGCGTGCCCCGACTGCGGCCCGCGATTTCGAGAATGCCGGATTCATCCGCCTGCACATGCAGCAAATTGGCGTTGCGGCGCAGGATGGAGGCTAACTCCTCCCGGTTGTACATTTCCAGCCGGAACAGCAGGCCAAACCGGTCGCGCAGCGGCGCGGACAGAAGCCCCGCGCGCGTGGTAGCTCCCACAAGCGTAAAGCGCGGCAGATCGAGCCGGATGCTCCGGGCTGTGGGGCCTTTGCCGATCATGATATCCAGCGCGTAATCCTCCATGGCGGGGTACAGAACCTCCTCCACCGAACGGCTCAACCGGTGGATTTCATCAATAAACAGGATATCCCCGTCGGTCAGGTTGGTGAGGATGCTGGCCAGATCGCCCGGCCGGTCGATCGCGGGGCCGCTGGTGATGCGGATATTCTGACCCATTTCCGAGGCGATGATGCCGGCGAGCGTGGTTTTGCCAAGGCCGGGCGGGCCATACAGCAACAGATGATCCAAAGGCTCCCGGCGCTTGAGCGCAGCTTCAATGGAAATGCGCAGGTTTTGCTTAATCGGCTCCTGACCGACATAATCCCGAAGCGCCTTTGGGCGCAGGCTTTGTTCCTGCTCATCCTCGCCTTCGCGGAAGCCGGTGGTGATCAGGCGATCGTCGTTGGGCATAGGCAAACTCCTTTATCGGTCAGGATTGGGCAGCGTTACCGCATGGGCGGAACAAACTCGTTACCTCCATGTTGGCATAGCGGTAACGGTTGGACGGCGTTTGGGGCATAACGTCGCCGGAGCCGGGCATACCCGGCGGGATGCCGTTAGGCGGCGCGTTGCCGTGGGCAAGGGGCAATGCCGATGCGCCCTCGCAAGGGTTTGCGCTTGACCCGGTTTTGCTGCGGCGAGGGTTTTTCGGCAGGTTGGCGAGGTTTGCCCTTGTCGATCTTTGGCTGCGGCGAGGGGCTTCAACAGCCTGCGGCTACGCCTGCTGCGCCATGTTGCGCAGCGCCAGCCGGATCATCTCATCCGCTGTCTGGGCCTGCCCTTTAACGCCACGCAGGGCATTGGCGGCTTCCTGGGGGGAATAGCCGAGGGCCTTCAGCGCCTGAATGGCCTCGCCCAGCGCATCCTGCGCGGGGGCTTCGGGGTCGGATACGGCAATCTCCTCCATGCTGATGCCGCTGGCCAGCGCATCGCGGGTGACCGTGTCCTTCAATTCCAGCGCGATGCGTTGCGCGGTTTTTTTACCCACGCCCGGCGCGCGGCTCAGCAGCCCGATATCCCCGGTGAGGATCGCCAGCCGCAGATCCGCCAGAGGCAGGCTGCCCAAAATAAACATTGCGGATTTGGGCCCAACGCTGGTCACCGAGATCAGGTGACGAAACATGTCCCGTTCCTCGCGGGTCATGAAGCCATAGAGGTCCATCGCGTCCTCCCGCACGCTGAAATGCGTGAAAAGCCGGCAAGTCTGATCCACCGGGGGGATGGCCGCGAGCGTGTTCATGCTGCAAATCAACTTCAGGCCGATACCGCCGGCCATCAGGATGACCTCGCCTTCGCTTTTCTCGATTACTTTGCCTTCGACCACCGCGATCATGGGCAATCCCTCATTTCATCATAAACTGCCGGCTGGCGGGGCCGGTTGCGGAGTGGGTGAGCGCGATGGCCAACGCGTCCGCCGCGTCGTCCGGGCGGGCGATGCTCTCCATGTGCAACAGCAGCTTGACCATTTCCTGTATTTGGCGTTTTTCCGCTTTGCCGTAGCCGACCATGGCCTGTTTAACCTGCATGGGGGTGTATTCGTACAGCCGATCGGTGTAGGCGGCGCAAACCGCGATGCAAACGCCTCGCGCCGCGCCGACGGTAAAAGCGGTCGTCACGTTTTTAGCAAAAAACAATTCCTCAAAGGCGATTTCGTCCGGACGGTACAGCGTGAGCAAATCGCGCATTTCGGTTTGAATGCTCAGCAAGCGGTTGGGCAGGGTCTGCTCCGGGGTGGTCAGGATGCAGCCGTACTGAATGAGCCGCTGCCGGCCGCCCACCGCGTCGATAACGCCCCAACCAAGCGTAGCCAAACCGGGGTCGATCCCCAAAACGATCATGGGCAGCCTCCTTTTACGAACATCCTTCATCATAAAGTTTTCGGGGGCGTTTGTCAATCCGTTGCGAACAAATGTTCATTGTGTTGCGATGCGGCGCGGGTTCGGGTATAATATAGGCGGAAAACCGTGGCGCGATTGCCTTATCACCGTAAAACCGGACGGGGTAAAGGCATGCGCCTTTTTGGAGGCATTGCCATGAAAGCGTACCGGACCCTCCTGCGGGACGGGCAGGAGGAATCCATCATTCACAAAAGCCGGTTTATCGGGCGCGCCGCGCCGGTTTGCACACCGGAAGCGGCCGTGGCCTTTATCAACAGCGTGAAGCTGGAACACCGCGCCGCCAACCACCACTGCTATGCCTATATTTTGGGGCAAAACGCCGGTATTCTGCGGTATAGCGACGATGGGGAACCGGGCGGCACCGCCGGACTGCCGATCCTTGAGGTGATGAAGGCGCGCGGGGTTGTGGATTGCGCGGTGGTGGTGACGCGCTATTTTGGCGGCATATTGCTGGGCACGGGCGGGCTGGTGCGCGCCTATAGCCATAGCTGCGCGCAGGCCCTGAACGCGGCGGGCGTGTGCGAAATGGTACCTACGCAACGGTGGCTGTTTGAGGTGGAATATCCCCTGTGGGATCAGGTGCAGTACGCGTTAAAAACCTTGCCTGTGCGCATGGAATCCACGGAGTTTTCCGCGACGGTCAATTTTGCGCTGCAATGCCGGGAAGCAGATGCAAGCGCGATGCTGGCGGAGCTGGCGCGCGTAACGGATGGCCGGATTGAGCGCCTGATGACGGAAGAAATATACGCCGCATGGGAAACCCCTGCGGTAATGGAGGCAATGCCGGATGGACATGTTTGATATCATCGGGCCGGTGATGATCGGCCCCAGCTCATCCCATACAGCCGGGGCGGCGCGCATTGGAAAAATAGCGCGGCTGCTGCTGGGCGGCGAACCCGTGGAAGCCAACATCGGGTTATGGGGTTCGTTTCAGAAAACCTATCGCGGCCATGGGACGGACCGCGCGCTGATCGGCGGCTTGCTGGGGATGGAGGTGGACGACGTTCACCTGCGCGACAGCCAAGCCTTTGCCAGACAGGCTGGGCTGAATGTGACCTTCTACAACGCAAAGCTCCGTAACGCCCACCCCAACACTGTGGTAATGGAGATCGCCAACGCCGAAGGTCGGCGGATTCGGCTTCAGGCGGCTTCCGTGGGCGGTGGTGAAATTGTGATCCAGTCGGTGGATGGTTTGGATACGGACATTTCCGGCCACGCAAACACGCTGGTGCTGACCTACCGCGATACGTCGGGGATGATCGCCCGTATCAGCGGGCAGGTGGCAGAGAGTCGCCTCAACATTGCCACCATGCGGGTTTCCCGCTGCGCGGCGGGCGGTGAAGCCATGGTGACGTTGGAAATTGACGGCGTTGCCGATGCGGCGTTGATCGCTCGGCTATCGGCGTTGAAAGACGTTTACCACGTATCCTATCTGGCGGCCCGGGGCGAAACCGTGCCGGAAACCCTGTGCTGAAAGGGGAGACCTGTAATGCAGACCATGGCGGAAGTATTGGAGGAAGCTAGAACCTGCGGGAGCATCGGCAAAGCGGCCGCTCGCTGGCAGGCGGAACAGGACGGCGTGCCAACTGAGCATGTGTTGGAACGGATGCGCGCGTCCCTCGCGGTGATGCGGCAAAGCATACAGGACGGGCTTTCGCCCGAATTGCGTTCGGTTTCCGGTCGGGTTGGCGGGCAGGCCGCTAAAATGGCCGCCACACAGAACGCGGGTCGCTTTGGTCTGTTGGGCCGCGCGTGCGCATATGCGCTGGCGGTCGCTGAAAGCAACGCCTGCATGGGCAAAATCGTTGCGGCCCCCACGGCGGGCAGTTGCGGCATATTGCCGGGCGTGCTGTTTGCCGCGCAGGAAAGCGAAGGTTTTTCCGATGAGGCGTTGGTGTACGCGTTGTTTACAGCGGCTGCGGTTGGCAGGGTGATTGCCCTACAGGCGACCATCAGCGGCGCGGAGGGCGGATGTCAGGCGGAATGCGGATCGGCGGCCGGGATGGCGGCGGCGGCGCTGTGCGAGCTGTACGGCGGCACGCCGAAACAGGCGGCGGACGCCTGCGCTTTTGCGCTGATGAACTCATTGGGGCTTGTGTGCGACCCGGTGAATGGACTGGTGGAAATACCCTGCGTATTCCGCAATGTTGGCGGCGCGTCCCAAGCGCTGGCGGCCGCGCAGATGGCGTTGTCCGGCGTGAGCTGCCCCATCCCCTGTGATGAGATGATTGCCACCATGAAGGACATTGGCGATACATTGCCCCAAAGCCTGCGGGAAACAGGGGATGGCGGATGCGCAGCCTGCGCGAGCATGTGTAGCAGGAGCTAAATACTCCCTCGCCGCAGCGAAACCGGGTCAAGGGCGAAGCCCTTGTCAGGGTGCAGGGGCGAAGCCGCCTGCCCGGGTTTGGGGTGGAACCCCAAAGCCTTACGCCGCAGCATATAATCAACAAGCGAGCGAACAGCCCGCAGGGCTATGAGGCGAGCGGTCAAAACGCATTGTCGAGGTTTGCGCACAACCCAACTCCCTCGCCACAGCGAAACCGGGTCAAGGGCGAAGCCCTTGTCAGGGTGCAGGGGCGAAGCCGCCTGCCGAGGCTGTGTGGAACCCCAATGCCTGACGACGCGGTAGCAAAGTCAAAGCGATCAACCAATCCTATACGATATCTTTTAGCAATTGAAAAAGGAACGGCAATAACGCCGTTCCTTTTTCATCACCCTGCTGGGTTGTGCTTATTCCATGCCGCTGAATGTGCAAAGGCTTTCCGGCGGGAAATCCGCAATGAAAGTTTTGCCGCGGGTCAGTTGAATCTCATTGCCCTTGTCATCGTAATAGATGGTGGGGCCGTCGGTGGTTTCGCGCACCCAGTAGCCGGGAATGTAGCGACCGCCGATGAAGATATCCGCGTTGCCCTTGCCAACGCTGCGCATCACAGGCATGATCTTGCTGTTGTTGGTGTAATCATAGCCAACGCGCTGGATGATGACATTGGCAAAGCTCATCCACGTCGCGTTTTCATCGGCGCGGTCGGACGCGCTGGCGTAGGACATGTAGGGCGCGTCGCCGGAATAGCGGAAGTAGAGGTTTTCGGTTTCGTCGTATACGAAATGGGAGACGTAATCCTCGTGACCCCAGTCAAGGTTGATATTGTAGGCAATATCATACCCGTCGATGTAGGGGCTTTCGTCGGCAAACAGGAAAGCGCGCGCGCTGGCGGAATAGTTGGTGGGAATCTGATCGCGAAGGCCAACCACGTTGGCATCCAGGTTGTCGGGGCTCTTGAGGCCCTTCACGCGCTGGCGGTAATCAGGCCACTTGTTGGTGAGCAGGTTAAAGAGCACGCCCTTGTCGCTCGCGCCCAGATCGTCAAACATTGCCGCGATGTTGTTTTCTTCACGGTGCGGGCCGCCGGCATAGATGAAGCCGCTTTGCCACTCCTCACGCAGCAGCACGTGCCCGATACGGGCGGAACGCACGGGGCCGACGGAGGTGGGGTTGCCCTCGTCCAACGAATCGCTGAACAGGAAGGAGATACGCGTTTGACCCGAACGGTACAGAATGCCTTCGTACACCACGTCCGCAAACTGGCCGCCCCAGGGAGCGCGCTGGCCTACGCCCGCCGCGGTAACCGTTTTACCGTTCACCTTCACAGTGCCGCTGGGGTTGCTGATCTGCACCAGCATCGGCAGGTATACGCCGCTCCAGCTTAACCCGGTGGTGGGGCTTTCGCCGGGGATAATCGGATTGCGCGCAACGGCCGTTGCGTTGGTGATGTTGCGATCCTCCTGATTTTGAAGCACGGTGCCTTCGAGCGGTAGGCTGTATTTGTTGCCTTCGACCTCGGCCCAGGCAGGCATGGCGATGGCAATCGTTAGGACGGCCGCCATGAGCACGCTGACAATTTTCTTCACGAGTAAACCTCCCAGTTATGCTTTTTCGATTTCATGAGCGCACGTGAAAGGCGTTGCTTTCGCATGTTTCCTTATTATATCATCGGTTAAAAAGAAGTGTCAATCTAAAACGGTTGTAATACTTGTTTAAAATACAGCATTTGGATTTGGATCTTTTAATACGGAGAATCGGCAGGCCGATAGGCGCGTTGCATCGGGCTGCCCTCGAAGGGGTATGACGGTTACTTTGATCGCATGCTTGCCCTGCCGGCGGCACGCTCGCTTTTATTTTCAGGCTTCGGGATCAGGCTTTGGGTGCCGCCCTCAAACCCGTTAAGGCTTTCACTTTTAACCGTGCTTCACGGAAACGAAGATTATTCGGAAGCCTGAGCCAATCTGCTGCGCGCAGCGGGATTGAAAATGGCCCCTGGCCCGGCGGAAGCCGAACGCTGAGGGCCAACGGGGTCACGAAACACTGACGGTTGTAAGCTTGAAGCGACGCTATCCCTGCACAGCGCGCGGCGGAACATGGCGGCGACGGGAGGGCGTGGCGGTGGGAAGCGATGCGGCTGTTGTTGCAGCGGACGGCTTCGCGGTTGCTGTGGACACGGCTGCCTGAGTGGGTGCGGGGGATGACGTTATCGCTGATCCCGTTGCGGTTACGACCGGAGAAGCCGACGCGGCGTCAGCGCCTGTGGAAGCGTCTTTGATTGAAACAGGCGTTCCGGTTTGCGATGGAGCTTTCGTGACGGGCAGCGTTGCGGTTTGCGTCGGGGCGGGGGTCTGCGTCGGCGTTGGGGTAGCCACGGGGGATGGCGTGGGCGCTGGCGTGGGCGCGGCTGTCGGCGTCGCGATCGGGGTGGGGGAAGGCGTTTCGGTCGCGGGGTTCAGCACATCCGCGTATACGGCTTGCATCGTTTTATCATTGGCTTCACCGCTGGGGTAAATACCGTGATCGCGCTGGTAGGCTTTGACGGCTTTATAGGTGCCGGTGAGGAACATGCCGGTCACGGCGCCGTTATAGTAGCCAAGCTCCTTGAGCTTCATTTGCAGCCAGAACACGTCCTCCCCATCCTTGCCCTTTTTGAGGGTGCGGAACGGTTGCGGCGGCATGCCGGTGCTGCTGTATACCGGCGTGGGCGTAGGTACTGGGGTTTCGATGGGCGTTTTTGATTTTTTCCCAAGCGGCGCGGGCTTGAGCGCCGCGCGAAGCTCCGGATCATCCGGCAAATCCTCTGTGATGGTAACGGCGACGCCTTCGCCGATGTTTTCATAAACCCATTTCGCGTCCGCTACCAGCAGGCGGATACAGCCGTGGGAGGCGCGGGAACTCAGCAGGTTATAGCTCTTGGTGCTGAGGGCGTTGTAATCCACCTGGCTGTAAATAACGGAATGGAAGGCAATGTAGGCGTTGATGCGCGTCCAGTACTGGGCATAGCTGTAATACTTGCTGAAATAGCACCAGCGGGCCTTGCGGCCGTTGAGCACCCACACGCCCACATCGCTGGGCGTGGCCTTCATGCCGGTGGAGCAAATCATCTGCCGTACGGGTACGGTGTAGTTGCCGCTGGCGTCGCGGCCGTACACGGTGGTAACCTGATTGTTCACATCCACCGTGATGGCGTAGGGGATGGGGGTGGGCACAGGCGTTGGGCGGGGTGTTGCGCTGGCGTTCAGGGCTTGCTGATCGTCAAACAGGATGTTCCAGGTATCCTCCCCGGTGACGCCGTCGGCCTTAATACCGTTGTTTGTTTGGAAAAGCTTGACGGCATCCACGGTCTGGTTCATATAGTTGCCGCTGATCGGGCCGGTAAAATAGCCCAGGTCCGTCAGCCGCTGCTGCACCGCCTTGACCTGCTCGCCCTTCGCGCCGCGTTTGAGCTTTTTGGTGTATTCAGCGTCCGGCGCCGGGGTGGAACCATCGGAGGACGCGCCGTCCGCGGCCATCACCACGTCGTTAATATCGCCTAAATCGCTGTTTGGATCGGGAGAAGCCTGCGCTTTGGATGCGTCGCTGGCAAGCGCGGCGGAGCTGAATAGCAGGCGTTGGGTTTCCACATCCGCCAAACCGGTTGCTTCCAGCGCGTTTTTCTGCTGAAAAGCCTTGATGGCGCTTGTGGTGCCTTCCAGATAATTACCGCTCAGCTTGCCCTGATAGTATCCAAGCTTTTGCAAGGTTTCCTGAACGCGCTTCACATCGTCCCCTTCGTCGCCGGTTGCAAGGGAGCGGTACTCCGCGTTCATAAGCACCGCCTCGGTTTCTCCGTCCACAATGCCGGTTTCCTCCAGCTGATAATCCTGCTGGAACTGGCGTATGGCCGCGCGCGTGCCGTCCAAAAAGTTGCCGCTGATTTTGCCGCTGTAATAACCCAGCGCTTTCAGCTGCTCCTGAATGGCGGCTACGTTGTCGCCGCTGTCGCCGTACTGCATGGGCGCGTACCCGGTTTCTTCGGCGGCCGCGCGGGACGCGTCCGCTACCGGCAGCGCGGTCAGCGCCAGCGTAACGGCAAGGAGAAGGACCCAAAGACGTTTCATCATTGATGCACCTCGTTGTGTTGCTCGCTCAGGGGGTTCTCGCGGCGCAGGGTAAATCCCTGCCGAAAACCGGGGGAGGGGCGAAATTTACAGATATGCGTTCATGCTGGACAAACGTTCAAAAATTAAATCGGGCTTTACGGAGGATGCCTCCGCGTCGGAAAGCGAAGCTTCGCCCGTGAGCACCAGAATGCTGGTGATGCCGAAGCGAACCCCGGTGGCGATATCGGTATAGAGGCGGTCGCCGACCATGGCAAGCTCCTCCCGCCGCAACCCGGTTACGCGCAGCGCTTCCTCCACAATGCCGGCGTTCGGCTTGCCGATCACCACATCCGGCATGCGGCCCGTGCTGGCGTGAATGTAGGCGATGGTCGCGCCAATATCCGGGATAAAGCCCGTTTCCGTAGGACAGTTAAAATCCGGGTGAGTGGCGATGTAGGGAAGCCCGGCGCGCACCAGATCGCAAACGCGGGTGAGCTTTGCATAAGTGAGCGTGGTATCAAAGGCGATCAGCACATAATCGGGCCGGTCGTCGCTCAGCGGCACCCCCATCGCGGTCAACTCCCGGGCGAGCAGCTCATTGCCCAGCAGATAAGCGCGCTTGCCCGCAAAGTGTTCAAGCGCGTAGCGGCCCGCCGCCTGACCGGAGGTGAGCACCCGTAAAAAGGAGTCCTCCACACCGAGGCGTTTCAGCTTTTGCACATACACATCGGCGGATTTGCTGGAATTATTGGTTAAAAACAGAGCGGAACGCCCGGTCGCTTTCAGCTTGGCTAAAAAATCCAGCGAACCTTCCAGCATTTGATCGCCTAAGTACAGGGTTCCGTCCATATCCAACAGAAAACACCGAACGGGTTTGAGCTTTTCCCGAAAATCCATGCGGGAGCCTCCTCGGCTTTAGTTGCAGCGAGTAGATTCGCAGTTATTCTAACACACTTTATTGAAAAAAAGAAGGTTAGCGAAAAGGCAGCCAAACGGCTGCCGCAGGTTGTCGAAAAAGGCGGGTCAAGGACGAACGCCCCTGACCCGGTTTCGCTGCGGCGAGGATATCTGGTTTCTGCTTAAAACTGGGATGCTTACGCCGCTCGCCTCATAGCCCTGCGGGCTGTTCGCTCGCTGGTTGGCTTTGCGCTGCGGCGCATGGCTTGGGGTTCCACCCCAAACCCCGCCAAAGGTTTCACCCTTGGAACCTGACAAGGGCTTTGCCCTTGACCCGGTTTCGCTGCGGCGAGGGTTATGGCGCAGAGGGTTCCGAAAAATCCTCGTCGATCGGCGGCATATGGTCGCAAACCATCAGCAATGCGTCCTCACCGTTATCCTCGTAATACCGTTTGCGCACGGCAAGCTCCACAAATCCAAGGCTACGGTACAGGTTTTGCGCAATTTGGTTGCTCTTTCGCACCTCCAGCGTCAGGTACTGCACGCCAAGGTTTGCGGCGTACTGCATCAGCGCCGTCATCAACTGCCGACCGATCCCTTCGCCCCGCCGATTTTTGGCAACCGCAACATTGGTCACATGGCCTTCGTCAAAGATCATCCATGCGCCGCCGTAGGCAATCACGGCGCCGGTTTCGTCCACCGCCACCAGATAGCGCGCGCAGGCGTTTCGTTCCAATTCGTCCGTCATGCTTTGGAGGGACCATGGCATGGCAAAGGTCGCGACCTCAATTTCGTGCGCCTGAGGCACATCCGCAACGGTCATCCTTCGTATCGTCACAGCTTGGCTTCCTTCTGCCTTTCGGCGCGGGTACGCTCCGCCTGCGGCGCGCGCAGGTATTTTGGCAACAGCGTTACATAGTTGACTTGATCCTCAGCGTGGGCCTGCGCCAGCATCGCCACCGCGGAGGGGCGCAGGTAGCTTAGGTGAGCGGGCGGAAACACCGCGCGCGCGCCAAGCCGCGCCGTAATCGCTTCGCGGTGCACGCCGACCCCGTCGCCAATAAAGCAGAGCGGTTGGCCGTTTTCGGCCACAGCCAGCGCGCGGCTGATGAACCCATCCAGCGGGATCGCCTCGTCCTCTGTGCGCCGGACGGGCGGCATGCCAGCGGTAAAAACAGCGCCGTACACCTGACCGGCGCGCGCGTCCTGAATGGGGCACAGAAGCGCCTGCCGGTCTGCCAGCCCTGCGGCGAGCGCTTCCAGCGCGTCCACGCCCACGCAGGGTTTATCCGCGCCGTGCGCCATCCCCTTTACGGTGCTGACGCCGATCCGCACGCCCGTAAACGAGCCGGGGCCAACCACGCAAGCGAACAGATCGATTGCCTCAAAGGCGATGCCGCAGCGTGCAAAGGCCTCGTCCACCATGGGCATGAGGTTGGCGGAATGCGTCATGCGGTTGACCGCCGCGCCTTCGTACAGCACGCGGCCGTCGCTTAACACCGCAACGCCGCAAACCGGCCCGGACGTGTCCAGCGCGAGGATGTTCATGCCTCTCCCTCCAATAAATGCACGTCAAGCGCGTGAAAATTGCCGGATGGGTACAGCGTAAACGTCCGCTCGCTTTCCCCCCTGACTTCGATGTGGATTTTCAGGTGGCGGTCCGGAATGGCATCCGCCGCCATGCTGGGCCACTCCACAACCGCGATGCCACGGTCGTAAAGGTATTCGTCCATCGAAAGCTCGTACAGTTCCTCCGCGCCGGACAGCCGATACCAATCAAAATGGTACAGCGGAAGGCGGCCGTTATCATGAACCTGCAAAATGGTGAAACTCGGGCTGGTTACGTAGCCGGCAATGCCAAGGCCACGGGCGATGCCCCTTGTCAGCTCGCTTTTACCCGCGCCCAGATCGCCTTCCAGCAACAGCACATCGCCTTCGCGCAGCTGATTGGCAAGCCGCTCCCCAAAAGCCTTGGTTTCCTCGACGCTATGCGTATGCAACTGAATCATCGCAAACCTCTTTCCCGGGCCGCTGTTGCAGCGTCCGGCACACACCCCGCTATCGCGGGCCCTCCGGACGTCTTTGGCCGGCGGGGTCATGGGAACCCGGAACGGAGGTTACGCCTGTTCCGGGGGATATGCTTACGGCTGCGCTGCCCGGCGCGCGCCGTGCAGAATGGGCGATAGCGGCTTGTACAGAAGGCCGCCCAGAACGCTGATGGATGCCCACTTGAGCACGTTAAACGGCGCGGTAATGGCAAACACGAACTTCCATACCGTATCCAGGCTCGGGATCAGCGTTTGCCCCATGGCGATAATCTGCTCCACCGGCATATGGTAGGCCGCGCCATAGAACGGGATCAGGATATACACGTTGGTCAGCACCCCCGCGACCGTGGCGCATACGCTGCCCACCAGCATCCCGATGATCGCGGATTTGCGGCTTTTCTTCGCCTGATAAATGAGGCCCGCAGGCAACAGCATCGCAAGCCCCATCAGAAAATCCGCCAGTTCGCCCACCCCTTGCGAGGTGCTGTGCAGCAGACCGATTGCGCTTTTAAGCAGCAGAATCATCGACCCCGCGACCGGCCCCATGGCGAAGGTGCCCAACAGCACCGGCAGGTTGCTGAAATCCAGCTTGTAGAACAGCACAATCGGCACTTCCAGAAAAAACAACAGGCTGGCGACCGCCGCCAGCACGGCAATGGTGGCGAGTTCCCTTGTGCTCAGGCGTTTCCGTTTGGTTTGGGTCATGGGTTTCATCCTCCGTTATTCGTAAAAATTGCCCCCGATGGTTTCAGCATCAGGGGCAACCACTCGCTAAACGGAGGCTGCTCTTCTCTCATCCGGACTTACGGCGCATGCCGTTTACCGTCGGCTTCGGAATTTCACCGAATCGGCCCGGAAGGTTACCCTTCCAGGTTCGCGGGCTGTACCGCCGGTAGGGATTCTCACCCTGCCCCGAAGAAGCCATCTATGGGTTTCACGCGTGCATCATAACACGCGCGCGCATGCTTGTCAATGCCGGGTGCGCATTTGCCGGCGTTCGACATGCGCGCGGCGCTGACGGGCGCATGTCGGAAAATCACTTGATTAGGCGTGCCGTGTTGTGCTTCAATTGGCGAACAGATCAATGCTCGCTGCGCCTTCCGGCCGGATATCCAGCACCTGGCTGCTATGCTCGCCGAACACCGCGTTCATTTCTTTGAGGAAGGGGTCCAGTTCCTTTTGCGGCACAAAATTGAGCGTTGTGCCCGCAAAACCGCCGCCATGAATGCGCCACGCGCCTTTGCCCTTCAGCTTTTGATCGGCCAGCATCAGCGCGAGGGCAACCTCCTCCGCGTCGCTGGTCGCGTAGATGTTTTGCAGGTACATCGCGCTGCTCTGCCCGGACTCGATCACATTGGCCAGAAATGTTTTCAGATCATCGGCGCGCAGGGCGTCCGCCATTTCATCCACGCGACGGTTTTCTTCGTAAAAGTGGGCTGCGCGCAGGATGGGCCGATCGGCGTGGCCCGCTCCGAGCTTTTCGCGCACCATGGGGATGCTTTGCATAAACTGTTCCGGCCGCACCTTGCGCAGGCTGGTTTCCCCAAAGCACGCGGCTACTTCCCGCATTTCCTTGGGGATGGCGGCGTAATGGTCTGTCAGGTCGTCATGGCTGCCGCCGGTGTTCACGACTACCATCGCAAAGCCCCGCGCGGCAAAATCGTAGGAAATCGCCTCGATTTTAGGCTGATCGTTCTTAAAATCGATGTAGGTCAGGCCGCCGACGCTGGAGGCCATCTGATCCATTAGACCGCTGGGCTTGTTGAAATAGACGTTTTCCGCAAACTGAGAATACTGCGCGCGTTTCATGGGGTCCATGCGCCAGTTGTTAAACAGCGCGTCGAAAATAGCGCACACGAGCACTTCAAACGCCGCCGAGGAGCTTAACCCGCTGCCGGAGCGCACGGTGGATGTGATCGCGGCATCAAAACCGCCGATCACAAAGCCTTCCTCCTGCAACTTTTTCGCCACGCCGCGCACCAGCGCGGCCGTGGTGCCCCGCTCCGCCTCGCTTAGCGCCAGATCATCCAGGTTCATTTCCAGCGGCTCATAGCCGTCGCTGAAAATCCGTACGGTACGGTCCTTGCGTTTGCTGACTGCGGCCAACGTATCCAGATTGATCGCCGCCGCCAGTACCTTGCCGTGGTTGTGGTCTGTATGGTTGCCGCCGATTTCCGTGCGGCCGGGCGCGCTGATCAGCAGTACGGAGCCGCTTGCATCAAAAATTTCCTCATGCTTTTTGAGCATGTGGGTGTAACGCGCCGTCTGCTGCAAAAGTACGCCGTCCCGTTGGCCGTACAGATGCGTTAACCGTTTCATGATCGCGGGGGTTTTGAGTAGGCGGATCATCTGCGCATACTGATTCATGAGCCTTCTGCCATCCTTCGTATCAAATTATCGACTGCACTGGGTAACGCATCTGCTGTTTCATTATTTCGTGAGGGAGTCGGCAATTTCCTGCCAGAAGGCGACCAACGCGGTTTCCCCGTGGGCTAAAAGCCCCGCCCGGTAGGCCGCGACCGCCTCGTCCGAGTGGATGTCCCACTCCCCGATCACAAACCGGGCCAGGCTTTCATCCACATAACGGCCAAGGCTGCTTTGCAGCGGAGCGATTTCATCCTCCTGCGCGGGGGTCAGCATCACATCCGGAAAGGGCGTCACAAGGCAGTTGGCCAGTTGCGCCAGCTGGGTGTTGACCCGGCTGATGCCGTCGTTTTCGTACTGGTTATAAAAATGAAGCGGAAACAGCCATGGCATGTTTCCCGTATCGTACAGGCTCAGGTCATACAGGATGTAGGATGATTGGGACTGCACATCCCCCGCGTAGTTCCAGCGGCCGTCGGCGTCCACGGTGTAGTCCGTGCCCTGCGTGCCGGCCATGGCCTCAACGGCCCCCTCCTCGGTGTAAAGCACATCGACCCATTGCAAAAGCGCCGCCGGATCGTCACAGGCGGACGTGATGGCGAACGCGCCCTTCATCAGCGGGCCGTTCAGGTTGCGGTATACCTGCTTGCCCTGCGCCGTAAGGGGAAGGAGAAGGTCATACTGCGCGGCTGTTTCGTAAGGCAGCAGGTTCATGGGATTTGGCCCGAAAAACAGGCCGTAGGTGGCCGCGGCTTCACTGTCCGTAACGGTGCGGAAGGAATCGCTGGTGTAAAACCCGTTTTCATCCATCAGGCCCTGCGCGCGCCAATCAGCGAGGGTCGAAAGCAGCTGGAGATACGCGTCCTGATCCGGGATGAAGCGAACGGAGCCGCTATCGTCCAAATCAATATTGTAGTCGTTGGCAATCAGCCCAAAGGCGTGAGCTAAAAATTTCAAATCCCACGCGCCCAGAAAGGTAAGCGGGATTTCATCCGCTTTGCCGTTGCCGTTCGGGTCGCCGGTTAAAAAGGCCTGAAGCACCTTTTCAAGGCTCTGCACATCCGTCGGCACGGCAAGGCCCAGCGTATCCAGCCATTGGCGGTTGATCCACATGGCGTTCTGCGTGGGTTGCTCATAAATCGCGGGCAGAGCGACAATTTTCCCGTCCGGCAGGGTGATGGCCTCCTGCCAGTCCGGATGCGCCTGCAACAGCGCCCATAAATGCGGGGCGTTTTCCGCAAGCAACGGTTTAAGGTCAATCAGCGTGCCAAGCTGGGCATACTCAATCTGCTCCCGCGCGGTCAGCTCCGCCTTAAAAAGCACATCCGGGAGCGCGTCGCTTTGCAGCATCGCGGTTTTAGCCGTCTGCCATTTCTGATAATCGGTATACTCGTCAAACGTGAAGCGGATGCTGGTACGCGCTTCCATCCGCGTAAAAAAACCGTTGGTGCTCCACGTGTGGTTGCTCTGATCCCCGTCAAACCCGGCCATGCGGTACGGACTCGCGGCCAACGCGGTAAACGGCAGCAGCGCGAGCGCAGCAGCGAAAAACAGGCTCAGGATTCGTTTCTGCACAGCATACCCTCCCTTCGCAAGCCGGACGAACCGGCATTCGTCAAAAACGCTGTCTTTCATTATACCTTAATCGTTCGCTTTTGAATACCCTGAAATTGAGCCGGCTAACATTCCCTGCGCAGGCAAAGCCCTTCAACCTTAAATCCTGCGCGCCTTCCGCGCCGCGGGATATACGGAAACCGTCGCCCGTTTTCATTCCGTCGCGACGGTTTTCCAGTGTTTGATGAGCCGAGTCGATTCGTTTGCCGCGGAGGAACGGCAGGCTCCGCGCTTTATTGCGCCGCGCCGACGTTCGCCGTTTCGTGCTCGTTCATTTGATCGTTCAGCTGGTTGATGTTGCCGCAGCCCATCGTCAGCACCAAATCGCCGGGTTGCCAATGCGCGCGCAGGTACTGCTCGGTCGCGTCAAACGTTGGCGTGTAAACGGCGTTCACGCCGTGTGCCAGCATCCCTTCCACAATCTGCGTGGCTTTGATATCGCCGGGGTCTTTCTCCCGGGCGGCATAAATATCGGTCACAAGCGTGATATCCGCATCCCGCGTGCAGGTCAGGTAATCCGGGAACAACCGCTTAACCCGGCTGAAGGTGTGGGGCTGCATCACCGCCCACAGGCGGTTGTGCGGCTGCAATTTGGCTACGGATAGCACATTGCGCATCTCCGTGGGGTTGTGGCCGTAATCGTGGTACAGCTTTACGCCGTCGATTTCGCCCGTCAGCTCAAAACGGCGGTGCGCGCCGGCAAATTCCCCCAACGCCCGGCAAACCTTGTCCAGATCCGCCCCCTGGGCATAGGCGCAGGCGACGGCGGCCAACGCGTTGTATACGTGGAAAAACCCAGCCACCTGCAAGGCCACATGGCCTAATGCTTTACCGTGGCGGCTAACGTCAAAGCTGCCGCGGCCCTGATCGTCATAAGCGAGGTTCGCGGGCCGCCAATCGCATTCGCGCCCCATGCCGTAGGTTACGGTATGGCAGGCAAGGCTGTCAAACAGCTCGACCACCCGCGCGTCGTCGCCGTTGCCAATAGCATAGCCGTGCAGGGGCAGCAAGGATAAAAACTTGCCGAAAGTTTGCTGAATATCGTCAATATCCTTATAAAAATCGAGGTGATCTTCCTCAATGTTGGTAACGACGGCAATGGTTGGGCGCAGGTGCAGAAAGCTTGCGTTAAACTCGCACGCCTCGGTCAGGAATACGTCGCCGTTTCCAATGCGCGTGCTACCCCCGATAAAATCAAGAGAACCGCCGATGTGCACCGTCGGGTCCGCGCCCGCTTCCACCAGCGCCTGAGCAAGCATGGAGGTGGTGGAAGTTTTACCGTGCGTGCCGCAAACCCCGATGGCCACGCCGCAACCTTCCATCAGCTGCCCCAGCAGGGTGGCGCGTTCCAGCGTGGGGAGGCGCAGGCGTTCCGCTTCCACACGCTCGGGGTTGTCCGGCAGGATGGCGACGGTATACACCACCAACTCCGCGTCGCGCACGTTTTCGGGGCGGTGGCCGATGGTTACGGGCACGCCTTCCTCGCGCAGCGCTTTGGTGGCGTAGGTTTCCAGATTATCGCTTCCCGTGAGGCGGTAACCCTGCGAACAGAGCATCCGCGCCAATCCGCTCATGCTGCTGCCGCCGATGCCGATCATATGGATCCGCTTGCCCTGAAAATCCCGGATGTGCGGGGTTGCCATGCCAATCACGCCTTTTCGAGGTTTTTTTCCAAGCCGTATTATACCCCTTAACGCCGGCAATAATCAAGTGCGGGGCAACCCTCCGCCACGGCCGCAAGCCGTGAACAAAGCGTGAATCCTCCGAAAATTGCTTGCCGTTTCAGGATGAATCGGCTATAATGATGCAAACTTCCTGTGGAAGCCACAAACGATAAGGGGAGAACAATCATGCGCAAACGTGTATTTCTGGCGGAACTGATGACCGTAGTGCTGGCGCTTGGCACAGGCTGCACTTCCACAACCAATAGCGCCTCGACGGCCGATCAGACCGTGGTGATCGAGGTTGCGGGCACCTCCTATACCAAGGCTCAGGTATCAAACGCCACGCAAAACGTACTCTCTTATATGTCCTACATGTACAGCCTCTACGGCATGAGCTATGACACCACCGACGCGACCACCATCGCCACCGCGCAAACGCAGGCCATTCAGTGGATGATCGAAAACGCCGTGGTAAGCCAGCAAATCAAGGAACAGGGCATGGACGTGTTCACCGACGCGGAACTGGCGGACATTCAGAAGGCCGCTGACGAAACCTATCAGGGATACGTGGATACCATCAAGCAAAGTTATTTCTCGGACACCACCCTGACCGGCGACGACCTGACCAAGGCGATCACCGATAAGATGACCGAGCTCGGTTACCCGGACGAGGCTTCCGTGCTCAGCGACCAGAAGAACTCCAAGGCGCAGGAAAAGCTCAAGGCCGCCGTCGTGAAGGACGTGACCGTGACCGACGCGGACATCCAGACCGAGTACGACACCAAGCTGGAAGCCGCCAAAACCAGCTATACCGATAACCTTTCCCAGTACGCCACCGACGTGGCGGGCAGCTCGATTATCTATTACCGCCCGGCCGGCTACCGCTACGTCAAGAACCTGCTGATCAAGTTTACCGATGAGGATACCAAGGCCATCAGCGATATTCAGGATCAGATTACCGCCAAGCAGGACGATCTGGACACCAACAGCTCCATGATCGCCGCCATCCCTACCGACGAAACCGGCAACACCGATGAAATGGTGCAGCGCCGCGCCAAGCTCAACGACGCGAAAACGCAGCTGGACGCGGATATCGCGGGCCTCAACACGCAGTTGCAAACCGCCAAGGATAAAGGGTATGCCGACATCCAGACAACGGTTGACGAAATTTCCGCCAAGCTTGCCGCCGGTGAGGATTTTGACGCGCTGATGGCCACCTACGGCCAGGATACCGGCATGCAGAGCGAGCCCGCCAAAACGGAAGGCTATCTGGTGTGCAAGGGCGATACGCAGTATGTGACCGAGTTTACCGACGCGGCTATGGCGCTGGCCAAGGTTGGCGACGTTTCCGCCCCGTTCCATACGCAGTATGGCACGCATTTTGTGAAGTATGTGAGCGACCTTGCGGAAGGCGCGGTGCCGCTTGCCGATATTAAGGACAAAATCAGCGCATCGCTGCTTACCACCAAGCAGGACGATCTGTACACCACCACAGTGAACCAGTGGGTTACCGACGCTAACGCCAAAGTTTACACCGATCGCCTTTCCAACTAAAACAACCGGATTGAGCAGCGGACTCCCTGAAAAGGGCGTCCGCTGCTTTGTTCATGCCTGCCTGCGAAAGCTCCGCTTCGCCGGTTTGAAATGCCGCGCCGGATATGGTACAATGCCGCCAGCCTGACCGTGAGGGAGGAATGCCCATGCGAAAGCTGACCGTTTACCCGTGGCATACCGGCAAGCTCAGCCGCCCCCTGCGGCTGATGGTGGTATGCGACCTGCACAACCGGCCCTATGAGGATATTTTGCCCATGCTGGACGGCGCGGACGCGCTTTTGGTGCCGGGGGATGTGGCGGACCGTTACCACCAGAGGTACGACCGGGGAGTCGATTTTCTCAGGGAAGCCTCCTCCCGGTTGCCAACGCTGATGGGTATCGGCAACCACGAAGCCCGGCTGCGGGATTTCGACGCTTTTTGCGCCGCCGTGCGCGCCACCCGCGCCACCCTGCTCATCAACGGATACGCGCGTGTGGGGGAGTTGCTGGTGGGTTGCTGGTACCGGCCGGACAATTTTGGCCAGCCGGATATGCTGCCGGCCATGGAGGCTGAAAACGGCTGTAAAGTGCTGCTGTGCCACCGCCCGGAGGATTATGTGCGCAACCTGAGGGGAACGTCGGTTGATCTGGTTTTGGCCGGTCATGCCCACGGAGGGCAGATCCGCATCGCCAACCGGGGGCTGTATGCCCCGGGACAGGGCATTTTCCCCAAGTTCACGCACGGCATTGTCGATCAAAGGATGATTGTGAGCGCGGGGGCGGCCAACGCGGTGCCTGTGCCGCGCTGGGGCAACCCCTGCGAAGTTCTGAGGATTGATCTGGACTGACCCGCCAAAGCCGGCCCCGCGCAGGAACAAGCGGTTTGATACCGTCGAGCGAAACCCCGTTGCCGATGGGCCGGCTCAGTGGCACGATGCGATCAACAGCTTAGAAACCCCCGGGGCGGTCTTGCCCCTTGATAAAACCTTCCCGGTTCATTGCCTGCGCATACACAAATGCCCTTTGTCCCATTTGGCCCCGATTTGAAGGAGGCGCACCCATGCAAAGCATCCGTACCATTCAAAGCGAGCAGATTGCCGACTGTATTGCACGCCTGTGCAGGCGAGCCTGCACCGTGCTACCCAACCCCGTAGCCACCCTGATTGCGGAGGCTGCGGCCCGGGAACCGTACCCACCCGCGTGCGACGTGCTTCACCTGCTGCAAAAAAACGCGGCCATCGCCGCCGAGGAAGATGTGCCAATCTGTCAGGACACGGGGATGGCGGTCGTGTTTGCCCAACTCGGGCAGGATGTGCATGTTGAAGGCGACACGCTGGAAAACGCCGTGAACGCGGGCGTGGCCCGGGGCTACACCGATGGCTGGCTGCGCAAATCGGTTGTGCGCGACCCGATCCGTCGCGGCAACACCGGCGACAATACCCCGGCGGTGCTGCACATCCGCGCCGTGCCCGGCGACAAACTAACGCTGACGGTATCCCCCAAAGGGTTTGGCAGCGAGAACATGAGCCGCCTCGCCATGCTGACCCCTGCGGACGGGCTGGAAGGCGTGAAGGCGTTTGTGCTGGAAACCGTCCGGCTGGCGGGCGCGAACCCCTGCCCGCCTATGATGCTGGGCATTGGCATCGGCAGCACGTTTGAAGGGGTGGCGCTGCTGGCCAAGGAGGCGTTGGTGGAACTGCGCGAAGGCCCGCACCCCGATCCGTTTTATCAGGCGCTGGAGGAGGAGTGGCTTGCCGAAATCAACCGCATGGGCATTGGGCCGCAGGGTTTCGGCGGGTTGACCACGGCGCTGTCGGTGCGCATCAAAACCGCGCCTACGCATATTGCCGGCCTTCCGGTGGCGGTGAATGTCGGGTGCCACGTAACCCGCCACGCAACAGAAACACTGTAACGGATTGCTGTCGGGATTGTCGGAGGGCTGGCTGGGCTGCGCGCCGGGAAAACTACCCGGGCTGTCCAAAACCCTCTGAAATGAAGGACCGTGGCGTAAGGCGTTCGGCAGGCAAAGGTTCAACCTGCAACACACAGGGGCGGCATCCTTGCCCTTCCCAGCGGCGGCAGAGGCTATCTGACAGTCTGCGCCCGAATAGCGATGAGGTGTCCGTCATCCTGTGAACCGCTTTCTGACCCTTCCAAGCCATCGTCCGCCGGCGGCGGGGCAACACTTTTCGATGTACTTTTTCTGTTTGGCTGTATGTTTATACACTTATATTCAGCCGCCGGGGAGCTTCAGACCCTCCCCGGGCGAACCCAACCAGCCGTGCGGTATGCCGGCTTCCTTGCCCCAAGGGGCAGAAAGGACGTGCCAACCATGCCGATCCCGCTTACAACCCCTTTTGACCGCAAGGCGCTTGCGGTTCTCCGTGCCGGCGACAGCGTAACGGTCAGCGGCATCCTGTACACCGCGCGGGACGCGGCGCACGCGCGCCTTTGCGCCGCGCTGGCGGCTGGCGAACCCTTGCCCGTGGATTTGCGCGGGCAAACGGTTTTTTATGCAGGCCCGACGCCTACCCCGCCGGGCAAAACCTGCGGGGCCATTGGCCCCACAACCAGCGTGCGGATGGACCCTTACACCCCCGCCCTGCTGCGCTACGGTGTGGCCGCCCTGATTGGCAAGGGCGAACGCGGGCCGGCCGTATGCGAAGCGATTCAGGAAACCGGCGCGGTCTACTTTGTGGCGGTGGCGGGGTGCGCAGCGTATATGGCGGCTTGCGTGAAACAGGTGGAAGTGGTCGCCTATGACGATTTGGGCACCGAATCCATTAAACGGCTCACGGTGGAAAACATGCCGCTGACCGTCGCCATGGACGCACTGGGCGGGGATTTTTACCGTATCGGGCAGCAGCGTTATCTGGCGGAGATGGAGGAGCACGCAAAAATCTGAATAAATATTCATTTTTGTATTGACAATATGCCTCGGCCGATGTATACTATGCACATTCCCACAAAAAATGTGTATTTGGAGGGTTACCCTTATGAAGAAGATGTTGGCTCTGATTGTTGCCCTGATGATGGTGCTGTTCAGCGTTTCCGCCATGGCCGAAACCACCGCGCTGAAAGCCGCTACCAGCCCGGACTATCCGCCCTTTGAATCCCTGGACGATTCCGGCAACGTCATTGGCTTTGACGCCGACCTCGCCGCCGCCATCTCCAAGCTGATCGGGCAGGACATTACGTTTGAATCCACCAACTTTGACAGCATCATCGCCGGCGTGCAGACCGGGACGTATGATCTTGGCCTCAGCTGCCTCTCCATAACGGAAGAACGCCTGGCCAACGTGGACTTCACCACGCCTTACGCCCAGAACGGCCCCTGCCTGATTATGAAAGCCGACAGCGGCATCACCGATAACGCCAGCGTAATGGGCAAGAAAATCGGCGTGCAGACCGGCACCACCGCCGTTGAAGCCGCCGAGGCGCTGACCGACGAGAGCAACGTATTCAGCTACACCAAAGCGCTTGACGCCGTGATGGACCTTCAGGGCAACAAGCTGGACGCGGTTATCACCGACACCCCCGTGGCCGAGAAAATCCTTGCCGAGCTGGGCGATGATACGCTGGTTGTGAGCGACGCCATCACCTTCGAAGCGGAATACTACGCGATCGCGCTGGCCAAGGGTCAGGATGAACTGAAAGCCAAGCTCAACTCCGCCATCGAGTCCCTGATTGCGGACGGCACCATCGACAAGCTGGCTGAAACCTGGAACATCTACGGCACGGCCGACGTAGCCGCCGAATAATTCATCACCCCCGGTTTTATGCACCGTAACGCGGGAAGGCGGACAGCCACCTTCCCGCTTTCCTTTCGTTTCAACAGTACGCGGGGGTAGCGGCGTCACGCGCCCCCAACGCCGTATCGGAGGATCATTATGCTTTCAACGTTAATGCTGGGCGCGGCGGAAGCTGCAAGCGCGAACCTGTTTGATCAGTGGTGGCTTTTAATCAAAGATAAAGCCGTCGCGGGGCAGTTGGATTTCTGGCAGACGATCTATAAAGAAATCTATCAGAACGTGCTGTACAACAACCGCTGGCAGAATTACCTCAAGGGCCTCGGGATCACGCTGGAGGTATCCTTCTTTGCGGCGCTGTTGGGCCTGTTTCTGGGGATGCTGCTCGCGCTGATGCGCCTGAGCCATGCCAAACCCCTGCAAAAGGTGGCCGGGGTTTATGTGGGCATCATCCGCGGCACGCCTATGCTTTTACAGGTGTTGATTATCAACTTCGGCATTTTCGGCACCATCGCCATCGACCGTGTGATTATTGGCGTGATTGCCTGCGGGCTCAACAGCGCCGCCTATGTTAGCGAAATATTGCGAAGCGGTATTTTAAGCGTGGATAAAGGCCAAACCGAGGCCGGGCGATCGTTGGGGCTGAGCAACTGGCAAACCATGCGGCTGATTGTGTTTCCACAGGCGCTGAAAACGGCGTTGCCCGCCATGTGCAACGAGTTCATCACGCTGATTAAGGAAACCTCCATTCTCGCCTACATCGCGCTTACAGAGCTGACCAAGGCCGGCGACTATATCCGAAGCAAAACGTACAGCGCGTTTACGCCCTACATCGTTTCCGGTATCCTGTACCTGATTGTGACGGGCGTGCTCACCAAACTGCTCGGCAAGCTGGAAAGGAGGTTGCGTCAGGGTGATAACCGTTAAAGACCTTCACAAACACTTTGGTAAGCTGGAAGTGCTCAACGGCATCAACCAGCATATTGCCCCGCGTGAAAAGGTCGTTATTATCGGGCCTTCCGGCAGCGGCAAAAGCACGTTCCTGCGCTGCCTCAACCTGCTGGAGCAACCTACCAGCGGCCAAATCTTTTTTGAAGGCACCGAGATCACAGCCCCGAAAACGGACATCGACGCCATCCGTTGCCGCATGGGCATGGTGTTTCAGCAGTTTAACCTGTTTCCGCACCTCAGCGTGATGGATAACATCACGCTCGCGCCCATCACCCATAAGCTGATGACCAAGGAACAGGCGCAGAAACGCGCCATGGAGCTGCTCACGCGCGTCGGCTTGCCGGAAAAGGCGAACACGTTTCCCAAGCAGCTTTCCGGCGGGCAGCAGCAGCGCATCGCCATTGTGCGCGCCCTGGCCATGAACCCGGATGTGATGTTGTTTGACGAACCTACCAGCGCGTTGGACCCCGAAATGGTCGGCGAAGTGCTGGAAGTGATGAAGCAGCTGGCGCTGGACGGCATGACCATGGTGGTGGTAACGCATGAAATGGGTTTTGCCCGTGAAGTGGGCGACCGCGTGCTGTTTATGGATGGCGGCATCGTGCTGGAGGAAGGCACCCCCAAGCAGATTTTTGAAAACCCAAGCAACCCCCGCACGCAAGATTTTTTACGCAAGGTGTTGTAAACCGGCGTTCGCAGGCAAGGCCCGACGGAGGCTCGCGGCGATCGCGTTTTGGGCGGAAGCCTCGCGGAGCACAATCACGGACGGAGCCGTTGGGTTGTTTTACGCGTTAATCTGCCGGTCATGCTGAATCCGTAAGCATGAATGCGCCGGTCGCGGGTTCAATCGAACATCAATAGCCGATCCGGGCAACCCCGGATCGGCTATTCAGACCATTGACACACCGAATTGAGTCCGGCAGCCGCACCACATTGTGCCTTCGGCACTCGTGGTGCTAACGCTGTACTGTTGCCACATAAGGCCTCCGGCGGGCAAGAGCTTCGCCCCTGTACCCCACAAGGGCTTGGCCCTTGACCCATTTTCGCTGCGGCGAGGGTTTTTCATCAATTTGAGCCGACCCGGGGTTCCCCGGATCGGCTATTTTGTACCCTTATCGTTTTGAACCGACCGACCGGCTGGTAAGCGGTGCGAAATCGGCGCGACGGTCGCTGCTGTCAGGCTTCCGGCGCTGTGACCGCCGCCTGCGCCAGAAAAGTCTTATTCGCCCGTTCGGTCATGGTGAGCATCAGCATCAGGAACAGCAGCAGAAAGATCGGGAACAGCCCAATGGACAGGTGCTGAGCAACCAACCCAAACACCAGCGGCATCAGCGTGCTGCCGGTGTAGGCGCTGGCCATCTGCATCCCCATCAGCATCTGCGATTTTTCCGCGCCAAAATTGGCTGGGGTTTCATGCAGCAAGCTGGGGAAGATCGGCGCGCAACCCAACCCGATGATGACCAGCCCGGCAAACATCACCATGTTGCCAAGCGGCAACAGCACACAGACAACGCCCAGCGCAATCAGCGCAATACCGGCATGCACCATTTGCCGATCCTGCAATTTCGCGGCCACAAAGCCGGAAATCAGGCGGCCGCCCGTAATGCCAAGGAAGAACAGCGAAGCCATCGAAGCGGCGGTCTGCGCCGGGATCCCCCGAGCTTCTACCATATAACTGCTGGACCAAAGGCCGACAGTGCTTTCCAGCGAGCAGTAACAGAAAAACGCCAGCAGCGTCTGTTTCGCGCCCGGGATGCGAAGCCCATAAAGAAAACCGACGGGTTCCCCCTGCGCGTGCGAGGTTGTCTCTACGCCGCCGGTCTGCTTTTTCCAGAGCGGCAGGCTAAGAAACAGCCCAATCACCAGCACCACCTGAATGATACCGATGCTCTGGTAACCCGCGTTCCAGGGCAGGTTGTGGGTCAGGCACAGGCCCATGATGGATGGCCCGACCGTCGCGCCCACGCCCCAAAAGCAGTGCAGCCAGCTCATATGGCGCGCCTGATAATGCAGCGCCACAAAGTTGTTGAGCGCCGCGTCCACACTGCCTGCGCCCAGCCCGTAAGGCAGGCCCCACAGCACCAGAACCCAGAAGGATTGGCTGATTGAAAAGCCGAACAGCGCGATGGCTGTGAGGGCAACGCTGACGGTGGTCACAATGCCTGTGCCGAATTTCCGGATCATTTTCGCGCTCATCAGGCTGGAAACGATGGTGCAGCCGGCAATCACCATGGTCAGAATGCCCGCGTAGGACAGCGGCACATGGAGCGTCTTGTACATGGAAGGCCAGGCCGAACCCAGCAGGGAGTCCGGCAACCCGAGGCTGATAAAGGCAATGTAGATAACCACCAGCAAAATGGAAGCCATGATAGACCCTCCGATAACGTTTTACTGAATTGCATTATATCCCATAATCAGGCGAAAATCTTGCATTATAAAGCCAATCTGTTGTATAATATCGCCAAATCGCGGGAGGTGATCGGGAATGGAGCTTTGCGAGCCAACCAGAATTGACGAAACTCTGCATGAGCTGAACGAGCATGGCTCGGAGCAGTTCCCCTTCGCGTACTTTCGCAGCTTTTATCAGGGGGAGGATAACTACTTTCCATGGCATTGGCATCAGGATGTGGAGATTGTGCTAGTGGAAAGCGGGGAAGCGCATTGCATGATCGGCAGTGAGCGCATTGTGCTCCGGCGCGGGGAAGGGCTGTTTATTCAGGCCGGGGTGATCCACAGCTATGAAACGCCAAACCGCGTGGTGATGCCCACCGTGCTTTTCCGCCCCTCGCTTGTGGCGCCGGAAACCAGCGCTATTTACAGTCGGCTGGTGGAGCCGTTTTTGAAGGCTAATTATTCCCACGTCAGCCTGTTGCCCGACGTGCCATGGCAAAACGAAATTTTGAATACAGTGCGCAAGGTTGGGCGGCTGATCGCCGCCGAGGAGCCCACCATGGAGCTGGATATTCACGCCGCCGTATGCGGCCTTTGGGCTAACCTGTGGCGGCATCAGGCGGAGATTGCCACGCTTGGCAAAACGGAAAGCTCCTCTTTGATTCAGGTGCGGCTGCGCAAGATGATCCGCTTCATTGAGGCGAATTTTGCAGGGAAAATCCGTCTGGAGGAGATCGCCCGCGCCGCGAGCGTCAGCGTGAGCGAAGCCTTGCGCTGCTTTCGGGAGGGCGTGCATACCACCCCCATTGACTACCTGAACCAGTACCGCCTGAACAACGCGCGCTGGCGGTTGGTATCCACAACGCTTTCCGTGACCGAAATCGCCATTGAATCCGGGTTTTCCAGCGCGGCCTATTTAGACCGACTGTTTCTTCATCATTTTGGCGCAAGCCCGACCGAATACCGCAAACGGCATTCGGCGCAAAATAACGCAGCAGGGTAAAAAAGGGAGGCTGTAAAGTAGCCGCCCCAGACCGTTGGCAAACCGAATGAAGCCCATCAGCCATGCCGCATTGTGCCTTCGGCGCTTGTGGCGCAAACGCTGGATATGTTGCCGCATAAGGTCTCCGGCGGGCAAGAGGCCATGCCGATGCCCCTTACGGGGGCTTTGCCCTTGACCCTTTATCACTGTGGCGAAAGCTTTTCAGCAGCCTAAGGCGGCTGTCAGGCAACCGCCCGTTATGCGCCGGCGTCAGGGCGAATCACTCAGCCCCAGTACGCCGCTTACGCTGCGCACGCTGGTTCTGTGCAGAAATTTTCCGGTTTGGTTCAGTTGAACGCCCTCAAAGATCATCGCAGCGGTCTGCCCGCCATCCAGATTCAGCGCTTCGGTTACTCCGGCCTCCAACATTCGGCTGGCGAGCCATTGAAGCCCGCAGCCTGCGCTGCCATCGTGCCGGCCTTCCACAACCACAGCGAGATAGTGGTAGGGAGAGATCATCCCAATCGCGCTGCGCGGTTCCCGGTTGGTATAGCCGTGGAGCAGGCGACTGTCCATTTGCCCGTCCCGGATCAGGATGGGGCCAAAACTGATCACATCGGTCGCGCCCATTGCCACATACTCTGAACCGGTGTATTCGCGCGCTAAAAACGTTTCCAGCGTACCGTCCGGGAAAATCGCCAGCGTGTCCAGCGGCGGAAATGGGTTGCCGCCGCCGCGGTAAACGCTGTCGTACAGCAGCCGGCCGCCACGGATGACCACGCCGGGTTTCAGCTTTTTATTGCCAACACGGTTGCCAAAAAAATCGTCGGTTTGGGCATAAATCAGCCCGTCCCGCTGCGCGATGGCATCGGGTTTTTTCAGATGGGTCGCGGGTTTCTGTTCCGCGCTGAGCACGCAGTGCAGCGGCGCGTCCGCCGAGCAGAGCAGATCAGCTTCGTACCAGATCAGCGGAATGCTCGGGTCGGTTTTGCGCGTAATTTCCACGCGCAAGGCGTCGCTTTGGTAAAGCCAGCGGCCTGCCTGAGCGTCCGCAAGCACGACGGGGGGCGCGGAAGTCGCGGCGGCGGTTGGCAAAGCTTCCCCTTCGGCAGCGCCGCTTGGCGGAAAGCCGATCACGCCAAGCAGCACAGCCAGCAACAGCGGTGCGGCGGAAAGCAGGAAGCCGTAACGTTTCATGAACGTTTGCCCTTGCCGGAGGCAACGCCCGAAGGCTTTGGGCGACTGGCGACAGGTACCGAAGGGTTCGGGGCATCGGAGCCGGAAGCTTGATGCTTTTGGGCAGGCGTTTTTGGGCTGCGGTTGGCGTTTACAGGCTTTGTTTTCGGAGCGGCGGTTTCTTTTGCTTCCGCTGCGCGGCGCTTGCGGGCCGCGTCCCCCGCAACTGAAAACCCGAAAAAGCCGATCTCGGCGCCCAAAGCGCGGTATTTCCCATGAACATAGGCTACCAGACGCATCGCCTGCTCGTTAATGCTGCCATCCTCCCGAAAGTATGCTTTGCCGACGTGTACCTGCACAATTTCTGCCAAAAACAGGTCATGCGTGCCCAACGGGAGCACCTGCCGCACCTTGCAGCATAAATAGGCTGGCGCTTCCCGCAGCGCGGGCGCGATGGAGAGCGGATCGGCCTGTTGGGGGTGCAGCCCCAGCGCGGTAAATTTGTCCAAGTCGCGCCCACTTTTAACGCCGCAGAAATCCATGGCGGGAAGCAGCGGCTCGCCAATCAGGTTCACGGTAAACTCGCCGGAACGCTCAATCAGCGCGTGGCTGTGACGCTCCGGTCTCAGGCTGATGGATAGCATGGGCGGCTTTGTGCAGCAAATACCGGCCCAGGCGACCGTAATCAGGTTCGCGCCGCCTTTGCCCTGCTGCCAAGCCGAATCCGCCGCGCAACCAACCAGAACGGTCGGGGTTGGGCACAGATACGTGGTGGGTCCAATGGGCCGAAACGCGGGATTGTCCATCGCAAATTCCCTCCTCTTGCCGGGTGGATGGCGATAGTGTACAATAGACGTGCCGAACTGTCAATTTTGATCAGCGCAGGGAGGAGATTATTCTGGCTCATTATCAGTACCGATACCGCAAGCCGCCGCGCCGGAAGCCGCGCATGTCCCGCGTGCTAATGGTGATCGCGGTTTTGGCGATGCTTGCGTATCCGTTTTTTGAAGCGTATCACCTGACGGTGGACAACCACATTGCGCAAATTCCGGATTTACCCAAGGCGCTGAAGAACCTGAAGATCGCCTATGTGACGGATATTCACCGCAGCGGCCGTTATCCGCAAAGCATGGTGGAGGATCTGATCCGCACAGTCAACGGCCTGAGCGCGGACCTGGTGCTGTTTGGCGGCGACTATGCCGACAACAGCGCGGAATCGATCAATTTTTTCCAAACCATCCCCAAAGTACAGGCCCGGTTAGGCGTATATGGCATTGTCGGCGACGCCGACCGCACAGGCAACGACCCGGACGACAATCTGAGCCAGTTGGTGAAGGCGATGACCAACGCGGGGGTGCTCCCGCTGGTCAATTCGGTGGCAAAGGTACGCGTGGGGCAGACCAACCTTTACATTGCGGGCGTTGACGATTATTATAACGGGCATCCGGATGTGACAAGCGTCGCGGCCCAGGTGAACCAGAGCGATTTTGTGATTTTTCTGGGGCACACGCCGGACCTGTTGCCTTCCGCCATCAAGGCCGTCAGCGCGGACGGGGATAACCACTGGTTTGATCTGGCGCTGTTCGGGCATACCCACGGGGGGCAGATCACGCTGTTTGGCATGACGTTGCTCCCGGAATACATGCCGGATGTGGGCACCCGATACCTTTCCGGCTGGCTGGAGGAGAACCGGGCGGAAATCCTCATCAGCAATGGCGTAGGCACCGGAATTTTCCCCGCGAGGCTGTTTGCGCCGTCGCAAATTCATCTGATTACGTTGCGGCCCAAAACCGTATAAATGAAGGTGGTTCGGACTGTTGAAAACCTATGGCAGCAGCGAAACCAAATCAAGGGCATCGTCCCTATCAGGATGCAGAGAGGGAACCCCCTGTCGGAATGTGGCGTAGAACCCCAAACCATGCGCCCGTGCGAATCTGTCAAAGGAAGATCAGCCTGAAGAACAAGGAAGCGAGCGGCATAACAGCAGGCCACATCTTTAGCCAACTGAACATTCTCAGACGCGATTGGCGAATCAAAAAAGCAGAGGCTCTTTCGAACCTCCGCTTTTTCATAGGGCCTGATTGGCTTAGAACTTCAAAGGGTTCAGCTTGATGGACGGGCCCATGGTGGAGCTGAGATACAGCGAGCGGATATAAATACCCTTCGCGGTAGCGGGCTTCGCCTTGTTGATGGCGTCCATCAGGGCCTTGAGGTTTTCGCCGAGCTTTTCGGTGCCAAAGGAAGCCTTGCCAACGGGGCAGTGGATGATGGCGGTCTTGTCCACACGATACTCCACCTTACCGGCTTTGATATCGTTGATGGCCTTGGTGATATCCATCGTCACGGTGCCGGACTTGGGGTTCGGCATCAAGCCTTTGGGGCCGAGGATGCGCCCGATGCGGCCGATGACGCCCATCATGTCCGGAGTGGCAACGATCACATCATACCCAAACCAGTTTTCGGCCTGAATCTTCTGGACCATTTCCTCGCCGCCGACAAAATCAGCGCCGGCTGCTTCGGCTTCCTTCACCTTGTCGCCCTTGGTGATCACGAGCACGCGCACCACGCGGCCCGTGCCGTGCGGCAGAACCACCGCGCCGCGAACCTGCTGGTCCGCGTGACGGGGATCAACGCCCAAGCGTACAGAGATCTCCACGGTTTCGTCAAACTTCGCCTTGCTGGTTTTGCAGACGAGATCGCAGGCTTCCTCGGGGTCATAGGCCTTGAGGTTATCGATCAGCTTTACGCTATCCGTATATTTCTTTCCGTGTTTCATGGTTCAAATCCTCCCTGTGGTAGTAGCGGCACAATGTCCTCCCACAAACGCTTTATTATTCCTCAACCGTGATGCCCATGGAGCGCGCGGTGCCGGCCACCATGCTCTCGATGCTGGCGATTTCCGTCGCGTTTACATCGGGGCGCTTGATTTCGGCAATTTTGTGAATCTGCTCCTTGGTGAGCTTCCCAACCTTATCGCGGTTGGGGCGGCCGCTGGCATGCTCAATGCCCAGCTCCTTTTTAATCAGGACAGGCACGGGCGGCGTTTTGGTGATGAAGGTGAACGTACGGTCGGAATACACGGTGATTACCACGGGGATAATCAGGCCGGCGTCCTTGGACGTGCGCTCGTTGAACTCTTTGCAGAAACCCGGGATGTTCACGCCGTGCTGACCCAGCGCGGGGCCGATCGGCGGCGCGGGCGTAGCCTTGGCGGCGGGAACTTGCAACTTGATCATCGCTGTGACTTTCTTAGCCATGGTAATGGAACCTCCTCAGTTTGTGGTGATGCGGAACGGTTTCGTTCCTCCCACGACCTGCCGCGCCGGAAACGGGTGTGCGTGCCTCCGGCGAGGCGGGTGTAGCGGCGGTCTCCCGCCGAGCGCGTTCATCGCGCGCCTGTCCATCGCCGCCAAAGCGGCGAGGAAAGCAGAATCAGACTTTGACCACGTCTTGCAGGTCAACCTCAACGGGCATTTCACGGCCGAGGAACATCTTTACCTTAACCGTGAGCTTCTGGCGCACGGTATCGACGTCTTCAACCACGCCTGTAAAGTTTTCCAGCGGGCCGGAAAGGATACGAACCTCTTCGCCAATTGCGATGCCAAACTCCACGCTGTTAATCTGGGTGGAGAGCATCATGTCTACTTCTTCGGGCGTTAAGGCGACCGGTTTGCTGTCGGGGCCTACAAAGCCCGTAACGCCGCGGGTGTTGCGCACCAGATACCAGCTCTCGCTGGTTTCGATCATGTGCACAAGCACGTATCCGGGGTAGACTTTGCGCTGGCTCTTCACACGGCGGTTGTTCTTGATCTCCACCACGTCCTCAACGGGGACGCGCACATCGAGGATCAGGTCCTGCATGCCGTTGTTTTCAACAGATTTCTCGATGTTATCCTTAACCTTGTTTTCATAGCCCGAATAGGTATGTACGACATACCAGCAGGGCTCCTTGCTTTTCTCGGCCATTGCGATCTCCTTATTACCTGGACATCAACAGGTTAATCAACGAGGATGCACCCGTATCCAGTAAGCCGATAATCAACATCAGCAACACCGTGGCGACTACAACGATGATAACGTAGTTAATTAGCTTGTCCTTGGTAGGCCAGGTGACCTTTTGCAGTTCATGCCACATGTTTTTGAACGCGAGGCCGATCTTCACGAAGAAGTTTACGAAACCGCGCCCAAAACGGACAAAAAAGTTCTCTTTTTTGCCCTTGGCCACCGCCTTCTTTTCGTCAGCCATGTTACTCACTCCTTCTCGTCGTGACGCGTTACTTCGTTTCGCGATGCACGGTGTGCTTCTTGCAGAAACGGCAGTACTTGTTCAGCTCAATGCGATCGGGGGTGTTCTTCTTGTTTTTCATGGAGTTGTAATTCCGCTGCTTGCACTCGGTGCAAGCCAGCATGACCTTGTTGCGGGCAACGCTAGCCACGTCCGCCACCTCCTATGTCGGTAATCAAGCTTTCAGGGCGGGGATTCAACCGGCCTGAAAGCAGAATGTTTGGGATCGCCCTGCCGCGCGGCGGCTTCGGCTAACCGGCACAGGGCCGATACGCGCATAAGCCGGGCCGCGCGGTAAGAGGGTGCAAACGGCTGGTTACTCCAGCACCTTAGCCACAACGCCGGAGCCAACGGTACGGCCGCCTTCGCGGATAGCGAAGCGGAGGCCCTGTTCGGCGGCGATGGGGGTAATCAGGTTGATTTCCATGTCGATATGGTCGCCGGGCATCACCATTTCCACGCCCGCCGGCAGCTTGATGTCGCCGGTTACGTCCGTGGTGCGGAAGTAGAACTGCGGACGGTAGCCGTTAAAGAACGGGGTATGGCGGCCGCCTTCTTCCTTGGTGAGCACGTACACCTGACCCATGAAGTGCGTGTGCGGGTGGATGGAACCGGGCTTGGCCAACACCTGGCCGCGCTCGATTTCGTTGCGCTGTACGCCGCGCAGCAGTGCGCCGATGTTGTCGCCGGCTTCCGCCATGTCCAGAGTCTTGCGGAACATTTCCAGACCCGTGATAACGGTGGCGCGGGGCTTCTCCATCAGGCCGACCACTTCCACGGTGTCGCCAACCTTGGCGATACCGCGCTCTACGCGGCCGGTGGCCACGGTGCCGCGGCCAGTGATGGTCATGGTGTCCTCAACCGGCATCAGGAACGGCTGATCCGTTGCGCGCTGCGGGTCGGGGATGTAGTTGTCTACCGCGTCCATCAGCTCGAAGATGCACTTGCACTCCGGCGCGTTCTTCACGTCCGTGCCGCCGTTTTGCACATACTCCAAAGCCTTCAGGGCGGAACCCTTCACAAAGGGGATATCGTCCGACGGGAACTCGTACTGCCCAAGCAGCTCGCGGATTTCCATTTCCACCAGCTCCAGCAGTTCCGGGTCGTCCATCATGTCGGTCTTGTTCATGAACACGACGATGTAGGGCACGCCTACCTGGCGGGCCAGCACGATGTGCTCGCGGGTCTGGGGCATCGGGCCGTCCGGCGCCGACACCACCAGGATCGCGCCGTCCATCTGCGCCGCGCCGGTGATCATGTTCTTTACATAGTCCGCGTGGCCCGGGCAGTCTACGTGCGCGTAGTGCCGCTTGGCCGTTTCGTATTCCACGTGCGCCGTGTTGATTGTGATACCGCGCGCCTTTTCTTCCGGCGCCTTGTCGATATCCTCATACTTCATCGCCTTCGCTTCGCCCAGCTGCGCCAGCGTCATGGTGATGGCGGCGGTCAGCGTCGTCTTGCCGTGATCGACGTGCCCGATCGTGCCGATGTTCACGTGCGGCTTGTTTCGTTCAAAATGTGCCTTGGCCATGGATTGTTCCTCCTTAAAAACGAATATGAAAGCGATTCAACGCTTTAAGTTCAGGGAAACAGGAATCAGTCTTCCTTCTTGTTGCGACCGGTCACTTTTTCGGCAATGCTCTTGGGCACTTCCTCATAGTGATCAAACTGCATGGTAAACAGACCGCGACCCTGCGTGCGGCTGCGAAGATCGGTGGCATAGCCGAACATTTCGGAAAGCGGCACAAACGCGTGCACGCTCTGTTCGCCCAGACGGGCTTCCATGCCTTCGATCCGGCCGCGGCGGCTGGATACGTCGCCAATCACGTCGCCCATATACTGCTCGGGGATGATGACTTCGACTTTCATCATCGGCTCCATCAGGCAGGGGTCGGCTTTGGCGAGCGCTTCTTTGAACGCCATGGAACCGGCGATCTTAAACGCGACTTCGGAGGAGTCAACTTCGTGGTAGCTGCCGTCAAACACGCTCGCCTTGAAGTCCACCACTTCGTAACCGCCAATCAGGCCGTTCAGGGAAGCTTCGCGGATACCCGCGTCGATCGGCGCGATAAATTCCTTGGGAATGGAACCGCCAACGGTTTTGTTCTCAAAGGAATAGCCCACGCCGGGCGCGACAGGTTCAATGCGGATTTTGCAGTGACCGTACTGGCCGTGACCGCCGGTCTGGCGCACGTAGCGGCCTTCGCCTTCGGCGGCGCGCCGGATGGTTTCGCGGTAGGCCACCTGGGGTTTGCCAACGGTGGCTTCCACCTTGAACTCACGCATCATGCGGTCCACGATGATCTCCAGATGGAGCTCGCCCATGCCCGCGATGATGGTCTGGCCGGTCTGCTGGTCGGTATAGGTTTTGAAGGTCGGGTCTTCCTCGGCGAGCTTGACCAACGCCATGGTCATTTTATCCTGACCGGCTTTGGTTTTCGGCTCAATGGCGACCTGGATCACGGGATCCGGGAACTCCATGGATTCGAGGATGACCTGATTGTTTTCGTCGCACAGGGTATCGGCGGTGGTGGTGTCCTTGAGGCCGACAATACCGCAGATTTCCCCGCTGTAAACGGTTTCAACCTCTTCGCGGTGGTTGGCGTGCATCATGAGCAGACGGCCCACGCGCTCGCGTTTCTGCTTGGTGGAGTTATACACGTAGCTACCGGAGGAAAGGGTGCCGCTGTACACGCGCACAAAGGCAAGCTTGCCTACGAACGGGTCGGTCATGATCTTGAAGGCCAACGCGGAGAGCGGTTCGCTGTCCGACGCGTGACGGTCAATTTCCACCTCGGGGGCGCCGGGCTTGCTGCCCTTGATCGCCGGAATATCCAGCGGGCTGGGCATATAGGCCACAACCGCGTCCAGCAGGGGCTGCACGCCCTTGTTGCGGTAGGAAGTGCCGCACAGCACGGGGGTCATGTCGTTGGCGATGGTCGCCTTGCGAATGGCGTTCTTGATCTCATCCACCGACAGATCTTCGCCGTTGAAGAACTTCTCCATCAGGGTTTCATCCGACTCGGCGACGGACTCGATCAGCAGCTGGTGATACTCTTCGGACTGTTCACGATACGCTTCGGGAATTTCCTCATCGCGTACGTCCTTACCCTCGTCATCATAGTAGATCTCGGCTTTCATGCGCACAAGATCAATGATGCCCTTAAAGGTGGCTTCGGAGCCAATGGGGAGCTGAATCGGTACGGCGTTGGCACTCAAGCGTTCCTTCAACATGTTCACCACGCGGAAGAAGTCCGCGCCGGTGATATCCATTTTATTGACGTAGGCGATGCGAGGAACTTTATACTTGTTCGCTTGGCGCCAAACGGTCTCGCTCTGGGGCTCTACGCCACCCTTGGCGCAAAATACGGCGACAGCGCCATCCAGTACGCGAAGGCTTCGTTCCACCTCAACGGTGAAATCCACATGGCCCGGAGTGTCGATGATGTTGATGCGGTGACCGTCCCACAGGCAGGTGGTAGCAGCGGAGGTAATGGTGATGCCACGCTCCTGCTCCTGTTCCATCCAGTCCATGGTGGCCGCGCCCTCATGCACCTCGCCCAGGCGATGCGTACGCCCTGTGTAAAACAGGATGCGCTCGGTGGTCGTCGTCTTACCGGCGTCAATATGGGCCATGATGCCGATGTTTCGCACCTTTTCAAGGGGGTGACTTCTAGGCATATACGATGGGTCTCCTTTCGAATGCGCTTCTTAATTGTTGGGGATCGGCTTACCAGCGATAGTGGGCAAAAGCCTTGTTCGCCTCGGCCATGCGGTGCATTTCTTCCTTGCGCTTGACGGCGTTGCCGGTGTTGTTGGACGCGTCGATCAGCTCGGCGGCTAAACGTTCGGCCATGGTCTTTTCACCGCGTTTGCGGCTGAACTCGATCAGCCAGCGCAGCGCAAGGGTCTGCCGGCGTTCGGGCCGGATTTCGATAGGCACCTGATAGGTGGCGCCGCCCACGCGGCGGGCCTTAACCTCCAGCTGAGGGGCAACGTTGGCTAGCGCGGCGGTAAAAACTTCGTTGGCATCCTTGCCGGTTTTTTCGGCAATGGTTTCAAACGCGGTGTAGCAGATGTGCTGCGCAGTGCCGCGCTTACCATCGAGCATGATCTGGTTGATGAGCTTGGTAACTACCGTGGTCCCGTGTACGGGATCCGGCAGCACTTCGCGCTTGGGAATAAAACCACGACGGGGCATGAGATTCCCTCCTTAACATTGGTCTGCGGCGGCATTGAAAAGCCGCCGCCAGCGGTTGGGTTACGTTCCTGTGGCGATTGCGCGCTGTACACGGGCTTTCTGGCGGCCGTCAGCATCAGCCGCTCCGCGGGTGCGGAGAGCCACGCGGTGTGTACGGGGGCGGGGTGTGGGTGGCACCCGCGCCGGCGATACGCCTGCGCCCGCTCCGAAAGAGCTCCTGCATGGGCAGCGCAAAGGCGGTTACTTTTTAGGCCGCTTCGCGCCGTACAGGGAACGAGCCTGCATCCGCTTGGCAACGCCGGCGGTATCCAAGGCGCCGCGGATGATGTGGTAACGGACGCCAGGGAGATCGCGCACACGGCCGCCGCGGATCAGCACAACGCTGTGCTCCTGCAGGTTATGGCCAATGCCGGGGATATAGCACGTACCTTCGATTTGGTTAGTCAGGCGGATACGCGCAATCTTGCGAAGGGCGGAGTTCGGTTTTTTAGGCGTGGCGGTCTTTACGCTGAGGCATACGCCGCGCTTTTGCGGGCATCCCTGCAGGATCGGGGCCGTCGAGCGGTTTTCCATCTTCTGCCGCCCTTTGCGAACCAATTGATTGATCGTGGGCAAAGATAAACACCTCCGAGTCATGATATCCTCAAGCTCCTCAACCCCAGGAGCTATACGGCGGGTTATTTGAGAAGCGCGGCCGAGGCGGTTTTAACCCCGACCAGGCAAAGCTTGCCCAGCTTCTCCATGGTTTCCACGGTGGTTACGGGAACGTGCTGAACCTCGCAGGCGGCCTGGACTTGCCGGTAGATAAAATCATCCGCGTCCTTACACAGAAAAACATGCGCCGCCCGACCGTCCTTGATGGCGCGCAGCACCTCCTTGGTGCCAACCACCCGCCGGTCTGGTTGCCGAAGCTGTTCTTCCATGTTTCCGCCTCCTTTGAGGATGTCCGCTTTGCCCGAACTTACGCCAGATACGGCAACGTTTGCCACATTTTGGCTTGGGTAAGCGCACATGACGGACAACCATATCATAATACTACTTGACCGATGCTTTGTCAACGTAATCCTTAGGAATCTTCCCCCGGGAAACGTAAGGGACACGGCGATGCCGCGCCGAACCGGCTGCCGTTGCCGCGCCGCCGCGATGGGGGGATAGGCAACCCTCCGCCGTTGTGGTACACTGGCAGCGGATCTGTGATTGGCCGCGTTTCCGCCGCCCGAATGACGGCGATTCAATGTTTTGAAACACTCAGGTTTAGTTTGAACTGCAAACCGGCCTGCCGGATAGTCCGGCGGGCCGGTAGACTGCGAAAAGTGGAGGAGCGCTATTGCCGCTCGCCTCATAGCCCTGCGGGCTGTTCGCTCGCTTGTTGGGGCTACGCTGCGGCGTTGGGCTTGGGGCGCTGCCCAATCCCCGGCTGGGGCCTCGCCCCTGCGCCCTGCCAAGGGCTTCGCCCTTGACCCATCTTCGCTGCGGCGAGGGTGGGGGCCGGGTTGTTTGCGAACATTGGCAATGTGTTATAACCGCTCGCCTCATAGCCCTGCGGGTTGTTCGCTCGCTTGTTGGTTTTACGCTACGGCGTTGGTTGGGCATGGGGCGCTGCCCCAAACCCCGGCAGGGGCCTCGCCCCTGCACCCTGCCAAGGGCTTCGCCCTTGACCCATCTTCGCTGCGGCGAGGGTGGGGAACGGGTTGCGTGCGAACATTGGCAATGTGTTATAACCGCTCGCCTCATAGCCCTGCGGGCTGTTCGCTCGCTTGTTGGGGCTACGCTGCGGCGTTGGGCTTGGGGCGCTGCCCAATCCCCGGCAGGGGCCTCGCCCCTGCGCCCTGCCAAGGGCTTCGCCCTTGACCCATCTTCGCTGCGGCGAGGGTGGGGGACGGGTTGTTTGCGAACATTGGCAATGTGTTATAACCGCTCGCCTCATAGCCCTGCGGGCTGTTCGCTCGCTTGTTGGGGCTACGCTGCGGCGTTGGGCCTGGGGCGCTGCCCAATCCCCGGCAGGGGCCTCGCCCCTGCGCCCTGCCAAGGGCTTCGCCCTTGACCCATCTTCGCTGCGGCGAGGGGTTTTGAACGGGTTAAGCTTCCGACACGGGAGTGGCTTTGGCGGATGCGTCACGCCGGTTTGCCCAGGCATAATGCGCCAGCCCCAGCAATACCAACAATCCGCCTAACAGCTTGCCCAGACTGAAATCCCCGGTAAGCACAAAATCCAGCGCGAGGCCTACGCCCAGCTGACTCAGAAAAATCAGCAGCGTTGCCAGAAAAGCCGGCATTCGTGGCGTTATATAAATGGAAAGCTGAATCAGCCCCACGCCTACCGCGCCGCCCAGAAACATCGCCACCGTACGAAAAGTAATCTGCGCAATCGGCTGTACGCTTGCAGGCTGCCCCATCATCAGCAGCACCAGCAGGGATGTCGCCAGCCCCGTAACATAGTTTGCCAGCGTGCCCATCGGCAAACCGTTATAACGCGCGTATACGGCGTTCAGGTACCGGCACACCACCGTGTTTGCGCCCACCAGCACAGTCATCAGCATAATCATGAAGGCATGCCTCCTACAGTAGCAGCATGACGGCCACGCCGCCGATAATCAGGGTAAAGCTGAGCAGGTGCGCGCGCTTGAAGGGCCGTTTGGGCGCGCCGAACAGGCCAAACTGATCGACAGCCACCCCCATGAGCGCCTGCCCCAACAGCAGCATGGCGACCGATACCGAAACCCCGAGCGTCGCAAAGCTCAGGTTACAGCCAAGCACCGTAACCACGCCAAGCACCCCGCCAAAGTAGCCGTACCACGGGGTGTGCCGGTCCCACCGGAAGCGCGTGCGGCTGAACGCCAGCGCCAAAAGCACCGTAACCAACCCGACGGCGTGCACCAGTGCCGTCGCGGGATAATTGCCCAAATAAAGCGCCAGATCGCCGTTTTGCACCACAGTGATCGCAATCAGCGCGCCGCTCAGCATTGCCAGAAACGCAAGCATAGGCTCCCCCCTGTCGAATGTGAGCATAGCAGGTTTTGGTCGCTTGGGTGATGACAAATGTCACATTCGCATGAAAAAGGAGTGATGGGCATGGACCCCCGCACCGCCGCTCTTTGGCGAAAATACGCGGATCAGTTGCCTTCCTTGGCTAACTATCCGTTGGAAAGCGAGCGCTTTACCGCCGGGGACAGTCTGGCGGTTGCGGGCGAGCCGCTGACGCGCCTGAGCTTTGTGCTGGAAGGCTTTGCAACCGTTCACAACCGCACGGAAAACGGGCGAGCCGTGTTGCTCAGGGAAGATGAGCGCATGCCCCTGATTGGCGAGCTGGAACTGCTGATGAACCTCCCGGTTTACACCAGCGACGTGCGCGCCACCGCCAAGGGAGCGATGCTGGCGATACCGCTGAGCGCGGCGGTACGGGAGCAGATTTTTACCGATGCGGCGCTGTTGGGTTTGCTGGGGCGCGTGGTGGCCAAGAAACTGGAACGCACCAGCCGCCTTGCCACGCAGGATCGGCTATACCCTGTGGCAAACCGGCTGGCGGCCTACCTCCTGTATATCCAACAAAACCGCCGTGCGGAAGTGAACCTGACGCGACTGAGCGAGCTGATGGGTACCAGCTACCGGCATCTGCTGCGCACCATCCGGGAATTTTGCGAAAACGGCTGGATAGCGCATGAAGGCGGCGGGCTTCACATCCTAAACGAGGCAGAGCTTGCCCGTCTGGCAGGGCAAATCCGCTATGACTGACCCATGCAGGGCCAGATTGCCAAGACCTGCGCCGCAGCGAAAAGGTGCAGGAACAAAGCCTGTTGTTTCAACCGATACGTCCGCGGGCGGTTGCAAGTTTGCCCCGCCCGTGATACCATATCGGCAGGCCGAACCCACCTGCGCCCTGTTGCATTTGCTGCAACCCGCCGCGAGGGCAAGCCGGCAGGTGAAAGCGGCCCTGTGGGCAAGGGCGTGAACCGCGCTGGGCGCGAAGCGCCGGACACGACGTTTCCGAAGGCGGATATGCCTTTGGGATGGAGGCTGACATGAAAAAAACCGGATACCGGCGTTGGATGGGCTGCTTGCTGGCACTGATGCTGACGTTGCCGTTGGTCGCGCTTGGAAGCGCCGTAGACGACGGCGTGCCCGAGGCCAAGACCGACGCGCCGCAAACCGTGCGCGTGCTGCTGACCCGCCTTGCGCTGACCGATCGGCTGGATGTGAACCTGAATGGGGCGTACAGCGCCGAGATGGAAGGCGGCACGCTCATGTTCGGGCGGGGCAGCGACGTAACCGTGTTGCTCAAACAGGGTCGGATGTATCTATACTATCTGGGCATGAGCGCGGATCGCGGAACCGAGCTGACGTTCCGCCGGCATCCTGAAACCGAGGGCTTGGATAACGGAATCCGCTTTGCCAACAATACCGCGCTCTATGAGGGCGATTTGACCCTGCGCGTGGTGGAAAATCAGCTGCAGGCGGTGCTGACCCTTGGGTTGGAGGATTATGTCAAGGGCGTCGTGCCGTATGAGATGAGCGACAGCTTTCCGCTGGAGGCGCTCAAGGCGCAGGCGGTGGCCGCCCGCACCTATGTGGTTTACAAAGCGGGCCTCAACGCCAAAAAGGATTACGACGTTGTGGACAACACCAACGATCAGGTCTACAAAGGCCGGCGCGAGGAGTATACCCAATCCGCCAAGGCGGTGGAGGCTACGGCCGGCGTATGCGGCTTTTACAAAGGCAAGCTGGCCATGTGCTATTACAGCGCCAGCAACGGCGGCCAAACGGAACTGGCCAGCCATGTGTGGGACACGCATGATTACGACGGTTATCTGGATATGCGGGATGACCCGTACGATCTGGAAAACCCGCAGAGCAAGGTGCAAAGCGTGACCCTGCCCAAAAAAACCGAAAAAGTGACGGACGCGCCCTATGCCCTGCGACTGCTACTGAGCCGGCAACTGCGGGATACGCTTGTCGCCGCCGGGTATGACCCCACTCCGGAAAGCCTGCGGGTGGACAGCGTAACCGCCGTATCGGTGGATACGCCGCGCTTTGACGCGCCGTCGCGCCTGTACACTGCGCTTCACATCACGTTTACCTATTCGGCGCGCACGCGTACCGACGCCGAGCCGCAGGCTACCCCGACCCGCGTATGGGTGGATGACGATGTGGAGGTCAGCCTGTTTACCCCCGAACCGTTAGCGCCCCCCAGCGAAACCCCGGCGGCGGTTGCACCCGCGCAGACCGTCGCGCCCACTGAGACCCCGTCCCCAACGCCCGCGCCGACCCCCAAGCCGAGCTATGGCCCCTTTGTGCCGGTTGCCGAACCGGTCACGCTGAATATTCCCATTTTCCCGGACGCTGAAAAGGCGTTATCGTTGGGGATCAACAGCTATGATAACGAAATGGTCACCGTGACCGAGCAAGCGGACAGTTTTACCGTTGAATCCCGCCGGTTCGGGCACGGCGTTGGGTTGAGCCAGCGCGGTGCGGAATGGATGGCGGGCAAGTATGAAAAAACTTATGTGGAAATTCTGGCGTTCTATTACCCGGGCATGACGCTGATGCGCTACACCGAAGCCGCGCTTGCCCTGCCGACCGTCGCTAAACCGCTGACCGAAACCGCCGGCCCGATTCCGACCCCCACGCCGCGCCCGACGCTGATGCCCGTTACGCAGACCTTGCCGGATGGCGCGTGGTATGCCGAGGTGACCGAGATCGACGATGATTCCTCCCTGAACCTGCGGGCCACGCCGGACAGCTCCGGGGATATTTTGATGAAGCTTTACAAGGGGCAGCAACTGATTGTGCTGGAGGAGTGCCCTCAGGAGGACTGGGTGCGCGTGAAAACCGACGCGATTGAAGGCTATGTAATGGAAAAATTCCTCACGCAGGAAAAACCCCAGTAAACCGTAGCCCAAATGCGGCAAACCGCAGCGATGATGACGGAGGCATGCCAAACAGGCGGCGCGGGGTTATGCGCCCCCGGCCGGATAAGCCTCCGGTGAAAATCGAGGGCCGGATATTGACAGCCGCCCCGGGTTCGGGTATCTTAATGAAAACGAAAAAAGAGGTCGAAAACAATGCTGGTCATTGGAATTTGCGGCGCGAGCGGAAGCGGGAAAAGCACCCTGGCCATGGAGCTATGCAAGGCGATTGGCGACGGTTGCATGGTCATCAACCACGATAACTATTACCGCGACCATCCGCACCTGACGTTTCAGGAACGGGCGCTGCTGAATTATGACGAGCCGGATATTTTTGACCACGACCTGTTTTTACAGGACATGAAAACCCTGCTCGCGGGAGAGCCGATTACCCGCAAGGCCTACGATTACAATGAACACCGCCGCGCAGACCGGGAAAACGAGCTGATTTATCCCGCTGATGTGCTGATTATCGAAGGCATCCATGTGTTTCACGACGAACGGCTATGCGAGCTGATGTTTTTGAAGCTTTACATGAGCGTTGAGCCGGATATTTGCCTGCTGAGGCGCATTACCCGCGACATCAACGAGCGCGGACGCTCCATTGACAACATCAGCGTGCAGTACCTTTCCACCGTGAAGCCCATGTATGACAAACACATCCGTAATTACATCAACCTGGCGGATGTGATTGTGGCCCACGGCGGGCGCAACGCCCGCATTGTGGATATCCTCGCGGGCTATGTGCGCGACGAACTGGCGACGGCCGGGCGTTCGGCAGGCAGAATGGACGGCGCGGGGGAATGACCCTTGCCGAAGCGGAATCGATTTAGGGGCAAAGCGCCCACGTGGCGCGAAGGCAAAGCGTCATGCCAACCCGGCCGGAGCCTGCGCCGCAACCTCTCAGCATGAGGGGCATCAACACCAAAGGCGCGATGGCCCGGAGCATCCGGGCTTCATTGATGACAACAGCAATCCAAGGGAGGGTCCGGGCGGTTGCCACGGCTCTCTTTTTTTGTTCGTTTTTAAGGGGGAACCGACAGCTGCGGAACGGCTGGCGGTTCGAGCACAGAACCTTAGAAAGCGTGGCGGGTGGCGCTGAACGTCAACTGGGCGTAAAGATGAACCGGAGTGTCGCTCGTGTTGCGGGAAACAGTTATGAATGTGGCCCAGGCGGCTTCCTTGGCTGAGCGGGGTGTCCCGGCGTATCTTTATTGATGCTGAACGTCAACTGGGCGTAAAGATGAACCGGAGTGTCGCTCGTGTTGCGGGAAACCGTCGCGCGTGTCGCCCTGCCGGTTTCTTTGGCTATTGATTGGGCCTGCGGAGGCGACGCAGCGCGAGCCGTCCGAGCCGGACAGACTGCCGCGCCCATGCGGAATTGTAACAAAATGAGCGATCGGCGTTGCAAACGGCTTCATTTTTAAACGGGAACAAATTTTCGCTTCAAAGGGGTAGAAGTATAAAAATAACTGTGGTATACTCGATTCAGAATCACCGAGGGAGGTTGTTGCCATGGAAAAGGCAAAGGTGTACTTTACTGATTTGCGAACTGACGCGAACCATAATCTGCTGGATAAACTCCGCCGACTGCTCGAAAAGGCGGGGATGACCGCCATGCCGCTGGACGGCAAATTTACCGCGATCAAAATTCATTTTGGCGAGCCGGGCAATCTGTCCTTTGTGCGCTCCAACTATGCCAAGGTGGTGGTGGACGCGCTGAAAGCCATGGGCGCCCGCCCGTTCCTGACCGACTGCAACACGCTGTACCCGGGCATGCGCCGCAACGCGCTGGACCATATCGACGCGGCGTATATGAACGGCTTCTCTCCGCTGCAAACGGGCTGCCATGTTATCATCGCGGACGGGCTGCTCGGCACTGATTTTGTCAGCGTGCCCGTGGCGGGCGAATACTGCGATCACGCGCTGCTTGGCCGCGCGGCGGTGGATGCGGAGGCGATTATCAGCCTGACGCACTTCAAATGCCATGAAGCGACCGGCATCGGCGGCACGCTCAAAAACCTGGGCATGGGCCTTGGCTCCACGGCGGGCAAGCGCGAAATGCACTGTGACGGCAAACCTACCGTCAGCGAGGCGGATTGCATCGGTTGCGGCATGTGCGTCAAACAGTGCGGCAGCGACGCGATCACCCTGCGGCAAACCCCCGAGGGCCGCAAAGCCAGCATCGATCACGACAAATGCTCCGGTTGCGGGCGCTGCGTAGGCGCGTGCTACAAGCAGGGCGCGATTGGCGGCGCGGGGGACAGCAACGATAAGCTGAACTGCAAAATCAGCGAATACGCGATGGCGGTGCTTCAAAACAAGCCCAACTTCCACATTTCGCTTGTGATGGACGTGTCCCCCTACTGCGATTGCCACAACGAAAACGACGCCCCCATCATCGCGGACGTCGGCATGTTCGCAAGCTTTGATCCCGTGGCGCTGGATACCGCCTGCGCCGAAGCGGCTCTGAAAATGGAACCGCTGCCCGGGAGCAAGCTGGCGGAATGCAAGCACCGCACGGGCGATCATTTTCACGATGTGCACCCGGTTACCAACTGGCGCGTTGGGGTGGAACACGCGCAAAAGCTGGGCATGGGTACCACGGATTACGAGCTGATCCGCGTGTGAGGCTCTGGGAAGCATGCCGTTCCCTCAGGCATGTGTCGCGCCGACTCCCCAAACGGCAACCCCGGCGGAGGCGCGATAACGCCAGCCGCGAGAAACGGTTCAGGATTATCCCCCCATGAGGCGAACCCCTTGGGCAGGCGGAGGACTTCCTCCCGCCTGCCCGTCAAAACAGCGCGATAGCCGGACGAAACGGGAATCGCCCATGACCGCTGCTATCTCTCGCCCGCCCGGTTCACCCGCAATATAAGCGCAGGGCAAACCGGATAAGCCTGTAAGCAGGCGGCGCGGCCCCCAAAAAGGCGTTATTATCGGCTTTGTGTAGAACTGACGTTCCGAGAACAATCATACGCAAACGGAACGTTACACCGGTCCGCGCGTTGTGCGCGGCGGTGAAAAGAAAGATTGAGGTGTGAAAAATTTGCAGGATAAACTGATTGTGCGCGGCGCGCGCGAAAACAACCTGAAAAACGTAACGCTGGAAATTCCCCGCGACCGGTTGGTGGTGTTTACGGGCCTGAGCGGCTCGGGCAAAACCAGCCTCGCGTTTGATACCATCTATGCCGAAGGGCAGCGCCGCTATGTGGAAAGCCTTTCCTCCTACGCGCGCATGTTTCTGGGCCAGATGGACAAGCCGGATGTGGACAGTATCGAGGGCCTCTCGCCCGCCATATCGATTGACCAGAAAACCACCAGCCGCAACCCCCGCTCCACAGTGGGCACGGTAACGGAAATTTACGACTACCTGCGCTTGCTGTACGCCCGTATCGGCGTGCCCCACTGCCCCAAATGCGGCCGGGAAATCCAACAGCAAACCGTGGACCAGATGGTGGATCAGATTCTGTTACAGCCCGAAGGCGCGAAGATGCAGGTGCTTGCGCCCGTAGTGCGCCAGCGCAAGGGCGAGCACCAGAAACTTTTGGAGGATGCGCAGCATCAGGGCTATGTGCGCGTGAAAATCGATGGGGAAACCTATGAGCTGGACGATCTGCCCAAGCTGGACAAGAAGTTAAAGCATGATATCAGCATTGTGATCGACCGCCTTGTGGTGCACAACAGCGACGATTTTCGCCATCGGCTGGCCGACAGCCTGGAAACAGCCGCGGGCGCAGCCGAAGGGCTGGTGCTGATTGACCTGTTTGAGCGGGGGACCCTGCTGTTTTCCCAAAACTACGCCTGCCCGGATTGCGGCATATCCATTGAGGAGCTGGCGCCCCGCATGTTCAGCTTTAACAGCCCCTTTGGCGCGTGTCCGGAGTGCGGCGGTTTGGGCACTATTTTGCGAATCGGCGTGGATAATCTGGTGCCGGATCCGTCCCGCAGCCTCAGCGAAGGCGCGTTGCAGGCCATGGGTTGGAACGTGAGCGATCCCGGCAGCATAGCGAACACATACTTTCGCGCGCTTTCCAAAAAGTATGGATTCAGTTTGGACACCCCCTTTGAAAAACTGCCAGAGAAGATTGTGCAGCTATTGATGTACGGCACGGGGGACGAAAAAATCACCGTGCATTATGAAGGCGCCAATGGCGAAGGGCACTTTAACACTACCTTCGAGGGCGTGATTAACTCCCTGATGCGCCGCTACCGCGAAACCAGCAGCGAGGGCATGAAAGCCGCCTATGAGGAGTATATGAGCGCCGAGCCGTGCAGCGCCTGCGGGGGCCGCCGCTTGCGGCCGGAGGTGCTGGCGGTTACGGTGGGGGAGCGAAACATCAGCGATGTGTGCGATCTGTCCATTACCAAGGCGCGGGGATTCTTCCAAGGGCTTACGCTGGGCGAAAAGCAGAAGATCATCGCGGCGCAGGTGCTCAAGGAAATCGACAGCCGACTGACGTTTTTGGACAGCGTAGGGCTTAGCTACCTCACGCTTTCCCGCGCGGCCGGCACGCTTTCCGGCGGCGAGGCGCAGCGAATCCGGCTGGCGACGCAGATCGGTTCCAGCCTGATGGGGGTGCTCTATATTCTGGACGAGCCTTCCATTGGCCTGCACCAGCGCGATAACCATAAGCTGATCGGCACGCTCAAGCGCCTGCGGGATTTGGGCAACACTCTGATTGTGGTGGAACACGACGAGGATACGATGCGCGAGGCGGATTACATCGTGGACGTTGGGCCGGGCGCGGGCGTGCACGGCGGCTACATCACCGCGCAGGGCACCTATGACGAGATTGTTCACAACCCCAATTCCCTGACGGGGCAGTACCTTTCGGGGCAAAAGTACATCCCGATCCCCTCCAAACGCCGCAAACCCACCAACTGGCTCACCGTTACCAAGGCGGCGGAGCATAACCTGCAAAACATTGACGTGAAGTTTCCCCTTGGCGTCTTTTGCGCGGTCACAGGCGTCAGCGGCTCCGGCAAATCCAGCCTGGTCAACGGTATCCTGTATAACTACCTTGCGCGTGTGCTCAACCGCGCCAAAACCCGCGCCGGCAAATTTGGCGAAATGAAAGGCGTGGATCAGCTGGACAAGATCATCGCCATCGACCAAAGCCCCATTGGGCGAACCCCGCGCAGCAACCCGGCCACCTACACGGGGCTGTTTGACCTGATCCGTAAGCTGTTTGCCATGACGCCCGACGCCAAAGCGCGCGGGTATAAGGAAAACCGGTTCAGCTTTAACGTGAAGGGCGGGCGTTGCGAAGCCTGCTCCGGCGACGGGCTGCTGAAAATTGAAATGCACTTTTTACCGGACGTATACGTGCCCTGCGACGTTTGCAAGGGGATGCGCTACAACCATGAAACGCTGGAAGTGCGCTATAAGGGGAAAAACATTTACGAGGTGCTGGAAATGACGGTGGAGGAAGCCCTCTCTTTCTTTGACGCGCACCAGCCGATTGTCAACAAGCTGCAAACCCTGTATGACGTCGGGCTTGGCTACCTGAAAATCGGTCAGCCGAGCACCCAGCTTTCCGGCGGCGAGGCGCAGCGGATCAAGCTGGCGACGGAACTGAGCCGACGGGCAACGGGGCGCACCATCTACCTGCTGGACGAACCCACCACCGGCCTGCACATGGACGATGTAGGCAGGCTGCTGGAAGTGCTGCAACGCCTTGTGGAGGGCGGTAACTCCGTGCTGGTGATCGAGCATAATCTGGATGTGATCAAGTATGCGGATTATCTGATCGACCTTGGCCCGGAGGGCGGCGACGGGGGCGGCAAAATCGTGTGCGTCGGCACGCCGGAAGCGGTTGCAGAGTGCGCGGAAAGCTACACCGGGCAGTTCCTAAAACCGGTGCTGGAGCGCGACCGCGCGCGCGCCGGTCAGCGTGCCGCAAAGGGCAACTTCGCGAAGGCCGCCAAGCCCGCAAAGGCGTAATCAGCGACGGCAGTCAAACAGGGAAAACAAAACTTGCCCGATTAAAGTACATCCGGCAAAGTCATAACTCCGCGAAGGCCGCTAAACCGGTAAAATTGAAACCCACCCGATTCCGGCTCAGCCCGCAAAGTCAAAACCCCGCGAAGGCAACCAAACCCGCAAAAGCGTGCCCCCGCGACAGCAGCCAAGCCAATAAAGGGCGACCCACCCGAGGGCAGCCAAACCTGCGCAAAGCGCAATCCAAGCGCCTGAACGCGAGCGGCCCCCGCAGACGGCTCCAAGGTTGGAGGGCCTGCGCGCCGGCAGGCGACGGGCGAGGGTTTGCTAACCATAACCGCATTCGCCCCGCATGCACGCCAAAGCTGTCGCCGTGCGGGGTATGGTTTTCTGCGTTCAACGGCCGGGTTGGGTCAACCGGCCCGCATCATGGCGATACTGCCCGGCGCGGGGCGGCTTGCGACTCAGGATTGCGGATCAGCCGGCTTTTTGTTATAATGGCGGAAAGAAGCCTGCGGCTGAAATTCCATACCGGTTTCCATGCGGACTTCCAAATGGCCAACAGGAGGAACACCGATGAAACTTACCTTTTTGGGCGCGGCGCGTGAAGTGACCGGAAGCCGTTATTTTCTGGAGGCGTGCGGCAAGCGGATCCTGGTGGATTACGGGATGGAGCAAGGCTCGAATGTGTTTGAAAATACGCCCTTGCCGGTGGCCGCTTCGGCGGTGGATTATGTGTTTTTAACCCATGCGCACATCGACCACAGCGGATGGTTGCCCCTCCTGTACAAGCAGGGTTTCCGGGGCCAGATTTTTACCACCAAGGCAACGGCGGAACTGTGCAATATCATGCTGAAAGACTCGGCCCACATTCAGGAAATGGAAACCGAATGGAAAAACCGCAAAGCCATGCGCAGCGGGGAAGAAAACATCGAACCGCTCTACACTGTGGAGCAGGCGACCGAAACGATTAAACTTTTTACCCCCTGCAAGTATGAGCAGACGGTCAACGTTTGCGAGGGTATCACCCTCAAGCTGGTGGATGTGGGGCATCTGCTGGGGTCCGCCTCCATTCTGGTTACGGTAACCGAGGAGGGGAAAACCCAGTCCATCGCTTTTTCCGGCGATATCGGCAATTCCAACCAGCCTTTGCTGCGCGATCCGGATTACATTACCGCCGCCGACTATGTGGTGATGGAATCCACCTACGGCGACCGCAGCCACGGGGAAATACCCGATTATGTTTCGGAATTGGTCGGAATTTTGAACGACACGTTCGCCAAGGGCGGCAATGTGGTTGTGCCCAGCTTCGCGGTTGGCCGCACGCAGGAGCTTCTGTATTTTTTACGGAAGATCAAGCAGGACGGGCTTGTTAAAAGCATGCCGGACTTTCCCGTTTATGTGGACAGCCCCCTCGCGGTGGAGGCCACCACAATTTTCAGCGAGCATATGCGCGACAGCATGGACGCGGAAACCCTCGCGTTGCTGGATCGGGGAATCAACCCCATTCAGTTTGAGGATTTGCACCTATCCATCACCGCGGATGACAGCAAGGCGATCAACGAGGAGCCGACTCCGAAGGTCATCCTCTCCGCCAGCGGCATGTGCGATGCGGGGCGGATTCGCCACCACCTGAAGCATAACCTGTGGCGCAAGGAATCCACGGTGCTGTTCGTGGGCTACCAAAGCGAGGGCACGCTGGGGCGCATGCTTCAGGACGGCGAAAAAACAGTAAAACTTTTTGGCGAAACCATCACGGTGGAAGCCACCATTCGGAAACTTTCCGGCATCAGCGGGCACGCGGATCAGAACGGCCTGCTCAAATGGATAGGCAGTTTTCAGGGCGATATCCGGCATGTGTTTGTAACCCATGGCGAAAACAGCGTGGCCGAGGGATTTGCCAAGCGCTTGCAGGATGATTTGCACCGCAGCGCGACCGCGCCCTACAACGGCGAAAGCTGGGATTTGACCACCGACACGCTTTTGCAGGAAGGCAACAAGCAGATGCTTGTGCACCTGCAACCGCATGAACAGCCTCAGGAGGCGAACCGTCGTCCGGCGCAGGAGAACGAGGGCGAGCGCGCGCCTGCCCATGCGACGCAAAACGGCGAGCTGCCGACCCCGCGCGGGCATCGCGAGGGTGGCGCGTACAGCGAGCTGTTGCTGGCGGCCGTGCGGATGAACAAGCTGGTTGAGCAAATGAACAACAGCCCGGAAAAGCATCAGTACCAACTGGCGGACGCGTTGGAACGCCTGATTCGGGAACACGGAGAGCGTTAACAGTCGATGCTGAGAACGTCTAAACCCTCGCCGCGGCGAAACCGGATCAAGGGCGAAGGCCACATGCCAAAGCCTAACCAACGAAGTGAGCGAATAGCCTGAGGGGCGATGAGGCAAGCGGGTAACAGGACGTTGCTGTTTGAGCAACCCATGGCGTGCTTTTCCATATGCGGAAAGCACGCCATTTTTGGATATTTTGTGGCGCGGCGTGGATTGGCCTGCCGACAGCGCCCGTGCAACCGAGGGGTTACGCGCGGGAGGCATTCATAAGAGATACGGATTGCGCGAAACTGAAATTTCAATTGGACAAACAATAATTAAATAAAACAATAAAAATATATTGACAAATGAAATCGTGCGCGTTATACTATGCCCATCTTCCGAAAAGGAGTGGATAGGGCATGAAACTTTCCAAAGCAACCCTGATGTTAAAACTGGTACTGGCGCTTGGCGCGGTCGCGGTAGCATTTGTCGCTTTCGCGGGCGTGCCGGCCTACATGGGCCATGTGATCCATGTGCGGCCCGATCTGGCGGTGTGGAAATTCTGGATGGAAGCATACGGCGTGCTGATCGCGCTCCCGGTATGGGCGGTGATTGTTATCCTTTGGTTTGTGTTTGACACGTTGCCCCGGAACGAAGCCTTCACCAGGCGCAACCAGCAGCGGTTCCGCTGGATTACGCGACTGGCCGGCGCGGATACCGCGATTGTCGCGGCGCTGTGGGTATTTCTGATCGCCAGCGGGGTTACGCCGCCCTTTATTGCCATGAGCATGAGCCTGACACTGGCGGCAGGCGTTGTGGCGGTGATTGTGTTTTACGTGTTGGGCGGGTTGGTCGGCTATGCTGCGGATTTGAAGCAGGATAGCGAATTGACGATTTGAGGTGAGCGAAATGCCGATCAATGTAACCTTGGATATGATGCTGGCCAAAAGGAAAATGTCCCTGAATGAACTGAGCGAAAAGGTCGGGGTTACGCCCTCCAACCTGAGCATTCTGAAAACGGGTAAAGCCCATGGCGTGCGCTTTTCCACGCTGGAAGGCCTGTGCGCCGCGCTGGACTGCCAGCCGGGCGATCTGCTGGAGTTTTTACCGGACGTCGTAAAAAAGAACGGCTAAGGGCAACCGGCCGGGCGGATCACTACGTTTTCTTGGCAAAAACAAGGAAATTCCCTGCCCGAGCGCGTATATCCTTTCCATAGAGAATCGTCGGTTGACGCGGTTGAACGCGCCCAGCCGTCACAGATGCGGAAGGATGATAGCATGGATAGGAATACCGCCCAGAAAATGGCCCAAGCGTTGGTTGCCCAGATGACGTTGGATGAGAAAGCCACCCAGCTGCGCTACGAAGCGCCCGCGATCCCGCGCCTTGGCGTGCCTGCGTACAATTGGTGGAACGAGGGCCTGCACGGCGTGGCGCGCGCGGGCACGGCGACCATGTTTCCGCAGGCGATTGGCATGGCCGCCGCGTTTGACGATACGCTGCTGGAAGCAGTAGCCGACACGATTTCTACGGAAGCGCGGGCCAAATACAACATGCAAGCCGCCCACGGCGACCGGGATATCTATAAGGGACTGACCCTGTGGTCCCCCAATGTGAACCTGTTCCGCGACCCCCGCTGGGGTCGCGGACAGGAAACCTACGGCGAGGACCCGTACCTGACTTCCCGGTTGGGCGTGGCGTTTGTGCGCGGGTTGCAGGGCAAGGGAAAAACCCTGAAAACCGCCGCCTGCGCCAAGCATTTCGCGGTGCACTCCGGGCCGGAGGCGATTCGGCATAGCTTTGACGCGGTGGTTTCGAAAAAGGACCTGCGGGAAACCTACTTGCCCGCCTTTGAAGCGTTGGTGACGGAAGCAAACGTCGAAAGCGTGATGGGGGCCTATAACCGCGTGAATGGGGAACCGGCCTGCGCCAGCAAGACCCTGCTTGCGGATATTTTGCGCGGGGAGTGGGGTTTTCAGGGGCATGTGGTCAGCGATTGCTGGGCGCTGAAGGACATTCATGAAAACCATCACGTAACCGCGACCGCCCCCGAAAGCGCCGCGCTGGCCATGGAAGCGGGGTGCGACCTGAACTGCGGATCGGTGTATTTGCAAATACTCGCGGCCTATCAGGAAGGGCGAGTCACGGAAGCACAGATTACGCGGGCCTGCGAACGCCTGATGACGACGCGTTACCTGCTGGGGACGCTTGGCGATGAAGGCTCCGAATATGACGCCGTTGCCTACGATGAAAACGACACGGAGGATAACGCGACGCTTTCGCAAACGGTTGCCGAAAAGTGTATGGTGCTGTTGAAAAACGACGGCGTGCTGCCGCTTGACCGTAACGCCCTGAACACGGTGGGCGTGATCGGGCCCAACGCCAATAGCATTGCATGCCTGGAAGGCAATTACTGCGGCACCTCCTCGCGGTATGTTACGTATCTGGAGGGAATCCGCGCGGCATGCGAAGGCAAGGCGCGCGTGTTTTACGCGCAGGGCAGTCACCTGTATAAGGACCGAACCAGTAACCTCGCCATGGCGGACGATCGGCTCGCGGAGGCCGTGGCGGTCGCGGAGCGTTGCGACGTGAGCATCCTATGTCTGGGGTTGGATGCGACGCTGGAAGGGGAAGAAGGCGACACGGGCAACGAATACTCGTCCGGCGATAAGCGCGACCTGCATTTGCCCCCCTGCCAACAAAAGCTGCTGGATGCGGTTGCGGCGGTTGGAAAGCCGGTTGTGGTGGTGCTGTCGGCGGGCAGCGCGCTTGCGGTGTCGCAGGGTAACGCGATTCTTCAGGCATGGTATCCCGGTCAGGCGGGCGGCACGGCCCTTGCGAGGATTTTGTTTGGCGAGGTTTCACCCAGCGGCCGCCTGCCGGTCACCTTCTACCATGGGGTGGAGGATTTACCTCCGTTTGAGGATTATGCCATGGCGAACCGCACCTACCGCTATTATACCGGCGAGGCGCTCTATCCCTTTGGGTTTGGGCTAAGCTACAGCCGCTTTGCCTACAGCGACGCGAAGTACGAAAACGGCGCGGTAACCGTGACCGTAACCAATACGGGCGATTGCGATGCCGACGAAGTGATCGAAGTTTATGTGAAAAATCTGGATTCTGCGGACGCGGTGCCCAACCATCGGCTTTGCTCGTTCCGGCGCGTGCCTCTGGGCCGGGGCGAGCGCGCGACCGTAACGCTGCCGCTGGCCGAGGATGCGTTTTTGGTTGTAGACGGCGAGGGAAATCGGGTGAAGCAGGGCAAGCGTCATAGGCTGTATATCGGCGGAAGCCAACCCGATGAACGTAGCGCCGCGCTGCTGGGCGCGCAACCGATAACGATTACAGTGGAAGAATGAGGGGAATCTGTAAAGGCTAAGCCGGACCCCTCCCCCCGCCGCAGCGGAGAGGGGTCAAGGGCGAAGCCCTTGTCAGGGGGCAGGGGCGAGGCCCCTGCCGGGGTTTGGGGCGGAACCCCAAGCCTAACGTTGCAGCGTGCAGCCAACCAGCGAGCGAACAGCCCGCAGGGCTATGAGGCGAGCGGGTATAACGAAATGCCGATGTTCACACACAACCCGTCCTCCCCTCGCCGCAGCGAAGATGGGTCAAGGGCGAAGCCCTTGTCAGGGCGCAGGGGCGAGGCCCCTGCCGGGGCTTGCGGGAGAACCCCAAGCCTAACGCCGCAGCGTGCAGCCATCAAGCGAGCGAACAGCCCGCAGAGCTATGAGGCGAGCGGGTATAACGAAATGCCGATGTTCACACACAACCCGTCCTCCCCTCGTCGCAGCGAAGATGGGTCAAGGGCGAAGCCCTTGTCAGGGTGCAGGGGCGAGGCCCCTGCCGGGGTTTGGGGCGGAACCCCAAGCCCAACGCCGCAGCGTGCAGCCAACCAGCGAGCGAACAGCCCGCAGGGCTATGAGGCGAGCGGCATAAGCGCATAGCAGATTTCCTGAAACAACCCGTCCCAGTCTCAAACCTCGCCGCAGCGAAACCGGAATCAAGAGAAATCGCTCTTGCCCGCGCGATGTCCCTGTCCCATAGCATTTCCATTTCCACGCGCGCCACAAACGCCGCAGGGCAGCGCGGCCAGTGGATTGTATTTGTTTGTCCATCCAAAGAATCGCCCGTTCAAGAGCATCCATTGCCGTACCGGCTATTCCTGCCCAATTTGGGAAACGGAATAGCAACGGTTTTTACCAAGCCGTTTCGCCGTATAGAGCGCGCGATCCGCCGCCTGGTACAGCGATTCGAATGTGTCGCCATCGCCGGGCGCGCAGGCAATGCCCACGGATATGGTGATCCGCGAGTGTTGCTCGGTTTGCTCGTTCAGCTGGGATATGGCGGCGAGCAGCTCGCGGCCTTTATCAAGCGCGACGGATTCCGTCGCGTTTTTCAGTAACGCAACAAACTCGTCGCCGCCCAGCCGGCCGACGATGTCGGTCTGCCGCAGGTGAGTATGCAGAACCCCCGCCACGTCCCTTAGCAGCGCGTCGCCCGCGCTGTGCCCATATTCGTCGTTCACGGATTTAAAATTGTCCACATCAAAAATCATCAGGCAGGAGGGCGTATCCTCCTCCTCCAGGTGGCGGGAGATGCGTTCCTCCATGGTGGCGCGGTTCAGCAGCTGCGTAAGCCCGTCCACCGTGGCCTTGCGTTCCAGCTTCTTTCGGTCCTCGATCACCTTGACGTAGCCGATGCCGCAAAGCTGACCCTTGTTTTCCCCGGCGGAAAGCTGAACGCTCAGTTCCAGCCAAATCCAGTGGTTGTCCCGATTCAGGGCGCGGAAAGGCAGGGTGAGATCCCGCATGTTATTGCGGTAACGCGCAACCAGTTGCCGCGCGTCCAGCGCGTCCGCCAGCGCCGCCTGTTCGTCCGGATGTACCAGCGCGGATCGGCGCTCGGGAGCCAGATAATCCAAAAACGGGTGGAAACCGGAGCGCTTGAGATCCTCACAGCTCAGCAGATAGGGGACCATTTCCGGCAGATCAAAAGCGAATACAAACAGGCTGACGCTGTTGACCGCGCTGCGGAACACCTTGGCCTGCCCCAACTGCTGTTCGCGCAACTTATCCTCCTGAATGTCCACCACACGGCCGATCATGCGGTAAATCTGGCCGCTTTCATCCGCAAGGCTGCGGAAATAGGCCCGATACCAGCGATAGCTGGAACTGCCGAAATAATCCGCCATAAACTCGTGGCTGCCCGGCTCCAATGACCGGCTGAAACGCCGAAGGTTGGTCACAAAGCTGGGAATATGCTCCGGATAGATGATTTTGCTTTGGCGCAGGCCCTTGAGGTAATTGTTGACCGTGCGTTCCTCCCGCTCGCCGGAGGGGGCGCGCAGGGTGTAGTTCATGGTATCGGTTTCCAGATCATAATCAAAGAAGCTCTGCTGGGAGTCCTCCATCATGATGCGGTATAGCTCGCTCTGGCGGTTGTAGGCGCGCTCCATTTCCACCTGATTGCTCACGTCCACAAACACGGCGTAACACAGCGGGGGCGTATTGATTTGCGGCACAATGGTGTAGTAAATTCTGAGCCAGAAGGTGGATCCGTCCTCGCGCGCCACGCGCGTCACGTCGCCGATGTGAACGCCCGGCTGCCCCTGAGGCGCTTCGTCCGGATGGTCCGGATCCCAGTTCAGCACGGACGCGTTTAGCTGCAACAACTCCATAAACCGGCCGGGACGGTTGGCATCCAGCCCAAACATGCGGTAAGCGCGGCTGTTGATGTACATGGCCTGAGGAAGAGAACCGAACTCGAACAGCGTGACGCCCACGGGAAGGTTTTCCAACAGGTGCTGGAGCATGTCCATGGTGCGTTCCAGTGTGGCGCGGGTGCGTTCCAGCCGCAGTTCCTGTTCGCGTTGCTCCGAAATGTCCATGAGCACCAGCTGCAGCATCGGGCGGCCGTCGCTCATGTGGCTCATGGCTACATTGCCCCGCAACGCGCCGGTGGCGCCGTTTGGGCGGATCACGGTCACATCCAACGGTTCCACGGTGTTTTCATCACGGCAACGGCGCAACAGCGCCAAAAACGCCTCCCGTTCCTCCGGGGCAATCAGGGTAAACAGATCCTGATCCGCTACGGCGTCAAACGCATCTTTGGTTTTAAAACCGAAAAGCTCCCAGCAGGCGCGGTTAAAGAAGATCGGTTTGGGCGGATCTTCTAAATCCAGTTGCAGAATGCCGCACGGCAAAGTCCAGTACAGGTGGCTCAGCATGGATAGCCGACGTTCGTTCTGCTCCCGTTGGGTGTCCAGCTGCAATTGGATTCGGTGCTCATAATCCACATCGTTCACGGTGGCCAAAATAGCGGTAACCATACGGGTTTCATCCCGCTGCACGGTTACGCACAGCTTGCACCAGCGGGTTTCCCCGTCGGTTTTGGCCAGCCGCAGCAGGTGGGTGGCGCCGGCGTTGCCGTTGAGGCTGTTCAGATAATCCCGAAGCCCGGGCATATCCTCCGGATCGGCAACGTCATCCGGCAAAGCGCCGGAGAGCAACGCCATACAGGAAACCGCGTTCAAGCGGTAACTCTGCGCCAGGGCGTTGCCATCCGCGTGCTCGGCGTCCGGCGTCCAGGCGAGGAGGGCCGTCTGCGTTTGCTCTAAAATAATGCGGTACCGCTCCTGCTCCTGCTGCTTGGCCTGAAGCACCGCATATTCGCCGCGCAGATGCTCGCTCTGCTTTTGCTCGTCAATGTTGCGGGTGCAGCAAAGCGCGCGGAATCTGCCCTTGGGATCATCCATCGGGTGCAGGGTCAGCCGCGCCCACTGATACGCCTCCCCCACGGAATGCAGCCGCAGTTCGACCGATACCGAATGCCGGCCCTGGCGGTGAAACGCGTTTTCAAGGAAATCCCGTTCGCAGGTGCGGCTGAACAGCGCCCGATCCTCCGGGTACACGCGGGTTTCGGGCATGGTTTGCAACAGATAATCCAGCGGAACCGTGCGCGTGTGGTAGCCGTTGCCGGTGCCGCTGAAGCTGAAGCTGGTGGCGATGTTGTCGGTAAAGTTCATCTCCACCACTTCGCTGTAAGCGTCCAGCATGGCCGCGCCATATTGGTACAGCAAAAAGTTGCGTTCCAGCTCCTTCTGGTTGGTGATATCCGCAAGCGCAAAATAGAACAGGCTTTGCTTGCTGACCGTGCCCAGATGGCGAATTTTTACATCCAACCACAACATACGCCCATCGTCGTGCGGGCAGCGAATTTGCGTTTGTTCCACCTCGTGGGAAACCGTCGCGCGGTCGCATGCGTTCAGCACCGCCTGCTGATCGGCGGGCTCCAAACGGTGAAGCGCGTCCTTGCCTTCGTGCAACATTATTTGCGGGGTGCTTCCCAGCAGTTCAAAGTAACCTTCGTTGACCCGCAGCACTTCCAGCGCGTCGCCGGTTCTTTCATACAGGCCGATGGCGCCGATCATGCCGTTGAACAGCACGGAAATTTGCCGGTTGCTTGCCCATAGGGAGCGAACGTCAAAATCATTCAGGAGCTGTTCCCGGTCGCTGGTATGGTGGCGCAGCATGGCGGCCGGGTTGTGCAGCAGCGCGCTGAAATCCGCCTCGGGCAAGGGGTGGGAGTAGAAATAGCCTTGCGCGCCGTCGCAGCCGATGGAACGCAGAAACGAGATTTGCGCCTGCGTTTCCACGCCTTCGGCAATCACGACGATATCCAGCCACTTGGCCATGCGCACGATGCTGGTCATGACATTGGCGGCGCGTCCGTTTTGATCCATATCCGCCAAAAAGCGCATATCCACCTTGAGCACATCGACAGGCAAATCCTTGAGCATGCTAAGCGACGAATACCCGCTGCCAAAATCGTCCATCATAATTTCAAAGCCATAATCACGGAGGGCTTTGGTGGCGGTGAGCAGTTGCTCGGGGTTGTCGGTGTAGGCGCTCTCGGTAATCTCAAGCTTGAGCAGGGCCGGATCCAGCTGATACCGGCGCACCATGGCGATGATATCCTCGGTGAGGTGAGCGTTAAACAGGTTAAGCCGGGATACGTTAACCGAAACCGGCAACGGTTCAATGCCTTCCGCCTTCAAATCGTGCAGATACTTGCACACGCTTTCCCACAGGTAGCTGTCCAGCCGGGTAATGAACCCGTTGCGCTCAAACAGGGGGATAAATTCCGACGGGGGAATCAGGCCCCGGACGGGATGCTTCCAGCGCACCAGCGCTTCCGCGCTGATGGGTTCGCCGGATGTGATGCTGTAAATCGGTTGCAGATAAAAACAGAACTGCCCGGATTGGAGGGCTTCGTTCATCTCGCTGCTTACGGCCTGTTCCTGCATCAGGCGGTCGCGCATGGCGCTGTCGTAAAAAGCAAAGCGCTCGTGGTACCGGCCCTTGATGGTGCGCAAGGCCATATTGGCGCGGTCGCACATTTGATCCACGCTCAGCTGAATATCCTCAACGTTGTAAACACCCGCGTAGATCACGATTGGCAGCCCCGTGCCCATCGCGTCCAGCTGTTGATTGGCGGCCTCCAGCAGTTCATCGGGGTTGTACAGGTGGGCCGGGTAGCACAGTGCGAAACGATCGCTTTCCAACCGGGCATAGGTGCCCACGCCGCGCAACTGGCTGTCCAGCTCCTTGGCGATGGCGCGCAAAACCCGGTCGCCCATCGCCGTGCCGCGCAGATCGTTGACCACCTTGAAATGTTCCACATCCCATACTTGAAGCTGGTACGGCTCGCTGGTTTTTTTGCGGAGCATTTTTGCGGTGCGCCGGGAAAAGGTGTGCCGGTTGAAAATGCCGGTGAGCGGATCCCGCTCCAACGCTCGCCGAAGCGAGGAATTTTCCTGCAGGCGGATGGCGTTGCGAACCCGCTGAAGCAGCAGTTCCGGCATTTCCCCACTGGAGGAAACATCGGTGGTGTCCGTTTGAAGGGCGCGGTCAATCCATTCGACCTGCTCCGGGCCTACGATGCTGATGACCGGGATGGAGCGCAGCGGAATGCTGGCGCGTTTGGCATTGAGAAATTCAAACGCGTCCCCGCACGCAAGCGAAAGCAACACGCAGTCGATCTCGGTTGCGTTTTGGTTCAGTGTCAGCAGCGCGGCGTCGCCATCCTTCACATCGCACAGATCATAATGATCGGCAAGAATGGCTCTCTGCGCTGGGCAAAGAGAGGCATTCTCATCAACGATCATGACTCTGCGGCTCATTGGACGACCTCCGGCTTCGTTAGGGTTACATGTAAAACATTGTAAGGCAGCGTTGACATACCCTCATATATAGACAGTATACATGCAATGCCTGAATTTGACAAGCCGAGGTTTTTTGTGTTTTTGCAGATTGAGTGCGGGAAGCCCGATCGAAACGCATGAAATGGAGGGTGGCGAGGAGGCTTACGTTGGTGAGGAAACGAACGCGGGCCGGCGGCTCGCGTTTGGGGAAAGTTCCCCGTGACCGGATGAAACGCATGGTTAAACTGTGAAACGGCGACGAACGGTGGGTTGCTGTAACCGGGACTGGAACGCGCCTGAGCGTGTGGGATGCAAAAGGAATAAAGCCATGCGCTTTGCCCGCTCGCCTCACAGCCAGTGGGCGCAGCCTGCTGAAAAATCCTCGCCGGAGCGAAAATGGGTCAAGACAAAGCTCTTGACCCGGTTCCGCAGCGGCGGGGGCAGGGGATTTGATGACGGATGGCAGGCGAATCCGTCAGGCTCGCGCCATACGGATCACATTCCAGCTGAGCGCCGGCAACAGCACTTGCATACGGCCGTTTTCGATCACGCCCGGCTCGCCAGCGGCAGGCTTTACCGTATCCGGCGCTGCTTCTGTGTTCACAGCCTTTACATCGTCATGGTGCAACACGCTATGTTCGAGCATCCGCAAAGGCCCGAATGCGCGCAGATCCGCCGAGAACTCCAGCGCGTCCTCTGCGGAACGGTTTACGGCAAAAACGGTAACACCGCCGTCCTCGCTAAGCGTCGCGGCTGCGTCCAGCACCGGCACGGCTTGGATGTCTTTACAGTCATATACCGGGCACTTCACAATGGGCCTGAGCGAAATCCCGCGGCCGTACCTGGACGCTTGCATCAGCGGCCAGTAGATGGTTTGCGCCCAGACTCCGCCGCCGTTGCGCGTCATGATGGGCGCAATCACGTTAACCAACTGGGCCATACAGGCAATTTTGACCCGGTCGGCGTTGCGTAGCAGGGTCATCAGCATGGAGCCGACGAGCAGCGCATCCTCAATGTTATACGCATCCTCCAAAAGCGGCAGCGCGCGGCCCCAACGGTCCGCCTTGGTGATGGCCTGATCCTGCTCGTTGGAGTGGTACCACACGTTCCATTCGTCAAACGAGAGGCCAAGCCGTTTGGGGTTCCGTTTTTTTGCGCCCACCGCGTCGCAAACGGCCACCACTTCCCCGATGAACCGCTCCATGGCGACGCTGCGGGCCAAAAATGCTTTCAAATCGTTGTCCCGGTTGCCATAATAGGTATGAAGGCTGACGTAGTCGATCTCCTCGTAACATTCGTCCAGCATCTGATATTCCCATGTGCCGAAGGTGGGCATATCGCGCCCGGAGGAGCCGCACGCGACCACCTCAATGGAAGGGTCTACCAGCTTCATCACCTTGGCGGCTTCGGAGGCGACGCGCCCGTATTCCGTCGCGGTTTTCCGGCCGATCTGCCATGGGCCGTCCATTTCGTTGCCCAGGCACCAGAGCTTTATATTCAGCGGATCCTTTTCCCCGTTCCGGATGCGCAGGTCGCTCCAATAACTGCCGGCGGGATGGTTGGCGTACTCCACCACATTGCGCGCCGCGTCGATGCCGCGTGTGCCAAGGTTGATGGCATACATCATCTCGCTGTTTACCTGACGCGTCCATGCGGCAAACTCATGCAGGCCCACTTCGTTGGTTTCTGTGGTTGCCCAGGCCAGATCCAGCCGTTTGGGCCGTTCCTGCCTTGGGCCGATGCTGTCTTCCCACCGAAAGCCGGAAACAAAGTTGCCGCCGGGGTAACGGATGACCGGCACGCCCAGCGCCTTGACCTGCTCGATCACATCGCGCCTGAAGCCGTTCCGGTCGGCCGTGGGGTGGCCCGGCTCATAGATGCCGCCATACACGGCGCGCCCCAAATGTTCAATGAAGGAACCGTAAATGCGCGGGTCAACGGCGCCGATAACGTAATCCCTGTCCAAGATCATGGTTGCGGTTTTCATGGTCGGTTGTCGCTCCTTACTGCTGTTTGATGGGGGAATTGCGTGCATTTACGGGGGCGGGCGGTGAAGCCGATGCGTTTTGGGGAATAGCGTAAAGCGCCGACTCCCCCCGCAGGAAGAACCGAGCGTGGGACCCGATGGTTACATTAACGTTATTGTTGTTGCAGTTAGTAAGATAGCACGTCCCCACCGGCTTGTCAACCGCAAATTGACAAGGGCAGGCGGCTGTGCTAGGATGGGAAAAACCTTTCAAAAACGAGGTGCGCGCATGAACCCGAAAGCCGGCGGCAAGCGAGTGGTGCTTCAGGATATCGCGGATGCGACCGGCTACACGGTCAATACCGTATCGCGCGCGCTGAGAAACAAGCCCGACATCGCCCAAAGCACGCGCGGGCATATTCGCCGCGTGGCGGATGATATGGGCTATGTGCAGGATTCGCTGGCAAGCTCCCTGCGTTCCGGCTTTTCAAACACGCTGGCCGTGATTGTCGGGGGCGTTACCAACCCGTTTTATGCCACCATGATTGACGCGATTCACGATTACGCGCAAACGCTGGGCTACACGGTGCTGGTGCTGTGCACCCGCGACGAGCCGGCGCAGGAGCGCCGCGCGGTTGAAATTGCCGTAAGCCGCCGTGCGGACGGGATTTTGCTGTGCCCCAGCAACCAATACCAGCCTAACGTGGCGATTGCGCGGCAGGCCAACGTGCCCTGCGTGCTGCTGAGCCGCCGCGCGGAGGGGGACGATACGGACAGCGCCGTTTGCGATGAGGAAACGGGCGGCTATCTGGCAGGGATGCACCTGTTGGAAGCCGGGCACCGAAAGCTTGGCTTCTGGGACCGGGCGGAAACCCTGTATTCCAGTGAGCGGCGGGTTCACGGGCTTCTGCGCGCGGCGGAACAGGCCGGCATTCCACGGCAGGACGTGCATTTTGCCCGGATCACAGACCCTTCGGCGGCCGAACCGACCCTCCGGCAATGGAAAACCCTGGGGGTGACCGGGATTTTCGCCTTTTGCGACATTGAGGCATGGGTTTTGATGGAAAAGTTGGCCGAGTGGAAGCTTCAGAATGACTTTGCCTTGGTCGGGTTTGACAACATACAGGGTATGCTGGGCATACCGACGCCGCTTTGCACAGTGGACGGGGCGATGCGGGAGCTTACGGTTTCCGCCGTGCGGCTGCTCCTGAGCCGGATACAGGGGAACGACGGCCCCGCGCGGCATCTGGTGTTTCCGGCGCGGCTGGTTTGCCGGGGCAGTTGCCAAAAGCCGGACAAAGCGGAAACGACGCGTTAACCGTTGCGAGCGGGTAGCGGGCGGGCGCATTTCCGCTTCATTTCTTCCATGGCTGATTACGCGACGCACGCGGCGGCGAGGCGGTACGCCAACCGGCCCATGAACTGTGGGAATCAGCATTCCCGCGCCGGGCTTGGAAAACAGGGCAGAAAAAGCTTGTCAGAAACCGACTGATCGGATATACTGATTGTGACATATAATACTTATGGAAGCCGTAACGCTACGAATGCTTTGCTGCGCCCATCCTGAACGGAATTGCGAACCCGTGAAAACCAAAACAACTCACCGATTTTTCTTGCGGTCGCGAAGCTTCTGCCGCGAGCGCCCGATGGCCAATGGCTTTTGGGGAGGGAAAAGATGAAAACCGGAATGCGGAACATATCCGTGCGGTTGCTGACGGCTGTGATAGCGCTCAGCGGCCTTTTGTTGGCTATGCCCGCGCCGGCGCGGGCGATCAGCGCGGAGTTGGCAGGCGCGGCTTATTTGGCGGAACACACCGGGGATTTGCCGTATTACACGGATGGCTCTGAGTTTGTGTTTATTACGCCAGATGGGGCACGCTACCATTGTAAGGACAATTGCACGGGTATTGAAACGGCTTTTCTGGTTTCCATTGAGGAAGCGTGCCGGCTGGGATATACGGCTTGCGGCCGTTGCCATCCCACCCCGATGATAGACGTCGGATGGACGCCCGACTTTCCGGCGGAGGAACCGTTGGTATACATTGTGGTGCAGGACCCTTTTTACCATAAAGCCAAGCATGTGAAAAAGAAAAAGCTTGCGAGCGAAGTCACCCTGGAGGAGGCCGAGTATCTGGGGCGAACCCCCTGCGAGGAATGCTTTCCATCGGGCGCGCCAAAGTAGCTTTGCGCGCCGCACCGCAAATCAACGGAACAGGCCGCAACCGGGAGGATGGCTCCCGGCTGCGGCCTGTGGGTTCGGTATGGGCTAAAGGTTGCGGCGGGTTTGCCTTGCTGAGAAGCGTACGGGCAAGGGCTTGCCCATTGGTGCAAGCTGTATGCTTGTAAAACGCTGCCGCTCCGTGCGGCCCGATGCCCGCCGATGATTTGGCTATGATGTAGCGTGTTTTCCGGCTTTACCCGCAAAGCTTGCCAGGGCCGTCCGACAATTTGCCGTGACGGCGCTGCGGTAGGCGAGTTAAGGCCGTCGGAGATTGCTCGCACCTGTCCGGTGCCGTCCAAGGCTATCCGAGGTTGCCGGAGGTTGCCCGGGGTCGCCTGAGGTTACCTTGGCAACCGTTACGGCTGACTGAGCAGCATCCGGTCGTTGTCCAGCATTTTTCCCTGCTTGCCGGAATACAGGTGTAGCAGATCCTCCACCTGCAAATGAGCGCGTTCTTCTCCGGAAATGTCCAGTATAATTTTGCCCGCCTCCATCATGAGGGTGCGGTTGCCCATCGCCAGCGCGCTTTGCATGTTGTGGGTAATCATCATGGTGGGCAAATGCTGTTCGCGCACAATGGTCAGGGTGATGGCCAGCACTTTTTCGGCGGTGGCGGGGTCCAGCGCGGCCGTATGCTCGTCGAGCAGCAGCAGCTTTGGCCGGGCAACCGTCGCCATCAGCAGGGTCATGGCCTGCCGTTGGCCGCCGGACAGCAGGCCAACCTTCATTTTCATGCGGTTTTCAAGCCCCATGCCAAAGGCGGCCAGCCGATCCCGCAGATCGTCCACATCTCGCTTTTGCAGTGCGCGCGCCAGCGGGAAGCGACGGCCGCGCGTGTAGGCCAGCGCAAGGTTTTCCGCAATGGTCATATCCGGCGCGGTGCCCTTCATCGGGTCTTGAAACAGGATGCCGATTTTTTGCGCGCGTTTGTACTCCGGCAGGTAGGTGATGTTTTCCCCGTCCAGCAGCACCGAGCCGTGGTCCGGCCAAAAGGCGCCGGTGATGGCGTTAAACAGCGTGCTTTTTCCCGCGCCGTTGGAGCCGAGGATGGTCACAAAATCGCCGTTATTCAAGGTAAAATCAATACCGTCCAGCGCGGTATGCTCATTCACGGTGCCCTTGGCAAAGGTTTTGGACAGATGCTGAAGCTCAAGCACGGCTTTTTCCCTCCCTGCGGATGCGGCGTTTGACCATCTGCTCCTTCACAGTGGGCAGGCTGAGCGCGATGGCGACAATCACTGCGGAAATCAGCTTGAGGAAATAGGTGGGGAAGATGTTGGTGGACAGCGCAAGCGAAATGATGATGCGATAGGCGACCGAACCGGCGATGGCCGAGATCAGCCCAAACGTAACGCCACGGCGGCCAAACAGCGCCTCGCCGATAATGACCGACGCCAACCCGACCACCAAAATCCCGATGCCGCTTGAAATGTCGGCATAGCCCTGATACTGCGCCACAATGGCCCCCGACAGCGCGATGCAGCCGTTGGATACCGCCAGCCCGATCACCTTCATGGCGGAAGCGTTAATGGAGGAAGAACGCACCATGGCTTCGTTGTTGCCTGTGGCCCGAATGCAAAGCCCGACATGGGTTTTGAAAAACCAGATCAGCGCCATCAGCGTCAGCACCGCCAGCGCCAGCCCGACCAGCAGCTTCACGGTATCCTTGGGCATTGGCGCAAGCTGGGTAAACAACCGCTGAAACAGCGTATCCTTGCCAATGAGGGATACGTTGGAGCTGGCGCCCATCACCGCAAGGTTGACGGTGTAAAGGCCGCTCATGGTCAGGATTCCCGCCAGAATCGGGTGAACCCCCACCTTGGTTTGCAACAGGCCCGTGACCGCCCCCGCCGCCATGCCGCACAGGAAGGCCGCCAGCAACCCCAGATAGGGCGCGCCAGCGACCGTGACCATGGCGGACACGGCGACGCCGAGGGTAAAGCTACCCTCGGCGGTCAGATCCGGCGTATTGAGGATGCGGAAGCTGATGTACACGCCCATGGCGAGCAGGCCGTACATCAACCCCAATTGCAGGGAACCCAGTAATAACGTCATAACGATCCCTCATTTCGCCGGTTTGCGGAGCCTTTGCAAGGCGCACTTGTGCGCTTATTCAATCACCTTGGCGGCGGCCAGCACATCATCGGCAATGGTTACGCCGATCGCGTCCGCCGTGGTTTTGTTAATCACCATGGTAAAGTCGCTGACCACCACGGCGGGGATATCCGCAATCGCGGCGCCTTTGAGGTACTGATCGCTCATATCCGCCGTCATTTGCCCAATCTGCGTATCGCTGATGGAGATGGTCGCAAACGCGCCGGAGGCCACCATGACCGCGGAGGAACCGTACACGGGAATTTTCGCATCCTTTGCGGCATCCGCAACCACGGTCAGCGCGGTTTGCACAACGGAATCGTTGGGCACAAAGATCGCGTCCACACGGCCGATCAGCGATTGCACCGCCTGCTGCACCTCGCCGGAGTTGGTCACAACCGCTTCCACGTACTTCAGCCCGTTTGCATCCATGTACGCCTTTGCGTTGGTGATGGTGGTTACGGAATTGACCTCGCTGGTGCAGTAGATCAGCCCGTAGGTTTTGACGTTCGGCGTCAGCTTGGCGCTGAGCTTGAACATTTCCGCCACGGGGATGGCGTTGCTGGTGCCGGTCGCGTTTTTATCCGGCTTGGCCATATCGGTGATGATGCCCGCGCCCACGGGGTTGGAAACGGAGATGAAGAACATCGGGATGTCGCTGCCCATGTTGAGGAACGCCTGAGCGCTCGGCGTGGCAATCGCGGCCACAAAGTCCACTTTTTCATCGATCATGGCCTGGCAGATCGAGGCGAGGTTGCTCATATCGCCCTGAGCGTTGCGATAGTCAAACGTCATCATATCCTCGGTGTAGCCCAGCTCGCGCATGCGGGCGATGTACCCTTCGCGCATATCGGTAAAGGCCCCGTTATCGGCCATTTGAATGATCCCGACCGTATACTTTTTGGCGGCTTCGGCGTTGGCGGAAATGGCGAAGGAGAGCGTGAGAACCAGTGCGCAGAGGATAGCAGCAAACTTTTTCATGAGAATACCCTTCCTTTCATTTTTGGCCTGTTTGGTATAGCGCCGTCGGTTTGCCATTGCGGTACGAAAAAACGCACCTGCCCTATATCACAAGGACAGATGCGTATACATCTGCGGTACCACCTTGGTTGACGGTTTCCCGTCCGCCTCAAACAAGTGCCGACACACTCGCAACCTGTTAACGCTGGTTATGCGTCACACAATACTTGGGCGTTGCCACCCTTTCCGTGTGCCCTCGGCGGTCCATTTGCCGATCCGCTTTCTGCCGGTTTTCAGCTGCCACGGCTCTCTGAAAGTGCGCTTTCGGTGTGATCTCCGCTTCAACGGTTTTGATTATTAAAGCATGCTTGGGCAGGTTTGTCAACCCCCGAGGTTCACATTTTTTGAAAAATGGGCACGGTGCTGCTGCCGTGGGGCATCACGGCTACGGTTTGGCCGCTGAAATCAAGCAGTTTCTGGATTTCCGCGGCGTCGGTATGCCCGTGCATATGGAGCGGCGCCACCGTTTCCGGCGGTATCTGGCTCAGGATATGAAACTGGGTATGGGAAGCGATTTCAACGCACACGTAGAACACATAGCCCGCGATGGTGAAGTTTTTCCGCAATTCCGCATCCAGCGTGCCTTCCCGCTGAAACTTTGCCCAGTCAAAAAAGGCCGCCGGCCCGCCGCCCTCACGGCACTCGCTCATGAAAACCAGCGTGCCGCCCTCCCGGATGGCCTGATAGGCGTTAATCATGGTCTTGGAGGATTGGTACAGGTTAATATCCTTGGGGAAGCCGCCGCACGCGGTAATCACCGCATCGTACTTGCGCGCAATGGGCACGCCGTTGTACCGGTCCACCAACCGGCAGCTTTCCGCCCATGCCTTGTCAAAATCTCCGCTGGGCAGGGCGATGTGATCGCCGTTGCCGTCCACCACAAGGTTGATGCCGAATACCGGCCCCACCATCCGGGCGGCCTCCATCATATCCTCATGCACAGGGTTCCCTTCCACCAGCCGACAGCCGACTGCGTCGCTGGAGCGGGGTTCTGTTGGGTGCAACGCGTGAATGTGGTTTTGGCGGATGGTCCGGTCGCCAACGATGCCCGGCAGGATGCTTTTGCGCCCCCCGCCGTAACCGGCCAGCAGATGGTGCACCGTGCCGCCCATCAAAATAACCTTGCGCCCCACGGCCAGAGGGTTCACCAGAACTTCCGTACCCCGGCTTGTGGTGCCCACGTTCACCAGCGGTTGACGCGCGTCGTGGTTTATAACGCGCACCCGTTCAAACACTTCGTCGCTGGCGATGTGCCGAAGCTCGGTTTCGGTTTGCGGCCGGTGCGTGCCAAGGGCTACCAGAAAAACCAGCCGATCATAGGGCAGGCCGACAATCTCATGCAGGTAATCCACCAGCAGCGGGCAGATGCGATTCTGGTGCATCCATGCGCGCGTTAAATCGCTGACAATCACAGTTACCTGATCGTCCGGCGCGATCAGCTCCCGAAGGGGCAGGCTGCCGATGACGTTTTCCTCCACCGCCGCGCGAAAAGCCTCGCGCAGGTCCGCGATCGGGGGCGGCGTTGTCGCCTCCAGCACGTCGATCTGCGAGGCGCGCACGGTCATGGGCAGTGTGCGGTTTCCATATCCGAAAAGGAATCGTTGTTCCATGGCGCATCTCCCGTTTCCTAAAAAAGAATCCGTCCCATCATAGCACAAACCCCGGCAGGAAAAAAGCACCGCGACGCTGTATCTATGGGGTAGGGGAGAGACAAGGTTCCCTAGTAGGGCTTATGCCGCCTTGCGTTTGGAAGCCTGCCGCCCGCCGTAAAATAATTTTCATCGCGGCCAACGCCGCACGGAGGTGTACCCAATGCCCTATATTCACCTGAAAACCAGCAAAAGCCTTACGGATGATGAAAAGCAAGCGCTCAGGGAGTGCGCGCTGAACGCGGCTGAACTGCTTGGGAAAAATCGGCGGAATGTGATGGTCCGGATTGAGGACGGCTGTAGTTTAAGCAAGGGGGACGAGCCGGGAGCGTGCGCATTTTGCGATGCGCGCGTGATGGGCGGCTTTACCGCGGAAGCCTGTAACCGGTTTGCGGCCGCGCTCAGCGCGGATATCGCCCGCATTGCCCAGACGGCCCCGGGATGCGTGTATTTAAGCCTGTCGGAGTTTAGCCATTGCTACACCGACGGTTGCCTGCCGCCCGGGCACTGAGTGGGCGGGTAAGCGGAATCCCCCGCCGCAGCGGAAACGGGTCAAGGGCGCAAGCCCTTGTGGGGCGCAGGGGAGAAAACCCTGCCCGGGTTTGGGGCAGCGCCCGAAGCCTAACGCCGCAGCGTAAAGCCAGCAAGCGAGCGAACAGCTCGCAGGGCTATGAGGCGAGCGGCTTACCGCTTTGCCGCATACCTGAAACGGCCTGCGCGGCAAGGCTTCTCGCTTGCCCGGCCCTATGCGTAGTGAGCAGTGAAAAAATGAACATGCCCACCCCATACAGGGGTGAGCATGACGTGTTTCAACTGCGTTGCCGATTGCCTACCGCTTCAGTTCATCTTCCGTTTCGCACACATACGCAAAGCGCTTGGTTTGGCCAAAACCGTTTGGCACGGCTTCCGACCACATGGCAAGGGGCCTGACCCACAGGCCGCGCTCGCCGTACAGCGCCTGATAAACCGCCATCGGTTCAAGCGTTTCGCTGTGGCGGGCCACGGAAAGCAGGCGGTAGTAGTTGCCCTTGAAATGCCTGTAAATCCCCGGCTTTGGCTCCTGCATGGTGTGTAACCCTCCGGCAGATGTTGCGGATTACGCGGCGTATTCCCAGAAAAGCTCGCCACGCGGGGGTAAAACCTCCGGCGTAGTGCCCTCGGCGGCTCCGGCTCGGCCTCCTGAACGGCTGCCCGACCGGAACCCGCCAGCGAGGTACGCGTTGTTACGCGTTACGGCTATGCTTCCACTCCAAAAATTCTTCAAACGTGCCCACGCGGTCCAGACAACCGGCGCCGTTGGCTGGAATTTCGATAATCCGGTTGGCGACTTCGTCAATAAACTGGTGATCGTGGGAGGCGAAAAACAGGTTGCCGGGATACGCGACCAAACCGTTGGACAGCGCGGTGATGCTTTCCAGGTCGAGGTGGTCGGTCGGCTGATCCAGCAAAAGCGCGTTGCCCTTGCTCATCATCAGGCGGCTGAGCATGCAGCGCACCTTTTCACCGCCGGAAAGCACCTTGGCCGCCTTGTACACATCATCGCCGGAAAACAGCATTCGCCCCAGAAAACCGCGCAGGTAGGTTTCGGTCTGGTCAAAGCTGTACTGCCGCAGCCAATCGATCAGGTTGCCGTCAAAACCTTCGAAAAAGCGCGTGTTGTCTTTGGGGAAATAGCTTTGCGTAATGGTTACGCCCCAGCGGAAGCTGCCCGCGTCGGGGTTCAGCTCCCCGGTCAGGATGCGGAACAGCGCCGTCGCGCCGGCTTCGTTGTCGCCCACAAAAGCGATCTTGTCGCCCTTGTTGACCGTGAAGGTAACGTTGTCCAGCACCTTCACGCCGTCGATGGTCTTGGTAAGGCCTTCCACAAAAAGGATGTCCTTGCCCGCTTCGCGCTCAGGCTCAAACCCGACGTAGGGATATTTGCGGCTGGAGGCGGGCATATCCTCCACCTGAATGCTGTCCAGAATTTTTTTGCGGCTGGTGGCCTGCTTGCTCTTGGATTTGTTGGCGGAGAACCGGCGGATAAACTCCTGCAAATCGCGGATTTTTTCTTCGCGCTTTTTATTCTGGTTGCGCAGCAGCTGTTGAAAAAGCTGGCTGGATTCGTACCAGAAATCATAGTTGCCCGCGTACATTTTGCAGGTTGCGTGGTCCACGTCCACAATATTGGTGCAAACGGCGTTCAGGAAATGGCGGTCATGGCTGACCACAATCACGATGGCGTCGCAGTTGATTAAAAATTCTTCCAGCCATGCGGTGCTGTCCACATCCAAACCATTGGTCGGCTCGTCCAGCAGGATAATGGAAGGCTGGCCAAAAAGTGCCTGCGCCAGAAGCACCTTCACCTTCAGGCGGCCGTCCAGCGAGCCCATCAGCGAGGTGTGAAGCTCGCTGGGCACGCCAAGGCCATTGAGCAACTGAGCGGCTTCGGTTTCCGCGTCCCAGCCGTTCATTTCGGCAAACTCGCCTTCCAGCACGGCCGCGCGTTCGCCGTCCGCATCGCTGAAATCCGGCTTGGCGTAAAGCTGGTCTTTTTCCTTCATGATGCCGTAAAGCTTCTGGTTGCCCATGATGACCGTGTCGATCACCGGGTATTCGTCGTACTTGAAGTGGTTTTGCTCCAACACGCTCATCCGGTCTTCCTTGGTGATGGTCACGGTGCCGGTGCTCGGCGGCAGATCGCCGGAAATAATCCGAAGCAGCGTGCTTTTGCCCGCGCCGTTCGCCCCGATAATGCCGTAGCAATGCTCGCGCTGAAACAGCAAATCCACGTGTTTGTAAAGAAGATCACCCGCAAATTGCAGGCTGACATCCGAAATGGTTAGCATGGTCTACCCCCTTGACGTAATCCGTTATAGCCTACCATGGAACCGGATATTTGTCAAAATAAATCGAAAAACGGTAGGTTTTTGTGAATTGCAAGTTGAATTGCCGCCCCCCTGCCACATCATGCAGTCTTGAAGGTGCTCATCTGGGAGGGCGACATATAACCGAACTGTCTGCGTGGGTAGTGGTTCATCCAATACGCAATCTGTTG